>Ga0302137_1000079_pt1 | contig 36076 bp, 33 predicted proteins | sample CBN3_SCM_MG_FD_203127 | JGI IMG/M metagenome (GOLD analysis project Ga0302137, IMG submission 203127) | Marine microbial communities from Western Arctic Ocean, Canada - CBN3_SCM | ecosystem: Environmental > Aquatic > Marine > Oceanic | place: Canada: Western Arctic Ocean | collected 2017-09-15 | reverse complement strand
TCGCGCCCCTTACGTAATCCATCTTCAATCTTGAACGTATCATCAAGATACGGATCATTGATCAAGCCTTTCCAGCCAACTGATGTTCTGGGTTTTTCAAAATAAACTCGCATTACCAAATAAAGCGTGTCTTTAACCTCATCTGCCAGCACTTTCAAACGCTTTGCATAATCGATTGCCGCTGCCGTATCATGTATAGAACAGGGCCCTACAACCAAAAACAATCGTGGATCCTTTCGATCCAGGATAGAGTAAATTGTTTCTCTGGCCGCGCGCACTTTTTCCAGTGATTCACCTTCCAGTGCTATTTCATTTTTCAACTGTGCGGGGGTCATTAACGCCTCATTTGAGGCAATATTTAGATCGTCAGTTACAGCCGACATGATTAATACTCATCTACATGAAAAAAAGGGCCGCAATGATAGCAAAAAGTTCCCCCTAAAGTCATACTTAACCACCAATATATCAAGTTTTTAAATAATCAGGAGTAAGTGTGTTCATTAGTGGCCAATTCGACGCTGGCAATATAAGCGTCATTTCTTGCGTCGATGCACTCGATATTCAGCTGAACATAAGGCAAGACAAGAATTCTGAGTTTTACCAATGGTTCTATTTCAGGTTAACTGGCGCAAAAAGCAAACCCTGCTGCATTAAAATTATGAATGCTGCTGGAGCCGCCTACCCTAAAGGGTTCAGAAATTATCGGGTAACTTATTCTTACGATCGGCAGGAGTGGAAACGACACCCAACCGAGATGAATTCTGGCGTCCTGTCTTTTAATTTTACACCGGAGTCTGATACTGTTTATTTTGCTTACTTTGCACCTTTTCCTATGGAGCGGCACCATAACCTCATCGCTTCAACTACTAATTCACCGCATTGCTCATACTCCAGGCTGGGCGCAACCCTGGACGGCCAGGACTTAGATCTACTGAGATTTTCGTTATCAGATCAGTCTAAATCAAAACCCAATTGCTGGTTCATTGCCAGACAACATCCTGGCGAGTCAATGGCCGAATGGTGGATGGAGGGTTGTATCGAATACCTTTTGGATGGCAATAACGAATCCGCACAAAAGCTGTTAAATAGTTGCAATGTTTATCTGGTTCCCAATATGAATCCAGATGGGAGTAATCGGGGCCATCTACGCACCAATGCAGCAGGTCGAAATCTAAATCGCGAATGGGTTTCGCCAACTCTGGAATTCAGCCCCGAAGTCTTTCTGGTTAAAAATGCCATGGCGGGATATGGGGTCGACTTTTTAATGGATGTACACGGTGACGAAACCTTACCTTATTGCTTTATCGCGGGCACAGAAGGCTTGCCAGAATGGAGTAAGAAGCATCAGCGGCAGCTAGATTTTTACAAAAAAAATCTGGAAGATCTAAACTCGGACTTCCAAACTCAGCGAGGTTATCCACCAAAGCCCGCTGGCCAGGCCAACATGGCCATGAGCACAGCGCAGACTGCCCATCGGCATAATTGCCTAGCAATGACCCTAGAGATGCCGTTTAAAGATACTTCGGCTACGCCGGATACGGTTTATGGTTGGTCACCTGCTCGCAGTAAAAAATTGGCGCATTCGTGTTTGGAAACGCTTCAGCTGTATTTGGGCAGTGATTTGATTTAGAGGGGGCAGAGCCATAATTACCACTTTTTTCACCGAAATTGTAACTAGCACCCCACTTACTGCGTCTAACTATACATACCACTTATCTCAAAACGCCGGATTCAATTGTCACTATATAGTTACACTGTGTAAAATGCCGTCTTGCTCAAAACAGCCTGTCGGAAATCAGGTTTGAACGTCTTTCTTCAGACCCACCAGTCACTACTTTTTAAGCTTAATAAGGTTACGTATTATGGGACGTATAACGAAGTTTATTGGAATTTCACTGTGTAGTGTGCTCGGCACTACCACAAGCCAAGCTGATGATTTATTCGGTATTTTACAATTGGCACTCGAAAATGATCCTTCCCTAAGGCAGGCAGAAGCAAATTACCGTGCTAATCGCGAAAACGTGATTCAAAGTCGGTCGTCTTTAATGCCTTCGATTGGTATCGGTGGAAATACCTCCCGACTAACCAGTGGTCCAACTGATTCCGTATACGTCAATACAGTGGACCCGATTACAGGAAATTCAGTTCAAACCCGAATTAAGGATGCCCATAGCTTCAGCCCCGGTATTAACAACCACGGCTGGGGACTCAATCTTAACCAGGGTGTTTTCAATCTGGCGAACTGGTACAACTTCCAGAGCGCAAGGGCCAGCGATAAAGCGGCGGCGGTTAATTACGCGGCACAGGAACAAGACCTGATCATGCGCACTGCCACTGCCTACTTTGATGTGCTGCGCGCAATAGACACCCTAGATACCAATGTACAGGAAGAAGAGGCTGCCGTGAGATCCCTGGATCAGACCCAACAACGCGAAGAAGTAGGCCTGGTGGCAATTACCGATGTTTATGATAGTCAGGCGGCTTATGACTTGGCACGCAACACCACTATCTTGCAACAGGACATCTTGCAAGCAAGGTATGAAGCGCTCGAAGCATTGACCGGTCAACCCCACCCCGATATAGAAATCCTGCGCGAAGATTTCCCTATAGTTGACGCCGATGGGTCGCTAGATGAGTGGGAAAAGCAAGCCGACTCGAACAGCCTTGCAATTACCGCGGCGAAGTTCAACCTGCTTGCTTCCAGAAAAAGTTTAAAATCTCGAAAATCTGACCACCTCCCAACAGTCGCTCTTGCTGGCAGCTTTGGCCATGTTGTAACCGCTCCCATTATTAGCCAGGGTGTTGCTATCGGTGGTGGTCCCAGTGACCGATCAACTGTTTCACTCAGTTTGAACATTCCTCTCTACCAGGGCGGCGTATTGCGCTCTAGAACTCGAGCTGCTGAGTACCAGGTGATTGCTGCACAGGAATCCCTGGAGTTAACCAAACGCCAACTGACCCAAAATATTCGCAACGCCTACAGGCGAGTTAATACCGATGTTCTGGTTATAGCTCAGGGGCAGCGATCTATTACCTCGGCTCAAAGCAGGCTGGATGCTACTGAACTGGGCGCTGAAGTTGGTACTCGCAATATTGTTGAGGTGCTGCTTGCCCGAGAGAATCTGTATAGAGCACTGAGGCTGTATGCAGATGCGCGTTACACCTACGTGCTCGATAGCCTGTTTCTCAAGCAGGTAGCAGGCATTCTGACACCGCAAGATATTGTTGAGCTGAATGCCTGGTTGGATGTCGATGAGTAGGTTATAGGCCGGGGCAGCACATGCAAAGCAAACTACCCAATGTCGGAACTACCATATTCACCGTCATGTCGAAAATGGCGCAAGACCACGGTGCCATCAATTTATCCCAAGGTTTTCCCGATTTCGATTGCCCTGATCGTTTGAAAGAACTGGTCAGTCACTATTTAGATGACCGTAAAAATCAGTATCCGCCGATGGCAGGTATTCCAGAGCTACGCCAGGAAATAGCAAAAAAAGTAAGCTCTTATTATGGCTTTACTGCAGACCCGGAAACCGAAATTACGGTCACTTCCGGAGCTACCGAAGCCCTTTTCGATGCTATCCATGCCACCGTAACCAACGGCGACGAAGTCATTGTTTTCGACCCGGCGTATGACTCCTATGTGCCGGCAATTGAGTTAGCCGGAGCAACCGCGATCCATATTCCTCTCTTGCTGCCGCACTACGCAGTGGACTGGAACAAAGTCAAAGACTTAATAACCGACAAGACCCGGTTAATCATCATTAACACGCCTCACAACCCCACTGGCTCGATCTTCCAACAACAAGACCTAGATAATCTCGCAGAGCTGATTCGTGATCGAAATATTTTTGTGCTTTCTGACGAGGTCTATGAGCATATGGTATTTGATGGGAACACACATCGCAGCGTGCTTTGTCATCCGGAATTGGCGAAGAAGAGTTTTGCGGTATTCTCGTTCGGCAAAACCTATCACGCAACGGGCTGGAAACTTGCCTACTGTTTGGCGCCAAAAGAGTTAAGCTTGGAGTTTCGGAAAGTGCATCAGTTCGTGACCTTCACTACATCCAGTTTCGTACAATATGCAATAGCCGATTTTTTGCAGGAATGTCCAGAGCATGTCCTAGAACTCCCTCGGTTTTATGAAGCGAAAAGAGACCATTTCTGCCAATTAATGGCTGATACAAATTTCCGCTTTACTCCCTCTAAAGGCACTTATTTCCAATTGGTTGACTATGGTGAGATTAGCCAACTACCCGATGTGGAATTTGTCAATTATCTTACTCGGGATCAAGGCGTCGCCGCTATTCCGCTTGCGCCTTTTTATGAGACGCCACCCGCCACTACAATTATTCGTTTCTGCTTCTGTAAAGATGATGCCACACTGGAACGTGCTGCAGAAATTTTGCGCAAGTTGTAGCCAGCAATGGAACATCCCAATTTAGATCAGCTAGCCACCGACATTAAGTCCTGGGGGCTAGCGCTTGGTTTTCAGCAAGTTGCCATTACCGATATTGACCTGTCCAAGTATGAACCGCTATTAGATTCCTGGTTAGCTAAAAACTTCCACGGTGTGATGAATTACATGGCGCAGCACGGCAACGCCAGGTGTCACCCGGAGCAATTATTACCGGGGACCATTCGAGTAATTTGCGTGCGAATGGATTATGACAATGACGAACCCGAATCACTTGAGCCGTTTAGTCGCAAAGACAAGGGCTATATTTCGCGCTATGCGCGGGGCCGCGATTACCACAAATTGATTAGAAAACGCCTGCAGCAACTGGCCACCAAAATAGAGAGCGTGGCAGGTCCGTTCGGTTACCGCGCATTTGTGGACAGTGCCCCGGTACTGGAGCGTGCATTGGCGGAAAAATCTGGATTGGGCTGGATTGGTAAAAACACCATGCTCATTAATAAACAAGCCGGCTCGTGGTTTTTCCTAGGTGAGCTGTTCACCGATATCCCCTTACCAGTTGACAAGACTGCCTCAGAGCACTGTGGGAGCTGCAGTGCTTGCTTGGATATTTGCCCAACCAATGCTTTTGTTAAACCAAACGTGCTCGATGCTACCCGCTGTATCTCCTACCTGACAATCGAGCTTAGAACTTCAATTCCTGAGCAATTCCGAAAGCCGATAGGGAATCGGATATTTGGCTGCGATGACTGTCAGCTGATTTGTCCCTGGAACAAGTTTTCAAGCCCAGCTACTGAAGACGATTTTAAACCACGGCATAATTTTGATGATTCAGACCTAGTTGATTTGTTTGGCTGGTCGGAAGAAGAGTTTATGGAAATAACCGCCGGCTCGCCCATTAGACGAATTGGGTATGAATGTTGGCTGCGAAATATTGCGGTGGCGTTGGGCAATGCGCCTTCCACCGATGACGTTCTTTCAGCGTTGGTAGCGCGGAAAAACCATGCGTCTGCACTGGTTCGAGAGCATGTGGAGTGGGCGTTGGGTGAGCATGTGAGCTGAGGTCCGATCTCGACAATATCTCAACACTCAAACATCAATAAAATGCTCCCGGTAATACCGTAACTCCTCAACTGAATCCTTGATGTCTTCCATCGCCTGGTGTGTGCCTTGTTTGACTAAGCCAGAGAGAATCTCTGGTTTCCATCTGCGAACTAGTTCTTTGATTGAACTCACATCAAGATTGCGATAGTGGAAAAATGCTTCCAACTCCGGCATACCACGCGCCATAAAACGCCGGTCCTGACAGATACTGTTGCCGCAAAGCGGTGACGAGCCCTTGCTGGAATATTGAACCAAGAAATCCAGCGTTTGACGCACTGCTTCAGCTTCATCAACTGTGCTGGATTTAACTCTTTCAATTAGACCAGAAGCACCATGGTGCTTCTGGTTCCACGCATCCATACCGGCAATCGCCGCATCCGGCCGCTTAATTGCCAGTACCGGTCCCTCGGCTAAAAGATTTAAATTTGCATCTGTAACGAGGGTTGCAATTTCGATGATAAGATCGCTTTCCGGTATCAATCCAGTCATTTCCAAATCCAACCAAATAAGATTCAGGCTTGTATCCATTAGTACCTCAGTTATTTAAATAAGCATTGAGAATTGTAGCAGAGCCATCAAAGCTTAATACAGCTCTGCGTATTTTATGCAAACTGAGGGCATTCCAGTTCCCAAGAGTAGGTTTTCTATCTTCATACACACCTGATTGTGCAATAATTAGCGGTAGCAAATGCAGGTCGAACTTGCACTGATACCAATTGGCCCAATTTATGAGCAAACGCAAACTCAGCAAACAACAACAATCTCGCATTGCTCAAAACCAACAAAGCCGACAAACCCGAAATAGCACCCCTAATAAGAGCCCCGAATCTAATCAACTGGGCGCGGAATGCAGTGGGCTGGTTATCAGCCATTTCGGACAGCAATTGGAAGTAGAATCAACCTCAGAGGCTAATATTGGTCAGCTTTATCGCTGTTACCAACGCTCGAATCTGCCCAGACTGGTAACAGGGGACACCGTAATATGGCGGCAAGGCGGGCCAAATAGTGGCGTCATCGTCGCATTGGATTCGAGACAGAACGCACTAAGCCGACCTAATAGCCTAGGTGAACTAAAACCGATTGCCTCCAATATAGACCTAGTGATGGCAGTTATTGCACCTGTACCAGAACCTTTTATGAACATGGTGGACCGTTACCTGGTTGCCATCGAATGTCTAAACCTACAGCCGATATTAGTAGTGAACAAACTGGATTTGATTAACCCTCTAAACCGCGAAAATATTGACAATATGGTGAACATATATGAAAAAATTGGTTATTCTGTATTCCAAGTCTCGGCTCAGGAAGGAACTGGTATTGATTCGCTAATGCAGGCGCTAAAATCTCGAACAGGAGTTTTTGTAGGGCAGTCTGGGGTTGGCAAGTCTTCACTTATAAATGCGTTGGGGGCGGAATTTAGAGCCAAAACTGGCGTACTTTCAGTTGGCAAGGAGAAGGGAACTCACACCACCACAACCTCCCGATTATTTCATTTGAAAGACTGCAATTTAATCGATTCACCCGGTATACGCGATTTTTCACTGTGGCATATTGACGACCAGCAACTATTCGATGGCTTCACTGAATTCGCAAAATTTGCAGGTCAATGTAAATTCAGAGACTGTTCTCACCAGATTGAGCCCGGTTGTGCATTGCTAACTGCTTCTGAACAAGGGGACATATTTACCGAACGGCTGGAAAGCTATTTACACATTAAGCAATCTTTGGCGAGCCGCTAGTTTACTATGTTCTATATATTGGTTGACATTGTTGCAGAAATTCGCTGATCGGTTTTCTCCATACCCGAGCTAGAGTAAAATGACTTTCGACTAACACCACTTCTGGAATTTGAATGAACACACTTGATTTACCTGAATTACCACTCATCATTGAGACAGCCGATCTGGCCAGCCTTATCCCCAATGACAAACTGCTCATTATCGCTGTCTGCCAAAGACGCGTTTTTGAAACACTGCATATTCCCAATTCGGTGCTAATTGAACCCGCCAAGCTGGTTAGTGGCAAACATCCAGCGGTCGGCAAATTGCCCAAGCCGGAGCAACTGAAACGCGTTTTTTCCAGCGTAGGTTTGCGTAAGGATAGTCACGTAATCGCCTACGATGATGAGGGTGGGGGCTGGGCTGGTAGATTAATCTGGACTTTAGATGTGCTTGGCCACCCTAACTATTCGTATCTCAATGGGGGTTTGGCAGCATGGGCCGGTGAGGCTAATCTGCTCGAAAGCGGGCCGGTAGAGCCCGTAGGCTCTGACTTTGAGGTGACCATCGACACGCATGTCATCGCAGATATGCAAGAACTATTGGATGGATTGTCAGACCCAACCAACATTGTATGGGACGCCAGAACTGCGCAGGAGTTTACAGGCAGCAAACAAACCGCTTTGCGCAATGGTCATATTCCAGGCGCAGTGAATCTAGACTGGCTGGATACAATAGATAGACACAACCACCTCAGACTCCTGCCATTACCCGAATTAGAAGAAAAACTGGCACAATTGGGCATCACAAAAAGCAAACGTGTCACTACTCATTGTCAGACACATCACCGTTCCGGACTGACTTATCTTATTGGAAAAGCATTGGGATTGAACATAAAGGCCTACGATGGCTCCTGGTCTGAATGGGGTAATCAACCAGATACACCAGTTGAAAATTAGTATGTCTAGACTTTTTATAATTCTGCAGTATCTGCTACCGCAACGTGCTTTATCCCGCATTGCTGGGCTGCTTGCCAACAGCAAGCGTCTGAAGTCGTTGTTAATCAGGGTTTTTATTAACCGCTATGGCGTGGATATGGGCGAAGCGCTGGTTGCCGACCCTGATCGATACTCCAGCTTCAACCAATTCTTCACACGAGAACTTAAGCCAGGGTTGCGCCCGCTGGCGAGTGAACCGAAGGCTGTGTTTTGTCCGGCCGATGGTGCAATAAGCCAACTTGGTAACATCAAAAAGGATCAGTTACTCCAGGCCAAGGGCAGGCACTACACAGTTGACGACTTGGTTGGCGGCGATATGGAATGGGCAGTTAAATTTTACGATGGCAACTTTGCTACCATCTATCTTTCACCCCGGGATTATCACAGAGTTCATATGCCAATTTCCGGTCGACTCCAAAAAATGTTGTATGTGCCAGGAAAATTATTCTCTGTAAATCAGGTAATTGCCGATTCCGTTCCCAATTTATTCGCCCGCAACGAACGCGTCGTTTGCCTATTTAACACGGATGCAGGACCCATGGCATTGATATTGGTTGGCGCAATGATAGTTGCAGGAATAGATACAATTTGGTCAGGTCAGGTCTGCCCGACGGGGAATAAGAGACAAATCAGAGTCAGTGATTATAGAGACTACGCACCCCCCATTTCAATATTAGGCGGGGACGAGATGGGTCGTTTCAGGCTGGGCTCTACTGCCATTGTTCTGTTCGGTCCCGGAGCGGTGAGTCTGGAAAACTCATTGACTCCCACAGCACCAGTTCGAATGGGCCAGCTACTCGGAACCATTAATTAAACCATTACCGGCAAGCTAAACGGAATCAGACTATGCAACAAGACGAATTAAAGCGAGCGGTGGCCAAAGCAGCGTTTGATTATGTGAAAACAATTTTGGAAGACGACACCATTATTGGTATTGGCACCGGCTCCACCGCTAATTTTTTCATAGAAGAACTGGGGCAAATCAAACATTTAATTAGTGGTACTGTCGCCAGCTCGGAAGAATCTGCTGCGCAGCTTAAGGCTCTAGGCATCCCAGTTTATGATCTCAATAGCGCGGGGGAAGTAGCGGTTTATATAGACGGCGCCGATGAAGCCAATAAGCATCTACAGCTGATAAAGGGTGGCGGCGCCGCTCTCACCAGAGAGAAGATCATCGCAGCTGTCGCGAAAGAATTTGTTTGTATAGCCGATGAATCGAAGCTAGTTCCGGTATTAGGCAAATTTCCCCTGCCAGTGGAAGTCATTCCTATGGCGAGGAGTTATGTCGCCAGGGAAATCGTGAAACTCGACGGTGATCCGGTATATCGAGAAGGCTGTACCACCGATAATGGAAACCATATTCTGGATGTCTATAATCTGGAAATTCTTCGCCCTAGAGAATTAGAGCAGACGCTGAATGGAATAACTGGCGTTGTTACCAATGGCTTGTTCGCCGAGCGCCCTGCAGACAGACTAATTTTGAGCACAGAAGAAGGCATCAGAACCTGCCTGCCCTAACACACAGCCATTACGGTTCAGTTAACACCTATACAACTCTTGGCAATGCTTGGCGGATCTATAACCAAGGTCCGGTATGATACGGCCCAGGTTCCTCTAATCTTTAAGTATTTACCGCAAGTCTAGTTTGAGTAAAACTAAAGCGGGTTTACGTTTTCCGCTTGGGGACCTTTCTGGCCGTCCGTTACATCCATAGTAACTTTTTGACCTTCGTGGAGTGTTTTTCTTCCAGAACCATTGATAGCGCTGAAATGAACAAATACGTCCTTGCCACCTTCCTGTTCAATGAAACCAAAACCTTTCTCGTCGTTAAACCACTTTACGGTACCCTCAACTGACTCTGACATAGCGCTCTCTTGCGTTAAAATTTTTAAACAGACAAATTGGTAGCGATACCAATCAGACGGTCAATTTTGACCGAATTTGCAGTGTACCCCGATCAGATCGGAGATGGAATCGTAAATTGTCAGCAATTGTAACGAAACGTGGGGGCCAGATTACCCCATTCTAGCCCGCCTGTTGCCGTATTTATTTAGGCTTGCCACTTAAAATATTTTCAAGTGTAGCGAACACCTGATTTCTAAATTCTGGCGACTCATTGACCAGGTGATGACGCGCTCCCGCTATCATATAAGTCTTTGACTGTGGGAACTTTTGCTGCAATTTTGACAAGTTGTATTGCCAGTCAACGGTGTCATCGCCTGTGCCCTGGATTATATGCAGCAATTGATTCGATTGGGGGGCATTCTTGAATCGATTTTGGTAGTCGATCATTGCCTGTATCCAGGCAGAGGACAAATATCGGCTCTGTAATTGATCTCGATACTGAAGAAATTGAAGAAATTCGCTGTCATGACTATTTATAGAAAAATTACGACGCGTGGCATTGGTGAAGTAGCGCGTAAGTAAAAACAATAACTTATTTCTATACCAGTGTCGCGGGCAGAGCAGTGGCCCCAGTACAACAAAACGCTCAAACCTGAAGTTAGTTGGCGGGTCACCGCTTAGCAGCGCATCGATAATAACGGCTCCTCCCATGCTCTGCCCAACTAGATTCCAGGGTTCTTGAACGCCTTGGGCATCGACCTGAAACAGACAATCAACCAGCGCTTTTCTATATTGATTAAAGGAATCGATACTGCCAACTTTGCCGCTGGACAGCCCATGACCAGGTAAGTCCACAATGACTACATCAAAGCCGTGCTGCAAACATCGCTGAATGAGATGCCCATAAATACCGGCGTGATCGTAATAGCCGTGAAGGAGGAACAGGGTGCCTTTTTGCTTAACTGCAGGAAGAGAAAAATACTGGCAAACCAGTTGAAACGGCACACTTTCGACTGTTCCAAGAGTGTGGGCTATCGCTAATTCAGAACCTGAAAGAGCCAGACCATAGTGCTTTATATACTGCTGAAGCAGCAAGTTATCGCTATGCGCTGCAGCCGGGCTAGATACATTAAACTGTATCGGGTGGAGGCTCTTTCTCAGATCGCTGGCGTTTTCTCTAGTAAACATAGAAATTTATACCATGGAGAACTTTAGCTCTCTTTGAGTTCCTCACAATCAATCCATGAAGGTGCCGCTTATTTCGTTTTATGGCCCCTCTGAATAATACTGACACATCTCTTCCAGGTTATAGACTTTCTTAATATTTGATATCTGCCCCGCAGTTCCAAACGCTTCTAGCCGTTCCGTAACAATTGCTTTCATCGCGGTTATTGTTGGAGTCAGAAACTTTCTGGGATCAAATTCTGATTTATTTTCCACTAGAAATTTCCGCACGGCGCCGGTCGAAGCCAGGCGTAGGTCAGTATCTATATTCACCTTGCGCACACCGTGCTTGATTCCCTCTTGGATTTCCTCCATCGGAACGCCGTAAGTTTCAGGAATTTCACCACCGAACTCGTTAATCACCGCTAACCAGTGCTGGGGAACAGATGACGAGCCATGCATCACCAAATGGGTGTTGGGAATCTTCTCATGAATTTCTTTGATGCGTTGAATCGCCAGAATATCCCCAGTCGGTGGGCGACTGAACTTGTAAGCACCATGGCTGGTCCCTACCGCGATAGCTAGCGCATCCACTCCAGTTGCCTCGACAAAATCTGCTGCTTCGGATGGGTCTGTTAGCAATTGAGACATCGACAGTTTGCCCTCGGCGCCACTGCCGTCTTCTTCACCTGCCATGCCAGTTTCCAATGAACCCAGACAGCCGATTTCACCTTCTACAGAAACACCACAGGCGTGGGCCATGTCAACAGTGGTTTTCGTAACCCGCACATTGTAGTCAAAATCGGCCGGAGTCTTGCCGTCTTCGCCGAGGGACCCGTCCATCATCACCGATGAAAAGCCCAGTTGAATTGAACGTTGGCACACAGCGGGAGAGAAACCATGATCCTGATGCATAACGATTGGGATATGGGGGAACTCCTCAATCGCGCCCTGAATTAAATGTTTGAGAAAATTAGATCCGGCATACTTTCTCGCGCCAGCGGAAGCTTGCAGAATCACCGGGCTGTTCAATTCATCAGCACCTTCCATTATGGCGCGGATCTGCTCAAGGTTATTCACATTGAACGCCGGCACACCGTAGTTATGCTCGGCTGCGTGATCTAATAATTGTCTTAAACTGATGAGTGCCATTGTGAACCTCTTTGTCTGTCAACTCCGGAGAATTTCTACCGCTGGTAATTTAGCCCCTTTCACGAACTCAAGAAACGCACCACCACCAGTGGAAATATAGGAAATGTTATCTATTACCGAAAAATTATCTATTGCTGCAATGGTTTCACCGCCGCCGACGATGGAGAACCCGGTGTTTTCAGCAATCGCCTTTGCTACTGCTTGAGTTCCCTGAGCAAACTGTTCGAATTCGAATACACCCACCGGACCATTCCAGATTATGGTTTTCATACTACCTATTAATTCGGCAAAACTCACGGCGGTTTGGGGGCCTATGTCAAGAATCATATCATCCGCTGTGACATCACCAACCAGCTTCGTTTCTGCCCGTGCAGCCGCTGAAAATTCACTGGTTACAACCACGTCTATCGGGAGCGGAATTGCGGCTTTTTGCATTAGAGACCTTGCCGTCTCCACCAATTCAGGTTCATACAGCGACTTGCCGACAGCGAACCCAGCAGCAGCTAGGAAGGTATTGGCAATGCCGCCGCCAACTATCAGTTGATCAACTTTCTCTGTCAGGTTTTCCAACACCTGTAACTTGCTGGAGACTTTTGCACCACCCACTATTGCCATCATCGGTCGCTGTGGATTTTCCAGACACCGACCCAGGGCATCCAACTCGCGGGATAAGAGGGGGCCGGCGCAGGATTTCGGGGCAAATTTGGCAACCCCATGGGTACTGGCCTGGGCCCGATGCGCCGTACCAAATGCATCCATTACAAACACATCGCAAAAAGCGGCATAACAGCGCGCCAACTCATCACTGTTGCCCTTCTCGCCCGCGTTTATACGCACATTCTCTAATAAGACAACTTCATCGCCTTGCGGCCTCGCATGGGCAGGATTCTCCAGGTAATCCTGGACCAATCTCACGGGGCAACTTAACAACTCGGCCAATTTGTGTGCCACCGGCCGCAGTGAAAACTCTTCCTGATCACTGATGGGCCTGCCTTCTTCAGGCCGCCCCAGGTGAGACATCAGGATAACAGCCGCGCCGGCCGACCTAGCTTGCTCTATGGTGGGCAGGGCGGCACGGAGCCGCGTATCATTGCCAACATCTCCTGCTGCTACCGGCACATTCAGATCTTCCCGAATCAAGAGAAGCTGCCCCTTAAGCTCCAACTGCTCCATTTTAAGTATTGTCATCTCAGCTCATCCTATAGCAGACTAGACCTTATTCTCTTGCTAGAGAATTTGTTAAGCGGCATCGCGCTGCATGTTTGCCAGGTACCCGGCCACGTCCAACATACGATTCGCATACGCCCATTCATTATCGAACCAGACTAGCAATTTGATCAAGCGCTTGCCGGCAACGCGAGTCTGGTTTAAATCAACAACGGCCGAACGCGGATCGTGATTAAAGTCGCAGGAGGCCAGAGGCTCTTCTGTATAACCCAACACATTGGGCAGGCTTGCCTCGCTGGCAGCCCGTATGGCGTCGTTAACCTCCTCAGTGGTGCAAGATTTCTCCACCAGAATGCTGAGATCCATAGCCGAAACATTTACCGTGGGGACACGAATTGCCTGGGCCTCGAAACGACCCTCTAGCTCGGGCAGGATACGCTCGATCCCCCTTGCCAACCCAGTATCAACCGGAATGATTGACTGCATTGCGCTGCGGGTTTTACGCAAATCATTATGATGATAACTGTCGATTACTGGCTGGTCATTCATTGCAGAATGAATCGTGGTAATAACACCGGAGGCGATCTGAAATTCATCTTGCAACACTTTAATTACTGGAACGACGCAATTGGTGGTGCAGGATGCGTTGGAAATAATTCTGTCTTTAGACGACAAATTCTGATGGTTGATGCCGTAGATAACCGTAGCATCCACATCGACTTCAGCCGGTTGGGAAAACAGCACAGCTTGGGCGCCGTTGCTCAAATGCTTCTCAGCGGTAATTCTATCGGTAAAGGACCCACTGCATTCCATAACGAGGTCAATTTCCAAATCCCGCCAGGATAATTCATCAAGCGCCAGCTGGTTGGAAATGGCTATCGGGTCATCATTTACCACTAACATTGTATTTGTCGCACCCACCGACCCTAAAAATCGACCGTGGGTGCTGTCATAGCGTGTAAGATGCGCCAGGGTTCCAATGTCAGCCAAATCATTAATGGCAACAATGCGAAGATCTGGGTAATTGGTGGACTCATAAAAGGCACGCAGAACACAGCGGCCGATGCGGCCATAGCCATTGATTGCGATGCGATACGGCATAATCAAACTATCTATTTAAACTATTAATTTATAAAGCCGCCAAATAAAAAAGCGGCCCAGCTTAGAAGGACTTGGCAGTTTCTACCACGTTAGCCACAGTAAAACCGAAATGCTCCATTAGTGCAGGGCCCGGAGCTGACTCGCCGAAGGATTGCATACCTATCACCTTGCCATCTAGGCCAACAATTCCACGCCAGTAATCTGCCCCTGCAGCTTCAACCGCTAGGCGCTTGCGGACCGCCGCTGGGAGCACTTGATCTCGATAATCATCATCCTGCTGCGCAAAAGCATCCACGCTGGGCATTGAGACTAAGCGGGCTTTTATGCCTGCCTCCTGCAAGGTGGCAGTAGCTTGCCGGCAAATGTCCACCTCTGACCCAGTAGCAATAATAATGACATCCGGCTTGCCAGCACAGTCTCTGAGTATATAAGCGCCTTTGGCTATGTCATCAACCTGCGCGGCGGAGCGCTCCTGATGCTGGACTTTTTGCCGGGAATAGACCAGAGCGCTCGGCCCATCCCGTCTCTGAATTGCCGCTTTCCAAGCCACTGCCGTTTCCACACTATCACAGGGGCGCCAAACCGACATGTTAGGTGTTTGCCTCAGACTTGCCAGCTGCTCGATAGGCTGGTGAGTCGGCCCATCCTCGCCTTGCCCGATGGAATCATGGGTGTAGACAAGAATATTTTGCTGCTTCATCAGCGCCGCCATGCGCACCGCATTACGGGCGTATTCCATGAAAACCAGAAAGGTTGCCGTGTAAGGAATGAACCCACCATGCAACGCGATACCAGTAGCAATGGCGGTCATGCCAAATTCACGTACGCCGTAGTATATATAATTACCATCTGCATTCTGGCTTATGGGGGCGCTGCCTGACCATGCGGTAAGATTAGACCCGGTTAAATCGGCTGACCCGCCGATAATTTCAGGCAATAATCCAGCATAGGCCTCGATACAGTTTTGTGAGGCTCTGCGGCTGGCGATAGACTCTCCCGATTCCTGGCAGCGCTGAATAAATTCATTGGCTTTACTGTCAAAATAACCGGGCAGCTGACCCATTAGCCGCCTAACCAATTCCATTGCTAAGTCGGGGTATTCCTCTTCGTACAACACCAGCTTTTCTTTCCAGGCCGATTCCGCAACAAAGCCCTTCTCGGTTGCATCCCAATGTTGTTTTATCTCCGGAGGGATTACGAATGGTGCGTGGGGCCAGCTTAATGCCTCACGGGTTGCCGCTACTTCCTCGTCTCCGAGCGGACTGCCATGGCTCGATGCAGTGCCCTGCTTTTTAGGAGAGCCAAAACCGATAATAGTTTTGCAGCTAATCAGTGTTGGTTTGCCAGTTTCCCCTTGAGCTTGTTCGATCGCGCTAGCAATCTCCTTCGGCGCATGGCCATCAACGGATAAGACCTGCCAGCCATACGCTTCAAAGCGCTTAGCTGTGTCATCGTTGAACCACTCGGTAATCTCGCCATCTATTGAAATACCATTGTCATCATAATAGACGATCAATTTACCTAATTTAAGGGTACCCGCTAATGAGCAAACCTCGTGGGAAATACCTTCCATCAAGCAGCCATCACCTGCAAATACGTGAGTGCGGTGATTTATAACTTCATGCCCCTCTCTATTAAATTGCGCCGCCAGCGTCTTTTCCGCAATAGCCATACCTACGGCGTTGGCTAGTCCCTGTCCCAACGGTCCTGTTGTGGTTTCTACGCCTGTGGTACAGCCAAGCTCTGGATGGCCAGGGGTTTTAGAGCCGAGCTGGCGAAAATTCTGAATCTCATCGATAGAAAGGTCATAGCCGCTCAGATGCAATAAAGAATAGATTAGCATCGACCCATGCCCATTTGATAAGACAAAACGGTCACGATTAAACCAGTTGGGATTACCGGGATTGTGGTCTAGAAATTCATTCCACAGGACCTCAGCTATGTCAGCCATTCCCATGGGTGCGCCTGGATGACCCGAACGTGCTTTTTGTACAGCATCCATGCTCAAGGCACGAATTGCATTAGCACAGTCTTTCCGTGGCGCACTGCTGTTAGACATAAATCAAGACTCCTGTTAAACCGGTGGTTACTCGCATTCTGTATTTTTTCGCCTTACCAATGCCTTAGGCTGGAACCCGGGGTTCCGAGATCGCTAAACAAAGCACGGTCAGGTCATTTGGAAGGCACATATTTTCCCGCACCTTAGTCCAATATGCTACTCGAATTGTCGGAGTTAGAGTAAATATCTATATCAATATATATTGATATAGATTTGAATATCGGTTTGCTAGCTGGTAATCTAGCGGCTTTTCAAGTGCCCGAATGACCGAAATAAGGAGCCTATGGCTACCGCCGCACCTAAAGCGCCATCAACTGAGCAAACTGATCGGCTTACCGCCTTGTGCAAAGCGTTGGCTGATAATCTGCGCCTGAAAATTCTCAGATTGCTGAAAAGTGAATCTTTTGGTGTGCTCGAGCTTTGTCATATTCTCGATATAAAGCAGTCGGCGCTCAGCCATCACCTGAAGATTCTCTCTACTGCTGATTTGGTAACGACAAGAAGAGAAGGTAATTCAATTTTTTACCGCCGCGTGTTATTGGTGATTGCGGACCCCTTCATCACGATTAAACGCAGTCTGTTCGAAAATATTGATCTCATTCCGCTGCCAGATGAGCAGCTGGAAAGAATACAATTCATCCATTTGGAACGCTCCCAGCTTTCGCTGAATTTTTTCAATCGTAACGCGGACAAATTTCGAGAGAAGCAGGGCCTAATAACCGAATTCCCCCATTATGCAAAAAACCTGCTGGATCTTGTTGATGGCCTCGCTCTAGATACCAAAAAAACGGTGATGGAAGTGGGTCCGGGCGAGGGCGCGTTACTGGAACAACTCGCTGGCCAGTTTCATCGAGTAATCGCGGTGGATAATTCAAAGGAAATGCTGGAGCGAGCCAAAAACTGTATCGCTTCAGCACAACACACCAATGTGCAATTCATATTGGGAGACACGGCTGTTGCGAAGAAAAAGAACCATTCTGATTTGCTGATTTTGAATATGGTGCTGCATCATATTTCTTCTCCGGCCAAAACATTCAAAGAAGCCAGCGAAATACTTAATCCCGGCGGCTCACTGCTTATCGTCGACTTGTGCCCTCATGATCAAGACTGGGTTAGGGAGTCCTGCGGAGACATATGGTTAGGCTTCGATGAGACCGATTTATGCCTTTGGGCAGACAAAGCCGGCTTATCTACCGATCAAAGTTTGTTTCTCGGATTAAGAAACGGCTTTCAAATTCAAATGTGTCTTTTTAGCAAACCCGCGCTACTTGCCGCTTAAGTGTTAACGGGAATTTGTACTGCGGTATTTACTTACTAAATTTAGTTTATGAAAGGAAAGTGTAATGACTGAAACAAGCTTGTTTACTTCAGAATCGGTATCTGAAGGCCACCCGGACAAAATGGCGGATCAAATTTCTGATGCCATTCTCGATGCACTGATCCAGCAAGACCCTGCTTCCCGCGTGGCTTGCGAAACCATGATTAAAACTGGCATGGTTGTAGTCGCTGGCGAAATCACTACCGAGGCGTATATCAATATTGAAGGTGTGGTTCGAGATGTCGTTAATGACATTGGCTATAACAATTCCGAGAGTGGGTTTGACGGCAATACCTGTGCGGTACTCAACGCAATAGGCGAACAATCGCCTGATATTGCAATAGGTGTCGATGAAACAGACGGCCATGAGCAGGGTGCCGGTGATCAGGGATTGATGTTTGGCTATGCGACAAACGAGACTGACGTGCTGATGCCGGCACCTATTACTTACTCGCACTTACTAGTGAAACGCCAGGCGGAAGTTCGAAAGAATGGCACTCTGCCCTGGTTAGAGCCCGACGCAAAAAGCCAAATAACTTTTCGTTATGTGGATGGTAAACCAGTAGCCATTGATGCGGTGGTGTTATCAACTCAGCACAAAGAAGAAATTTGTCTCGCTGATTTGCAAGAAGCCGTGATGGAAGAAATAATTAAACCAGTACTGCCTGCGGAATTGGTAAATTCTGATACAAAATACTTCATTAATCCCACTGGTCGTTTCGTTATTGGCGGCCCTCATGGAGATTGTGGGCTGACCGGTCGTAAAATTATTGTCGATACTTATGGCGGTATGGCTAGACATGGTGGCGGTGCGTTTTCCGGGAAAGACCCATCAAAGGTTGACCGTTCTGCCGCTTATGTCGCCCGCTATGTGGCAAAAAATATGGTAGCAGCCGGAATCGCAGAGCGTTGCGAGCTTCAGCTCTCTTACGCTATCGGCGTGGCCGAACCGACTTCAATCAGTATTGAGTGCTTTGGCACAGCTAAACTCACTAACGATAAAATTGTTGCGCTGATTCGAGAGCACTTCGAGTTACGCCCCAGGGGTCTCATTAAAATGCTCGACCTCATTAAACCGATTTATCAGTCGACCGCTGCCTATGGGCATTTTGGCCGGGAAAATGAAGGCTTCAGTTGGGAAGAAACAGACAAGGCAGCGGCGCTTCGAGAAGCGGCTGGTTTATAAAACAAATAGGAAAACTGACATGAATAATCTATCTTTAAAAGACAACGAAAATGCAACCCAGGACTACAAAGTAGCTGACATGAGTTTGGTTGACTTTGGCAGGAAAGAAGTAACACTGGCAGAGGCGGAAATGCCGGCCTTAATGGCCTTACGGGGCAAATACGCGAAGGATAAGCCCCTTGACGGTGCTAAAATTCTTGGCTGCATACACATGACAGTGCAAACTGCCGTGCTAATCGAAACGCTGGTTGTTTTGGGCGCCGAAGTTCGCTGGTCCTCCTGTAATATTTTTTCAACCCAGGACCATGCGGCTGCCTGCATTGCCGCTGAAGGAATTGCCGTATTTGCATGGAAAGGGCAAACCGAAGAAGAAAGCGAGTGGTGTATAGAGCAGACTATCCTGAAAAATGGTGAGCCGTGGGCTGCCAATATGATTCTGGATGATGGCGGTGATTTAACGGCGATGGTGCATGAGAAGTATCCGCAATTACTTCATCATATTCACGGGATAACTGAGGAGACAACAACCGGGGTGCATCGCCTGATGGAGATGTTGGAAGAGGGTTCTCTCAAAGTCCCGGCCGTTAATGTAAATGATTCCGTAACTAAATCAAAAAATGATAATAAATATGGCTGCCGTCATAGCCTTAACGATGGCATCAAACGTGGAACCGATATGTTGTTGTCAGGCAAACATGCATTGGTAGTCGGTTACGGTGATGTTGGCAAGGGCTCGGCCCAGAGCCTCCGTCAGGAAGGCATGATTGTAAAGATCGCAGAGATCGATCCGATATGTGCCATGCAAGCCTGTATGGATGGATATGAAGTGGTGTCGCCTTACACTAATGGTGTAAATGACGGTTCCATTGGCTCGATTGACCAAGCCCTATTATCCAAACTGAACCTGATCGTCACCGCAACGGGTAACGTTAATGTATGCGATGAAAACATGCTGCAAAAAGTGAAGGCAGGCGCCATCATTTGCAATATTGGCCACTTCGACAATGAAATCGACACACAGTATATGCGAGACAGCTGGGACTGGGAGACAATCAAGCCTCAGGTACACAAAATTTATCGTTCCGGTGAAAGTAACAAAGATGACTATCTAATTTTACTTTCCGAAGGTAGGTTGATTAATCTTGGTAATGCCACTGGCCACCCTTCAAGAATAATGGATGGATCTTTTGCCAATCAGGTACTGGCGCAGATGTATCTGTTCGAGCGCAAATTTGCTGATCAGTCAGACGAGAAAAAAATACATAGTTTGACAGTGGAGGTGTTATCCAAGCATCTTGATGAAGAAGTGGCGCAGTTAATGGTGCGGGGATTTGGTGGCGTATTAACCCGGTTGACTGAAACTCAGGCGAACTATATTAACGTAAATGTCGACGGGCCATACAAGAACGATACCTACAAATATTAACCAGGGCCTGTTAGTAAATAGATACCTGGTTCCTACAAGCATGATGGCGTAATGAATAGAGCAACGGATCCACAATTTAGTATTGAATTTTTCCCGCCACGAACACCGGAAGGGGACATCAAGCTGGACGCCGTTCACGCAGAACTGGCAACGCTCGGTCCTGAATTTTTTTCTGTTACTTATGGGGCAGGCGGCTCTACTAAAGCCGGAACTAAGCAGACTATCCTGCGCTATAAAGCGCTAGGCTCGGTAGTGGTTCCGCATCTTTCATTTGGCGGCTCAAGTGAACAAGAAATTCATCAGCTATTGGTAGAGTATAAAGCTGAGGGCATTGATCGTCTGGTCGTGTTACGAGGTGATATTCCTTCCGGTATCGGTTCGCCAGCCGAAACTCACTATGCCGCCGAATTAGTTGAATTAATACGCATAAAAACCGATGACTATTTCCATATAGATGTAGCCTGCTATCCGGAAATCCACCCTGAGTCTGCCAATTATGATGCTGATATAAATTACTTTAAGAAAAAAGTAATGGCCGGAGCAAACTCGGCAATTACACAGTACTTTTATAATGCGGATGCGTACTTTAATTTTGTAGAAAATTGTACACTTGCTGGAATTGATATTCCTATCGTTCCCGGCATAATGCCCATAACTAATTTCGATAATCTGGCACGCTTCAGTGCAAATTGCGGTGCAGAAATCCCGCGCTGGATATCCCAACGAGTCCAGGCATTCGGCGATGATCAGCAATCCATCCGTGAATTCGGAATTGATGCAGTTACCCGACTCTGCGAACAACTGCTAGCCGGCGGCGCACCAGGCCTGCATTTCTATTCCATGAACCAAGCCAACAGCACCAAACAAATCTGGCAAAACCTCAAACTAAAATAGATAAATCCACAAACAGCCCCACCCAGGGGTCGGTGATAAATACGTCTCATTTGTCACCGACCCCATTGCACAGCTAAAATGCGAATGATTCTCACTTATCACCGACCCCAAGGCAGGAGTTACAGCTGTGCGTGTAGTTAGAGTTTTCGTAAATCAGGGGCTTCTCGCCCAGAGCACAATCACTCTGGTAGACGACGCTGCGCATTATTTATCTCGGGTGCTACGCCTTAAGCCTGGTGCGCTGTGCCGCCTATTTAACGGCGTTGATGGAGAATTTGAGGCTACTGTCATATCAGCCAATAGCTCCGGGGTAATAGTTCAGACCGGCTCACACTTCGAGAACAACGCAAACCCGATTATCGAGATAAACATTGGTCTCGGTCTATCTCGTGGTGAGAGAATGGATTACGCCATTCAAAAGTCATCAGAGCTGGGAGTAACTAGTATCACCCCTCTATTCAGCGACCGATGTGAGGTGAAACTAAAGCCGGAACGATTCGATAATAGAGTCAATCATTGGCGCAAAGTCGCTATTAGCGCCAGCGAGCAGAGTGGTCGCAGCGTAATTCCTACTATTAACCAGCCGCTTAGTGCTACTGATTGGATTAAGTCGGACACTGGTAATCTTTGCATCATACTAGCTCAATCAGGTGACACTAATCTTCAAGAGCTCGGCAAACAGAAATCTGTTAATTTGATGATCGGGCCAGAAGGTGGATTCTCAGAGGATGAAATTGTACTCGCTCGTACTAATAATTTTTCTGTCGTTCGGCTTGGCTCGAGAACTCTCCGAACAGAAACTGCTCCTGTTGTGGCCTTAAGTATTCTGCAATTTCTGTGGGGATCGCTATAGAAGAAATTCCGCTCGTTGTTGAGTTAATTGAGCATTATACTTAGTAGTGGTTCAATCTTGCAGTACGCTTTGCTTATGTATTTTCTCTTTAAATCCGGAAGCTAAAACTTCCAATTCCAATCCAGCGACCAAACACTCTGAGTGCATAGATCCGAGGAGCAATTTCAAATTGATTAGGGTCGACAATTTTTACAATAGATCGGCGATCACTATATTAATCAAGACTGGACACGTCTAAGCGCTTCTAGTAACGAGCTTGATTCGGATGTTGATTGTGTTTTTCCATGCATGCAAGCATAGCCCTGTAATGGCGGGAAGCCTGTGAAGAGATTCACATATTGAAAAATACGTTGTCTTAAACTCCCGATTACGGGCCATACTGTTAACTACTGCACAGTTTTGAATTACGCTATGGCTGATTTAACCTTAGTTACATGAAAATGTGTGCGCTTAGTAAAATACACAAGCCCAAACCTTTTAACCTAATTTACGGCCAAAAAAAAGCGCCTTGTTTAAGGCGCTTATCAATAATAGTTAAACTGATAAATTTAAGTCTTCATTTACTTACTAAAATCAAAATATGTATCCGCGTTCGTCGTGAGCACTGGTGTCGAGACCTTCCTGCTCTTCCTCTTCGCTAACGCGGAGGCCCATAGTTACATCAAGGGCTTTCAGTATTGCTGCGCTTAATACGCCTGTATAAATTATGGTGAATAATACGCTTTTAATCTGAATCCATAGTTGGGGCCCGATACCATCTGCCAGACCTGTACCGCCAAAAGCTTCAGCTGTAAAAACGCCCGTTAATACGGCGCCGATAATTCCACCGACAGCATGCACACCGAACACGTCTAATGAATCGTCATAGCCCATTGCTCGTTTCAAAGTAGTGGCGGCATAGAAACAACCAATCCCTGCTGCAAGTCCAATATAGAGCGCCCCTTGTGGGCCGACGGAGCCTGAAGCAGGGGTGATGGCCACGAGACCAGCAACTGCACCCGATGCAATACCGAGGACACTAGGTTTCCCATGTGTGATCCACTCCACTCCCATCCAGGTTATTGCGGCCGTTGCCGTAGCTATTTGAGTAACCAGCATTGCCATACCAGCGCTAGTACCGGCTGAAACAGCTGAGCCCGCATTGAATCCAAACCAACCGACCCACAGTAGCGATGCGCCAATGACTGTATAAGTCAGATTGTGCGGAGGCATGGCTGTAGTTGGATAACCTTTGCGCTTACCTAGCATAATCGCTGCGACCAACCCTGCTATACCTGCATTAATGTGTACAACCGTACCACCGGCAAAATCAATTATGCCCCAGTCCCACAATAAGCCACCGGCACCGGCCCACACCATATGAACCATGGGGACATAGCAAATGGTCACCCAAAGTGCCATAAATACCAGCATGGTGGAAAATTTCATGCGTTCAGCAAAAGCACCCACCATCAATGCCGGTGTAATAATGGCAAATGTCATTTGAAAAGTCGCAAACACGGATTCGGGAATAGTGCCGGACATCGAATCAACTGTAATGCCGGACATGAATGCGTTACTCAAGCCACCAACAATGGAATTGAAATTAACCACTCCTGCTTCCATTCCTGTTGTATCGAATGCCATACTGTAGCCCCAAAGCATCCAGATAACTGTCATTAATCCAGTAATGGCAAAACATTGCATTAGTACTGATAGGACGTTCTTGCTTCGTACCATCCCCGCATAAAACAGAGAAAGGCCCGGTATCGTCATCAGTAGTACTAAGATAGTTGCCGTAATCATCCAGGCGGTGTCGCCGGTGTCTAGCTCTTGTGCAGACGCTACACTCGGCAGTAGTATTAGCAAGCTAGCTAATATGCTGAATCCCGTTTTTTTCGTAAAAAGTTTGTTCATTTTTGTTACCTCAACAATCTGTAGATTTCAATTTATCTGTGGATTTTATTGGAAGTGCGGCTGCTATCGTCTAGACCGCCTCGTCTCCCGTTTCCCCTGTCCGAATACGGATGACCTGCTCTAGGTCAGTGACAAATATTTTGCCATCGCCAATCTTTCCTGTGTTGGCAGATTTACTAATCGTTTCCAAAGTTGAATCCAGTAAGCTTTCACCAATGGCTACCTCAATTTTTACTTTTGGTAGAAAATCAACTACATACTCGGCACCACGATACAGCTCAGTGTGGCCTTTCTGTCTTCCGAAGCCCTTAACCTCTGTAACTGTAATGCCCTGCACCCCAATATCGGATAATGCTTCGCGCACATCATCGAGTTTGAATGGCTTGATAATCGCCGTGACTAACTTCATTGCTTTGCTCCTTTGTTAATAAGCGGATTGACTTATATAGTAGTCATACAACTTAGCTTGCTCTTTGCATGGGTCATATTGCATGGCCCATGCCAATTTAAAGATACTTTTACTTTTCAACAAGTTAGCTTAATTGATAAGATTCCCAGGCCGAAAAACAAGAATTCAGGACCAAATGTTGTGCACAAGCAGTGCGCAGAATCCCCAATCGCACCATATGAGTGCAACAACAGACCGATGAGTTCTCAATTGCACCCCAGACGGGGCCATACTCCCAATTAAGGCCTCTCAATAGTGGGGGCGGTGACAGGTGAGAGTCATCTGCATTTGGGCCCAGGAGAAGTCAGTAACAATGGAAAATGAAGCCCAAACGAATTCAACATATGCAGCCTCCGCTAAATGAGAATGATTATTATTTGTCACCGACCCCAAAATAGAACAGAATCCAGTTTTCAGGAATTGAACATTATCCAATGCCAGGCCAACGTTTTATTGAAGAGCTAAGTGCGCGCATCACCGCCCTGATGCCGTTTGCCAGCGAGCTAAATGAGGACATGCGCAAAAAGCTGGGGCAGTTGCTACAAAAGGGTATTGCCGAGTTGGATCTTTTAAGTCGTGAAGAGTTTCAGTCGCAAGCCTCGGCGTTGGCACGAGCTGAGAGTAGAATTTCAGAGCTTGAAGTTGAAATCAGGAAAATGGAAAAAAAGCTTGATGAAATAAGCACTAATTAGAACCCAGTGTGGAAGGTATCCGACCTTTGGTGACTCAGTACTTCCAGCAAATCATTATCGGTAATATTTGTGTGCTGTTCGAAGTCGGCGGTTGTTTTAGCTAATTTTAATGCTCGGTGAAACGCCCTTGCCGACATGCCGAGGGATTCCATAACCTTTGCGATTCTCTTCCTTTTTTAAAAACTCCCTCTTAGAAAGAGGTCATTTGGCCGCATGTCTCCATATTTATGACAAAATAAATTGGAGATCTAATTGAGAGCCGGTTAGTTGAGAGTCTGTGACAAATGAGTATCATTCGTATTAGCCAACATTATTTTTCACACATTAGCCTAAATTGCTCCTCGACCAATGGCCGTTCATTCCATTAAAGTTTGAAATGGGGATGGGACCAGGGGAATGGAAAAACTTGCGGCAGTTCTTATTTGATGCGTTATATCTTGAGGGATTTCTGTCTCAAACAGCCTCCGATAAAGCCGCTGCCTCTCTTCTTTATGTTTGCCTAAATCAAGATAACTGCTATGAGGCGTTAAAAAAATACTTTCCTTCCAATAGGGTTCCCGTTCGGCCATAACGCTGATGTCTATATTGCGCATAGGTTCGACCAACACGTTGTATCACCCGAGATATGCCACAATCATCGTCGCCCGTCATAAATAAATGGGTATGATTGGCCATTAGCACATAAGCATGCAGCTGAACGTTATAAAGCTCAAAGGCATCAGACAAATAGCTTAAGTAGAGCGGGTAAGCATCTGTGGCGAAAAAACAGGTTTGCCGATTATTCCCCCTCTGAACTATATGACAAGGCTAGCCGGCTGGGCACAAGCGTATTCTTCGAGGCATGGCAAATTCCGTTTTACCAATAAACTTAATTGCTGATATTCAACTTAGGTCACAGTCCCAAGTTCTGCCAGCATTGAGGAAGGTCTAGTTGCGAATGATTATCATTTGTCACCGACCCATTAGGAGGGACGCAAAAAAAAGGGCCACCTTGTGGGCAGCCTTTTTTCGTGCGAGTGCTGTTTGTTACTGGCTACTTGAAACCATATACTCAACAAGTGCTTTTAAATCGTCGTCGGTGCAATCAAAGCACAAACCTTTAGGAGGCATAGTATTCACACCGTTGATTGCGTTTGCAACTACTGCATCCATGCCCTTTTCAAGGCGTGGGCCCCACTCTTCGGCGTTACCAACTACAGGCGCACCAGCAGCTCCAGTGCTGTGACAGGCAAAACAGGAAAGCATATATTTTGCCTCTGCATCGAAGCCATCGCTCAGTGCCGCAAGTTGTATTGGCTGGTCGTTGCTGCTGTCTGCAAAATTTGGTGCCGCGATTACTGACGCCAGCACTATGAGAACTATCTTTGCTACACTTGTTCGAATATTTCTGCTTACACTTGACACTATATTTTCCTCACTTAGTAGATAAAAACCGGGCGATTACTAGAGTTTATCCCCGGTTACTATTGACTGATCAAATAGTCGACCAGCGCGTTCAAATCATCGTCGCTACAACTCACACAAAGGCCTCTTGCGGGCATAGCATTTAATCCATTCATTACATTCGCCATCATTGCTTCCCTGCCTTTTTCCACCCGCATAGACCATGCCTCAGCGTCACCCAACACGGGTGCTCCAGCGGCGCCTGTACCATGACAGGCAAAACAGTTTTGTTGATAGGCCACTGCCACGTCAAAAGCGGCTGGGGCTGGCGTGGCCGTTGTTGCACTGGCAGGTGCAGTGCTAGCACCGGTACAGGACCCACCGGCCAAACAAACCTGACCAACTGGCCGAATATTCTCAACAATAGATTGCTGAGCTGATGCAGGTGCCAATATTAGAGTGGCGGCAGCAGCAACTAAAATAACTGTAATCGCACGAGCATATAATTTCAGACTATCCGTTAACACTGCATATTCCTCGCGTTCCAGGCCCGTGATTTTACTGAATCCGGCCTTTGCCAGGCCCCTTAAGATGCCTGAATTAATTATTTTGCTTAAGTAATCCTCACTACTAGGTTGCAGAGCAGGAAAAAAAGCAGGTAAATTATACCGTTAAATATCGCCTGCTGGAACAATAGCTGGAGGTTAATCTCGGGCCTAATTGACATTCCTACCCTTTCATAAACCGGGATATGCACCCATTCTTCTCATTTCCCTAAAAACTAGCCGCGAATGATACTCAGTTTGTCACTGACCCTCGGCAGGGGCCGGGTTTCTTTGTTTAGGAGACGATTATTAGATTTATTGGGGTTTGGTGGAAGTAGACTTCGCTTGGGTCGCTGTCCAAGCCGTAAGCCACCAGTATGTGGACTTCGGGGCACCAAGTCGGTGAAGGTCTCTAGTTGCCCGGTTAAGCTCGGGGACTTCTTCGAGGATTTTTGTTAGTCCCTGAGGGTCTGCAGTGTAGTTTATGAAGATCCCCTAAGGCGGGTCTGCAATTGCGCATTCACCGCGCCACCCGAAACCTAACTTCAACCCCCAATGCGAATGCTAACCATTTCTCACCAAGCCCAATTGGAAGTCGTAACCCCGGCCACAGTTGCGAGTCACCAATAGCTCCTGGTACTCGATTCAATTTACTCTTGATATGATCCGTCCAGAATAGCTTGCCACCATGCTTCGTTATCGAGATACCAATCTACGGTTTTGTTCAGGCCTGAGTGGAAATCTTCTTGTGGCTCATAGCCAAGTTCTGCCGTAATCTTTTCTGCATTTACTGCATAACGTGTGTCGTGACCTGGTCGATCTATTACATAAGTTATCAAGGAGTTCGCGGCAGCCATAGTCGCACATGGTGAATCTGGGAATCGGGTTTTAAGTTCGTCATCTTCTGCAAACTTTGTATCAATAATTTTACAAAGTAGATTGACAGCATCGATATTCGTCCATTCGTTATTACCGCCAATGTTGTACGTTTCTCCGTGGCGGCCTTCGTTGATTACCAGGTCAATACCACGGCTGTGGTCATCAACATAAAGCCAGTCTCTTATCTGCTTGCCGTCTCCATAAATGGGCAGCGCTTTGCCGTGTAATATATTCAGCAGGCACAGAGGAATTAGCTTTTCGGGAAATTGAAATGGGCCATAGTTATTGGAGCAATTGCTGGTAGTCACGTTCAACCCATAGGTGTGGTGATAGGAACGCACCAGATGGTCGGATGCTGCCTTACTCGCCGCATAAGGCGAATTAGGAGCAAACGCCGTGGTTTCTAAAAATGCGGGATCATCGCCGGTCAGGTTGCCATACACCTCATCTGTGGAGACATGGTGGAAATGATGGTCCGAAACCGGCCCCTCTCCCAACCAGACTTTCTTGGCAGTTTTCAGCAAAGTATGGGTGCCGACAATGTTCGTGTCGATAAATGCATCCGGCCCGGTAATAGATCGATCCACATGACTCTCTGCTGCAAAGTGTACCAGGGTATTAACACCATGTTGCCGAAGCAGTTTTTCTACCAGCACATCATCGCAGATTGAACCATGGACAAACTCAAATCCCGGCTGTCCCATCTCCGCCGATAGATTTTCTTTATTACCGGCATAGGTCAGCGCATCGAGCACAACAATGACATCTTGTGGGTAGATCTTGCGCCAATAATGGACGAAGTTGGTGCCGATGAAACCGGCTGCTCCTGTTACTAATAATTTTCTCATTGTGCGTTGTTTCTCACTGACAATCATAATGTACCGGAACTCTTGTCCCGATCCTGCATGCTTTGAATTACTCGCTGCAATTGTTCCCGCCAGGGCGCCATGGTACAAACGAAATCTGCTTCAGCTTTTGCGCAATCCAGCACGCTATAAGCTGGCCTGGTAGCAGGTGTAGCGTATAGATCAGTAGAAATCGGGCTTATGGGGATACTGTTATCAAGCAAGCCTGCTGCGAGCCCTTCCTCCTGGATGGCCATGGCGAAGTCGTACCAGCTAATTGCACCCTGATCACTCCAGTGATAGATGCCACTTCCCTTTTCACTCGAAATAACATCGAATATAAAAGAAGTCAACGAGTTGGTTGAGGTGGGCGAGCCAATCTGGTCATTAACAACATTAAGCGACTCTTTTTCTGCCATCAAACGCAACATGGTTTTAACAAAATTATTCTTGTATTGAGAATACACCCACGAGGCTCGGACTACGATCGAGTCGTTCGGCAAAATCTCGGTGACAGCCAACTCACCTGCCAATTTGCTGGCCCCATATACACCCAGTGGGTTAGTTGTATCTTGTTCCCGGTACGGGGCCCGGTTGGTGCCATCAAATACAAAATCAGTAGAGATGTGAATCAGCTTTGCGCCTGCGAATTTCGCCCATAACGCCAAATTTTTAGGGCCATCTTTGTTAACCGCAAAGGCGCCCTCTTCGTGCTCTTCTGCCTTATCTACCGCCGTGTACGCCGCTGCGTTGATAATTACGTCAATAGCTAGTGCGTTCAGCCTGTTTCCCAGTGAATCGGAATCCGTAATGTCCAATTGTTGCTTTGCAAAAGCGTGCAGGTCATAGCGTTGGCTAATCGGTGCACTAGACCACTGCTGTTGAATGGTCTCGCCTAGCTGGCCATCGGCACCGGTTAAGAGAAGTTGTTTTTTATTCACTGGTTGTTCCGCTAGGGTTTATTGAATCTAGCTACTAGTAGACAGTTGCCTTACTTAATGGAGAAGCAGTTCGGTCTTTTTCCGAGAGAAGTGGTTGGTCGTCGAGTAGGGGCCAGTCGATAGCGAGATCCGGGTCGCTCCATAGTAGGCTTCGGTCTTCTTCGGGGTGATAGTATTCGGTGCACTTGTAGGCAATTTCCGCACTCTCGCTCAATACATAAAAGCCATGTGCAAAACCCCCTGGCACCCATAGCTGTTTTCGGTTTTCATCAGACAATATGACACCAACCCACTGGCCAAAAGTGTCCGAATTTTTTCGCAGGTCCACAGCTACATCGAAGATCTTACCCCAAAGCACTCTAACGAGTTTGCCCTGGGGATACTTCAGTTGATAGTGCAATCCGCGCAGGGTATTTTGTTGAGACCTGCTTTGATTGTCCTGCACGAACTCGTCTACTACGCCGCATTGTTCCATCTCCGACTTGCGCCAGGTTTCCATGAAGTAACCGCGATGATCGCCGAAAACTTTGGGCTCAAAGATTAAAACATCTTTAATGGTGGTGCGGGTTATGTTCATGAAATGTTGGTGCTTTCTGCTTGTTTGATTAAGGGCGCAGGGCACTAACCCTCTTTAGCGAGGTTTAGCAAATACTGCCCGTAACCGCTGTTTTTTAAAGGCTCTGCCAGCTCTTTCAATTGCTCTGTGTTGATGAAACCTTGACGAAACGCTATTTCTTCGGGGCAGGCTATCTTTAAGCCCTGCCGTTCTTCCAATACGCGAATAAAATTGGCGGCATCTAATAACGATTGTATGGTACCGGTATCCAGCCAGGCCGTGCCGCGGTCGAAAAGTTCAACGTGCAGTTTCTTGCGCTCCAGATAAATTTTATTCACATCGGTAATTTCCAACTCACCTCGCGCAGAGGGTTTTATGGACTTTGCGATTGATACCACGTCGTTGTCATACATATACAAACCAGTAACCGCGTAATGTGACTTAGGGTTCACCGGCTTTTCTTCCAGGTCAATCGCCTTCTGATTCTTATCGAGTACAACCACACCATAACGCTCTGGGTCGTTAACGTAGTAGGCGAAGATACTGGCCCCTCCGTTCTCCCCTACCGCCTTCTTTAGCGTGTCTTCAATTTTATTGCCATAAAAAATGTTATCCCCAAGAATTAGACAGACCCGAGAATCGCCGATAAAATCTTCACCTATCAAGAATGCCTGGGCCAAACCTTCTGGTTTGGGTTGCTGCCCATAGCAAATACGCAATCCCCATCGCTTACCATCGCCCAGCAACAACTTGTACACATCGGCATCAACTGGCGAAGTGATAATTAAAATATCCCGAATACCGGCCTGCATCAAAGTAGCCAGCGGATAATAGATCATGGGTTTGTCGTAGACTGGCATCAGCTGTTTGCTCACAGCGATTGTCATGGGGTGCAGCCTGCTACCACTGCCTCCTGCCAGTATGATTCCCTTTGTCACTTTTAACTGAGTCCTGTTTTATTACTTTTGAATTCGATTATTAATCTAAACTTCATTTCACTAGGTGCTCAACCAGTGCTGGCATCTCCTTATAGAGGTTACCTGATGGCAAAAACCCGAGGTCGTCCTGAATCTGCTGACTGGAAAAACAATTATCGTTTACCAAATTATAATAAGTGCGAGCGCTTATGCTGGTGCCGCCAGCCTTTAATTTCCCAACCAAACAAGCCAATACTGACGCGGCGTATAGTACCACGCGGGGGCTATACCAGCCCGGCCTATTTCGACCCAGCACCTTGTATATGGCACGCTCAATGTCATTGACGCGGTAGGTTTCACCATCTGTCACGTAATATGAATTACCACTGGCTGACGGGCTTTCTGCGACCAGTACCAAGGCATTTACAAGATCATCAACACTCACCAAAGATAACTCGTTACGAAGCCTTGGCAGCGGTGGAAGACGCCTACGGGCGATAAGGGAAATCATACTGGCTATATTGCCCTTCATCCCGGCGCCATAAACGTTAACCGGCCTCAATATAGCCACTTCAAGTTGCTGGTTTGCATGCGCTGACATTAACAGTTGCTCTGCCTCCAGCTTAGACTGCCCATAGTCAGTAATATCTCCCACACCTGTCTCACAGGCCTGGACCAGGGAGCTACTGAGATAAACGAGGCGCCTTACATTCGCGGCAATTGCAGCGCGCAATACATTTTCTGTCCCCATAACATTAAGCCGCCGCATAGCGTTGTAGTCTCGAGCGTTCGCATGGGCCGCGCCAGCCAAGTGAAAAACTGTATCGGCACCGATAAAGGCGGAGCCCAAACTGCTGGCTTCACATACATCCGCAATGCAGATTTCATCGACACCAGAATGTTCCGAATTATTAGTTGAGCGAACCAGAGCCGTTACCGCGTAATTTCTGCTCACCAGCCCCGCACACAAGTGAGACCCAATGAACCCTCCGGCACCAGTGACTAACGCTTTTTTACGCTGAGGACTATTATCTGAATCATTCATTGGTAGCATTCAATATTGTGGAAAATAGAATAGAATAGATTAGCTTTGCCTTAGAAACCGCCAGCCATGAGTGGCAAAAAACCGCCTTGCAGAACGAATAAACATTTTGACGTGGGCCATGCCTTTTTTCGCACTGTGCCCACCGCTGTGTTTAATTTTCATCTCAGGCAAATAGGCGAGCTTATCTAGGCTGCCAAGCCTGAGCGACAAATCGAAGTCTTCAAAATAAAGAAAATAGCCCTCATCAAAACCGCCAACTGCTTTTAGTTTATCTGTTCGACAAAGCATAAAACAACCGCTCACTATCGGCACAGAAGCTGCTGGCATTGTCTCAATCAGGTCGTGCATTTCATAGCGGGCCAGCCTGCGCTTAAACAGTTTCCTGAACGGTACCGGCAGAAATCCACGAACAAAAAATGTCAATACAGTAGGGTAGCGTTTGCACAGATATTGTTTCTGCCCGTGTTGATCTTCAGAGTAGGGGCTGACCACCACGGCACTTTGGTTATTTTCCAGGTAAGCGACCCCCTCGCTCAAGCAGGCGCTTTCAAGAATTACATCCGGATTTAATATGAGGTGGTAATCAGAACTAACCTTGCCAATTGCCAGATTATGGGCACTCCCATACCCTACATTGCCCTGGCCCTGTAATAGCCGGAGCTCTACCCCGAGCGATTCCATTTCAGCAGATAACCCGTCGAAGCTAACTAGATTAACACTGTGGCTCTCAGAATTATCAATCAAATAGATTGTTGTGGTGGTTACATTAAAATACGTCTTCAATGTGTGCAGGGATGCCAGCAGAGAGACAAGTAGCGCGCGCAGTTCCTCCTCTGCAGAGTAATAGCAAACTACTGAGATTGTTAGAGAAATGTTGGGGGAGTCTTGCACTGAGCGCCAGGTTGAACCTATCGATCTACCAATCTATCACCAAATGGAGTCGACACCACGCGCTGGCCAGGCGGAACGTCCTCAGGTGCTATACGGCGAGGGCTGAACCGGGCTGTGTTCCCATCCCGGTTAGCTGCCTGTGGGGCCCCACCATCCCCATTCTGCGCCGCTGCGCTCAAGGCAGCAAAAGGATTTACGGGTTCGTCACCAGTTCCCCCTGTCCCACCCTTTGCGATATCCTGGGGCTCCTCGTTTGGCTCCGCCACCTGTCGCTGGCGGGGTGCCAACGGCTCTCCATAAGTTAATGTCAGATTCGCGATATTGGTAGCCGTGGTGCAGTTCACGCCCTTGTCCTTGAATTCGACGCAGTTTGTCCCATCCGGATAATTGATAGACACCGCTCTGGAGCCAACATCTACAATGGAGAACTGGCTGTGGCCCATTATCTGTGTATTGGCATTAGGCTCTGCCTGGACGACCACCGTGTCACCGTCTTTATGGGTCAAAATAACAGAGTATTTATCCCCAATTCGCGAGATCCCAACCAGAGTAAACTCCGGATTTGGTATTATATTGAGGGTATTTGGCGTATTGCGCGTTCGGCGGTTGCGGAGAGAATCGGCGGTGGCAGCACCATCAATCGGTTCAAACAGGCGGAATTCTGGCTCTGCTCCATCGGTATTTGCGGTGCCGTTCGCCGCCTCTGCGATGGCTTCGGCCAGCCCATTAAGGTTATCGGTTTGTGTAGATTGAGCAGTTTGCCCCACAGCAGAGCCGCTAATCACGCTAAACAGCACGGCTACAGGGAGCACCGCGAGGCGAATAAGGTGAATTAATCTGTCTACAATACTGGTCATGGGCAGCCGGTTAAGTGTGCGTATCAGCCTTACAGGGCGCTGTGCGGTTAAAGGCTCTTTACTTCAGTCGGACAAAGTCAGCGAATAATGAGAGAACCCTTCCAATTAGTTAGTCGCATCAGTCTACTCTTTAGTTTGGATTGCTTCAAAGCTTCCTGCGTTAACAGGAACCGCCGCCGCATAAGTAGTCGCGTCATCGAATGTAGCAAAGCCTGTTGTAATGGAGTGGGTCTTAATTGTGCAAGTACAAGCAAGTAACCACTGCTCTAGTACCCATAACGAAAAAAACGATAGGACAACACGTCTATGCATCTAACGCGTTGTTTTTTGGCAATATAATCAAATATCTCTTATAACAATTTACTACAAAATAATTTTACTCAACGGTCCCAAATAGGCCCAAGAATAAGATTTAGACGAATGCATATTACCAAGTACGGGCTATTCCCAGAATTTTATTGCACCCTATCGCTTTCCTAGGAACCCCTTTTTAGCATCTTTGGATTACTTCACCACTACCCACACCTCAATCAAAATTCAGTGAGCCTTCATCCTCGGCGAGAGAAAAGCCTTCCAGACTAGCCGACTCTGAGTTCGCTGCCTCCTGCGCGACGATCTCACCATGGAACTGATCCAAGCGCTCAAGGATGGCAATCTGGTTCAGTGAAAAAAGTTGTGCATAAGCTATAGCCAAGCCGCTCGCCTTGCGCAATGTCAGAAAATCCTCGTCATCCAGTTTGTTCAATGCCACCTCGTCAACGCGAAATAGCCCTGATACTGGCACGACTTCCTCACCTTTCTTGAGGTTGATCTCCCATGGTGTAATAAGGCCGGCGTCAGCCAGGGCATTCACGGCTCTCTGGGTGACATCCAAGCTGGCCTCAACTGCGGAGAGGAAACTGAGCATGTCCTTGATTCCTTGGGCGGGCTGATTTTGTTCGTCGAAGAAAGCATTTCCGTCTTCCGTACTTTCCACCACCAGTCCACTGCCTTCGTTGATGCATAGGACGGATTTCTCAGCATTTTCAGGCTTCAGCAATCGAAACGGATACGCTCGTAGGGCAGAGGGTATATAAGTGCCAAGCCACTTTCCGTCCGGCGCCACGTACAGGTTCTGTCCGGGCTGCAGCGAAGCGATCGCGACCAACTGGTAACCGGCCTCCTGCTCGACGAAACCGACGGGCATCACCGGTAGCACCTTGTTGATTTCATCACCTACCAACGGGATGACGGTATCTGCTGCGGCAAACGTGTAATTAGTGACATGCTTCCACACTTTTTTTGCGTGGCTTTCAGGGGTAACGGCTGCGAACTCTGTCATGTGCTTTCCTTGTGGTAATTGCATACTTGGGAGGTTGGCCTCCGCCGTATCCTATTGCTCTATTGTATCGAACAAAGCCTGTGGGTTGTTGCACACGGGTCAAGATTCCATAAATGGTGAGGCTACGAAATGCAAAAAAGCCAATCCGATTTCTCAGACTGGCCTTTTTGTTACTTCTGAACTTTCTTACTCCTTGCTCAACAGCAGCCTAGAGTAAGAGCGTTCCGGCTTTTCTTCCTAGGAAACAAAGATCCCAAGATTAGTCGTTGCGTTAGTAGTAAGCAGCGCAGTAGATCCTGTTACACCTGCCAGCAATACAAGATCATCAGTAGTTCCGTTATGGAAAACATACGTCGCATCATTGACACCACTTCCACTGCTATCGTATTCAAATGCAAATGCTTCGTTCGCGCTCGAGTTAGCAGCAAGATAGCCTAGTACATCAGCTAAGTTACCTG
>Ga0302137_1000076_pt1 | contig 36226 bp, 37 predicted proteins | sample CBN3_SCM_MG_FD_203127 | JGI IMG/M metagenome (GOLD analysis project Ga0302137, IMG submission 203127) | Marine microbial communities from Western Arctic Ocean, Canada - CBN3_SCM | ecosystem: Environmental > Aquatic > Marine > Oceanic | place: Canada: Western Arctic Ocean | collected 2017-09-15 | reverse complement strand
TAATGGTAGTTTACCTATGGCTGGAAATGAACTTCAAGAACTCAAAGAAACATTTGATAAAGGTGATTTCAAAGATGGAAATGGAATTATTAAAAATCTATCTAACTTTGAAAATGAATATTTAGAAACAATTGTTAGAAACGCAGGGATACCACAACGAAAAATGAAAATTGCAATAGATTGTGGCAATGCTGTCCCTGGACCATTAACAATTAGATTAATGGAAAAATTAGGTGTTGAATTGATCCCAGTTCATTGTAATTGGGATAATAAATTTCCAAATCATCCACCAGATCCGACAAGACCGGAAAATATGAAAGATCTCTCTAAAGCAGTTCTAGAAAATAATGCTGAATTTGGAATCGGTATGGATGGAGATGGAGATCGAATTGGCGTGGTTGATGAATCCGGCGTATTTATCCATCCTGATAGATTAATGACAATTTTTGCAAAAGATATTCTTAGAGAAAGAAAGGGTGGGACTGATGCAGAAAGAACTGTATTCTTTGACGTCAAATGTAGTATGGCGTTAGAAGAAGTTATCACTTCTGCAGGAGGTATTCCTGTAATGGTCAGAACAGGGCACTCATTCATGAAAAGAGAATTAAGAAACAATCCTGATTCACCTCTAGCGGGAGAAATGTCAGGACATTTCTTCCTGAACGATAGATGGCCAGGATTTGATGACTCGTTATACAATACTGCTAGATTACTCGAAATCATTGCTAGAGAGCCTTCGCCAGAAAGTGGTGGTCCGGTATTCTCAGATTGGTTTGCCGATTTACCTAACTATGCTTCAACAGGAGAGGCCAAAGTACCACTAGATAGAGATAGAGAAGAAACTATGGATTTTGTAACAAATGCTTTTGCAGATATGAAAAAATCGACAGTAGATGGAGTGAGAGTAAGATATTCAGATGGTTGGTATCTTTGCCGCCCGAGTAATACTGAGCCAATACTTGTTATGCGGGCAGAGGCAAATAGCAAAGAAGGGTTAGAAAAAATAAAAGAAGATGTTGAGAATAGATTAGGATCAGAAATTAATCTTAGGAAATTTCATGAAGCCTAACTAATAGATTGGAATCTATTCATTACTTCAATCATTAAAAAATATCCAATTATAGTGGCACATAGCCCACCACCAAGTGCAGGATAGAAATCCCATCCACGTTCAATTAATTCTGGCATCACTATGAATAATAATAATGAGGGAATAACTAGCCATACAATATTTTTTGAAAAATTGACTATCTCTTCGTTACTAGCCCCATCTTGATTCATCCACATCATTGCAAGAACACTAACTAATGGTATAGATGCAAGTACTGCAGCAAGTAATGTGTCTCGCTGGCTTAATTGTGCGACCATAAAAATTATCAAGGCTGTCAATAAAATCTTGAAAATATCAAAAATTAGACTCGACATTTGATTACCATTCTTTTTTATTCCATACCATGATTGGCGAAAAATAATGGCATTAGGACAATTAATCCACATATAGCAGAACATAAGAAACCACATACCACTGAAGAACCTGCTGCTATGGCACCGAATCCTTCCGCCTGAGAATCAATATAATCAACACTTAGTAAAGACCAAACTGCATTATTAAGAAATCCAACACCAATTGCACCTAGAGCTATCCAAATACCTTTCTTTTGATAATTGAACATATGATAACCACCAAAAATTGTAGCACCACTAATTAAAGATCCAGTAATCGTTTGTCCAATAACAATCCAATTCGGAGGAACTAGGGCTCCAGAGTCTTCTGGAACAAATATCGTCAAGGTGTTAGATAAGGCAGAAAGAAGTGAAAGCGCACCAAATATAATTACTAAAACACCCAGAATTTGGGGGAGTGAACTTTTCTCTACTAGCATTAAATTACCAGCTGGTTGAACGTTTACAATTTGCGGTTGAGAACTAACTGAACCTGAAAATACATCGTTTTCTTCATTACTCATGCATTGTACTGGTGGGGTAACACTATTAGAATTTGGGACGATTATGAATTATCGATTATCTAATTCTAATGATGATAAAATAGATCTGAATTTATTATTTGAACGGACTAATGAGTCAAGAACGGGCATGAATCCTCCTGAAAGCATAGTTAGGCAAGCACCTCCACCTGTACTGTTATGAGTTACTAAATCAACTACGCCTCTATTACTGACTAAGGCGCTAGTATGTCCTCCACCAACTATAGTTACAGCTGATGATTCAGTACACATATTTAGAATCTCAATTGTTCCAAAAGCAAACCCAGGTAGTTCAAAATAAGATGCAGGACCATTCCATAAAATACATCCTGCATTAATCATTAGAGGTCTTATTTGCATCAAAGTTGAAATTCCAATATCATAAATAGGATAATCTGTGGGGAGTTTTTTAACATTCATAGCGACTCTATTGCCTTCTACTTCTATAGCTACATCAGTTGGTAAAAGAAAGTATTCTGAATGATTTTCATATAGGTTAACTGCAAGATCCCAAGTTTCTTGAAATTCTTCACCTAGTGCATTACGAATAAATGATTTATTACCTTCTCCAATATCAATTCCACTAGCCCATAGCATCATATTACCGACAACACCAACAACTGGAATTGTATCAATTATATTCTTATCAATTAAATTCTTAGCCACACGTAATGAATCGTCACATTTTGTACCACCAAGTATAGCAATATATGGCCTTGGAGGGTCACTGACTGCAATCTGTAGATTATCTATTTCCTTAGCCATTAATCGTCCGGCAATACAAGGAACTATTTCTGAGAAGCCAGTTAAAGAGGGAGAATTTCGATGTGCTGCAGCAAAAGCATCAGTTACATATACATCAATCAAAGGTGCTAATTTCTGTATTATCTCTGAACTAGCAGTTTCTTCAGGAGATGCTTTCTTCATAGAATTCTCATCGTCATGCATTCTGATATTATCTAAGAATAAAATTTCTCCAATTTTAAGATTGCTAATTGCCTCAATGGCGGCTTCTCCACAAATATCTGCAACAAAACTGATTTTTTTTCCAATTAATCGGGAGATACGGTCGGCGTGCTGGGACATATCTGTAAAATCTATTTTCCCTGGCCTTGATTGATGGCCTATCATTACAACCTTGGAATTTTTGAGAGAATTAAGAGTTGGTACAATCGCTCGTAATCTACTATCGTCAAGGAAGGCCCCGGTTGATGGTTCAAGTGGAGAATTTACATCTACACGATAGAGAACTACTTTGCCGCCGAGGCGGACATTGTCCAGTGTAAGGACGTCACTCACGCTCACGCCCAAAGGCTAGGACTCTTTCACCGTAATGGTCGAAATAGTCTTACATCCCTTCCCCAATACCTTTGTGATTGGTACTGCTACGGATATGTATGACATGGGATATCGGAAGATTGACTGGCCCAGATGGTGTTGACTGGAGAGTACCTGTAAGTGAATTAGAAAATCGCAGGATGAGGTTAGCAGAAGCTCTGTTAGAAAATGGAATTGAATCTGCACTTATTGACGACCCTGTGGAATTATACTGGCTCACAGGTGGAAGACAAAATGGAATGATTTTAGTCGGAGCGAAGGATTCTGATGTTCAAACAACACATTGGGTCAAAAGATCTCTCGAAAGAGCAATTTTCGAATCGGGGGGAGATGATTGTCCGAACCCGGTTATTTCACAACCAAGGATGGCCGAATTAGCTGAATCTATCAGGAAAAAAGGAGGTGTCTCAAAACCCTCATTATTAGAAGGAAAAATACCACATGATCGTTGGAAATTTATCTCTGAAAAAATAGGGGATTTAGATGGAACATCAAAAGATTGTACTTCAATTTTATATGATTTAAGAGAAAAGAAATCTGAATGGGAAATACAAATGCTCCGTGATAGCGGCGATATAAACAAATCTATGTTTGAAGCAATCAGAGAAAAAGGAGGTTTGGGTAAAACCGAATTAGAGATGGCAGCAATTGCTGATGAGGTTAGCAGAACTGCAGGCTTCGGAGGAAGAATAAGAATGAGGAAGTGGCCAATGGATTGCGATAGAGTAGTGATTGTAGCTGGTTCGTCAGCATCGATCCCATCATATTTTGACTCTGCAATCGGAGGAATTGGAGCAAGCCCCATATCGTCTTTAGGATCAGGACATGCTAAAGTACAGAGAAATTCTCCAGTTACTGTAGATATTGTACACCTACATCGAGGCTATGTTTCTGATTGCACACGTATGTTTAGTGCTGGAATTCTAGATGATCATTGGTTAGAAAGACTTGAACATATGGTTGAAATTAGAAATGCTGTTGTCGATAGTCTAGGGAAAGGAGATGAATGCTCTAGAACCTGGGAAATTGGGAGTTTAATGGCTAAAGAGATGGGATATTCAGAAAACCTCATGGGAATGTCCCCTGATAAGTCTAATTTCCTAGGACATTCGGTTGGACTAGAACTAGATGAGACACCAGTTATTGCAAAGGGTTTCGATCGACCTTTGTGTATTGGAGGAACTATGGCAATTGAACCTAAAGTAATATTCCCTGATGGCTGTATGGGAACTGAAGATACTTTCGTAAGAACAAAAGATGGGATGGAATACCTAACCATGGGAGATTCATTCCCTCTAATAACGGATTGGATTTAAAGAATCTAGCGATTATACTAATTCCCACAAGCCTTCCGAAGGGTTGTGCCTCAAGCTTCTAGTGCCGTAGAACGTAGAATTGCTAAAATTCTTAGAGAAAGAAAAGAGCCACATGGTAAATCATTCAAGGACGTAAATATTCTGAAAGGAGTTGAAATTAATGATTCCGGGATTGCAGAATTATGGATTAAACCTACACACCCTTATTGTCCATGTTGCATTAGTGACTTAATAGAATTAAGAAAGGTGATAAAAAATACAAAAGGAATTCTTGCATGCCATATAGAAGTAGTTTCAATACCACAAGCTAAAAGGTGGACTGCAGCTATAAATGAATGATTTGATTATTCTTCCTCGTCTCTTTCCCATCTTTTAGCTCTTCTTTTATTGACTTCTTCAATTTTAGATTTAACACGCCGAGATAGCCACCAAACTGCAAATGTTATTGCTAAAATATCAAAAATGAGGAGGCGAACTAATTCTTTATCACTCCAGTCGATCATAATATAACCTCATAATGGTGGAATAGTATCAATATCACAAGCTCCTTCAGGACTCATGCAACAGGCTAATATCCCTCCATCTTCTATTAAAAATTCATCTAGTCCTGGTGGTAAAGGGTCAGGATATGGGACGTTTCCAGAAATCAATCTAACAAGACATGTACCACAATTCCCTGAAGTACAATTCCTAGGAATATCTATCCCTAGACTATCTGCTAAATCTACAAGAAATTCTCCATCTTTCACCTCTACGGAACCAAGAAGTAACCTTCCGCGGAAGAAGCGAGCGATGGCCATGATTCATCCCATAGAGAGGGGTATCTTCAATCCATCCAAGAAACAAATCTGAATTTGAGTGTCTCAACGATCTTCCCAGCGGGTCCAACGACCTGTTTGTTTATTGAAATATAATCCTGCTTTTTTCATCCATTTATTGAATTTAGTAGCACCAGCACCAGTTGCAAGAATAAATTCTTCTCTATGCTCTTGAGCTTGTATGTATCCCTTCAATTCGATTTTTTCTTCTATCCAATCTTCAATGCTCATTAATCCGCCAGATAATTTGCTTGCTTCTACTGCAGCTTCAACTTCAGCGAATGATGCACCTGTAGATTCTAAATCCCTCTTAATTAAATCATCTACGCTAAGGTTTTCTGATTTTTTAGGTGGTTGATGAACTTTCAGACGTGGACCTTTTTGAGGATCTATAATTAGCCTATCTTCATTACCTAATCTACTCTCAACGATCTCTGCCATTGGTGCGCGAAATTCTTTCTCACAATCCCAACAAATCAACATAAAGTCAGTCATATCATCCATGACATTTCCACCTCTAGGATCCATTTCTTCGCCACAATCAGGACAAGCATGCATACACAATACTGGAACTAATTTTCGGCGGAAGTCTACTATGTCTTGAGGAGTACCTGAGAGATCTAATAATTCATGATCTCTTGCTGCTTCAAGTCCTCTTGTTTCAAGTTGATCTCTTAATTTTGTACGCTGTTCGTCTTTACCTTCTTCATCAAAAGTATTCTCTAACTTAACAATAAGCTCAACAGTCTTACCTAATCTATTCATTACTAATTTCTTTTCACGAAATTGTTCGACTCGAGCAATGCGTAACTGTTCTTTTTTCTCTAATAATTCTGAATGGAGGTCTTTTTGCTCACGCTTGAATCTCTGTTCTTCAATTTTATCAATTTTTTTCTTAGCGCCACTGCTGTCAGAAAGAACATCGGCAAGATATCTTTGTTTGGATGAGGAGCGGGGTCCGGACTTTACTGCATCTAGTACTGATGTTGCTATTTCCTTCTTCAGACCATAATTATTAGTTAAAGTTTCAACATCTAAACCTTTTAGGTCGCCAACCTTAATCCCACCATCTGACAGGATTTGTGCTGTCTTTTCATCAATCCCACGACGCAATAATGCGAGATAGGTATCTTTCTTTGCCATATTAACACCTCTTTGCGCGAATGTACCATCGGCTTCGCAGTAATCCGCCGAACAATGCGTACGCTATCAAGGCGCGGTCAGAATTATCTCGTTTATTCGACATATGATGAAATTCTATTAGCAATTATAACCCATTCTTCTGGTTCAAGAACATCTGGTCTATTATCAAACCAATCATCGGAAAATTCTTCTGGAGGATTTAGCAATAAGGATTCAATAGCAGATTTCCAACGAGACTTATGCCATCCATGAATTCGACTAATTCGGCGAGGAACTTGGGAAAGTAATGTTCTTATTTTTTTCCGACGGCTAGAAAAACAATGTTGAGTAATCAGCCTAAACATTTTACGAGAAATTTCTCCGTTCTCCTCAGAACGGTCAACAGGAGTCAGCGATACTAATCTAGAATTCACTCGTGGAGCTGGACTAAAAGCACCTCCGGGAACTTTTCTATCTAAATTAACCTCGAAATCAAGCCATAAAGATAATCCCAAAGGACTTAGAGAACCAAAATGTTCCATAGACATTCGTTCAGCAAACTCATCTTGAACAAGTAATACTATTGCACTAAGAGGAGTTTTAGAATGATATTGTTGAATTTTTTCAAGTACTGGACTGGATATCTGATAGGGTAAATTAGCCACTATATGAGTTATATTACTGGGCCAATTCAATTTTAATGCATCACCTGAAATAAGTTCAAGATTATTATTTGCATCACCAAATACTCTTTTCAAGTGTGAAATCGCATCTTCATCGATCTCAATACCAATTACTTTTGCTTCGCTTCTTAAAAGAGATAAAGTCAGAGAACCGGGACCTGGTCCTATTTCAAGTACTTTTGAATCAGAATTTAAAGGGAAACCCTCTTCACTACAAATCTCAATTGAACGAGAAATTACTTTCTTATCTAGAAGAAAATGTTGACCCAGTGATTTATCCGGTACAATCTGATCTCGGAGTAAATCAACAAGAAGTCTTGGGTTTAAATCATCCATATTAATCCCTGATTAATTGGATGATCTTATTAGATTATCAAGAATGCTACGATTGTTTAAAGGATCTTCGATTTCAATAAGATATCGCTCTGCCAATAATGTAACTGAATCGATTTCACAAGCCTCATCAACTTCGGAAAAGTCTTGCCAACCTGCCATTCCTCGAGATTGGACCATTTTTTGTGCCTTAGATTTACCAATACGTGGAAGAAGTTGAAATGCATGGACCTTCAAAGAGATATTATTCGCACGGTTATAAAAACCAAGATGAAGTTCTGAATTATCCTTGATTGCACCAATTAATTCTTCAAGTATTATGTCTTCACCATTTGTTGATAAATCACGGTAACGAAGTTGTGACATAGGCCCTATTTTATTCTCTTCAACAAGTAATCTTGAACCATTTACTATACCTTCCTTATCTAAAACTCGAGCGCGAACTAGATACAATGATGGTTCGGTTAATGCATGAACTTCATAGCCAATGGGGCGCCTCTGAGATATATCTAAAATTCTCAAATGTGTCTCACCTGAGAAAATAGATATTGGACTGTCTCCGACATCAGAAGGGGGGCTCGCACGCATTACGCTCAACTACCTCAGACAGGTCTTCATTCAAGAATCAATTCATTGAACAGATACTAAATTTATACGCTCAAAGTACATGTTGACGAATTATAGTAATGAGTTCTTCGACTTCTGAAGTATCCATTGCAATTCTCTTACTTGAAATGATAACTCGAACACCTTTAACATTCAAAGGAGTTAATTCTGCTAATTTAGAACAGATTTCAGGATATTGAGATAGTTTCTCATTTTCAACAAGAGCATTGTATAGTGCAGTGAAGACTTTAGCATCAGTTTTAGTTCCACCACGATTAGTTGAAGCTGCCCATTCTGCATGTTGCAAAGCCATTATTTGCTCGTATGATAAGTCTCCACGCCTTTCACGTGCATCGGAAAGAAGTTCACGTACCGTAGCAAAGTCTACAAATTCTTTTTCACTCATTAAAATCATTCCTTAATTGGTTTAAGATGCTCAGGTCGAGCAACTGCGGTCTTTTTCATATTACCATCTTTGAAATTAACAATGTATGCACGTCCTTGCTTACCTGCAATAATACCTGTGCGTCCTTGAAATCTACGATGAGGCATACCTTTGTGTTGAGCACCATCTAAAACAATAGCTACTCGATCTCCTTCAGCATATGGGTACATTACTCTATTAATAAAAACTCGACCTTTTTCACGCTTACTTTTCTTAAGAATTGAGCGTGTTCCTTGGCGTTGTCCATGCGTCCTTGTTACCATGATATCACCTTACAGACGTTATGTCTTGGAAGCGGTCGACCTGCCTCGTATTCTTAAGGACTCGGATTTGATTAATTACTCATTCATAGTGAATATCTTCAACATCAAGCCAAAGAACGGTGCATTCTTTGTCACCTAAAACGCTGCGTACAGAGGGTACTGTTCGACCTTCATCGGAATGAACCAACTCTTTGACGTACGTTCCAGCTTCACATCGAACCGAAAATTGGATCTCGTCATCTTCAACAATAATATTTGAAAGTGAGACTACTTTTCTTTTCCTATTTTTCGCGGCTCGCCTATGAGATACACGCTTAGGAGTCTCTTGCGATAACTCTACGCCAGAGAGAGAAGATATGGCCGCAATTACAGTTTCTTCATCTAGTATTTCTTCTACTCGAAACCTGATAGTATATGATTTCTCAGAACGACTTTCCTTAACCTTAACAACTTCAGAACGAGTTGACCATCTAAGACTATTAATTTCAACCTTACCATCAGTATTTTCATTAACCGCTTTCTGAATTTCCTCCAGATTAGCTAGCCGAGTTTTTGGTTTCTTTATTTCGATGACAAAAGGACGTCCCGTTCCTAGACACCTTACATCAATATCTTCCCTGCCCATACCATGGAACGAGGTATCCTCTGCTGCTAATGAAAGACGAATTGGTTCACCTATCAAATCTTGAACTGACTCTGCATACTGAAGACCTGTTTCATTACAAGACTCACACCCTTCTGCGCGGCCACGACAAGCACGACAAGGCCACCTAGTTTGGGGTAAATCTCGAATTAATTTACGGTACCTACCGTACAAAAATACAGGTCTAACATCAACATCAACCATCAGTGTCAGGCCATCGACTAAAATCATTAAATCAGGTTTCTCTTTAACAAAAGTAACCCCATGAACTAAACTAGAAAGTTTAAGCTGTATTTCATTAACAAAAGAGGGCTTGAGATGAGGTGAACCAGGGGAGCCGTGCCTTGAACGAATCTTATCTTCATCCTCAAGTAGATCTTTAGGCAAGTGTATTCCAAGTTGAATTGAGGAATGTTCTACTTCACCGATTTGCTCAATGATTCTTTTAACAATATTATCAATATCATCAAATAGATTTTCACACAGAGGGCATAAATCATTTTTTTCTAATGCTTCTAGTTCTGAATTCCTCTGATATGCCTCTTTCCTTATCTCTTTACCACCATCTTCACCTTTAGATGCGGTTCTTCTACCTGCCAACCTCTGAACGCAAAAGTTACAGCAGCCAATACGGATAATATGTTCAATTCCGAGAGGAGCTGGGCATGGAGGCGCATCCCAATTTATTGTTGCACCCTCAAACTCAAAATCATCACCATCATACCAAACTTCTTCTTCTTTTCCAGGATTGGCATTAGATTCTTCAGTTAATATTTCTGATTTTCCATAACTAGCATCAGCATATAGTGCCCATGAGTCTTCATCATCAGAATCTACCTTATGATTGTCTTCTTTCATTTACATCACCTATCGAAAAACGGGGATAACCCGAACATTCGATGCCTCTGCGACCGAGAGAGTACATTTCAGCACTTCGGATACTTAAATTATTAATTTAGAGGTTTTCCAAGCTCTTCTGAGACTTTTCTTAAGTGTATGAATGAATGAATCCCAGATGAACATCCAGTAGGCCATTCGAAACGTATTCCATACCTACCTACAAGTTCGACTTTCGGTTTTTCTAATATCAATCGAGAAATTTCTTCTTCTAATTCGATAATTTTTTGTTCATTTTCTTGTCGAGGTTTGCATTTGGCACATTGACACCTAGATCTTATAGAAACATAGCTCAAATTGAAAGATACACCGTCATCAAACCTTAGTACACAATCTTCATCACTACGTTCTAAATCCGTGAGTACCGAACCATCTCCCATACTCTTTCGGAGGAGGCTTCATCCTTCAACATAAGGGATGAATTACTCAACTAATACAGCAATCAACAAACACCCATTCATAATGTATGGATATTTCACAGATACATGGTCTTGTTCAACGAGTCGAAAATTGTAAAGCAAATTTCGGTTTCTGAAGCATACCAAATTTGTGAAGAGATTACTCGTTCTGCATCAACATCTTTCTTACGGTCATTCAAATCATTACCTGTAGAAAAACGTTCATCAGTACATGCATTGTATGCTTTTTGTAGGAAAGTAGATGACATAGTGGATGGAGATTGGTTGCCTAATCTTTCTAATTTAAGTGAAGAAGAATTGGTATCTCTTAACCAAAGAGCGGAGTATAGAGCAATGTCTCTAGCAATCAAAAAAATGAGTGAGCCCTTAAATGGAGATGAAAATCATTTTCAAAGAGTTAGAGCTCTTTTATGGTTCAGAGATAATCTTGAACTTATTGAAAAAAACATAACTGTGAATCATCCAATTTTTATTGCTCTAAAAGATACATCGGAAAAATTCCCAATTAGAATCGTAGATTTGAAATTACTTATTGAAGGAATGGAGGATGACTTGTTTCCAACCAACTATGAAAGTTTCGAAGATGTAAGAAGTTATTGCTTCAAAGTTGCTTCCACTGTTGGACTTAATCTAATAGAGATATATGGATATTCTAATCCTGACGCACGAGAATATGCTGAAGAAATGGGTATATTTTTACAGATGGTAAATATACTCCGAGATATTAAAGAAGATAGAGGAAGAGGTAGACTTTACTTGCCAACTGATGAATTGAAAATGTTTGACATTAATCCTGATGAAATTGGAGATCTGAATTTAGCCAATACGAAAAAGTGGAAAAATTTCATGAAACACTATATTAATAGGACAAAAACACATAGAAACAATGCTTTGAACTTGATACCATTGATTGAAGGTGATTCTAGAAGAAACCCACAGATGATGTGCGCTGTTTATTCAAGTATTTTATTGGAAGCAGAAAAAAGAAACGGAGATGTTCTCTCAAGAAGGTTACAACTTGGTTTTATGAAGAAAGTAGGTTTTGCATTATCTGCTCTCGGATTATGGTCAATATCCACAAAAAAATAATATTTTTATTTTCTTACTAATAATAGATTTAATCCTAAACCTAATGGCATTAACATAACACCAAAGAATATGGAAATGAATGATTTCCATCTTTCACATTTTGCATCAAGACAACGGATCCAAATCCATCTTGTTACAAATATATCCCCTGCAACCATGTGTGCCCAGGCAGCTGATGCTCCGGATTTTGTACCCAATAAATCAGCGAGACCCTGTAATGCAGTTGCAGGATTTAAAGAATCTATGAATAATTGGATCAATCCAGAAAAATCGGAAAATGAGAGGATATACCAGATCGCAATAGGGCCGAGAAAAAATAAAGGACCCTGCATAATTTCTTGTGTTTTCTTGTGTTCAGGGAAAAATAACATTGCAATCCAAAAAGGACCTACCCACATTGTCGATAAGAAGAAAGAAATATCATAAACGTCCATATTTTCACCTTAATTTATTAAGTTTTTAATTTCATCTAACACACTTGCGGATGGCCAGTATGTTTTAGAAGACCAAATTATCTTCCCCGAAGCATCCATGATTTGGAGCGTGGGTGTGGAAGGATATCCAAATGAGTCATAAAGTGAAACATCGCTTTCTAATCCAGTATCGAGATCTATTACAATAGTATCTTCTGGGGGAAGAATCAATGGCCAAGATACAGGATTAGTGGCGTTTTCATGAGTACCATAAACTTCCTCAACATAAGATACTGATTCGAAAGAAGGATATCTATGAATACTGAGTATAGAAGAATTACTAATATTTTCATTAATTACTTCATCAGCAATTAAATCCGTCCAAGAATGGCACCCCATACAACCTGCTGCTACCCAAATCAAGAGCACTGGCCCATCTGAAACATATTCCTGTAAAACAATTTCACTATTGTTAGAATTCATGGACATCAATGGAGCAGAAAACGATATTCTTTCCGGCGAACTAATAATTGGTTCTTCAACTACAATTTGTTCTTGAGAAATACAACCACAGAACATACTGCTAATAAGAATGAAAATGATAGCGAATGATTTCATCTTATATCACCGATTTTTAATCATTTTTGGTTTCTTTAAATCTCCGAACCAAGTGTCTATTCCGTTCCAATCAGGTTCAATTCCTAAATCAGAAAGTACTAATTTACTAGTGATTCTACCACTCTCAAATATAGTTGGAAGACCACTCCCAGGGTGAGTACCTCCACCAACAAGGAATAAATTATTGAATTCTTCAAATCTATTATGTGGCCGTCTCCAAAGCATCTGATCTAATGAGTGAGCTAAATTGAATACTGCTCCACGATAAATATCGGACGAACTCCAATCATCAGGAGTTACGATTGTTTTTGATACAATTGATTCCCTTATATTCTCAAAACCAAGTTCTTTTTCCATCATATCTAAAATAACTTCACTATATTTATCTTTAATATCGTCCCAAACTATACTTTCATCAGTATTAGGGACGGGCACTAAAACATACAAAGTAGATTTTCCATCTGGTGCTAAACTGGGGTCAGTAATACAAGCATTCTGAACATAAAGAGATGGATCATCCCATGTTATCTTGTGTTGAGTTATATCTTTCAAATTATCTTCATAATCTTTAGAGGCATAAATTTGATGATGGGGAGCATCTTTGTATAATTTATCCATTCCTAAGTATAGCATAAAAGTAGAACAGGAATACCCCTTGCTTTCTATCTTTTTATTAGACCAACGTTTCCTGCGTGAATCAGGGATTAAGGTAGTCATAGCGTGAGCAAAATCAGCATTTAGAATAATTTTATCGGCCCTATATTCTCTATCATTAGTTTTTACACCAACAACTGTTTTTCCTTCATAAATTAGTTCAGTCACTTCAGTATCTAATTTAATTTCAGCGCCAAGTTCAATGGCGATTTCTGACATTTTCTTAGTTATAGAGCCTAAGCCGCCTTTGGCGTGAAAAATACCATATTCATACTCTAAAAACGCTAAAATAGTGAATAATGAAGGAGCATGGAAAGGGCTCATTCCAAGGTATTTGGTTTGGAATGACATAGCTAGCCTGACTCTTTCATCATCAAATAATCTTGATAAATCGGTGGCAACTGAAGCCCAAGGCTTCAATATTGTCGCAACTTTGAGTGCTCTTTTAGTAAGAAGATCAGAAGGTCCTTTCCAAGGAGTTTGCAGACACACTCGGGAATAATCTAGTTTTTTTCTGTTTTCAAGAACATACTTTTCAAAACCTTTGGCATTTTTATCACCAGATAATTCTCTAATTCGTTCAGTCATCTGATCAAGATTAGATGTTGCATCAATAAAACCACCTGCTCCAAAAGTTAACCTATATGACGGGTCAAGAGGGATAAGACCCAATTCTGAATGAGCATCTCTTCCAATTGCCTGAAAAATTTCTTCTATAACTTCTGGATAATGAAAAAAAGTTGGTCCGCGATCAAATCTAAAACCATCCATCTCGATGATTTTTGTACGACCGCCTACTTCAGATGATTTCTCAAGCATTGTTACTTTAACGCCAGAATGGGCTAATAATAATGCAGAAGCAAGACCACCCGGACCAGTTCCTACAATCAAAACATCCTGAGAACTTGTTACACTCATAGTTGTGCCAACACTATGGTGGATATAAAAAAGCGTTTTTTATTTCTATTGACTTTTCGAAATTCTTTTCTTAAAAATTATCTTTTTTAAGAGAAAGTTAAATGAACATTTACATACTAATTTGAAAATATGTATTCGCAGAAAATACATCTATTAAATAGGGTAAATATATCGGGGCGAGACATGCACAAGAAAAAAGCATGTATTGCCTTAATAATGACTGCCTGTCTAATGACTATGCCAATTGCTATGGCAGATTCTAATGATGACATACCTACAAATGCGACAAATACTGGTGTACATGACTCACTAGTCGCTGCCCTTGTACAAGCTGACTTAGTCAGCACATTACAAGGAGATGGCCCGTTCACAGTATTCGCACCAACGGACCAAGCATTCACTGATGCTGGAATCGATTTGTCAACATTCGATACAGATGAAGAAAATGCTACTCTAGTAGATATTTTACTCTATCACGTATATTCTGGCGCTGTATATGCTGCTGATGTAACTGACGGGTTAACTGTTGCAATGGTTAACGGAGACGATGCTACATTTACAGTAACAGATGGAACTGTAATGGTAGGAGATGCTACTGTAACAACAGCTGATGTTATGTCATCAAATGGCGTAATCCATGTCATCGACAAAGTACTAATGCCACCCGTTCCATACACTGGAATCGGTATTTGCTACAATTCCGCAACACATACCATTGCTGCAGGAGCATCAATGGAAGAATGTGGCGCATACATGTACGTAGAAAATTACAGCATGGGTGGAGAAGAATTTACTGGATGCTACAATACGCTTTCTCACGTACTCACAGATACTACACAAGCAATTTGTGAATCATACATGTGGACACCACCAGTAGATATTGCAACAACTGCAATGTCAACAGGAATACACAGTTCTCTAGTAGGTGCACTATCAGTATCCAATTTAGTTAGCACACTACAAGGCGACGGACCTTTCACAGTGTTCGCTCCAACAGATCAAGCATTCGCTGATGCTGGAATCGATTTGTCAACATTTGATACAGATGAAGAGATTGCTGTTCTAACAGATATCTTACTTTACCACGTTTACTCAGGAGCGGTCAATGCTGCTGGTGTAACAGATGGATTAACTGTAGCAATGGTTAACGGAGATGATGCTTCATTCACAGTAACAGATGGAACTGTAATGATTGGAGATGCTACTGTAGTGTTGGCTGATGTGCCTGCATCAAACGGTGTCATCCATGTCATCGACAAGGTACTAATGCCACCAGCTGATTTGGTAGATATTGCAGCAGTAGCAATGTCAACAGGAGTACATGACTCATTAGTCGCTGCTCTAGTAAAGGCTGACTTAGTAAGTACATTACAAGGAACTGGACCATTTACAGTATTCGCACCAACTGACCAAGCATTCACTGATGCTGGAATCGATTTGGATGCATTTACTACTGATGAAGAGATTGCTGCTCTAGCAGATATTTTACTCTACCATGTTTACTCTGGTGCAGTACATGCTGCTGATGTAACAGATGGATTAACAGTTGCAATGGTTAACGGAGACGATGCTACATTCACAGTAACAGATGGAACTGTAATGGTAGGAGACGCTACTGTTACTACGGCTGATGTAATGGCATCAAACGGTGTCATCCATGTCATCGACAAGGTACTAATGCCACCAGCTGATGAACCAGTTATCCCTGACGGATGTGATTTCGTAATTGGATTAAATGATAATGGAATGGCTTACGACAATACTGATCTAAGTATTGATGTAGGTCAAACTGTATGCTGGATTTGGAATGATGCAACTATGGCACACAACGTCGCACAAGTAAGAGAAGAGGGAGATACTACCAGAGATGTTGCAGGAGAGTACAGTGGTACAGCAGCAACAACTGTTGATTATCGTCTCACCTTCACCGAAGATGAAACGTTCTATTACATCTGTGAACCCCATGCAACAACGGGGATGAATGGACAAGTAGTTGTTGGAACTGGTATCAGTGAAACACCTACTACCGTAGTAGACTCAGATGACAATACCCCTGGATTTACAGCGGGTATTGCTGCAATAGCACTAATCGGTGCATTGGTTGTCTCTGGCTCACGCCGTAGATAATCGGACTGACCCAACCGTCGAGCTCTCTCGTCTCATGGACGACGAGAGGGTTCGGCCTCCTTAGGGAGCCTAAAAATCGTCCATAAAGTGAGAATGTTCACCATTCCTTCATCTCTCAATTTTTTAGATCATATTTAGATTGATGAAGTGGGCATGTTATACAATCATCCTTCACTTTACCACCATAAGCCAAAGGCCATGCCAAATAATATGTAATGATTTTTTAGTGTAAAAACTATCCAGTAAATTCGTTAGTTTAATGTTTACTTCTTAAGACATCTGAAGAACCTAGTCGCAGGCTCTCAGCAGTTCTTTCATTGAGTTAAACCACTCTGGTTCTAGCTCACGCCGTAGATAATCGAACTTCGATCCAACCGTCGAGCTCTCTCGTCTCATGGACGACGAGAGGGCTCGGCTTCCTTAGAGAGCCTAAAAGCCGTCCATAAATAGGTAAAAGAGGGAATGGTGACCATTCCTTCACCTCACCATTTTTTAGATCATATTTAGATTGATGAAGTGGGCATGTTATACAATCATCCTTCACTTTACCACCATAAGCCAAAGGCCACGCCATGTGCCTACAAAGGGCGTCAGTTGCAAAAACTTGTGAATCTTCTCGAACTATCATAATACTTCGGAGGCCTATCCGGCGCATCTTTTTCTGGCCATCTTTAAGCTTACTAATTTTGATTATAGGGTGCCAAAAATTATCTTCTAGATGAAAATTCATAGTGATTCATGACATATCAATGCATTTGAATGTCTGTAATTAAAAAACATCTATTCTAATTATTTGAGATTTGTTAAACCGCCATCTACTGGTATGACATCTCCGGTCATCCAATCTGGCGCATCTTTGATTAGCCATTCAGCTACAGATGCAATATCATCAGCGTTTCCTATACTACCGACTGGATGCATATTTTCGCTAATTGTTCGACTTTGATCATTAGATAACAAGTGAGCAGATAACGGAGTATCTACTAAACCTGGAGAAATGACATTGATCCGAATACCACGCTTTGCATAATCTGCTGCTGCTGCACGTGCTAATCCTTCAACACCTGCTTTAGCCGCAGATATGGCTGCATGATTAGGCATTCCTAATGATGCAGCCGCTGAAGAGAATAGTACAATCCTTCCTCCATTACCTCGCATCATTATCTTTGCAGTAGAGCGAATAACATTGAAAGCTGTTACTAAATTTTGAGTTATAGTTTCAGAAAATTGTTCTGGACTGGTTGCATGTAGCGGACGAAGAAAAATCGATCCTACTGAATTTACTACTGCATCTAATGAGCCGTACTTCTTACTAATTTCTACAGCCTTAGATTGTACTTCATCCGCATCTGTTGCATCTAAAACAATTGCTTCTATTGATCCATAATTAGAAACTTCATGTAATTTTTCTATATCCCTAGCACTAATAATCACTTTCCATCCATTATCCGACATTCGTCGAGCAATATGTGACCCTATACCTCCTGAACCACCGATTATCCATACTACTTTTTCTTCATGATTTGACATATCTACACCCCTAAATTATTTATTTTGTTATCTAAATTAAGACCAGTTCTGAATTCTTTCAAGTATGGTCCCATTGATTCAATCAATTTGACATTAGGATGTGTTCTTAGGACTAAACCATCTAAATACATTAAAGCACGAATAATGGGGAAGGCTTCTTCACCGAAATCAGCCCCTGCTTTTTCAACAGCAGCTTGAACAGTTTGCATCATTATTCGGGTTAAACTTTTTTCTCCTACAGTTTGAACAGAAAATCCCTTATATATTTCATTCATTTTTTTATAATAAGCATCTAGATTGTTAGAATCTAGAGGAGAATCTGATAACCCTAATAATGAATCAAAAGCTTCTTGAAAATTATTAGTAGATAATTGTTCAAAGAATTGAAATAGAGATAAATTAACTTTAGAAGGAGCGTGGCATATGGCTCCATTATCAATAAATACAAATTTACCCTCATTATCAATAATACAATTCCCAGGGTGTAAGTCACCGTGGAATGTACCTATCCCGAAAAGATAGGCTCCATGAATCCGGAATAATTGTAAAAGCGTGTCCCAACTAAGTGATTTTTCTTCAATACCTTCTTCAAGAGATTTTCCTTCAATAAATTCTGACACTAAGACATCTTCATTCGATAGTTCGGGCCAATATTTAGGAAATCTTAGTAAATTCATAGAGAAATTTTCAGAAATTGCATTTTTTATTGCCTCTAACTCCTCAGCGCCTTTAATTTCGTTGCGTAAATCAAGTTCTCTAGTCGTATAATCAGCAACATGATTGAGTAATGCTACAGGGTTGCCAACTCTTCGGAGTTTTCTATTGAAGAATAAGAATACTCGAAGCCATCTGCGCATTCTTTCTACGTCTCTGCGAAATTCTTTTGAATTCTGGCTTTTAATAATCTTGACAACTACTTCTTCCCCTGTTTTCAATTTTGCTCGATGAACTTGCCCAACAGATGCTGCTGCTAATGGAATCTTTTCGATGTTTTCGAATGCATCGAAGAAACCAGGAGGGGCACGCTGTTCTAAATTAGCAAATACATCTTCGGATGGTATGCTTGCAGCGTGTTGGTAAAGTTGTTGTAATTGCCTACATTTATCTACGCCGATTAAATCAGATCTAAGTGCAAAAATTTGCGCTAGTTTGACTGAAAGTAAACCTTGCTCTTGGATCCATACTAAATCTGCTGGCTTCTTTTTCAAGATTTCCCGCATAAAAAACAAGAATGTCAGTAACCTCACGGCCTGTTCTGAACATTGGCTCATATAATGGGTCGTATAAAACCACAAACAAAAAATTCAAATTAGAAAAAAAATAACTTGAAATCATGCTTAATCTAGAAATTCATTATTATCTCATAACGGCTATGGAAATCAACATCATCATCACCTAGTATACGATTAATTTGAATGCCATCACGTCCATTATACCTAGACATAATTGCACCTTCAATAATACCATCGTCTAGCGCCCATAAAGGAAGTTTATCTGCTGAATTTTTTTGTTCTAATTTAACTTCAATATGGAATACTGGATCTATATCATAATTTAATTTCCCTAATCCTGAATGTTCCCACCAATCCATTATTTCATTGAGATATTCTACGTCACCTTTGATTTCTCTCATAGAGAATGACAATTCTTCCCCTATTCTAATGCCAACTTGTCTCAGTAAAGTTTCAATATCTATTCCAAAGGCAGCAAGACTTTCAACACCTCCTGTTTCTAACTTTTTTCTAGCTTGATTAATTTCCATTCCTGCAGATAGAATAGATACTGGATCAAATGGTGTATCTTCAGTAGGTAAATTATCATTGACATCGAGAATTTTCGTTATACGCTCTAAAAATGAACCGCTTTCAAAAGTAAGTTTGAGAGGATCTACTATTCTATTTTCTGTAAATCGTTTAGAAGCTGAATCTAGGGCAATTCCTTCTAACCATATTGATTCAACTAGATTCGCCCAGGAGCTTGAGAAATCTGGAGACTCGATTACTAAGGCAGCATCTTCTTTCCCTCGGCCAACTGGATTCTCTTCCATATTAAGATACTGAATAGTTTCTAAATTATCCATTAATGCGCCTTGAGCCTCTAAATTATCTGTATGTCGAACTTCGATACTATCATCTAATTCTGAATAAAAACGTAAAGTTCTACGATCTAGTTGACCGATTACTCGAATATTTATCCCTCTGTTTGCAGCATTATTAATAGCAGTTATTGCAGGACTTCTGCAAAGATGTAAAATACCGAATTTACCTAATAATAAAATTAAATTTTGATCAGAATCATCAGCCATTTTCTCTATTCTTTTCATAATATGAGTTCGCTCTTTTAACACTGCAAACTTAGGATTAAGATGCTTATTCTCTTCTTCTATATTGCTGAATTTTAAAGAATTAGGGTTAGTTTTTACTTCTTCATATGCCTGTTCAATTCTCTGAAGTTGCAACTTCCTGATACCGATGAGGTGTTCGACTGCTTCCCCGATAGGGGGACAAGAAAACCTCATAGGTCTATCTGCAGTTGTTTTCACTAGCCCAATTGCTTGTAATTTTTCTAGAGAATTATAAGCATCAAGACGAGTTGTTTCCAACTCTTTAGCTAACTCACTTGCTTTGAGGTTCGTTTTAGAAGAAAGAACAACCACTGCCTTTATTTCTCTATCATTAAGACCTGAATCACTCAGTATAGTTTCCCAGCTCATTTGAAATCTCTCCTTTCTGTGACGTCACTCATAGCAGCGAGAATCTTAGCCACATGATTACGAGGTCGGAATAACCAATCGTAGACATAATGGATTTTTCTATCTGGCCCTACTACAAAGGAAGATTTTGCAGGGAATTGTCCAAGGTACATCGGTACCCCAAATAAGTCAGCAACCTTTCTATCAGGATCAGATAACAAAGGAAATGGTAATCCTAATTCTTCTTTGAATTCTTTATGTTGAGAGGTAGAATCTTGGCTTATACCAATTACTTCTACAGGAGGAGTAAGTGAACGAAATAAATCGTATTGTTCCTTGAAACTTAAACATCCCCTCTTACAAGTTGGAGATCCATCTTTTGCATAAAAAAATACTACCTTCCAACTCCCATCCAAGTCTGAAAAATTAAAATTATTTTCATTACTATCTAAGAGAGTAAAGTCGGGTGCTATGTCTCCCACTATGTTAACCATACAATAACCGCCTAATAATTACTTCAAATACTTACTCAATATCTAGAAGATGTCCCATTCTTACTCTTTTAGTGTTAAGATAGTTTCTATTTGATGCACAAATACCACTGATGTGCGTTACTCTATCCGATACTTCAATACCATTATTTCTCAAACCTTCAACCTTTAACGGGTTATTTGTCATCAACCTAACTTTGGTTACTCCTTTCTTTTTCAACATCTCTGCTGCAATTTTGTAATCTCGTGCATCAGCTGGTAAACCAAGAGCGAGGTTAGCATCGAGTGTATCGTATCCTAAATCTTGTAAAGCATATGCCTGAATTTTAGCTTCAAGTCCAATACCTCGGCCCTCTTGCCTAAGGTAAATTATAGCACCTGCTCCTTCTTGTTGAATTAATTCCATGGACTTCTTTAGTTGAGGACCACAATCACACTTTAGTGAGCCAAAAGCATCTCCAGTAAGGCATTCAGAGTGGATCCTTACTAGAGGATTTGTAGAATTAGAAAAACCTTCAACATATAATAGCGAATGTTCAAATCCTTGATTATCGGATGTAATGGAAATTCGGAAGTTACCACTTTCAGTGGGAAGATGAGCGTCGGAATCAATATCTCTAGGATCCAATGGCTTTCTAAATTGTATAGTCATAGGCACGCCTTGACTTATTCACTTATGAATGACTGTTTGTTTTAAGCACTTGATTCATATTAATCAATAAGAAATCATAAATCTAACTTCGCAGTGATTAGAAAACACTTGGTTATATGCTAGTTTCAAGGTGAAACATTTAATGAACGGGTTCTTCACGTCAAATGAATTCTCTAAATCACGTATTCGGACTATGAATGGCCATGAAATAAATCCTAATGGAAAATTCATACTGTATTGGATGACATCATGTAGAAGATTCAATTATAATGCATCATTACAGCACGCAATATCGTTATCAAGGGACCTCAAAAAGCCGATTTTAGTGGTGGAAGCAGTTTCTATAAAACATAAATTCGCTAATGATAGATTTCTATCATTTATGGTTCAGGGAATAATGAATAATATTAGAGATTACGAGGATAATGGTTTAACTTACATACCTTGGGTAGAAATTAAAGAGAAACCAGGGACTAAGATGTTAGTTTCATTATCTAAATATGCCTGTTGCGTAGTTATGGATGATTATCCAACGTATACCCCTAACAAAATTCTTAATTCTGCGTCTAAAATTTTAGATGCTCGTGTTGATGCAGGCGATTCAAATGGGATTCTTCCAATGAAATGGTCTGAAAAAGAATTCACTACTGCATATTATTTTAGGAAAAATATGCAGAAAAACTTACTTGATGCGTTACAAACTATACCAAATAAAAATTCAATGATTGATGTCAATGAAGATTTATCATTAGATGATAAGGATTTGAAATTTATTGAACAAGAGACTGGGTTTAAGGCAACGCCTTTAGAATGGCTTTGGAGAGTAGCAGAAGGAGGCAAAACTGGAGATGATGCAATGGCTGAATTCCCTATCGATCACAGCGTCTCTGCAGTTTCAACCACTAAAGGTGGAGTCGATGAAGCAAGGATTCGTCTTCAAAAATTCTTAAATTATAAACTGAATAAATATGGTGATGAAAGAAATAATCCCGATGATCCCGCTGTAAGTAGTCTGTCTCCTTGGCTACACTTTGGTCATATTTCATCATTCGAAATAATTGAGAAAGTCTTTCTTCTAGAAAATTGGGGCCCTGATTCATTGAATCATGAAGATACGGGTAAAGGGACAAGAAGTGGATGGTGGGGGACTTCAGAGTCTGCGTCGTCATTCTTAGACCAGATCATAACATGGAGAGAATTAGGTTTTAATTATGCTTACAATAGACCAGATCATGCAACAATTGAGACAATTCCAAATTGGGCTAAAATATCAATGTCAGAACATCTAAATGATGATAGATTGCTATACTCTCTTGATGAACTGGAACAAGCAGAGACTCATGATGAAGTATGGAATGCTGCTCAAAGAGAATTAGTTAGAACAGGGCAAATGCATAATTATATGAGAATGTTATGGGGTAAGAAAATTCTAGAATGGTCACCCAATCCTGAAACTGCGGCTGAAAGGATGATTTATATTAATGACAAGTGGGCATTGGATGGAAGAGATCCGAACTCCTATACAGGAATATTTTGGGTTCTTGGAAGACACGATAGAGCATGGGGTGAAAGACCTATATTTGGGAAAGTCAGATATATGTCTTCTGAATCCGCAATGAGAAAATTGAAACTAAAGAATTATCTTGAAAGATATGCTAAAGAAGAAAAAATAACACTAGCTAAATTTGGGTGAAAAAATGACTAAATATAAACACGAGACTATTGTCAATGCAGATATTAAATCCACTTTTGATTGGTTTGAACATGAAGGGTCGTTCAGAAGATTAATGCCACCTTGGGAAGTTGCTGAAGAAGTGCGAGCGGATGACTCTCTGGAAGTTGGTTCGCAAAGAGTATTCCGATTTCCGGCTCCTGGTATTCCATTCCTGAATATGACTTGGGTTGCTGAACACACCGGTTATGATAAGCCAAACTATTTTGCTGATACTATGATTAAAGGACCATTCTGGAAGTGGAATCATGATCATTATTTAACTGAAAAAAATGGAATCACAACAGTCGTTGATGATGTCACATATAGTGTCCCATTTGGCCCATTAGGCATGTTAGTTGACCGAATACTTGGAGGAGCGCTAGTTACAGGACGTATTTCATCTATGTTTAGAGCAAGAGAATTACGTCTTCAAAGAGATATGAAGAACCATACTAAGTTTGCTAATGTAAAAAGAAAAAAGATTCTTGTTGTGGGATCATCAGGTTTGATTGGTACACAATTAGTTGCATTTCTAGATACAGGAAATCATGAAGTATGGAGAATGGTTAGAAGAGAGGCGAATAAGGATAAGAAAGAAATATCTTGGGAACCAAGTAAAGGTATAATTAATGCTAAAGGGCTTGAAGGATTTGACATAGTAATACATCTAGGTGGTGTAGGAATAGGCGATAAGAGATGGAGTACAAAAAGAAAGTCTGCAATTAGAGATAGTAGAGTAGATAGTACGAAACTTCTAAGTAAAACTTTAGCAGAACTAAATAGTAAACCAGAGTTATTTATGATAGCTAGTGCTATTGGATACTATGGAAGTCGTGGAGACGAAGAGTTAGATGAAAATAGTACCATGGGAGATGGTTTTCTGACTGATATTTGTAAAGAATGGGAAGACAGTGCGATTCCTGCCAAAGATGCAGGGATCCGAACAGTTCACCTAAGAACGGGCATTGTACTATCTGCAGTTGGAGGAGCTTTAGGGAAAATGTTGTTCCCAGCAAAAATGGGTGCAGGTGGACCTATAGGTGGGGGAAAACAATGGATGTCTTGGATTTCTATGGATGATCAAATATATTCAATGTATCACTTAATGATGAATGAAAAATCATCGGGAGAATACAACATTACATCACCTAATCCTGTGAGACAGAAAGAATTCGCCAAAACTCTTGGGAAAGTACTGAGAAGACCATCTTTTGCACCACTTCCAGGATTTATGATGAAATTATTATTTGGAGAAATGGGTGTAAAATTAACTTTAGATAGTCAAAGAGTCATTCCAAAAAACTTACAAAATTCCGATTATGAATTTACTCATGAATACCTTGAAGATGCATTGGCAGACTCATTAGGGAAGTGGAGATAAAGTAATGTCAGATTCCCATGCATATTTATTAGATACTAAATTTCCGGATTTTAGTATTTATGATGATGAGGGGGTTCTAGTAACAAATAATGAAATACAGCAAAAATGGACAGTTATGTTCTTCTATCCTAAAGATGATTCTCCAGGATGTACATTGCAATCCTGTTCATTTAGAGATAGATATGAAGAATTCTACAAAGATGGAATCTTACTTTATGGGGTTTCTTCAGATTCAATCGCCTCGCATAAAAGATTTAAGAAAAAATATAATCTACAATATTCCCTATTGAGTGATAAAGAAAGTAGGGTTTCTAAAGCATTGAAATTGAAAAAAAACTTTGGTATGCTAAATGCCAGAGTAACTTTTGTGATAAATCCTAAAGGAGTCATTGTTTATACTCACACGAGTCAACTTGGAGTCACTGGACACGTAAATAAGGCATTAAAAGTAATAAAAACCATAAGTGCTGCCAGTGAAAATCAATTAAGTTCAACATAATAAGTACTTTTCATCAAATCAGTTGAAGTAGTATGGTCATTCCGAGTAAAGAATATGGCTCAAGGAACAGTCAAGTGGTTTAATCAGAAAAAAGGGTTCGGATTCATCGAACAAGAGGATGGAGAGGATTTATTCTGCCATCAATCTCAAGTAGAAGGCGTCATCGAAGATGGCGACTCTGTTGAGTTCGAAGTTGGCGAAGGACCTAAAGGCCCTAATGCCATTAACGTCAAAAAATCAGAGTGAAAACTCGATCTAACTATTTAGATTTCAGCATAGTAGTCTACGACTGCTTCTTCAATTTCTTAACCTGAACAACTCTCATCTATTGTCAAATTTTTATTATTCAGAGAAGTAATTATAGAGTGAATTCAGCTTTTATTCAGTATCGTTCATCAAATCAATTGAAGTAGTATGGGCATCGCGAGGGAAGAATATGCCTCAAGGTACAGTCAAGTGGTTTAATCAGCAAAAAGGGTTCGGATTCATCGAACAAGAGGATGGAGAGGATTTATTCTGCCATCATACTCAAGTGGAAGGCGTCATCGCAGATGGCGACTCTGTTGAGTTCGAAGTCGGTGAAGGTCCTAAAGGCCCTAATGCTATTAACGTCAAAAAATCAGAGTGAAAACTCGATCTAATTATTTAGATTCCAGCATAGTAGTCTACGACTGCTTCTTCAATATCTTGGCCTACAAGACTCTCATCTATTGTCAGAGTATTCCCGTTACGGCGTAGAGGTTCACCAGAAACTAGAACGTCTAGTACTCTTCCACCGGAATATATTACGTTAGCAAGTATTCTACGGCTATCTTTACCAAATGGACGCATTCGAATATCATCAAGATCCCAAGTTATCCAATCTTTGGAATCTTTAGTAGCTAATTTCCATGTTTCAATAGGATTGAGGATTTTTGCATCCCAATGATCGTGTCTTTGGACTAAACTTGCAGCCTTAGATTCTGCACGCATATCAAGACTATTATTACTTGCAGCCCCATCTGTACCTAATCTGACATCAACACCTGCATCTATCATAGCCGGATACGAAAGTGTTCCACCACAGGCAAGTTTCTGATTAGAAGTTGGACAATGGACAGCATGAACATCATGTCCGGCCAATATCCTCATTTCTTTTTTTGTAACCCAACCACAATGAGCGCATACGGTGTTACCATCAGAAAAAAAATCTAATGAATCAAGATACTCGATTGGATACATTCCTGTTGCTGCATGACAATCAGCGACTTCTTTACGAGTTTCTGAGGTATGAATGCTAAGTTTACAATTTGTTTTTTTAGAAACTTCCGACGCTTTTCTCAAAGTTTCTTCACTACAAACATAAACTGAATGGGCACCTATGCCATATGAGATTCTATCTGGGCGTGAAGAACCATTCTTGATTAGAGATTCCATATGTCTCAAAGCATCACCAGATCCTGTTTTGAAATTAGGTGTGAGTCCATCGGTTATTGGCCCACATAATTCAGCTCGGAGCCCAGTTTCAGCAAGAGTATCTCCTATTACTTCAGTATGAAAGTACATATCACAAGCAAATGTTGTACCTGTCGATATTAGTTCGGCTGCTGCTGCACGTGTTCCCACTGCAACAAACTCGGGAGTTAGGAGTTTTTCAACCGGAAATATCGAGGTTTCTAACCACTCCATTAGTGGTAAACCTTCCCCCATGCCACGATTAAGAACCATGGCTAGATGTGTGTGCCAATTTTGGAATGAGCGAGTAATTAAGCGCATTGAACCATCTATGGTTTCAATAACATCCTCATCACCATTGCTAAGTGAATAAGTTCCATCGTCATGTAGTAAAAAATTACCAAAGTTAACTTTGCCATCATGATCGATTAAACGAGTATTCGTCACTCGCCTTAGCCCCGGCTCAGATACAACCATGATTCTCCCAATCGGTCCTTTACCGTCAATCTTTGGTTAAACCAAATAAGAATAGTATTTCTAAAACATCGTAGTGAATAATTTCTTTATCTCTGATACTTGAGACATTGGTATGGAGGAATTCGGGCAGATTGGTTTTTCTGGAAAATTAAGGCCTTCGCAGGTTGCTTCATCAGATATTATTCGTAAACAATTAGAATCAGGTGAAAAGAACTTGCATATCGTAGCTCCACCAGGTTCTGGAAAAACAGTACTAGGGTTGTATACATGGTCGGATTTAGTGAGATTGCCTACACTAGTTCTAAGTCCCAATTCAGCAATACAGGCACAATGGGTTGCAAGAGCGAGAGAGCTATTCGATTTAGATGGGAAAGAAGAACAAATTGGGACGGATCCTAACGCCCCAGGTTTACTTACATCACTTACTTACCAATCGGTCACACTTCCAAAGCGTGCTGATGAAAATCTTGATAGCGCTGCAATGGATATATGGATTAAAAAATTAATTTCTGAAAACGAAGCAGATAATGAGGAAACTGCTAAGGCTTGGATAAAAGACTTGGAAGATAATAATAGGGATTATTTTACAAAAAGGTTTAGCTCATATAGAAAACAAGTAAGAGATGATTTCACGACTCATGGAAATGCTTTATGGGTATTACATGAATCTTCGAAAAAGAATCTAGAGAACCTTGCGAAAACCGGAATTGGCTTGATAATTCTTGATGAATGCCATCATCTGCTCGGACACTGGGGGAGAGTTCTAAGCGAAATTAGAGAATATTTTGGTAATCCAATTGTTTTAGGGCTCACAGCGACACCTCCTGACATTGGTTCAGTGAGTATTGATGATGGTGAAAGATACAAAGAATTTTTTGGAGAAGTTGATTATGAAGTACCTGTTCCAGCATTAGTTAGAGATTCTAATTTATCTCCCTATCAAGATCTAGCCTATTTTGTAAGGCCAAATCCCGAGGAATTAAGATATATAGCTAATGTTGATAAAGAATTTGAGGAGTTAATTGAAGAAATTAGTAATGGACCTGAAGATACCAAAAATCGAACACCAAAATTAGATATTTGGTTAACTGAAATTCTAAGTAAATTATTGCTCCCAAGTGGGTCAGTAAAAAATTGGACTTCGTTCGTTAAAAGAGACGAAAATTTGGCTAATTCTGCTAGACTTTATCTCCTGTATAAAAATATAGATTTACCAGAAAATGTCCCATATCCTGAACAAAAATTAATCGATTTGGATTTGACAAAAAATCAAGTCATGATTACCTTATTAGATCGTTATATCAGACATGGGCTTCTTCGTTCAAAAAATAAAAAAGATCATGAGTTAGCAGAAGTAGCTATCCAAAGGCTGAGAATGCTAGGTCATCAAATTACTGAAACTGGAATGAGACCATGTGCGTCACCAGTCGGGCGTGTAATGGCGTATGCATCGGCAAAATATGATGCTTTGAGAGAGATCTTAACTGCGGAGATGCAAGCATTGGGGCCGGATATTAGAGCAGTAATTGTTACAGACTTTGAGAAGACATCTGCTACGGCTCTAGTTGAAGGAGTTCTAGATAAGAATGCGGGTGGAGCTATTGCAGCATTCCGTTCGGTTCTAGTTGATGAGGCAACTGATAGACTTAATCCCGTTCTAATGACTGGTTCCACCGTGTTAGTAGATGATGATTTGTGTGAAATAATATTACCTAGATTTGAACAATGGATTAAAGAAAAGGGATTAGAAATTAAACTTGAGCATACTAAAAAAGACGGTTATAGTGAAATTAGAGGCAGGGGTAATCAATGGAAGCCTAGATACTATACTGAAATGATTACTGAATTATTTCAAGAAGGAGTTACAAAATGTATAGTTGGCACCAGAGGTCTACTTGGAGAAGGTTGGGATGCAAGTAGAATTAATGTTCTAATTGATTTGACTACAGTAACAACTAGTATGAGCATTAATCAATTAAGAGGACGCTCATTTAGACTCGACAAAAAGAATCCAGAAAAGGTTGCTAATAATTGGGATATTGTATGCTTGGCAGAAGAATTCAGTAAAGGTTTTGATGATTATTACCGTTTCAAAAGAAAGCATTCGAGGCTCTATGGAGTTTGTGACGATAGTGCTATTGAGAAGGGGGTAGGGCATGTACATGCTGCATTTACTGAAGCTCGTCCAGAGGGAATCTCAGAAACTTTAGACGTATTCAATGATGAAATGATACGTAGAGCTAGGAATAGAGAAAGAACCAGAGAATTATGGAAAATTGGTGAACCGTTTAATGCGAAACCAAAAGAAGCAATTGAAATGAAAATGAAGGATGGTTTTTCAGGTGGATGGCCTATATTGAGTGTTTCATTTCAGAGACCAGAATGGAATGATGAATCATTAGTACTTGCAATAGCAACTGCTGTTTCTGGTGCATTAAGAGAAACTGGTAATTTGAAAACAAGTCCTACAATTGCATCAGGAGATAGAGGAGGAGGATGGATGAGAGCATATCTTGAAGATGCCTCTGAAGAAGATTCAAAAATATTCACAGAAGCAATGAAACAAGTACTAGGCCCACTAGATAATCCAAGATATATGATTCCAAGACAAGTCAAGATGATTAGTGACAATTGGGTGAGCAAATTACTTCCTGAGGTCATAGGAAAATATTTCAGAATAAAGAAAAAGAGGTTAGTTATGTTCCATTCTGTACCTAAGAAACTTGCTCAAAATAAGGAAGATGCAGCAATTTTCCAAAAGCATTGGAATTTTGAAGTTAGTCCAGGAGAAGTAATGTATGGTTACAGTAAAGATGGAAGAGAGCAAGTTCGTTGGGCAGTGGAACAAGATCTTTCACCAAGAGGAGATTTCCATAGTAAAAGCGTATTTACTTAGCTCAAAGATTCACAGGATTTACAATCAATACCTGTGCCTTTATGCGTATCACAATATCTTTTCCTACAGGTAAAACATCTGAAATCAAAGGCATTAACTCCAGAGGAACAACTTGGGTCGCCACATATATCCACATTTTCTGAAACAGGAATAGAGGACCAAGGAATTGCTGATTTATCCTCAGATTTACCTACTTTCCACCATTCACCTACTGATTCATTAACTAATTCTGGACTATCACTAAATTTCAAGGTCTTTTGGACATAAGGATGAGTGAAGAAATTTCTTGAATGCTTGGCGTGACGAGGGTGAATAAATTTATCGAGTTTTTCTATTCCCTCATCAATAGAAGACAATGGCCCTAATTTAGCAATTAATTGATTATATCGAATTTCCATACGTTTGGTTAATTTACGATTAGGGTCTCTAACAGGATAATCTCGAGGATTATGATTTGGAAATTTTTGTGAAGGAGTATGGGACTGAAAAGATTTCCATAAATCAGCGAAAAAGCCCATTATCGCACCATACTTGTTGTTTGATCATGGCGCTGTCCCGGCGCCATGACCCCTGGGTTCAGTCTAATCGATGCGTAGCATCTGCAGTCATTGCCGTGAGGCTCCTTCTTTGGGACATGATGTCGTCTGTAACTAAGGACATAAACTCAACGCCGGATTACGACTCTAATTGGAACTTTATTACTCCCTGAGACATCACCTTGATGCTCCCGAATAGGGAGACCCAAACGAGAACATATCTCAAGATGAGGGGCTGACCAAGGGTGAAGACATTCATCAGAGAAGTCGTATCCAAGTACTGTTACTGGTTCAATCTCTCCTTCCCAATTTTCTCCAAGCAGTCTACCAGAGATTCTTGTCCAACTATGATCCATGTGCCGTGTTTCATAAACAAAATTCTTGAAGTCTTTCTCAGACAATTTACTAAGCAGAAAATCTCTAGGAATCGCTCTCGGAATAATTGCTAAAACTCTTTCATGATCATGAAAATATGCAATAGGTCCTAAATTGAGCTGCCTGAACAGTTCTTGTGATTTCTCAATAGATGTACGAATATCTCCCCATTTTCTAGGTAACCATGATACAAACGCAGAACGATCATTGGTTCCAGAAACATGACTACTTAATTCTAAACTAGTATGTTGAGGGGAACTTGCTATTTTTTTTGATGAAAATCTTAGATTCATTTTAGGAAGAGAAAATTTAGGTATTCTAATTGGTGGTCTTTTCGGAATTTTAATTGCAGATTCATGTCTAGGAATTTTATTTATCCATTCATTTACTGGTAATTCAATCCATTCATCATTGAGAATTGTACAAACCCAGCCGGTCTTACCATGAATAGTTCCAGGTAAACGAATTACACGTCTAGTATCTGCAGTTACAACCTTGTCAACAGGATGCCCTGCTTCAATTACTTGATTCAAAAGTCGCTTACGTTGAGATTTAACTTTCTCTTCCCTTAACACAGGATCCGGTTCAGAAAAAGATTCTCTATCTGGATCTTTTGCAATAATATGAAATCCCTTACTTCCTGAAAATGTGATGTGTCTAATCTGAATATCCGTATTATCAATTAACCAGTTTCTTAAGTCCAAAGTTGCTTTTCTTGCTTCTTCTAATCGGACAAGACAAAAAGGCCTGATATCGATATCAAATACAACAAGATGATCTAAAAGTATAGGAGAGGGTTTTTTGGTATCTTTAATTCTAGGAAGATTAACTGGGTTAAGCCATGAAGAAGTTGAAACATAAACATCAGAAGGGATGGAATTAGAAAATAATTCAATTAATTTTTTTGAAGAAGAAATTCTTCGATCTGATGTAATCCAAGGACCCTTTAGTGACTTCCACCGAAACTGATGCCTAGAAGATTTAGTGAGCCAAGATAAATCTATTTCTCTTTCAAAATAGTAGGATGAGAGTTCGTCTTCAGACCAGTTCAGAACACGACTCATATTATTAGGGATAAGTATCTGGCCTTTGATTAATCGGTTAAAGTCCCTTATTTATCAGGGGTGAGACCTCTTTTCCTATCAGACCTATGGTATTCATTAACTGATTATGTGAAAGTCCAGCATTATCCAATTGGAATGAAAAACGAGAGATACCGCCCAATGCCTCGCTATGTCTAATTATTTTCTCAGCAACTTCTTCTGGATCACCAATTACATATGCTCCAAGTGGACCAGTTTGTTCATCAAATCTATGTCTAGTGACTGGAGGCCATCCTCTTTCAAGACCTATTTTTGTGAATGCTTTAGCATATCCAGGGAAATAGATATCTCTTGCCTCTTGGGAATCATTTGCAACAAAACCTAGTGAATGTAAGCCGACTTTCAATTGGCTTGGTGAGTGACCTGCGCGTTCACCGGCTTCTCTGTACAAATCTACTAATGGACGGAAACGATGAGTTTCGCCGCCTATTACTGCAATCATCAGCGGTAACCCAAGTAATCCTGCTCTAACAAAGGATTGAGGAGTTCCTCCAACTCCTAACCAGATAGGTAATTTTTCTTGTAGAGGCCTAGGATATATTTGTTGATTTCTTAGTGCGGGTCTGAATTTACCTGACCAATTGACAGTTTCATTATCTCTAATAGATAATAAAAGATCTAATTTTTCTGAGAATATTTCATCATATTCATTTAAATTCAAGCCAAATAATGGATATGATTCAGTAAAAGAACCGCGGCCAACAACCATTTCGGCCCGTCCTGAAGAAACTAAGTCAAGTGTTGCAAAGTTTTGGAAAGCCCGAACTGGATCTGCTGCACTTAGAACTGTAACTGCACTAGTCAAACGAATCTTTTCTGTTCGAGCAGCGGCGGCAGATAATATCACAGAATTTGCAGAATCAAGGAATTCTCGGCGATAATGTTCGCCAATTCCAAATACATCAAGTCCCATCTTATCTGCATGTTCTATCCTATCAAGTAATTCAGAGATTGACTGAGCACTATTAACAGGGTAACTCAGACCATTGTCAAGTTTTACTTCAGCAAAACTGTCAATACCAATCTCCATATTTATTGCGAGTTGTAATTACTATTATAATTAGTAGTTTCAAGGATGGAAGTAAAAGGCTAAGGCTAGAATTGCATAAGTAGCTAAAAGCATTAGTCCTTCAAGCCAGTTTGATTTACCATCTGCTGCTGTTAAATTTGCTATTGTAACTGCAAGGAAAACCGCGATTGTCTCTAAGATACCAAACTCGAAAGTTAGTGGAAGATTTAGAATCCAAGCAATAACCACCATTAAAGGAGCTACAAATACTGCAATTTGTGTAGAAGAACCAATAGATATTGCGAAAGAAAGATCCATCTTATTTTTTGCAGCAACCGATACAGCCGTGAAATGTTCTGCTGCATTACCAAACAGAGGTAAAAGAATAACTCCAATGAAAAGATATGGAAGATGATATTCTTCTGCGGCAGATTCTACCGAATGAACGAGTATTTCAGCCATCCATGAAACCATTACAGTAGCAATTATGAGTAAAACAATTGCATCTTTTTGATCCATTTGAGGTTCTTCATGATGAACATTTTCTGTTGCAAAAAGATGTGAATGTGTCTTTAATTGGAATAGAAGAAAGAAACCGTATATGGCCAAAAGAATTATTGCCGCAGCATGAGATAATTTCTCAACACCGTCATCGCCCGCTGAACCATCGACTGTGAAATTGAATACGGTTGGAATTATCAAAACAATTACTGAAAGTAAAAGAAGTGAACCATTCGAACTTACTTGAGTCTCTGAGAACTTCTGTTCCGAATGATGAATTCCTCCCCAAACAAATGAAAGTCCCATTACTAGCAACAAGTTTCCAAGAATACTACCAATTAGACTGGCTTGTACAATATTAATCATTATTTCTGCTGTTTCTGTGCCAACTCCTGCCTCGTATGCAGTCAAAAGTGCTAATACACAGATTATTATTTCCGCAGCATTGCCAAAAGTTGCATTCAATAACCCGCCAACTGATTCAGAAGTTCTTAGGGCAATTTCTTCTGTTGCTTTACCCATTAAGAAAGCGAGAGGCATTATCGCAATCATTGATGTGATGAAAGATATATTTGCATCGTGTGCAAAGTAATTGAAATAGATCGTCATTGGGACGGCAATCAATAAAAGATTTAGTTTACTTTCACGAGGATCAAAGGCCCTGACTATGCTTGCGGTATCAACCATTATTTGGCTGCGAAGGATATAATCAAGTCAATGTTACGCCTACAATAGGGAGTATTCATCTGTTAAAGCAATCGCCGAGAGTCGTGGAAGGAGGGTTTCGACTAGCTCTGAGCGGAACTCCAGGAACTGGTAAGAGTACAATTGCATCATTACTTAATGGACAAGGATATACTATTATTTCTCTAGAATCTTTAGCAAATAAATACGATTGTTTAGGTGAAGTTGATAGTTCTGATAATTCCAAACCTATTGATTTAGAAAAGTTATATCATCTTCTGAATATTGCTTGGTCTAAAGAATCAGAATATCCAATTATAGTAGATGGTCATTTGAGTCATCAGTTACCCTGTGATGCAACGGTTATTCTAAGATGTCAACCCGATGTATTACAAACTAGATTAGAAAATAGAGATTATACTAAAGAAAAAATTCAAGGAAATGTAGAATGGGAATTAATTGGAGGGCCTTGGAATGACAAAGACACATCAAACGGTTGGTTAGAGTTAGATACTACGGAACATAATCCAAATGAGATTCTTGAATATATTCTTAAGTGGATTCAAGATGGTTTCAAACCAACTACTGAAGATACTGAAATTGACTGGATTGGAAGAATGGAGGAATAATATGTTTGAAAAAATGAGAGACACATGGACGAAGGCAATACAACCACTTGTACTAAAAATGGGAGATTTAGATCCTTCTGTGCTCACTTGGACGTCATTATTTGTATCACTTGCTGGGTTCTATATATTGTCCATATCTGGAATAAGTACAACTGGTGCTATGATGATAGTAGTAGCAGTAATTCTTGTATTAATTGCAGGAGTCTTAGACGCCTTAGATGGGGCGTTAGCGAGACACCAAGGTACAGACGGGGCATATGGAGACTTCCTAGACCACACCATAGATCGTATTGTCGATGTAGGCTTACTAGTAGCGATTGGAATGAATGCTGCGTTTGTAAGCAGTCCCAATGCTGGTTTAGCCGCAGGACTTCTAACCCTTTTGGGGTCTTATATGGGAACACAGGCACAGTCAGTAGGACTTGATAGAATATATGGGGGATTTTCTAGAGCAGATCGGATGATTGTCACTCTTGTAGGACTTCTAGTTGCTGCTATGCAAGCATATACTGGAGGAGTAGGGATCGATATTACCCCATATCATGAATATTTTGGATATCTATTACTAGGAAATAATGAATTAAATGGCATGACTGCAGCACTAGCGATATCTGCCTGGGGTGGAGTTTACACATTTTTAGTTAGATTTAATAGTACAAGAAAACAATTACTAGAATTATGATTCGTAATATTAAATTATACTAAGAAATAGCAAGCAAAGCCTACCTTGGAAGGGTAATGGTTATCCTCTCCCCAATCCGCCTATGAACTGTGAAGAATATCATCGACCGTGTATTAGAACTTCAAGAGGATGAAGGAATACCGTCTGCACCCATAGATACTGAGAGTGATTCTGAACTTGTTCAACTACTTTCTTCCCTTCAACCACGCATACGAGTTTTTGGATGTGGAGGATGTGGATCTAATACTGTAGCA
>Ga0302137_1000069_pt1 | contig 36880 bp, 32 predicted proteins | sample CBN3_SCM_MG_FD_203127 | JGI IMG/M metagenome (GOLD analysis project Ga0302137, IMG submission 203127) | Marine microbial communities from Western Arctic Ocean, Canada - CBN3_SCM | ecosystem: Environmental > Aquatic > Marine > Oceanic | place: Canada: Western Arctic Ocean | collected 2017-09-15 | reverse complement strand
TGGGAGTTTCTGCTGCGATAGCCAAAGGGTTGTGTTCTCGTAGCGAACTGTGGATTACATCCAAACTTTGGAATACTTATCATCGTCCGCAACACGTGCAAGCGGCATGCGAAAAATCACTTAGTGATCTGGGAGTAGACTATCTCGATTTATATCTGATTCATTTTCCAATTTCATTGAAGTATGTTGATATTGAATCTCGCTACCCGCCTGAGTGGCTTTATGATTCACAGGCCGAGAGGCCCTCGATGCAAATCGATCCGGTCCCCTTAAGTGAAACTTGGAAAGCAATGGAAAACTTGCAAAAGACCGGGCTGGTGAAACAGATAGGTGTGTGTAATTACTCTGCCGCTTTATTGCATGACTTGATGGCCTATGCAGAAATAAAACCGGCAATGTTGCAGATTGAATCTCACCCTTACCTTACCCAAGAGAAATTAATTCGCACTGCGCAAGACTACAACTTGGGAGTTACTGCTTTCTCACCTTTGGGCGCTTTGTCTTACGTCGCTTTGCATATGGCAAGCGTTGACGACTCAGTATTACAGCAGCAAGTAGTTATTGCTGCGGCTGAACGAATCAAAAAATCTCCTGCTCAGGTAGTGCTTCGCTGGGGCATTCAAAGAGGTACTGCCGTAATACCCAAGACCATAAACCCAGATCGACTAAAAGAGAACCTAGCATTATTTGACTTCGAATTGAGCGAGGCTGAAATGACAGCAATATCAGCGCTGAATAAAAATCGCCGATTTAATGACCCAGGCGATTTTTGCGAACTAGCATTCGATAAATTTTATTCTATTTACGACTAATCACTATGAGCTTTTTTCCAGCACAAGAACTGACCGTTGGCTACCAGCAACAGCTCGATGCGGTTTTCCCGTTAGTACTTGGATGGAATTTATCTGAGACGAATATGGCCGGGGTTAAACGCTGGCAACTTGAGAACAGAGCACGGCTGTTGTCTGATTTATCGTTGCATGGAGCAATCCTTTTCAGGGGGTTTCCTGTGTATTCAGGTGCCGATTTTGACAGCTTTATTCAAGCCTTTGGTCTAGATAGTTTTACTTACGCGGACTCACTTTCCAATGCAGTGCGAAATAATAGAACTGAGCGCGTGTTTACCGCTAACGAGGCCCCCTCGTCAGTATCCATTTATTTGCATCACGAGATGGCACAGACACCGGTATACCCTTCTAAGTTATTTTTTTATTGTGAGCAAGCTGCTGAAGAGGGAGGTGCAACTCCACTCTGTCGCTCCGATATTTTGCTTCGCGAGTTAGAACTAACAGCGCCGGAATTTGTTGCTGATTGTGCGAATAAAGGTGTGCGCTATTCCAATGTAATGCCTGCCGATGATGATCTGGATTCTGGTCAGGGGCGAAGTTGGCGTAGTACCCTGAGTGTTGAAAGTCGTGAGGCCGCAGGGAAAAAATTGCGGGCTTTGAATTACCAGTGGCAGTGGCAAGCGGATGATAGTCTGCGTGTGACCACGCCGGTCTTGCCTGCAATTCGTACTCTTAGTGATGGCCGGCGGGTATTTTTCAATCAGCTTATTGCTGCCTATCGCGGTTGGAAAGATGTGCGCAATCAGGCTGAAAACTCTATCCGTTTTGGTGACGATTCAATTATCGATTCCGAGGCGATGGCTCTGACTATCGAGTTGGGAGACAAATTAAGTTTTGATCTTCCCTGGCAAACCGGGGATGTCGCGTTGGTGGATAATTTTCTGGTGATGCACGGCCGCAGACCCTTTTCGGGCTCGCGTAGAGTATTGGCTTCTCTAGTTGCTTAGCAGGCTCTTATTTTTTTGATAATACCGGTATTGCTTTTCTTCTGGTTATTTTTTTCTTCACAGTTGGTTTGACTTCAATTTTTTGAGGGGAATCGTTGTCGCTTGTGAACGGTGAAAGTTTAATGAATATTTTTTCTTCGCCGAACTCAATAGTATCGCCAGATACAATTTTTTTTCTCTTTTGAGTTTCGATTTCTCTATTCAATAATACTAGGCCAGAAGCAATTGCAACTTTGGCTTCACCTCCACTACCAACCAAGCCTTCAAATTTCAATATTTTAAATAGCTCAATTGGCTCTCTTGATACTTCAACCATTCGAAATCCAACTGGTAGCTCGGCGAGTGAATTGTTTTTTTGTTTGCTCATGCTCTATTATCTTTGAAAGTATTGTAGTTAGATTTGGTGTTGCTGAAGTGTCAGCAATGACACTTCGCATTCACCTCGTTTTGTGGCCACGTAGGCTGAGTTTTCTGTGATGGTAATTGAAACATCCATGGTGCGCTCCACTTTGTCCGCTAGCGCTTGAATTTCGTTCCATTGAAATTGAAATATTGAGGCTGATAATTCGGCGAGATTGCTACGGTTCTTCTCCCACCAGGTACTGGCTTTATTATTAAAACAATAGACTTTCACCAAAGAGGCCACTCTAGTCGCTTTTTTGATTCGATCAGATGCCGGTTCTCCCACATCAATCCAGAGCTCAAGGTTTCCCTCTAAACTATGCATCCAGAGATCCGGTTCTTCGGTATCGCTTAGGCCCTTGCAAAACACCAATTGCTCCTTTGCGTTGAAACAGAAAGCCATCACTCTTACCATCATTCGCTCCATTGTTTCAGAGGGATGGCGGGCAATGGTCAAATTTAATGTCTCATAGACCTGTCGGTCGAGATCGCTTAAAGCAACTTTAAGCTTATAGATTGTCGGTTTTAATGCCATACAGAGCCTGTGGATTTTGCGTTGCCCAGCTTGCGGCAAATGAGCTCAGCAATCAATGGGGTAAGCAATCAATTAGCCAGTGTAGTTGTGATTCTTGTTAATCTCACCGATAAAACTCTGTTATGATGCGCGCCCAGCATAATCAGGCAACTCAAATGAACTCTGCGCCATTTTCAGCTTTGCCCATCAGACCCGAGCTCCTCGCTAGTATTGCGACGCTTAACTATGATTCGATGACACCGGTCCAGGCGCAGACGCTGCCTCATCTTCTCAATGGTGAAGACCTGATAGGGCAGGCCAAGACTGGCAGTGGCAAAACCGCTGCTTTTGCAATCGGCTTGCTGCATAAACTCGACGCGCACTCATATCGTACACAGGCGCTTGTATTGTGCCCTACCCGAGAACTCGCAGGTCAGGTAGCAGCAGAAGTCCGTAGGCTTGCCAGCGTTATTCCCAATGTTAAGGTGCTCACTCTGTGTGGTGGTAACCCAATGGCCCCACAATTGGCTTCTCTGAGGCGAGATCCGCACATTGTGGTGGGAACGCCCGGGCGCGTATTGAAACATCTCGAGAAGGAATCTCTGCAGCTCGATGTCGTGCAGACGCTGGTACTGGATGAGGCTGACCGTATGTTGGACATGGGCTTTCATGACGACATCATGCAGATCATTAGTAGGACACCTGCTTCGAGACAGACGCTGCTGTTTTCGGCGACCTATCCTGATGGTATCAAGGAAATAAGTGGCATGGTGCAGCGCGACCCGGCTGATATCCGTGTTGAGACCAGTCATATAAGCCCGGACATCGATCAGGTGTTTGTTCAGGTGGAAAAGAATGAGCGGGTCGAGATGCTGTTCAAGGTGATTGCCCACTACCAGCCAGAGTCGAGCCTCGTGTTCTGTAACACGAAGCAGCAGTGCCAGAAGTTGGCGGGGGAATTACGTCAACATGACTTGCACGCACTCGCGCTGCACGGCGACATGGAGCAGTTTGAGCGCGATCAGGTCCTCACCCAGTTTGCTGGCAAGAGTAGCTCAATTTTGATCGCCACAGATGTGGCCGCGCGCGGTCTCGATGTGAAGGAGTTGGCTGCAGTGATTAATTTTGAACTGAGCCGCGATCCGGAAGTGCACATTCATCGTATTGGGCGCACGGCCCGGGCAGGTAGCAAGGGGCTGGCGGTGAGTCTGTTTACCCCTCTGGAAAAGCGGCAACTGCAAGCCATCGAAAAATATCAGGGCTCGGCTGCAACCATAGCCAGTGCAGGGATGCTGAAACAACCAGAAAAATTTAAACTCTACCCGCCCATGGTCACGCTGTTCGTGAATGGTGGACGCAAAGAGAAGATCAGGGCGGGGGACTTGCTTGGTGCGCTGACAGCAAGTGGTGAAATTGCCGGATCCCAGATTGGTAAGATTACATTGTTTGATAGAATTTCCTACGTTGCCGTTGAGCAAAAAGCAGCTATGCTGGCCTTGAGCATTATTGCTGATGGCAAGATAAAGGGAAGGAACTTGAGGGTGCGGCGATTGCCCTAGGATGAAAATAGCCCTATTTAATGAATTAGGATGACCTCGTAAATTTTAGTAAATATCCCTAAGTTCAATTTAGGGAAACTTAGTTTGGTTAAGGTATTTACATCGCCAGTTTTTACTGCATAATCGGCCCTCGCTCCAAATCTTAACTAACCTATCAGGCACCTACTTTTATGTGGTTCAAGAATCTCCGTTTGTTTTCTCTCATCCAGCCCTTCGATTTATCGCTAGAAGAATTAGAATCGCAACTAGCAGACCATACTTTCATTCCTTGTGCCAATTATGAAAAATCGCGGATCGGCTGGGTAAGTCCACTAGGGAACTCCGCCCTTGTAGATGAGGAGGATGGGGTGGCTCCAATGCTTACTCGGACTGTAGGTGACTATATTATGTTGTGTGCACAAAAACAGGATCGATTATTACCTGCGTCCGTGGTGCGGGAAGCCACCGAGGAGAAAGTTGCCGAACTTGAAGTACGGCAAGCGCGAAAGGTCTACCGTAAGGAGAAACGAGAGATTCAGGATAATGTTTTCGCTTCACTTCTTCCAAGAGCGTTTACTCGGTCTGCCCGGACTTTTGCTTATATTTCCCGTACCGAAAAACTCCTTGTAGTCGACGCAGCAAGTGCGCCGAAAGCGGAAGAATTTTTGAATTTACTTAGAGACACTCTGGGGTCATTTCCGGTTGCACTACCAGATAGCAAGCGAGCACCGAGTGATGTTATGACTCGATGGTTGAAAGAAGGAAAAGCAACTGATCGCTTTGATATTCATGATGATTGTGAGTTGTTTAACCCACTAGATGGCAGCAATGTAATTCGTTGTAAGGGTCAGGATCTGGTGAGCGATGAGATACAGGTTCACCTCGAGGCTGGAAAACAAGCCAAGCAATTGGGCGTACTTTGGAACAATCTAATAAGTTGCGGTATCACAGAAGACTTAAGCATTAAGCGGTTACGGTTCGAGGAAATGAAAGAGGAATCTGCTAACTTTGAAGAAGAAAGTGCCGCACAAAAATTTGATCAGGAGTTTGCATTGATGACTCTGGAATTGGGCTCTTTCTTTAAGTCATTATTTAGTGCTTTTGGTGGTCTGGAAGACCCTAGGAATAAAGAGTTGCCTGACAATAGAAGCAAGAAAGAGCATTAATCAGGGTGTTTAAATTACCTGGTTAAGCTAAGGACTTTCTGTGAAGGCCGCTGCGCTACCAAACACTTCTGTCTCGGAAGCTTGCACTCCTCCGGGGTTCCTTCCCTCGGTCGGGAGCTCAAAAAACGATCTCCCTCTCCCTCAGTGCTTCGCTTTGATTGCTGAAGCAGAAGTATTTGGTATCACAACGATTGATAGCTCATGCAAATCGATTGTTATGATGAATTGCTCCCCGAAATTTAGAGCAAGCGCGAGCTAAATAACCATCACCTAATTTTGTTTTGATTTACTTGACTGCTGCTAGCTCGATCACTAAATCCCAGTTGAAACGAACGAAGCGATGCAGCTCGCTGATCAGAATTCTCTCTTGGTCGCTGTGGGCACCGTAACCCAGAGCAGCATCTTCACGATCGATGGCTGGACCGATGCCGTAACACTGGATACCTCTGTTGCGAAGATAGGCCATGTCGGTGGCCCCGGTGCTCATAGTTGGCAACACTGTTACTCCGTAATGCTGCTCGATGCCTGCTTCAATAGCAGCAAAGGCTTCTGTATTTAGGCTGGATTGACCAGGGGGGCGAGAGTTACGTAGTCCCAGGCTTATCTCCACAGCGGGATCATTTACTATCCGCCGAATTTCATCGAGGAATTCCGGGATGCTCTCATCAGGTAGTGCGCGAAAATCCACGCTCGCTTTGGCATCGGATGGGATTACGTTGATTCGATAGCCTGCATCAAAAATATTAGGAGATAGCGACGAACGCAACATGGAAGAGTGACGCGGTTCATTGGCTAAAAAATATTCGTCAACTTCGCTAACTTGACCGGGGTCGAGTACATTCAAATAACGTTCCGCTGCATCTGTCGGCGAAATAGCAGCTAGGCGTTCGAAGTAGGTTGCCGTTGTTTCATTGAGGCGAATGGGTGAACGCCAATCGGCAATTGCGGCGACTGCTTTGGCAAGACGAATTACTGAATTAGTTTGTAGTGGTACCGAGCCATGCCCGGCAACTCCGGTAGCCACCAGTTCGACTCGATAGGGAATCTTCTCCACTGTCTGTATGCCCGCGTATTGTACTTCCCGGTTTACCCGGGCCACGGAGCCCCCTTCCGCCAGACAGTACTCGGCTTCAATCTTGTCGAAATGATTATTCACCATGAATTCGATGCCGAATTCCGTCGCACCTTCTTCACCGGATTCGGCGAGGAAAATCACATCACGATCTAGGGCAATATTGCGCCGTTTCAGTTCCAGCATTACCATCAGGGCAGAGGCGAGGTTGTCTTTGTCATCAACCGCACCACGGCCGTAAACATAACCGCCATCGACGGTGGCACTGAAGGGTGGAAAGGTCCATTTTTCTGGATCGACATTGACCACATCGGTATGGGCCATCAGCAGCAAGGGTTGCTTCTTGCCATTGCCATTAATTCGTGCCAACACATTTGGTCGTGCTGGGTCGGTGGCCAGCATCTCAACATCTATACCTTCGGATGCAAGCACATCGCGCAGGTATTCAGCAGCAGGCAGTTCGCGCCCAGGTGGATCGCTGGTATCAAATTGCAGGAGTGCTCGATAGTGCTCAAGCGTTTCTGCTTCGAGCTGAGCCCAATCTGAATTAGTACTCTGTGCCAGAGCATTGGAGGCTACAAAAAAGCATATAAACCAAAGTGTGAATCGCATAATATTTTGCCCCCGCACCATCTTGTAATTATTATTTTCTATACAGTACAACAAATTTGCTGCTCCTATTCTGAATTGACGGATCAAACACGTTGGCGGTCAGCGGATCGGAGGGGTTTTTAAGCAAATCGGAGCTGCGAACGACAGAAAGTCCCGCTTGCGCCGCCATTTGAGTCACAATACTTTCTTCAATGCGATGCAAGCTACCTCCTGCTTCCAAGCCAGCACCGTCTGTTGCAATGTGATCTGCCGCCAGTAATACGCCGCCGGGTTTCAGTACGCGCGCGATCTCGTTAAAAGTGTCGGCCGGGTCGCCCAGGCTATTACCGTCGGGCTCAAAGCCCAGTTCATGGGGACCCAGAATCCAGGTGACCATATCCATAGAATTATCCGCGGCATCAAGGGCATCGAAATCGGTCACACTAACCCGCACATTGGGGAGTCGATTATCCGCTGTGCGTAGGTCTATGCCATCACCAACAAAACCCATAAGGCCCGGTGCGTAGTGCAGTATTACGCTTCCATTCGCGCCAACTGCGCGGCTTAGTATCTCCGTGTAGTAGCCGCCACCGGCTTCCAGTTCTAAAACATCCATGCCTGTCTCAAGCCCTGCAAACGCCAGTACTTGTGCAGGTTTGCGGCGAGCATCGTCAACGATATCTTCGCTGGGGCGAAAAACGCTAGCCAGTGCGGCATTTACATTGGCAGGCTGGGCAGCGGCGGAACCGCTGGCAAACGCCAATGCCACCAGTGAACAACTGGTGACAAAATTCAGTAAATATTTTTTCGATACATGCATGCTCGACTCCATTCGTGGGTGTGAGTTTTGTTTAGAATTCTTAATCCCTAATACTGGCATGTCTTGGTTGGGAATTCACCCCCGGACGATCGCTAAAATCAAAACTCAGTAGAGTAGAGTAATGCTGCCAAGATAGACAAACTCGGGTATGTCCGGTAAAACGAGCATTTAGGTTTCCAAAGGAGAGCGCAGCAGTGCATAAGACTATTTATTCTCTATTGAGTGTACTTACAATTGCTTTAATTCCTTCATTCAGCATGGCTGCATCTGAAGGATTCGACTTGGTCCTTAACAATGGCCGCGTTATGGATCCAGAGTCAGGGCTAGATGCAATACGGCACATAGGTATTATTGCAGGCCGTATTGTTTCCATATCCGAGCAAGTGCTTGCGGGAAGGCGAACAATCGATGCCACTGGACTAGTGGTCGCTCCGGGATTCGTAGATATACATGAACATGGTCAATCTGAAGAAGCGTATCGCTTAATGGTTCAGGATGGGGTGACTTCAGCATTTGAACTTGAAATTGGCACGGCGGCTGTAGCAGATTGGTACAACGAAAGGGCCGGTGGTCAGGTATTGAATTATGGAATCAGTATCGGTCATATCCCTGTGCGTATGGCACTGTTTCAGGACGAGGGTAGATTCCTGCCGGTCGGCGCTGGCGGGAGTGGGATTGCCGGGCCGGCTATTATGGATCGCATGAAAGAGATGATGCGGCAGGGCTTGGCTGAAGGCGCTGTTGCAATGGGGTTTGGTCTTCAGTATACGCCAGCGGCAACTCAAGCAGAATTTGAAGCCATGCTTGCCATAGCTGCTGAAACTGAGTCCAGTGTCCATATTCACACACGAGGAGGTTTAGAGGGATTACAGCAAATCATCACCAGTGCTAATAATATCGGTACGCCTCTACATATTGTCCACGCCAATTCCAGTGGTGGATCTTCAATCAGTGAATTCCTTTCCATTATTCAAACAGCCAGAGACGGTGGCCAGGATGTGACCACAGAGATGTATCCCTACGAGGCCAGTTATTCTGATATTGGCTCAGCCTTATTCGATAATTGGGAGACATGGGAAGAAGATCGTTTTGGTCGGCAGATGTGGGTAGCAACTGGAGAACGATTAAATCGTGAAAGTTTTGAGCGATACAGACAGATTGGCGGCGGCTTGATCACCTTTGGTCGCACCGAAGAAATGACCCGCACCGCACTTCGACATCCACTAACCATGATTGCCAGTGATGGACGAATTCTAGAGGGGAAAGGGCATCCGCGAAGCACGGGATCTTTTAGCAAAGTATTGGGCAAATTTGTAAGAGAAGAACAGCTTATTCCGCTAATGGATGCGCTTCGACGCATGACAATCGAGCCTGCAATGCGCCTTGAGGCATTTGTTCCAGCAATGATAAACAAGGGGAGGATTCGAGTTGGCGCAGATGCTGACATTACTGTATTTGATCCGGAGTCAATACTGGATCAAGCAACTTACGTGGATCCAATCCGGCCATCTGCGGGAATTAAGTATGTGCTTGTTAACGGTGGGGTTGTGCTCGATGGCGGAGTGCTGGACCCGACAATTCGCAATGGTGCCGCTGTTAGAAGTAACTAGGACTCCTTCGAGTCTTCGCGTTCTCATTGGGCCCTGGGTTGATCTGGAAATATTTAGTGACCGAAGCGTATGATAAAGACGTGATAAGTCGGATTATCAGGCGCTGTCGATTATGATAATTAAGATTGTAAACAATGATTCATCTATGTAAGAATTAGCACTATCGACAGCAGACGTTAAGCACTCAAATGGGACTGTTAGTTGCTTTCTTTTTAGCTAGTATTGTTTTTTCTTTCCTGTGCTCCATACTGGAGGCAGTGCTGCTGAGTACCACTCCTGCCTATGTGAGTATTCAGAAACAAAAAAAATCAGCAATTGCCTCCGACCTAGTTCGCTTCAAAACTGATATCGACCGGCCACTCGCCGCTATACTCACGCTTAATACAATTGCGCATACCGTTGGAGCCATAGGTGTAGGGTCTCAGGCAGCGCTTGTCTTTGGTAATACAAATATTGAACTGCTGGGCTTTTCTCTTGTCAGTGTGGAAGCCTTCATTGCTGGTGGCATGACATTAGCTATCCTAGTATTTTCTGAAGTCATTCCCAAGACTCTAGGAGCAAATAACTGGGAAGAGTTGACACCTTTCACAATACGTACATTGAGAGTGATGCTATTTGTTTTCGCTCCGCTGGTTTGGTTGAGTCAGATCATTACACGTCAACTCAAGAAAGATAAGGACAAGCCGGTATTGAGCAGAAGCGACTTTGCGGTAATGGCTGAGCTAGGAAAAGAAAGTGGGGTGCTTGAGGCAAAGGAACAAAAAATCATCCATAACTTGCTGCGTTTCAGTCATATTCTTGTAAAAGATATAATGACTCCCCGCATAGTCGTTATATCTGCAAACGAGGCGATAAGCATACGTGAATTCCATGAAGAGCATAAAGAACTACCCTTCTCGAGAATTCCTGTTTTTTCTGATAATTCAGATAATATTACTGGCTACATCTTAAAAGATGAATTGTTACTTAACCTAGTTGAGGCAAACGACGATAGGTTACTTCGCGATATACGACGTGATGTAATTGTTACGTATAAGAGGGTAACCATTCCAACCTTACTAGATATGTTTATTCTTAAAAAAGAACACATGGCACTTGTTGTTGATGAATTCGGGGGGATGGAAGGCATTGTCACCATGGAAGATATTATCGAGACGCTTCTTGGTCTGGAGATAGTGGATGAATCAGATAACACGGAAGATATGCAAGTGCTGGCTAGGAAAAACTGGGAAAAAAGAGCCAGAAAAATGGGAATAATTCCAGAGGATCAAGAGCTGTAAGAGAAATGACCAGAAAGACTCGATATCAGCGATTTGCCGCAAACAAAGCAGGCGATTAACAATCAATAAATAAGGCAAGCGGCCCACTTGAATCGATATGCGGGGCAGGTTGGTGTGCTTGTCGCGCCCGTGGTGATTGAAAAAACTAATTTGGGGAGAAACGATGCAAGGTGTTTCGGTAGCCGCAGTCTTAATAATTGCGATTATAGCGTCGGTCATGTTCGAGCGCGATCTGCGGGGAGTCGCGGTAGCGCAGACGTCAACCACACCCACCTATCAGGTTGACCCGTTCTGGCCTCATATGCCGGACCAATGGACTCTTGGTCAAGTAGCGGGTGTCGCTGTGGACTCGCGCGATCATGTATGGATTGTGCAACGACCCTGGTCTCTGGGAAGCGATGAGGAAGCGGATAATCCCGAAGCCTTGTGTTGTCGGCCCGCACCTCCTGTAATGGAGTTCACAGCCGAGGGCGAATACGTGCAGGGTTGGGGTGGACCCGGAGATGGCTATGAGTGGCCGGCGGACGAACATGGAATTCATGTCGACTACAACGGCAATGTCTGGGTCTCATCGGCAGGTGGCCCGCGCCTTCGAGACCGAACTGAGAATCAGTTGCTCAAGTTTAGCCGTGACGGGACCTTCCTTTTGCAGATAGGCCGTCGAGGAGCCAGTCAGGGGAGCCAGGACACTGATAATCTCAACAACGCTGCCGACATGTATGTGCACCCGGCGACCAACGAGCTGTTCGTCGCAGACGGCTACGTGAATCGTCGCGTAGCTGTTTTTGACGCCACCACCGGAGCATTCAAGCGCATGTGGGGAGCCTATGGAAACCCGCCCGACGACGAGGCATCCAACACACCACAATACGAGGGTCCGGCTGCGCAACAGTTCAATACAGTGCACGGCATCCGCGTAGCTGCTGATGGGAGTGTCTACGTTGCAGATCGGCGCAACAACCGAGTCCAGGTGTTCGAATTAGATGGCAGCTTTGTGCGCGAAATTTTTATCGAACGTGCCACAAGATTGCTCGGCACGGCATTCTCCATAGCTTTCTCACCGGACCCAGAACAACAATATCTGTATGTGGCTGATGCTGGCAATGGGAAGATACGGATATTCGATCGACAGGCGTTGGAGGAAAGGACTAGTTTCGGACGAATTGGCCGCTATGCCGGTCAGTTTGTGTTTCTGCACAACGTCGCCGTAGATTCCCAGGGAAATGTATACACTGCCGAGGTGGGGGGCGGTCGTCGAACTCAGAAGTTCATCAGGAATTAAGCGTGGTTAAGCCACTGTCTGCTTAGTGTGCTTCGAATGCGTAGCCCCTTGCAGGGTGCAACATTTTCTTAATGTGGCTCAACATAAGTACGATCAGCAGGTCCGGCACGTCTCACTAATATGACCACCTCTCCCTGCTCAGGCACATCCCATGAGTGATTCATCTTGCCCGGAATGACAATGTAGGCCCCGGCGTTAAGGGTGAAAGTTTCGTCACCCAACTCCAGTACCACCGACCCTTTTTGCACGGAAACAAACTCATCGTGAGTATGCCAGTGCAAGTCGAAATGGGTGCCGGCGGGAAACATCGCGTAATAAGTAACACCTCCAGTTTCGGGGTCAACACCTTGGCGTGCAGTGCGCAGTCCCAAAGGTGAGCCATTGCCGCCACCAACCTGCCCCCATGGCACATTATCGAGATTGATTGCTAGGGGTAAGGTTTCGCTTTCTGCAGCATGTAAGGACATTAAGGAAAAGCAACTGGCTATAGCAAGAATTAAAATAGCAGTGGAACTTCCAATACGAAGGTGTTTATTAATAGTCATAGCGTTACCCAATGGTGTTTATTGTCATAATAAAAGCTATTTTGATTTGAGTCTAGACGTTCGTTGTCATGCAGTAGCGTCCTGCCCCACACAGTCTGTCTAAAAAAGTCAGGCTGTAGGATTATATCTGGAATAATCGATTAAATTTAATTGCCAGCCCACGGTTGCGCAATTCGAAGCTGTTGGGATCGCCGAATGGACTGGTGTCCCGGTCGTCACTGTAGACCACGAAGAGTTCGCTGCCTGGCGCCCACTCCCAGCGGAACCGGAAGTTGGTGCTGAAAGACTTTGCATTTGAATCGTATTGAACTAGGCCGCCGACGTACATCCGTGGTGACAAGGTGTAGGTAACGCGCAGTTTACCAAGTTCAGTTCTAAAATCGCCTTCTGGAAGTTCCACCTTGTTAATCGAATAACTGGGTTCCAGAGAAAGTTGCGGCGATAATTCGATACGTCCGCTGCTGATTCCGATTGCGGTGTTTTCTCCGTTCCAGAAATCACCGACTCTAAGTGAGAGTCGTCCACTAATCTTTCTTTGTGTGCCTAATCTGTAGGATGTTTCGTAGCTTGTGAAATCAAATTTCCCAGGCAGCAGGGATATACCTTTGGCAATGCTAAATGGTTGAGTAAGCATTTCAAACTCGTCGCTAATGGACACAATGAACTGATCACTACTCTCAAATTCGGTTGTGAAGCTGAGTCCGTGGTTGCGAGTTTCCAATTTATCAGTGCTTGCTGACCAGAAGGACTCGGTGTCTGCCTGCAAGATGAAGCGACGTACCCAATCTATGGATGCAGGGCGTGGACTAAAACGCGCTGACCCCGAATACTGTTTGAAATTGTTGCGCCGCTTGAAACCGATCTCGGGGTTGAAGTTGTCTTCGACTACCACGTAACCGGATGTCAAACCGTAGCGGTCGCCGTTGTAATCGAAGTTGGCCATATAACTTTTGTCCTTGCCGTTGAGATCGGGGCTGTCCGTCTTGGCAAGGTAGGTATCAATAGAGAAGTCATCAAGAAAGTCGAATGAACCATCAATGCCGTATAACTGGTTCGATCCGTCACCGACGAGAGACTCGGACCGATCGGTGAAAATGGCACCGATGGTGCTGCGGCTGAATATGTCTCGTTTTACTCTAAGCACCGAAAACCCTGTGGACTCGATATTTGAGAAATTATCACCATCGGTGTTTATATTGAGAGCGCCGATATCGAAGTTGCCGATTTTTCCGGTTACGCGCGCTCCAGCGTCGATAGGGACAATTTGTCCCTGCTCTAATCCGATTCTACGACTGAAGAACATGGTTGGAATATCGAGATTGCGAGGCTGCGAGAAGTCGAAGTTACCCTCACCTTCCAGAAAAAACTCCCGCTTCTCGGGAAAGAAGAGGTTGAAACGTGTCAGGTTTACCTGCCTTTCATCCACTTCCACTTGAGCAAAGTCGGTGTTATAGGTGAAGTCTGCCGTAAGATTATTGGTGATTCCCACTTTTATATCGACACCAAATTCTCCCTCAGCGTCATTTTTAGTCGGCGGTGTTGCGACACGGTTTGTTGTCACGTTGCCGAGGCCGTAGGGTTTTATTTCGAGATTAAAATTGCGCGGCGGCACTTCGAGATTTTCCAGGATGCCTGCCTCGGAGATACGCCACATTCCCGCAACTAGGCTGTTGCCGAGCGCAGCGGAGATCGGCAGCTCTGTCAGGTAAGAAGCTTCACTGAGGCGGCGGATGATTCGTCTGAATTGGATTCCCCAGGTTTGCTCAGAGCCCGGTTCATAGCGTAGTGAACGAAACGGGATTTGCATTTCGACAGTCCAGCCGCCATCGAACCGGCTTACTCGTGAATCCCACACGACATTCCAGTCGAAATTTACGCCGCGACCGCGGTCGCCTTCATTGGAAATAGCGAAATCGGAAAAGCCGCCTATCGGTGTGACTAGGAAGGCAGCACCATTGCGGCGGTCGAGATAGGTGTCGAGCATCACCGAGAAAGAATCGTTGGTGCGTAACTGACTCGTGTCACGGCGCATTTCGTTGGCAACCCATTCGCTCTCGGGAACCGACTCATAATTGCGCGCAGCAACGTAAAGATTATCGTCATCGAAGAAGACCCAGGCTTCAGTCCTCTCGCTGGCTGCTGCGCCTTCGACTGGTATCTGTTGAACGAAATCGGAGATTGGTGTGAGTTCCCGGTACACCGCCTCATCGAGATTACCGTCTATGCTTACTGGGCCGTCATACCGCGTTGCCTGAATTGAAATCTTGCCATTGGCATCACGACCCACTACAAGTTCTTGAGAGAAGCTGGTGTTTGCTGCCAGCAGCAATAAGCCGATTGTGGCGCAGTCGAGTAGTGAAGCACGCCAGTGCTGTTTCAGCTGATAGTACAATCTTGAGGGCACAATCAAATCCTTTGTTCAGTTCGTGTAGGTAGTGGTTTTAAATTTTCCGATGTCGAAACCAGTCCACTTGTCGAGGCAGCTCGATGCTAGAGTATATTTTATCACTTAGAAAGAATAAGTGACTCCGTTCACTCATTTACGTTCGGGGAACGAACAATCCGCATATCTGCCAGCGCTTTCACTCAACAAGCCGCCCGCCTGAGGAACTGGAGGGCTTTAACCCATGGGTGTAATTAGGACGGAAATATGACAATATTTAGCCTCGGCGAAACAATCTTGAGGATAAGCTTAGACATGTCACATACAAACTCAAAATCCCGACGTAATTTCCTCAAAGGTGCGGCCGTGGTTGGTGGAGCAGCTAGCTTGAGTGCTTGCTCAAGCTCGCCATCATCAATGGGCTCAAGTCCTTCGGCTGTCGCTAGCCATAGGTTCACTCCTAGCTTTTATCCCAAGCACAATGAGCGCACCAAAGGCTGGTTGCGATTTATATGGCAGAAAGCTACGACTCCCGATGATTGGAGCTACCAGGGTGACGAAGAGCTTCCTTGGGGAATCAAAGTTCAACGAGGCCCCATAGACTTTAACGACGACGGTAAAGGGCCGCACCCCTGGTGGGACCAGTACAGTAGCGCTCCTTTTTTGAGCTATCCACGTTTCGATTTATCCGATTCCAGCTATCCCGTGCTGATGATGGCTGACCAAACGCCAGCTTGGCGCGAAGTATATACCCGCATAATGGATGAGTTAGCTACCCGCCATACGGCCTACTGGGCTGCTATCGACTGGAATACCTTCATTGGAGATAGCCCGGACCAGGGCAACTACCCGGAAGTCATGATGCGCGGCTGGCCCGAACGACTCCATGGTAATTATAACTTCCCCGGTTGGGTTGCAAATGGGGTTGAACCATGGGGCTTGCAGCCCGATCCAATCGGTGCCGATGGCAACCTATTTTTTCGCGGTTGGTTAAATCTGGTATTGGGAATTTACAAATATGTGTCCGGTGACGAAAAATGGGAACAGCCCTGGCAAATCGCCGGCTATGAGAACGAGCATTTCGAATGGACCCAGCCACGGATAGTGGAACATCTACACCAGCAATATACAGATCACCCGGAAGGCGCCCATTGCGAGAACACGAAGATCTGGCCTCTATGTAACAGCGCCGCCGGTCTGGGTATGTATTTGTCTGATCAACTGGGAGTGAGCAACTCCCACGGCGTATTCGAAAACTGGATCGAGTTCGCCAAAGATAATTACATGGGTATTAACAGCAGTAATGAGATGGAATGGGCTACCAGTTATTACGATCCTATTGAAGACTTTAAGGTGAACGGTGGTGCAAGTACGGGTGTTGCATTCTATTTACTGCCACAATCTCCTGAAATTGCCACACTCATATATGACTCCGCTGCCAATGCCCAGGGTTGGCGAGATCCCAAACGGGAAATTCGACCCTCCGCGAGCGGTTTAACGCTAGCTAAGGCTTTAGGTGATCACACGGCGGTCGCCAGGCTAAGTGCCGCTGCCGAACGCGCTAGCGAGCCGAGATTCTTCGGTGAGGACATGGATAAATTTGGCTGGTGGTTCAATAATGGTGAACCCTGGCCACGGGGTCAGAGCAGCGCCCAGATGATGATTACTGAAATCGCTGAAGGCAATTGGGCGGATGCCTTCAAAGTCAAACACATGGATAAATACACGGCGCCAACACTTGAAGGTGTAGACTACCCGAGTCTGGGTGTAGACACAGCATGGAATGATAAAGACAGTGGTGTGCTGCATATCGGCACCTATGCTGCGGATAGGGATGCAGCCGGGCGGTCTACTAGCTGGCAAATTACTAATCTGCCAAATGCCGCGGACGCCGTCGTTATCTGTGATGGGGCAACCATCAGCGATGTGCAGGTCGTCAACGCCAGTACCATTCGCGTATCGACGGACATTGGACAACATCAATACCAAATTTACACAGGTTATTTCGGGCAAGAAGTGGCTAAAAACAAACCCGATCCAATGATTGTTGCTAATGCTTCAGGTATGGCTGCAACCAGACGTACTGCCGAGCAGAATGTCAAAGCGGCGGAATCGGTAATGACGAGCGGGACAGCGGGTTGCCCATGTTGTGCAGGGGCGACTTAAGATTGGAATATCAAGCTGAGAATTTAAATTAACGTGGAGATATTTTTACATACGTTGAAGAAAATTGGTTTTTAGAAAAGCGGTCGAAATTGCAATGAACTACAGCGACAGCTTAGATGGTGAGAAGTGTTCAAAATTTATATTTAAGCAACACACGAATTGTCCGTGGGTTGGAAGGGTGGAAGTGAGTGTCTTCCGCACCTAGCGCTTCGTTTTTTAGTCGAGACTCAAAAAAATAGGCAATATCGTCATCCTCAGAATCCAGCAGGTTTAGTATGTCCACACCAACCTCCCAATTGTCGAAACTATAAGATGCGCCAGCATGCACTAGGGTTGAACCGTCTTTTCTGACGGTCTCATCCTCGGTTAAGGCGGCATCACTAAAATGCCGAAGCCGTATGCTGGCTGTGAGCCCATTTCTTCGTGTAAATGTTAGCCCAGCTGCGAGGACTTCTTCGTGGGCGTCGGGAATGCTGTCCGCATTGGAAGGTAAACCTATAAAATGGCCACTGGTCTTCGCTGCGGAAAAATCGAATACCAATCCCTCTGAAATCTCATAGAATGAATTTAGTTCGACACCTCGGCGCCGTGTGGGATCACTGGGCTCGGTGGTTCCCGCATCGCCGACAAATACAAGTTCCGAGTCCATCTCCAACGCAAAAGCAGAGAAGGAAATATTGAAACCGTTTAACGTATCATAGCGAAAGCCAAATTCGCTTCCTTTGCCTTCTACCAGAACATCTTGAGCATCCGTTGGAGTGCCACTTATCGGGTCAACTTTGTTGACGGCGGCTCTCACATCGTTGGAATGAAATCCATGTCCGTAGTTAGCATAGAACTCGATCATTTTATTGAGGCGATAGGCAAGGCCGATATTCGGTTGCCAGAGAGAATCATTGCCCGAACCGGAGTTTGCCTGTCGTAGCGCGCCTACTTCAAAATCGTAGTAGTCGGCTCGTACGCCAACGGTGGCCCGAAGTTGATCGGAGAGCGAAAATTGTAATTCACCAAAAGCGCCGATGCTGAATTCTTCTGCCTCATCCTCTCGAATACTACCCACGCGTTGTGTGCTAATTGTGTTAAAAAGATTAAGCTCGTTAACATCGTCGTAGCGAATATCAGTACCAAATGTACGCGTTACTGACATACCGAATAACTCGATGTCTACCCGATGGCGTAGACTGCCGCCAATTAACCAACGTTCATCTTCCTGTTCGAATTCATCGCCGTTTATTGGGTCATTTAGAAAATAAGTTGGATTATTGATCAGGCTCATGTAGTAGGAGCTGGCGTAGATGCCTAGATCCCAGTCATCCATCTCGAAATTCCCCGACAGGGAATAGCGGTGAGATTCACCGCCTAGGTCAGGGTCGATATAACCGAAACGGGAGATCAGGCCATTGTCAACGGCTCGCTGTGGCACCTGATTGGTTGACGTCCATTGGGAATCATATCCGGTAAATGTAATGCGACTCTGAAAACCCGCGATAAGCCCTGAATATTTTAGGAAGCCGTTATACTTGCGTACATCCTGATCGAGATCGAAATGGCCATTGGTTTGTTGGTGCTCAAAAGCATAGAGCATATCTCCATCGGCTAGGGAAAAAGAATCGGCTGTTACAAAACGGAGTTCATCTTGAGAGCCAAAAGTTAATTCAGAAAAGCCGTCATCCAACACATCGTAGGTTTTCATTGCGGAGGAACCAGCGAGGGAGAAATCGCCAGTGTCGGCGAAATAGGGCCCTTTTTGGAAATTTACTCTCTCTATAATCTCAGGGATAATAAAGTTAAGGTCCATGTAGCCTTGCGCATGGCCATGAGTTCGAAAGTTAACTGGCATGCCATCGACAAAGGTTGAGAAATCGGAGCCGTGATCTAGGTTGATGCCCCGCAGAAAGTACTGGTTTGCCTTACCTGGTCCACTATGCTGTGTGGCAATCATGCCCGGCACGACTTCCACTAATTCAGCTACACGGGAGAGAGGACGAGTAGAGAAATCGTCGTAGCCAACCACGCCTTGCGACGCGGAATCGGCGGTTCCTAACAACTGGGTGGCGCGCCCCCAGACTAATATTTCTTCGATTCGCGTGGTGTTCTCAGCAGTTTGGGCAGATAGTTCCTGTGTAGCAAATCCGGCGGCAGCTGAAACTAGAAAGGCCAATGCGACGTGTCTATAAGTCATTGAAAACCTGTTGTTCGTGTGAACTCAGTGATCGGTGAAGGTGCAATTTAAGCAGAAGAAGTTTCAATTTAAGTATTCCCTACTCACGCGGCAACTCCTGTAAAAGCACCGTATATCTAAGATATGGGCGCACGGGTAAGTGATTCAACGTTAATTAACCGTTAAAAACGTTAAAAATCTGAGAATTTGGGTAAATAGAGGTTGGGTTAAATAAAGTGCGGTCAATGTGTCATGGTGATTTTACCAGCTTATGCACTAATCTAGTGATGCTAGTGAAGACAGAGATGCCCTAGTTTGTGATATGGATTTTGCCAACATTTGCAGGAATTGGACAAAGGTATGGATTGGATATATTGTTCGTGCTTTCTAGACACCAACATAGGGGGATACTCAATGAGCAAGCTTAAGACAGCTGGGACTGCGACCGGTGTGGTGTTGATGGTCGGCGTGCTGAGCTGGATGTTCACGGCACCTTACCTCAGCAACCAGGGGCTTGGCCGCACGCCCGGCGTAATCATTGGAGGCATGGCTACTCCGGCACCGAATGACTTCACACCGTTTAACGACAGTGTTCGGGGTCCTTTGCTCATGAAGCAAAGCGGCTTCCCACCATTCGTTAATTACTTGTCGTGGGTAGGCACTCTAGATGGGGTAATCACGGCTACCCGTCCGGACGGAGGGCTCTGGGCGCAGCGCGTGCGAGACCGTGGTGGTGATGGATGGCTACGTATAGGTGACTCGACGTTCGCTATGGAAGCTGCGGAGATTTTCGGTGATGATAGACTCGCCATGATGGAGAAGTGGGCCGCCAATTCAGGAAGAACACTAGATGAGCCACTCTACGCTGGATCCGAACCGCTCCGCGAGTGGGAAGTGTTCTTCTGGAAGCCTAGACCCTAGAAGGGGCACTCACGACTTAATATCTTGTTAAGGGCATGACGTGTTGCAGAGTGTTATGGGTTTCCCTGGAATCAAAATACTCTGATCTCCTTGATTATTCGGCGCTAATTTGGATCATCAATTTGCCTGTGTTGGCGCCGACAAAAAGCTGATAGAGAAATATGGATTACCAGAATCAGTTGGACAGCTTTCTGATTACCCTGGAATTGTTTGCAACATGCACACGCAAAAAGAAGAAAGGCGTTATCGTGATAACAAACATGTGATAGGAATCCAAACCCTGAATCGAAATTTAGCTGCAAACATGGCGGAGATGCAACTGGAAGCATGTTTGCGCGGTATCGGGATTGCATTGTTCCCGGCCTTCAGCGCTGAAGCCTATCTGAACTCCGGTGAACTAGTGGGGTTTTTCGTGAATACTCGACTTTTACAGAAGTAGGTATCTACGCACTGTAACCGCAGAATCGTCATCTCTCTACTCGAACACGATTGTTGATTGATTGGTTAAAAAATGCCAGTGAAGACTTTTCCTGGTGTTAGTGATTGCCCCTATTCATTGGGGTTATAGTAAATAGAACTGTAGTATTAAATGCTGTCTTATGATTGAAATCAGCGTGATTAAATTTCAGAGGGCTGGACATGCAAGAAAAATTGGAAGCACTCATGGTGACATCTGGGCGTGTTCTTCTGGGTATCTATTTTTTGTTACCAGGAGGAATAAGCAAGGTTTTTAACTTCGGGGGAACCGCTAATTCCATGGCTGAACACGGTATGATCTTCGTACCGTTTTTTTTGGTATTGACAATCATCATTCAGGTAGGTGGTGGAGCTGCCTTGATAGTAGGATATCAGACGAAAATTGCAGCGTTCATTTTCGCGGGTTTAAGCCTGGTTATAAGTTTAGTCATGCATGACTTCTGGACATTGCCCGCTGGTGAGTTACAAACAGCGCATGAGACGCAAAATTTCGTCAAGAACCTGGGAATCATGGCGGGCTTGCTGGTGTTAGCTGGTTTAGGCGGAGGCAAGTGGAGTATTGACCGCTGTAGGTCAGCTTAGCTGTAAAAAATTGTGAGAGAAGGTCTGCTAACTGGAGTTTTTCTTTAACTGAGATAAGTTCTAATCATTCTATGGTCATTAATTCTGGGAGAGGTTTATCAAGATAGCTCGCCGGCAATTCTTGAAAATAATTCCCGTCACTGCTGCTCTGGTGTTTCCTTCAAACTCTATACTTGCGCAGGGCGGAACTAGCGGGTTACGTATTTCTTCCATTCGAGTATACGCTGTAAATGTGACCGCCAGAACCAATTGGATTATGGTGCAATTGCAGACCAATCAGGGAATTACTGGATTGGGGGAAGCATCACTGGGTCGGCGTACGTTTCTCCCGGAAATCAGCGAGTTCTTCGAATTGATACGGGACCGCAGTCCGTTCGCAATTGCACAATTTCGACAACAGGGATTTGCGCAAGTCATTGCGGGTGATCGTGTCCGTGCAACCGCATTCAGTGTCATTGAACAGGCGTTATGGGATATTTGCGGAAAGGCGCTGGGGATTCCTGTGTATCAATTTTTCGGTGCAAAGTTACATCACAGCTTACCTATGTACGCGAATATTAATCGCGCGACGATAGAACGTACTCCGGAGGGGTTTGCCGCGAGTGCTATTGCAGCGGTGGAAGATGGTTTTCAGGCATTAAAGGCGGCACCATTCGATGGTTTTCCAGAGTTGGACGCGCCAGCACAGGAAGTAGCTCGCGCAACCGATCTCGGCATTGCCTCAGTTTATGCCATGCGCAACGCAGTGGGTTCAGATATAGCCATCAAGATCGATGCGCACAGCTTTTTCGACGTTGATTTGGCTATAGAGGTAGCTAACCAATTAGAAGGCGCGGCCCTGTCCTGGTATGAGGAACCGGTAGCACCTACTCTGCTGGAAGAAACTGTAATAATAAAGAACGGTATTCCTCAGGTGATAGCAGGTGGAGAATTTCTCTTTGGCCGGAATGGATTCCGTGACTTGTGTGTGCGTCAGGCTGTGGACATTATAATGCCCGATATCAAACACTGTGGTGGTGCTCAGGAATTGTTCCTGATTGCGACGATGGCGGAGAGTTTCGGTGTGGCGGTTTCACCTCACAACCCATCTGGCCCGGTATCCACTGCGGCGTCAGTATCCATGTGTGCGGCCATGCCTAACTTCGAGATACTTGAATTCCAGTGGGGTGAAGCGGACTGGCGTGGTGAGCTGCTGAATCCGGCAGAGCGCATTAGCGATGGAATGCTGTCTGTTTCTGATGCGCCAGGTTGGGGAATAGCCCTGAATCCAACTGAACTGGAAAGACATCTAATATGACTACGTATTCCAAATTAACATTATTTGCCAGTTCGCTACTAGCTTTACTTGTTCCAACTGGCTTCTCTACTGAAAATGATACAACGAAAGAAAACAGTAGAGGCTACATCAGTGAAGCGTTGTGGTTAGGTGTCGAACAGCTTAAGCAGAGCGCTCGGCTTTTTCAGCTCTATCGATCTCGGGTCATTCGTTGTTGGATCGATGCAAGCTTTAAACCCGACTTGACATGTCGGTACACGACAGGTGGAAACCCATTTAATAAGCAGGGTTATATCGATGTAACGCTCTTAGAGCGATAACAAATTTAAAGCAAAAAAAAGCGGGTCATAGACCGACCCGCTCTTATTTCGTTCTACTTCTTTAGCTTGAGAATTACTGCTCTTTACGCTCGTAATGTCCCATTAGCATACCAGTCGCCAGCACGTGCCCGTCGATGGCTGCCAATAGCTCATCTCTACCCAGGCCAGTTTCCAAACCAAGGTCGGCATCGATTGCATAGACTCTAAAGTGGTAAGAGTGTAACTGACCATTAACTGGAGGTCGGGGACCAAAGTATCCTGCTTGACGGGTTCCATTCAAGCCATTAATCATCCCATTAAGACCAGCAACGCCCATGACTTCTGCATCTTTGGTGAGATCGGCAGGAAGACCGCTGGCGCTAGCAGGAATATTGTAGGCAACCCAGTGAACAAAAGGAGTTGGCATCATGCCAAGTTCGACTACCTTGGGATCATCGCAGATAATGGCCAACTGCACCGCACCTGCAGGCAGGTTTGACCAAGTAAGGTCGATGGATTTGTTGTCACCGTAGGCTGAATATTCTTCTGGCACAGTTCCGTGATGATCGAACACCGAGCTTTCCACTGTAATGGTTTCCGGGGCATCCGCTGCGAAGAGCGCAAAGGACAAGCTGAGTGACATAAGCCCTAAAAGGGTTGCTAGTTTCTTCATTTTATACACCTGTAATATTTTTGAACTACTTATTGATTGGGATTTTTTACTTTATTTATTAAAATCCTATCGGAACCCAACAGCTTATCCGACCAGCTATTGCATAGTCTATTGAAATATTAGGACTTAGCGCGATTTCTTGTCGATTATTGTCAATCTTGTCACTGACCTGAGGGTTTTCAGTGGGTTGTATTACCTATTCTCTATTTAAATCAGTGTGTTAAAAATAAGAAATGAAAGTGTACTATGAGTTTCTGGCACATTCCGATCAATAAATGGATCAAACTACTCTGCTCCTTTGATCGTTGACATATTTGAAGTGGACGTTCTAATATCAAAATTCCTAATCGGCATTATGTACACGGTCTCACAGAGGGCCCCATTATGAGAATGAATTCTACTAAATGGTTAATCATGTTTGCATCTCCAATTTTTCTGTTCTGGAATGCTACATTTGCGCAGCAGAACAATTTGCTTCCTGATTACCCTAATTCCTATGAAATAGTCAGCGATATTGTGAATATGCCAGATGGCCGTGCTATGGGGTCAGGCAATGCCATTGATGTAGATTCACAAGGTAATATCTGGGTATTCGAGCGCTGCGGTGGAAATAACGGAGCTTGTCTGGAATCGAATGTTGATCCTGTTTTAAAGTTCAGTCCAGAAGGGGAGTTACTATTGAGCTTTGGGTCAGGGATGTTTGTTTGGCCTCACGGAATTATAATAGATGATGATGACAATCTTTGGCTGATCGATGCTGGAGTAGTGGACGGTGAGAAAGGAAATCAAATCTTTAAATTCAGTCAAGGCGGCGAACTACTCATAGAACTTGGCCAACCCGGCATTAGAGGTGATGGTCCTGGCCAATTTAACGAACCCGCTGACCTTGCAATCGCGCCAGATGGCACTCTTTATATCGTCGATGGTCACATCGATCCAAACTCAAATCGTCGCATTGTGCACCTCACTGCCGAAGGTGAATTCATCGAAGCATGGGGTGAGAAAGGTTACGGGCCACTGCAGTTTGAAGGCCCGCACGCAGTGGCCGTAGATTCGCAAGGTAGGGTATATGTAGGGGATCGAACCAACAATCGGTTACAGGTACTTTCTCCTAACGGCGAACTACTCGCTATCTGGACTCATTGGGGACGACCTAGTGGCATACGTATCGAAAACGATACGCTCTATGTGGTTGATTCTGAATCGCGCGCGGACGAGGGTGAATATGGCTACAACCCGGGTTGGCATCGAGGCATTTACGTAGGTACTCTTGACGGTTCAATCACCGACTTTATACCAGATCCAAGTCCGAGTGGGGGAACAAGTTTTCCTGAAGGTATTTCGGTTGATGACAATGGTGTGATATGGGGTGCGTCGGTCGGTGATCGCGAAGTTCTGAAGTTTGTCAAACAATGAGCAATTGAGCGAACTACTCGCGACTACAGAATCATTATTAACGGTAATCGTACAGTTGTATTTAAATAACTTTGTATGTATGACACTGTCTGCCGAATTATTCAGTGAGGAAGTTTCTTTACCTTATTAGTATCCTTGGGGCAATTGCTGAGTTGTGGTTATTTTAAATTTCTATCCAGAAATTCCAGCAGCTTGTCAAAAAACTCAACTCTGTTTTCCAGATCTAGGAATTTGTGTCCTTCTCCGTCCTTAACCAAAAATTCGTGAGTTACCTCTGCATTTTCCAGTTCCTCGATAAAATTTTCAGCTTGTGAGAAAGGTGTAAGAATATCTTCCTTCCCATGGGCAATAAGCAATGGAACCTGAATTGCTTCGGTGTTGTTGGAAGGAGATTGTTCGCGTTGCTCGGCACGGCCCAAATCCATTGAGTCTTGGGTGGTACTTCTGCCATTCAGACCCGGCAAATAAGGAGCCCTGTCACTATTTATGCTATTCAGATCATAGAAACCCGAATAAGAGGCAGCACACTGGTATCTCTCTGGCTGATCTATTACCGAAGCAACTGCTGCAAAGCCGCCATAGGAAGTGCCAAACAGACAGATTTTGTCCTCGCTAGCGATACCGTTTTGAACTGCCCACCTTACTGCCAGAGTAATATCGTCTATGATTCCCATTCCCCACTCGCCATCTCCAGCCAGTCGGTGATTAAGTCCAAATCCGGATGACCCTCTGCTGTTAATCTGCAATACCGCATAGCCATGATGGGCTAGAAACTGGGTTTGGCGATTGAATTGGGGGAGGACTCTGGTGCCCACCGGAAGCTCATTGGGTATTACAATCGTAGGGAGTGGCTGTTCTGTCCCTGAAGGTATGGTCGCGTATCCATGCAGTATCAGACCGGCGGGATTTCGAATTGCAAAAGCGTTCACGTCTGCCATCTGCTCGGGCTCAAGATTGTCGTTTTTGCGTCCTAGCAAGCTTAAGTTTTCTTCTTCAGTATTGAAAAGGAGGAAATCACCGATGCGGTGAGGGCTGTCTACCCTGAATACAATCAAGTTTCCCTCAGTATTGGCGTTTAACACCTGGACACGCTCTCCGGGGAAAAAAGCATCCAGTTGCTGCTGTGTTGCAACATCCGGATGTTGGGAAAAATAGCTCGGTTCAGTGTAGTCTCCGGCTAGTCTCACTCCGATCACCTCAGAACTGTTTATCGCGTATACCAGATCTTCTGTATTAATATCGAAAGCTTCAGTCTCCAGAAGAGTTGTAATGGTTCCCGCAGCATATTTCATCAATACCTTGGTGGTTGTTGCCCCATGGGTCAAGAAGTAGAAACTGTTGTTATCAACGCTGAAGCCAACCGGTTCAATTGTCAGCTCTTGGCTAGGGATTGTTCGGCTGAACTGATCGCTTATGTTTTCCCAGTCAGCATCGGCTGTATTGCGAAAACGCACTTCTGCATCACGTCCCTCTTCGTTGGCAACAGCGAGTCGAAACACGCCTTGATTGTCAGCGTACAGGGACCCGTCATTCATTGGCCCTCTGGTCTCATTATCAATATCGACGCTAGAACGTCTTGATGTGATATCAGGTATGGTAAGTGATGCCCCAATTGGTTGGGAGGTATCCCTTGTCGGTCCCCTCGCATTACGGCCTGAAAATTCAAACCTTGTTACAAGTATTTGATTGGGGTTTGATGGCAGAATATGGGCAAAGTTATTACTTGCCTGCTCGCCCGCCTGCGCTCCTGCAATAGCTCTGCCGGTAAGGCTGGGAATATGGAAAGCATACAATTCTCCGGTGGGCAATGCACGACTTCTGCCGAATTGTAGCCGGGAGGTAGCTATAAGCAACTCGTCATTTCCCTTCCAATAAAACTCTTTAATAACCTGACCTTCGCTGGTCGATGTCTGTCCAATGAGTTCGTTGCCGTCGGTACGGAAAACCAGTAAGCGGTCGGAAGTTTCCCCATTTGAGCTCATGGCCAGACGCGACCCATCAGGAGAAATTTTCACAGCGCTAAGGGTGTCGGTCTGGAAAAAACTTTGTGTGGAGATGGACTGACCAGAAACTCCGCTGAATTGGAAGGCAACAATCAATAGAAGTAGTACATAAATAGTCTTCATAAGCTCCGTCCTCAATTATTTTATTCTAATGCTTAATCCAATTTGATTTCCGGCATCCGAATTTTTAGCACTTGCCGACTTTCTCGTAGAATAGCCCAAAGATCGTTGCTCTCACTCGATCTATCCCAGGCAATGCCCTGCCCGTTCAATCCAGGTACTTGAACAGTGGCTATCCAGCTCAACACATCAGACTCTGCTGGAGCCTTCATTACATAGATTTCTGGGTGGTCATGTCCGGTTATATACAGCAAATCATCAGCGCCCCAACTACCACCGGAATTGCTCATGGGTGTAATGCGCTCAATAATCTCATCTGGCAGTCGCCACTGCTGCTCCACATTAAACTGCGTATCAAACTTGACCAAGACAGTATTGCGCGTTTCGCCATACGGCTTAAACATTCCAACTTGCACAATATCATAATTGCCGAAAGCACCCCACCAGATACCATCGTATCGGTCCAGCCAGGTCATTGATCCTAAAAAAACGCCAAAATCGCGGTGTCGCTTATGTTGCAATGTTGCTGAGTCAAAAAATTCAATTGAGCTGCGCATCGGCCAACGTGGGAAGTTCGAGTGGACGGCTATCAGCTCTCCATCTATTACTACACCACTATCCAAATGTATCAAGGGAGATTTCAATTTTCTGGCCTCATCCCACTGGGCTACTAACTCACCGTTGTGCTTAAGATGCCGGCTTATCTGCCTATTATTGATGGTATAGAAATGGTTGGTATCCACGGCTATAGCCTGGTAGGCATCCGCACTTGGGAAGCGCTCTATAATTTGCGCATCAAAACGCGGAGGTTCAGCAAAAATTGAATGTTGTATCAAGGCGACGGCGACGAGGGTGATGAAGAATAGGCCATTATTTGTCGCTTTCATTTTCTTCTCCAAGAGACCTTAGGGTCTGATTGTACTAACCAGTGACGTGAGGACCGCAAAGAGTACCGGTACTGACAAGTTCACTCACTCTAAGCCATGATTATGTCATGGATTCATTAGATTCAATATACAAGCGCCACCGGCTTTCCCATGGTTGCCTCCGCGTCTTGGAGAAATCCCGTGGCGATGTAATTATGATTTGAAGCGGATTTTTGTTGATTCGAACTATTAACTTGTCAGTACAGAGCGCAATCAGTTAAAAAATATCGTATTCTAACGGTTCCAATCCTAGAATTATGTAAAGGGGAATACCAATGGCCAAGCCCAATTATGCTTTCGAGAAGCGCCAGAAAGAAATAGCCAAAAAGAAAAAGAAGGAAGAGAAGCGTTTGCAAAAAGCGGGGGTAGTTGATAGTCAGTCGCAGGAAGTTCAACCTATATCAGAAAACGATGATAAAGCGGTTGCAACCGATGACTAATAGTAAGCTAATCGAAATCAATGAATGTTAAATACACAAAGGAAAGCATGGCATGAGTGCAAGTGCAGTGTACTGCAAATTTCGTAAAAATCTGAATCAAATTACTCTGCCCCTTTTATTTCAAGTAGTACAGCAGACAACTTGGATAAGAAACTAGTAAATGGCTCAACCGAATATAAGCAGTGAAAAACTAAAAGCTAATGTGCGCCGTTTCATGGTTTTTCGGCTGCTTTATTCAGCACGTTTCTACTATCCTGTCTTTACCGTTCTATTCCTTGATTACGGCCTAACCCTAGAGCAGTTCGCTATTCTCAATATTGTATGGGCTCTGACAATAGTGTTCGCAGAAGTTCCTTCTGGTGCCATGGCTGATCTCGTTGGTAGAAAACGTTTAGTCGTTTTAGCTGCAACACTTATGGTTATCGAAATGAGTCTGATAGTTTTCGCTCCCATCGGTGCTTCTTTCTTGCTGTTTCTCTTATTTCTGGGCAATAGGATTTGTTCTGGCTTGTCAGAAGCGGCGGCAAGTGGAGCGGATGAGGCGCTGGCTTATGATTCACTCAGTGCCTTAGGGCGAGAAGAAGATTGGCCGAAGGTTCTTGAGCGCACAACGCAAGTAGTTTCAGTTGGTTTTGTTCTAACAATGATTCTTGGTGCATTTGCCTATGATCCGGATCTAGTCAATGGATTTTTAGGATGGCTAAATCCGGAATGGCAATTAGCAGAGAATATGATAATCAGATTGCCTGTAATCCTTACTTTATTCACATCGGTAATCTTGCTGATTACTACCCTAGGTTTTCATGATATTGATACAGAAAGTGGTAGTACATTAAAAGCTCACGAATCAGAAAGAACTTCATTATTGGATCCATTTAGACAAATTTTAGTGGCTGGCAAATGGACGCTGAATCACCGATTTGTGCTATTCGTTATTTTGGCGGCATTGGCTTTGGACAGTGTAGGTAGACAGTTTGCGGTGCTTGCTAGTGAATACTATCGACTAATAGATATTCCGGTTAGCTGGTTTGGCTTCATTGGCGCAGGCATGGCTCTAGTGGGTATAGTCAATGCCAGATTTTCGCGCTATTTGGTAGGAAACCATTCGCCACTGTTTAACTTTTTAGCGCTGTCTTCTATTTTGATAATAGGGCTGATTGGACTTTGCTTCGCTATTCCTTACTATGGCGTACTTTTCGCTATTGGTGCTTTTGGGATGATGGGAATGGTGCAATTTCAATCTAGCTATTATATCAATAAAGAAGTGGGTTCTGCACACCGTGCCACGGTATTGAGCTTCAAGGGGCTCGCTCTTAATTTGGGATTGGGGTTCGCTAGTTTTTTATATACAAGCTATGTGGTTTTTCTACGAGCTCGAGGAGAAGGTGAATACTCGGAGGAGGTACTACATGATGGAATTTTCATTGATGCTTTACGTAGTTTTCCGATTTACTTCTTGTTTTTGTTTGTGGTTTTTCTGCTCTTGGGTTGGTTTTTTATGAAGCCGAGAAAAGCAGTCTTTGAAAAGCGCTGAGTTTCTTGTTATATGTCGGCAGAATCAAGAGGGTCATATCAATGGCTCGGGAATTAGCCCAGGGCACTCTTTGGTCTCAGATATTCATTAGTTTAGATACGCAATAATGCGTAGAATACCCAGTTCTCTAATTCGCAAATTTACCCACTTCAAACACTTGAGAATGTAGAATTGTAATGAACACTTCCGACACATCATCTCCTATCATCACTCAAAAAATCGCCACTGAATTAAACGTCAAACTCCAACAGGTTAGCGCTGCTATTAAGCTGCTTGATGAAGGCTCTACTGTGCCCTTCATCTCCAGGTACCGCAAAGAAGTAACGGGCGGACTGGACGATTTACAATTGCGCGACTTGGAGGCGCGACTTCGGTATCTGCGCGAGATGAGCGAACGAGTTGAATCGATTATTGCCAGTATTGGCGAACAGGAAAGGCTGACACCAGAATTAGAGAGACAGATTCGTAGCGTAGAGACTAAAGCCGGGTTAGAAGACTTGTACCTACCTTATAAGCCAAAACGCCGCACCAAGGCAATGATTGCTATCGACGCTGGCCTAGAGCCCTTAGCAGATAAGTTATTTTTCGATCCGGGACTGCTCCCTGAAACTCAGGCTGCAGGGTTTATCGGCGACGGTGTTGAGGATATCAAGGGTGCCTTGGACGGCGCTAGAGAAATTCTTATGGAGCGCTTTAGCGAAGATGCTGCCTTGATGGGCAAGTTACGCAATCACCTTTGGGATAATGGCGAACTTCGCTCTAGTGTGGTGGAAAAGAAAAAGGCGGATGCCGCAAAGTTCACTGACTACTTTGATTACAGCGAGCGCTTAAAAAAGATACCTTCCCATCGTGCACTTGCAGTTTTCCGCGGACGCAAGGAAGGCTTCTTGTCGGTTGAAATAGGCAGTTGCAGGGTTGAGCCAGGTGCCACCGACCCCAGTGAGGGCATGGTTTCAAATCATTTTGGAATCCAGAACAAAGGCCGCCCTGCAGATAAGTGGTTAAGCGAAGTAGTTACCTGGACCTGGCGCGTCAAACTTGTTTATCGTCTGGAAACCGATTTGCTTGGGCAGCTACGGGAACAATCTGACGACGAAGCCATTCGTGTGTTCACCGAAAACATGAAAGCAATTTTGTTAGCACCGCCAGCGGGTAACAAGGTAACCCTCGGACTGGATCCGGGTCTGCGCACCGGTGTAAAGGTTTGCGTGGTCGATCGCACTGGCAAGTTCTTGGAAGACACTGCTATATATCCTCATCAACCAAGAAATCAATGGGACGAGTCCGTTTCTGTGCTGGCCAAACTGGCAAAGAAACATGGGGCTGAACTGATTGCCATCGGCAATGGCACGGCTTCGCGAGAAACCGATAAGCTAGCTGGGGATCTTATAAAGAAACACAAGGAACTAAAGCTCGACAAGGCGATGGTTAATGAAGCTGGCGCCTCGGTGTATTCCGCATCAGACATCGCCCGAGAAGAATTCCCTGATCTGGATGTGACCGTACGTGGTGCGATCTCAATTGCTCGACGGTTACAAGATCCACTAGCTGAACTGGTGAAGTTAGATCCCAAATCTATCGGTGTGGGTCAGTACCAACACGACGTGAGTCAGTTCAAGCTTGGACAAAGCCTGGATGCAGTTGTGGAAGACTGCGTGAACGCTGTGGGTGTGGATGTAAACATGGCATCCGCTGCTTTGCTTAAACAAGTTTCTGGACTTTCTCCATCTATCGCCACCAATATTGTTGAGTATCGCAATCAACATGGCGAATTCAGAAACCGGCGCGATTTAAAAGCAGTGCCGCGTTTTGGCGCAAAGAGCTTTGAACAAGCAGCGGGCTTTCTGCGCATCGTAAACAGTGACAACCCACTCGACGCTTCTGCTGTCCATCCGGAATCCTATAGTGTTGTCAAAAAGATTTGCTCTGCCAACAAGAAGAAAGTGGCCGAGATGATGGGTGACTGCTGTTTTTTAAGTGCGCTGAACCCGGCGGATTATACCGACGATAAATTTGGGCTGCCCACAGTCACCGACATACTTGCCGAATTGGAAAAACCCGGGCGTGATCCAAGGCCAGAATTCAAGACTGCCGAATTCAAAGAAGGTATCGAGTCGATGAAAGACCTTGAGGCGGGAATGCGACTGGAAGGTGTCATCACCAACGTGACCAACTTTGGCGCCTTCGTGGATATTGGCGTGCATCAGGATGGCTTGGTTCATATTTCCGCATTGTCGAATCAATTCGTCAAAGACCCACACACGGTGGTGAAAACCGGCGACGTGGTGAAAGTGAAGGTGATGGGAGTCGATTTGCAGCGTAAGCGCATCGCGCTGTCGATGCGGCTCGACGATGAGGTGCAGGCGAAGAGTCCACGCAATGATTCTGCTGCAAGCACCGCCAAGAAGTCGACCCGGCCGGCTCCATCATCTGCAGGAAGAAAGCCCGCGAAGCCTGCTGCAGGGACCTTCGGTGCTTTGCTAAAAAATGTGGAAAAAGCTAAGAAATAGCTCTGAATGAAGTTTGTGTATTCATTATATTGCACAGTTTAAGTGTGCATGGTCGGTGATTGATTTACTTGAGACCTATTATCTCGTAATTGCCCTCGGTTTTGAGATGGACATAGACATCTTTATCCGTTCCATTGCGCCAATACCAGCCGTGTGAACCGGTAAAGGGAGCGGTGATTGAACCCGTCATTTTATTGCTGTTAGCGGAGGCAAAACTTTCAAAATAGCCGTTGGTGTCGCCTTGTGGCTCGCCGTGCAAGTCAAAATACAGGTCATGGTCACCACTGCTCCATTCATAGATAAGCTTGCCGTATTGTTGCAGAGCAAATTTATACTCAAGCCCGCTATTGGCTGGGATGGCGACCATAGTCTGGTCTTCGCGATAGCGAGAATCATCTGATAAATCTGGAACCCCTAAAACTTGCGCCTGTGAGTTCGCTAGCACAGTTAGTCCCAAACTTCCCCCAATTCCCGTAGGGTCGATATTATATTCGGCCGGCAGCACGATGCTTACAAATATCACTGTCGCTAGCACAACCGCAACCAGCAACGCCTTTACTAGCGTCCGCGAAGATTGCACAGAGAGATTCTTTTCGCTCATTTCAGGCTCCAGGGCTTATCAAGAAGCCGGTAAGTTGATACATGGTCAGAATAACCCCGCCACTCATCAGCAGGGTGTTGCTGGCGGTTGAAAACTTGAGATAACTGTCGTAGTTACGCCAAAAGCTAAGCGCAATAAGCACAAAACTAAGCGCAATAAACTGCCCTATTTCAACACCGACGTTGAAGGCTAGCAGGTTCTGTAATAAGCCATCGCCACCAAATTCAAATTCCTGCAACTTGGTTGCTAGTCCAAAACCGTGGAACAAGCCAAAAACCAATACGGCAACTTTGGTGTTGGGTTGATAGCTCGTCAGGCGTTTAAAACCACCCAGATTATCGAAGCCCTTGTAGACGATAGAAAGCCCGATCACAGCATCAATAAGGAAAGCATTTACATGAATATCATTATAGACGCCGAATAGCAGGGTGAGACTATGACCAATTGTAAAGAAGCTAACGTAAATCAGCACGTCCCTGGCTCGATACAGGAAGAAAATAACGCCGACCAGAAAGAGTAAATGGTCATAGCCAGTGACCATGTGTTTTGCGCCAATATAGAGGAAGGGGGCAATAGCCACACCGTCGTTATTGATCAGAAATTGCTGTGTGCTTTCGTCTACACCATGAGCTAAGGATACGATGGGAAGCACACTAAGAAATATTAACCAGAGATAGTGCGAATAAATTTTCATTTTTGTTGTCGTTGGTTTGCCTAATAGATGTATATGTGCAAGCTAGCACAAGGATGTGGGCTTTTGAACTGGAATGGGAACGTCTTCAACTTAGCTACTTGCCGGAGAACCTGTGATATATTTTTGAGCACGTAGTTTATTCCAAGTTATTTAGCTAATTCAATGAGTTAAAACTGAGAAATCAAAGTGTGCTATAAAGTGTGCTATGAATTTGTCAATTGAGCTTATATAAACTACTGTATTTTTACTCTGACTCAATTCATTTAGCTATTGGCTGCACTCTCATCATTCAATATCATGACACGACCAACAATAATGAGGTTAATAATGTTTAAGCATAAACTTGCCGGCGTTGCTGCAGCGTGTATCCTGCTAACTTTTAATGGGCTGTTGAATGCCGCAGAAATAAGACTGGTACGATTTGGGCCTGTCGGAGAAGAAAAACCTGGCATTGTCGACGAACAAAACCAAATCCACGACCTCTCGGCTTTTATCGAAGACATCACACCGGATCAGCTTTCAGATGGGGCGCTTGAAGAGATAGCTCAAATTCCAATGAACCAATTACCCGTTGTACACGATAATCCCCGAATTGGAGTGCCACTTGCTGGGATAGGGAAGATTGTTGCTATTGGATTTAACTATGTGAACCACGCCGCAGAAATGGACGTGGAGCTGCCGACAGAACCGCTGGTATTCATGAAGGCTACCTCCGCCCTAACGGGTCCATTCGACAACGTGATCCAACCGCGCAGCGGGCATAAGCTGGATTACGAATCAGAACTGGTCATCGTGATTGGGCGCCGAGCGCAATATATAAGTGAAGAAGAAGTCTTCGAGCATATTGCTGGCTTTACCGTGGGCCATGATGTTTCAGAACGGGCATTTCAGCGTGAGCGTGGCGGGCAATTTACCAAGGGTAAAAGTGCTGACACCTTTGCGCCTGTTGGTCCATACCTTGTAACCCGTGACAATATTGAAGATGTACAAAATCTCTCTATATGGTCTGAAGTGAACGGAGAGATGCGGCAGCAAGGAAATACCACCGATATGGTTTTTGGTGTAAAACAAATCGTCAGCCATTTAAGTCAATTCATGACGCTCAATCCAGGCGACATTATCTTCACTGGAACACCAGCGGGTGTCGGCGATGGCATGGACCCACCAAGCTATTTGAAACCCGGCGATGTTGTGCGTGTTGGTATCGAAGGTCTGAGTGCCCAGCGCCAAACTATCGAAGCGCCTCGCTAAGAAGAGGCTGGAAGAGAAAATAAAAATATTTATTTAAATTAACAAGTTAAAAATTATTAATTAGAGTATGCTATGAATTCTCTGCATGATCGTATCCAAAATCACTGCGTTTTAACACCTACACTATTTATTCCTTGCGTGGAGTTAGTGGACATGAGGCTATTAAGTTTTTATGCTCTGAGTTATCCGATTAAATTAATTTTAGGAGAATCCCATGATGGACCTTAATCGTTGTTCCAGACTGCTCTCAGTCTTGACATTTTTCACCTTGCTCCTCGGGCAAACAGTGCAGGCCCAGCGAGACTTTAGTAACGTTGAAGTTACCGCCCACCACGTGTCCGGCACCTATTACTATCTTGAAGGTGCTGGCGGTAATATTGGTATATCTGTTGGCGAAGACGGTGTGATCATGATTGATGATCAGTTTGCTCCTCTTACCGATAAAATTCTCGCAGCTATCAGGGAATTGAGCGATGGTGAGATTCGCTTCGTGATTAACACGCATGTTCATGGCGATCACACAGGTGGTAACGAAAATCTTGGCAAGATGGGGTTGGTAATCCTAGCGCGGGACGAGGTTCGGACTCGTCTGCGTGAAAGCCTACCTGAAATCGCCTTACCTGTGCTCACCTTCAGTGACACCATGACCCTTCACATGAATGGCGAAGAGGTTTACATATTCAAAGTACCCCCGGCGCACACCGATGGAGACACCTATATCTATTTTAAAGACTCTGATGTTATTCATGCCGGTGATGCATTCCGAACTACGTCTTTGCCTTACATTGATAGGGAAAATGGCGGCACTCTTCAGGGGACAATCGATGGCCTTGGCTTGTTGATCGGAGCCTCGGGTGCGAATACCAAAATCGTGCCGGGTCATGGTGTAGTTTCAACACGGGAAGATGTCATCGCTTTCAGAGACATTACTATCGAGTTGAGCGACCGGGTGGCTGAGATGATGGAACGTGGTATGTCCTACGATCAGATTGCTGAAGCCAGCCCCGCCAGAGCGTACAATGACCGCTACGGGGATCCTGAGAGGTTTCTGCGTGCAGTTTACGCGGAACTTGGCGGCGAAGAGTAATACTTCGCCAAAGCTCTACTTTGTCGGTAAGTTATCAGTGTGATCATTTGATTGTATGTTTTAGTTACTGAAGAGAATAGATGATTGCTGCTTCACAACTAGCAGTAATCTCAACATGAGGACAATATTATGCGTATATTAAATCGCATTCTGCCTCCACTAGCCTTGGCATTTTAAGCGCTGCTGATTCTGCTGCCGCTAAGCACCTTTTCAGCCAAGGGGAAATCAGAAAATGGCGAAGCAAACGTAACGATTTTTCATAACAATGGGCATGATGAGAATTTTTTATAGTGGATTTGGATGACGATGGTTATCCTGTTGGAGAGTATGGGCAGGAGTGTTTTGGGAGAGTAATTACCATTGGTGAATCAGGTTTAAATGGACATAAGATCGATGACAATGACCATCGCCAGCAACCTGTATAAGAAGTTTGCGTGTTGAATTGAACTCAATACTGACCCAGTATTTGCCTCAATAACCTAAAAGTCCGAAATCAAAGTGTGCTGGAAATTGCGCTATGGGGTTTCGGCTTTTTGATTTTAAAGCTTGAGTCCTGATCCTACGATGAAGGCAATCTTCATTGTTCAAAGCTTGATTGTGTTCGATTGGCGAAGGCAACCAGAGAGAACATAACTGGCACTTCAACCAATATACCGACCACAGTGGCTAGTGCGGCTCCCGAATTAAGACCAAAAAGACCAATAGGTGGAGTAGCGACTGTGCTCATAATAATTATTTCTCAATT
>Ga0302137_1000065_pt1 | contig 37394 bp, 38 predicted proteins | sample CBN3_SCM_MG_FD_203127 | JGI IMG/M metagenome (GOLD analysis project Ga0302137, IMG submission 203127) | Marine microbial communities from Western Arctic Ocean, Canada - CBN3_SCM | ecosystem: Environmental > Aquatic > Marine > Oceanic | place: Canada: Western Arctic Ocean | collected 2017-09-15 | reverse complement strand
GTCACCCACATGTCCGAAGATGACACCGAAGTCAAGCTGGATCTGCCGGTCTACCACCTTCCGCACGCGCTGCTTCGTAAATGAGTCTTGTGTCTTCGCCTTGCCGCGCACCGTGGACATCATGTTTTGGGCAGCATCGGCAACGGAATCCTGCCACGCCTGGGGGGTTTGCGAGCTGTCGTACTTGACCGGGAAGTATCCACCGGCATAAGTCCCGTGCCGCGTCTCGATGGCTTGCCGCTTGATCTTCTTCGGAGCCACGCCTGCAATCCTGCGCTGTAGGTCTGACACGTCGCCCCAGTATTCCTCGATGTAATCCCAAACACCCTGGACGAAATCCATGTCCTCCTTGGTAAGAGTGTCGAGAATTGCCAGAGCATCGGACTGGCTCCACCCGTAACCGTCAGTCAGTCTCTGGAGGTTCCCCGCGTTGCCCATGTTCAGCACAGCCATGAGGCGTGCAATCTTGGACATTGGCATCACATTGGAACCCGTGCCGGGAACCTTCTCTTGCTTCGTAATGTCGGGGGTGACTGCATCGACAAGGCCAAAGGTCGCAGTTTCCGCAGTGCGCTTGAACTTCTGCGTCAAGTCACCCATGTACGGTGCGAAGATTTCACCCAGACGCTGACCCGCCTCGATCCGCATCGAGTTCTCTCTGTTCCCAGCCTCGTCCATTGGCCGGATAATCATGTCAAAGAGTACACCCCCATAGCCGCCATCCATCTCGGACAAAAGACTCGCCAGCTTCCGATGACTCGCAAAGTACGCACCCACCGAAAGGCGGAGCTGCTCTTTTAGTTGGTTCCCGGTTTCAATCGAAATCGGCCTGTCTGTGCGCTGGTTGGCATTGATGGTTTCAAGGGACTGCTCTACGCGAGTCTCGAAATCCAACTTGTCGCGTTCCAGCAATAGCTTGAGTTCTGTCATGGCAAGGTGCTCGATGTTCTTGACCGCATCGACCAGGCCACCCATCTCGGAAACGGTCATCGTGCGCCAGTGCTGCCTGAAATCCCGGTCTAGCATCTGCTCATTGATGACAAACGCGGGCTCTGCAATGAGTACGCCGCCGAGTTCATCGTTCCGTTCTTTGGCCGCATCAAGCCGTGCGTTTACCCAATCAGCCAGCGCCAAGTCGGCCTTCTTGTTGCTCATCTGCCGCAGGTCAAACCGTTCCAGCAGAGAATCAACCTGATCGAGATAGTCCTCTCCAGCACGCGCAAGACGCTCCCGCTTGGCCTTCTTGTCGAATGTCTTCGTGTACCCGTGCCACTTGGTGGTCTGCTCCTTGGCCTTCACCGCAGCCACAGCCAAGAAGTGGTTCAGCAGTTGCTTACGCCCAGCCTCATGGGCTGCCTGCCAGTCACCGGATTCCACCGCACCCAAGAGTTCAGCAACAGCCCTGGCCTCGGCGTTACGGTACAGATCAGGCCGCAAAGATCGGATCTGCTTGCCCTGCACCACTTCACGAGCAACGTCTCGAGCAATCGCTTGCGGCAGGTTGTTTGCGATGCCTGCCCGGTGCCCCAGAATGCGCTGCTGGCGGATGAGGAAATCCCCCTTGGCATCACTCTCGAGGGCGTCAATCGCGAGTTCGGACATCGTGCCATCGTTTAGAATGTCACCGTAGGTTTCCTTCATCCGCTTGTCGGTTTCGATCTTGATTGACAGCTTTCGGTTGGTTGTCGCAACCAGCGCGTCTACCACCTCCTGCCCGCTCTCAAATCCCAATTGAGGTGCAAGCAGCTCCGGGTCCATGCCATCCTTCTGAACCATCGAGTACGAACCTGTGCCGCCCAGTGCCTTGACGGTGCTCTTGCCGCCGTACTTCTCTTTGATCGTGTCGAGGTCCAGGCGGATGTGCTCCATCTCCTCGGGTGTCTCTTCGTTGAGCAGTGTCTTCATCTGGAGCCAGTGCCTGAGTTGGACGATGGGATCGGCATTGATTTCTGCCTCCACCTCGGCCTGCATCTTCTCCCAGTTTTCCTTCCACTCCGCAGTCAACTCACGGTCAAACTCCCGCATGACCTTCTTGCCGAGTTCCTCTTGCGCCTTGACATCCATGCGCTCGTAAGACTGCTGATACGCCGCAAACTGTGCCGGGGTCATCTCGCCTGCTTCGGCACTCTCAAATGCAGGCAGCATACGGTCCTGCTGCTTGGCTTGGGCAATCTGCTCGTCACTGGCAAGCAAACGGTCGAAGACTTGCCGCATCTCCGGGTTTAGTTCTACGTCCAAACCGCGCAGCGTCTTGTAGAGGTGGAGCAGCCAAGACTTGAACCGCGAAAACGATTCGCGCAGTGCCGCGCTGGGTGCCTTGCCTTCTCGCAGATACATCTCAAAAGCCCGAGCCCACTTCTCGTGAGCGGCTCTTGCTTCGTCGCTTAGATTGCCCTGACTGTCTTGAAGCAGCGACTCCACTGAGTCCATGCCAAGGAAGTCGAGGGCTGTCTGCATGTCCGTCTGCAACTGCGGAGCAATGCCCTCCGTCTGTGCGTCCTTCAGCATCATGGCAAAGAAGAGGTGAGCAGACTCGTGTAGACCCGTGCTCAGGTTCTTGCTCTTGGTAAACCGCATGATGACGTTGGTGAGTTCGTTGTTGTAGCTGAGTGAGCCCCGGATACCTTTGTCAGCAGGCTGGAAGAAGGTGTTCAGGACGTTGATGGCTTCCTCGTCCCAGATGACAAAGTTCTTTGCAGTGCCACCACCACCCGAGAGTTGGCCCTCGGTGTATTGGAGTCCTGGGATTCCGGCCTCGAGCAGTAACTGAGATGCCATTTTCGCAGCATCACGGTCGCTTGTTTCGCTCATATCGTCCTGGGTGGATGGGGCGAATTTATTCCACGCCACCGGGAGGGCGACATTGTAGTAAAAATTCTGACCTGTCCTCTGCATGTGATCTTCCCACGCATCGCCGAACCGCTCACGCATGATCGGCTCCAACTTCAGTCTCACCCCCTCCGGCTGCTCACTCAGCGGCAGATCGTAATCGAGCAACTCGCCGCTCTCGGGGATGTCGGCCTCGAATAGTTGGCCGGACTCGCTGGTAATCGTGACAGTCTTCCCGCGCAGGGACTCAGCGAACGCCAGAACGCGCTGCTCTCGCCCAATAAGCCTAGAGCGCGAATCGTTTCTCGATATAAGTGCGAGACGGCGCTTGAGAAAGTCAATGCGCGTCTCCAGCGATTCGGGGGACTCAGCAGCACGGTCCAGACTTTCGACCATCCCGCCGCCAGGTCTGGTCGGATCATCGAGTTCTACGCCATCGACTGCATAGGTTCGAGCGTTCTTCGTGAGAGACTCTTTGTAATACTCCGCAACCCCGCGCCTTGAAGCGAAGTACAAACCCCACCCGAACGCCTGGGCACCTTCGCCTTCGCCGATGTGGTCAAGCGTGAACTTGTCAAAGCGATGCGGCGTGCCGTGGAATGCAGGCTGGAAGAGAGGCAGACCCTCCTCCTGCACTGCCGACTTCATCTCGGGGGTGAGGTTGAGGGTGTGGACTGAGACAGTTGACGCATCAATGACTTGCACTTCATCAATAAGCCTCTGTCGCTGCGCTTCCGCTGTCATCCTATCTGGGTACGTCGCAGTCGGTACACCTAAGTTCAGTATAGTCCACTCGCCTTCGTCCACTTGGGTCACTTCTAGCTCTTCACCCCTGTTGAACCTTTGCGCTCGTCGAGCTTGACCTATAAGAGCGTCTGATTCAACTTCGCCCATCTCCACCTTCGCGCCATATTTCTTGCCCAGCTTGTTCGCAGCCTTGACGAGCTTCGTGTCGTAGATGTCGGTGAAGCCCTTGCCGCCAATCGTCAGGTTGTCACCCTCGACCGTGCCGCTGGGACCACCTTCAAGAATCTGCTTGGCAATGTCCTTGCCTACTACATCCTCGAGCGGCGTGTCTACGGGGATGCCATCGCCTGCGGTGCTCCCCTTCACTAGACCGCTCTGCGGGTCCACTTGCATACCCACCGCGACGTTGCCGTCCTTGTAGGTGGAAACGGCAATCTCACCCGGAGCCTGGGCGGGTGTGACCGTTTCCTGTTCCCTAACAACCGTGCCGCCTATATTGTCGGCCAGCGCGGTCGCCCTGTCTTCGTTGCTAGTGCTTAGAACGCGCTCCCCATTGGGGTCGCTGACAATCCAAGCGTCTACGTCTTCAACTACCGCAGCAGTTTGCTCTCCGTCAGACGGGAGCACCTCCCACCTGATGCTGTCCACGGTCTGCCGTAGCTCGGTTTCGTAACGTTCTACTTGTACGTGACCAGGCGTCCAGGCTACCGAGTCGTAACCCTCGTTGATTGCCAAGGCGATCATGCGCTTCAGGGCTAGTTCGTGGCCGGTGGACTTGAACGGGCGGTTGGGGACGCCTCCCCCCTTCGCTTGCAGTTCCTTGATGCGCTCAACTATTGGAATGTAATCGACGCGAGTGTGCCTATCTGGGGAAGGCACCGCTTGATACTGTTGCTGAAGACTCGCTAGTTCTTCACTCTCTGCTGTGGAGAGTCCTCCGTACCCTTCCTTCCGCCCTGCCTTCGCCCAGTCATCCTGAATCTCTTCGATAAACAGGACTTTCTCGCCGTTAGGGCCAATGCGGTCATTGTGGCGGACGTGGACTAGGACGTTGGGGGCGGTAGAGCCGTAGTGGCCGCCTGTGAAGGTTTCGGTCTCACGATTCCACTGCTCCCGCTCCGCAAGTTTTTGCTCCCTCGGGATCGCATCTAGTTGCGCGTTCAGCTCGTTGTACTCAACGGCTATAGTCTGAAGCTCCTTCTGCATTCTTGCGCGCTCGGGATTGACCACACTAAGCGTGTCGGATGGTAAAAATGTTAGTTCAGTCGTTGTATCTGTTAGTCGTTTCTCTAGAGCATTAATCTCTTGTCGCAGCAGCACGCTTTCCGGCGGTCCACCTGCTTGCCGCCAATCTGCGGGCATCGTTATCAGCGTCTCGCGATATTCCGTGCCGCCGTCTAGGACGTAGGTTTCGTGCTGAGTCGCACCGTCCGACATGAACTCGCTATGGATGTCAACGCCCATCTCAAACAGGGCAGACGTAAAGTCCTGCGCGTCCATCTCCTGCGCAGCCGCTTCCACATTTTCCCGAGCGGATTCGAGCGCCTCATCCTCGGTTGCAAAGTTGGCGGCTTCAACAAAGCCGTCGCTGTCGCGAACCTCAAAACTACCGTCCTCCGTGATGATCGCGCTGTGACCCTGAACCTCCTCCTCGATCCACAACTCGCGCAGCTCATTCGTGTTGTCGCCCCGTTCACCCAGCACCACCTCCTCGACTTTGATGAGCTTGATAACCTCCATCATCTCGTCGAGGTCAACCTTGGCCTCGGGATCTAGCGCAGCCAGGTACTCCTCTACACCAGACCAAACAACCTCGTCCTTCTTGACTGTCTTCTTCTGGAGCATCTTGCGGAGTTGGGGCACTGTCATCTTGCGCTGTGGTGACTCGCGAAGTACACGGCCAAGCGCAGAGTGAAACGCACCTGCTAGTGGGCGTTCGTTATCAAGCTCGACGGGCTGGAACAGGGTGGTGCCGGCATCTGCAAACCGATCCCCCAGTGCCTCGATTACTTCCTCGTTCGTCATCTGCTCCAGGTCGAAACCCAACTGCTCCAGCATCGCAGCAAGTTCGGCAGACTCAGGAGTGGCGGCGGCGGGGGGGGTGGGGGCGGGATCTACTTCAAAAATCTGCGACCTATCGAACACCGCAATTTCTGAATCCGATATATACCCGTCGTAACTCTCTAGTGTCTCCCCTTCTTGTCCCACTCTTTCTTTTCTCAACCCGGACCCAGGCGGCGACGGGTTCTTTATGCCTACCTTCGCCTCCAATACACGGGGTTCACCGCCGTCTCTATTGGCAACAAACTCAGCCCTACGCTGTGCCTCTGCGCGGTTGCGCGTGAAAAAGATCCCCCCTATCCCACGCCGATCCTCAAGCTCAAGAGCATCCCTTGCGGAAGACGTTCCGTGGTAAACGGTTTCTGGATTCCCCGACTCATCTACCACTTTCGTCCCGGCCAACCTACCCTCAACCGCACCCTCTGCGGCGGCTTCGGGGGCTGTGCCGCGCAACTCGTTAAGCATCGAATCGAGGTTTACGGGTTGGCCCAACTCAGCAGCAACACCCGGCCCTGCCTGAGCACCCAGCGGTCCCTCTATGCCAATGTCAGCCTCCTCAAAGGCACGCTCTCCGACTGCCGGGTCTGAAGCTCGACGCTCCGCGTGCTGCCTTAGCAGATCCGCAAGACGCGCAGCAGTCTCGGGACTCGCCGAAGCTGTGCGGATCAACTTCTCAACCATGCTCTGCTCTACCCGCTCGCCGGGAGTCGGCTCTACTGCACCCTCTTCCGTGCCGGCGAGGGCTTCTAGCTCAGTGCGGAGGTTTGCCTCGTCTTCAGCAGAATTAGATTCGGCCTCTGACGTGTTGCGCTCTCCCAAACCATGACGCACCACCCCCTTGAGTTTTTCGTGATAGGCAGCCAAATAGGTCGCATAGTCTGAAATGGGAATCACTACGTCGGTGCCTGCTACCTGAGCCTCGGCCAACTGCTCCGCTACCTCGGGCAATGACTCCGCAAGTGTCTCGTCCTCCTGAAACAACTCCGCGATATTGTCGGCAGGCAGGTACAGGTTAGGATCACCGCCACCCTCTTCAATCTGTCCCTGTATCCACTCGCGCACTGCCTGCGGGTCCGCGTCGGCAAGCCCCCCGTCCTTAAGACGCGCCGCCGTGATGGCATCAAGTCGCTTGGCATGGGCCAGGGTTTGCTTGTTCATTCCAACGCGCATGACCGCTGCGTGGTAGGGGGCTACTGCGGTGGTCATCGCTGGCCCAACAATAAAACCTGACAGGAATGACTTGAGTGACCTCTCGGACCAATCTTCTGGCACCTGTGCCGACAGGCTTGTCGTAGACGCAATGAGGGCCTGATTAACGGCCATCAGAACCTGTTCCTGGGCGAACTCTGTGCTGGCCTCGGTTCCTGCCGACACCGCCATCCGCTTGCCAAATGCGATCAAGTACGGACGCAAGGTCTTCGACTTGATGATGTCCAGCCCTGCCTTAGCCGACAGTTTTCGCTTCAGTCCAGCCACAAACGGATTGCGAGTCATCACGCCAAAGGAAAGAAACTCGAGCGCACCGTTCAATACACCCACAAGCTCAGAGGCTCCAACGATTGCCCCGTGTGGGATTACCTCGCCAGACTCGCTGAGAACACGCTCAGCCTCTCCCCGCATATCCGCATAGGCGAGCCCGCCCTCTAGGTGGTAACTGGCGAATGCCGTGCCCACCACGAACATAGACGCACCACCAGCACCAGCCCCAGGCAAGCCGCCAGACATCCCACCAAGCGCAGCACCTCCGGCGGCTGCCGTTGTGCCATAAGCGAGGATGGAAGCCTGCACCGGAACCTGGGATGCAACCATCACACCAACGTCATCCAGATAACCCGGCGCATCAGGCACCTCGGGCGGGTTCAGACGCATCTGGTTGAAATTCACGTTGTCTGCGTCTGAACCTAATCCAAACTTCACCCGCCAGCCGAGCTTAGCCACCTCAGTCATCCAGTTGCCTTGGTCGATACCCGCACCAAGAGCACCCTGCTGCGGGCTGCCTACTGTCCTGAAATCAATCGCGTCGGAAATAGCGCGGGTGCTCGCTGGGTTCTGCATCACAAGCGGAGCGATCTTGCTATTCAGCAACTTGCGCCATGCTGGGCTGTACTCAACACTCTGCGGCCCTAGCTGCTGCCATGCGTCACGAGCCCGCATTTCGTCCAGGTTGCGCTCAACCGTGTCAAAGGGCACATTGGTGCGCTTCTCGATTCCAAGGACTTCAGCGCGCTGTGGGGCCTGCTCGCGGGCACGCACGTCTGCGATGTTCCGCACCTGTGCCTTCTCGGCTTCGACTAGCAGCTCCTGGCGTTTGCGATCACGCTCGTCAGCCGCTTCCCACTCTTCATCTGTGAAGAAGGGCTGGGTCATTGCGTCCCGCCTGCCTGCCTAATCAGCAGCATGTCGAGATACTTCTTACGAACATCCTCATCGGTCAAGACTTTGGGAATGGCGCGCTCGCGTGCTTTCGCAGCAAATGAGTGAGGAACATCACCAATTTCGGTTTCGGGGGAAATCTGGTAAATCGGCACCGTATCATCCCAAGCCATATCTACATCAATCACCACCTCATCAGAGAGGGCGTTGATGATGTCCTGCGTTGCCTTGCCAGATAGAGGGTTCCCAGTCCGGTGCTCCTCTTGCATCACTGCATTCTCTACAACCGCACGGAACTGCTCTGCGGATGCCACCTTCGTGGCATTGCCTTCAGCAGCTATGTCCGCGCTGGTGACTGGTAGGCTCAGCTTCGCCAGTGCGCGGTCCACACGTTTAGTCGTGTCGGACGTTAATCCCCAAGCACCATTCCCCTGATTCGCTACCAGCTTGTCATATTGCGCCGGCAGTAACCCACCCGCGTACTTCGACAGATCAAGGCCGAGGAACTCTTGGCGTGTCACCGGATCGCGAGCCATATCCAAGAGTTTCGAGTAGTTGGTATGGGGATTGAGTGGACCCTGATCGGGGAGGCCACCCTCACTGCTAACCCGATGCGCGATTACAGAGGCAACCGACTTCAGCACAGCGGGATCGAGCGGTGTCCCCTTTGCACTGAGCGAAATCGACTCCTCAAGCAGTTGCTCCTGAGTCAAGTCGGAATAGGCACGGTGCAGCAGAGCCGTGTGCTGGGCCTTCGCAGCCTTCGCATAAAGACCGTCCTCTGCACTTTGCCGGGACTCGACACGGCTCACTACTGCATCGCGGAGTGGACCGGCTTGAATTTCGAGTGCAGCGTCCAGCCGCTGCTCTGCCGTTGGGTAGGTGTCCATAATCTCATCCGCTGCCGCCTGAGACTCTGTGATGAGTTCGTGCCCAGCTATCCGGTCTTCAAACTTGATCTGCATGGCTGCGGCTTGTGCCGCACTCCACAACCCACCGCGCACACCCGAAGCTAATTCCTCGCGGATGCCGTTCATCGTCTGCAACCGCTCCGTGGGGTCGCTAATGTTCTCGAGGGCATCTAGCTGGGACTCGATGAAGGTCATACGCCCAGCCTTGGCTGAATCTAACGATGCCTTACGCACACCTTGGGCAATGCCTGTACGCCCACGCTCGAGCGTCCCCTCTAGCCGCTCGTCAAACATTCCCTGAAAGCGGGGATAATGCAGACCCTTGCGGAACTGACTCGCAATCTTCGACGCACCGTCTGCGTACATCTTGTTCCGGGTGTTGTGATCCGGGTTAGCCTGCACCTCCATGCTCAAATCATTCAACGAACGAGTCGCCTCGCCCAATGACCCAGACACCTGCGCGCTCATCTCCTCCTCAAAGAGTTTGCCCGCGATGTCACCTAGACCGCTAACGGCTTGGCCCATTGCAGCCATGCCCTCGCCACCCCCGAAGTCTCGAGGTGCAGCCCTACGCCCAGAAGATGCCGGGTCTGCCAGTACCTGGGGGAGTTTCATTACCCGATCCTCGAATAGTCAGGAGCCATTGGGCCACCCGTTGCAGGTACTTGTCTGCTCTGGCCCTGAAGGTACGGGGTACCTAACTCAGTGCCCGGAGGCTTCCTGCTGCCTGTGCCGTACAGCGAATAAGCCATGCCGCCCAGCCTGCTGGCACCTGTAAGCATCGCCGCACCGGCCTGCATGTTGCCCTGACGAATGGCATTGGCTCCGTGCATTCGGTTCAAGCGTGCTGTGTTACGCCCTGCAATCGAAGCATTCAACGCATTCGTCTCGTACTCCGCAGCGTTCTGAGTAAGACGCTCGAGCCAGCCACCCTCCTCTGCCATCACACCAGACTTGCCCGCCATCTGAACAAACTGCGAAGACAAGGCACGACGCGAACCCCTACGACGCCTGCGCTCCTCGGCATTGCCCTCCATCTCGGCCAGTACCGCGTTGTACTCAGCCGCTGCGGCTGCTGCCTTTGCTTGGGCCTTTGCAGCATCTGCCTGCATGAATGCGCCGGCAATAGTGCCAATGGCTTGTATGCCCATCAGCGCGCCACCTGCGTAATTGGGTGATGCTCCTGCTGCTGCCATATCTATCGGTCCTGCGTGTTCAGTTGCGGCATGATTGCCGTGATCGTGCAAGGCAACGGCAGCGTGTGCCGAATAGTCACCTTGCCGTCTTGCTCGTAACCTGAAGGCCAGGGAAGAACGTCCGTGTCCCCGTCAAACAACGGCACGGCTTCCGACATCGGATCGTATGAGTCACGAATGAAAAACTCGTCCATGTCCGCATCTACTTCAGTCGGCCCATACCTCAACCCACCACCCGTCTGGTCAAGCCTTACCACCACGTTCGTAATCCGCTTCGTCTTGCCCTGGGCTGTGCCATCAGATGCACCACCCTCGAGCCGCATTGTCTGAAGTGTTGCCGAATACGGCAGTCCGACGTGAACCACCGTGGCAGAGCGATCCATAGTCACCGTGCCCGAAACAACCACCCTGTCCGGGTGTGTCGCTCCATCGGCAAGGATGGAAACAGTCTGGCCCTCGAGGTGACTCAGCCCAGTCACCGAAGTCACCGCCACGCCCGAGTACGAAAGTCCCGAGTCGATGAAAAACGCAGACGTTCGTGCATTGGAGCGCAGCCACTCAGGCTCCATGAACTCGACAAACCGCTTAGTAACTCCGCCAATCGTGCGGCTCACCACCATCCAAAGCTGATCCTGATCCCCATCCGGGTGCGGAATGACTGCGATGCTCTCAACCTTGGAGTCTGTGCCGCCAAGTGTATGCCGGTGCCACGCTGTAACTTGCTGCGCTCGCTCGTAGGTGAAACAAACCAAGTCACCCGTGGCGAGTGTGGCCCATACCATGCGGTTGGGCTCCTGCTGAAACGCCATGCGAGTAATGCCGCCCAGTGTGATGTGGTCGGCCAGGATGGTCATGTCAGGGGCAACGTATGAATTGACTGCATCGTCATAGACCAACTCACGCAGCTTCCTGCCTGCACGCTGCACAAAGAGCAGCACCTGCTCCACCCGCTCCGGGGCCACGTTGGACTTACTCCCATAAGTCGAGTGACGCACCACGCTTACATTGCCGGGGGTCAGTGCTTCACCCTCCAGGGCAGCCGAGCAGATGAACTCGCCACCCGCTGTGCCGATGGTGAGCTTACGCCCCGCATTGATCCACTCGATGACGTTGACCTGATCGGTATTCAACGTGAAGATCATCGCCGACTCGTCGAGGTCTACAATCTGATGATTCTCGTAGTTGCTGGTCTTCGACGCCCACAGGGTCTGGGGATTGTTTGCTGTTCCAGCCCACCACAGCCGATCCTCAAAGAACGAGACGCTTCGCGGGTATCCGTTCTTGCCAGTCCAAGCACCATGCGCCCAGCGGTGTGTAGCGTCAGTAACCAACCCCACCACGCTATCGGGCAGAGTCTTTACAACGTCACACGTTGCGGTGAATCCATCCGTAAAGCCGGATGAGGATGTGAAACCGGGGGCCGTGCTTGTGTCCAGCGTGAACGTGGTGTCACTCGTTTTCGTGACAGTCCAGTATTTACGGTCAAGTGCCGTGATGCCAGTGCCTGATATATACACGCTGTTGCTTGTCACATAGCCGTGTGCGGCAGTAGTGGTTACGGATACTGGGGCTGCGTCGGTTGTGGCAGAAATGGACTTCCCGGTGACTGCGGTAATCGTGACATAACCGGAACCGCTGTGCAGAAACAGCCAGTCGAATTTACCATCCGCTTCAGTGCCCACGTCATGGATCGGGGCACTCGTGCCGGTATTCGTCGATGGCGTTCCCGAGGCGCTCTTGCTTGTCAACTCGTAAACATTGTTCTCAAAGTAAACGCTTTCGCCAACGTTCAAAGACCCGCCGTAAGCTGTGTTGTCAGAACGAGCCTCCCAGACCCCGTGATTGCTGCCGAGTAACTCCGAGAGTTTGAACTGGCCTCCCACCATGTTGCTCGTAAACAATGCCTCCTGAAATGTCAGGGTGGCATTCGTCGCGGTTATGGTTGCCGCAGCAGACAGCTCAAAGGTTGTGGCATTCGTGACCGAGGCAACCGTTGTGGATGTGGGTATGCCGCTGCCACTGACTGCCATCCCGGCACGGATGTTGGTGGTCGAATCCATCGTTACCGTGGCGTCTGTGTTTGTAGTGTCGCAGGTTGCGTCTGCCGATGCGCTGGTAAGCGTGCGGCCCTCGCCGGTCGTATGCGAGCACCAAACCTTAACCGCAACGTCTAAGTTTGTCGGCTCAAACGGCACATGGTCAAACGCAATGATCGAAAGCGTCCAAGCATCGTGCGCTGTGCGGATTAACTTGCGTGGATTGTAGTCAGGATGCGCGAGGTACAACACATCCGCAGACTGCGCGTATTGAATCGCGCCCAAGCTCGCAGAGGGGTACGGGGTCGCAATCTCGTAGATCGCAGACAAGGAGTCGAGCACTTGCCCGCCGTCCTTGTACACCCGCATATACAGGTTGCCAAACTCGAGTATGTACGCCTGGGTCGTGTTGAACTCAAACGGGATCAGACGGGTTACATCCGCAGAGTCCTTGACCTCGTTTACAAACCGAGTGCCGCTGCGCTTACGCGCTCCACCCTGAACGAGTGGGTAGAAATTCTCCATCTTCGCACAGCCGTAGCCATACTTCGCCAAGTCAACGCGACCGTCGAGTGTGGGACTAAGCTCGCCCGCGTTGAATGATGATTGGATGGTCGAGGCTTTTGCCATCTCTCAATACCTCGCGTTGATCCAAGAATCCTCCTCGAACGGCATGGGCGAAGACTCTTGCCCGTCTGCCTTCCGAGCCAAGCTCATCAACCCCTGATATTCCTGGGTTGCAATCTGCCGCTTGGTGTTGCTCTGCGTAAGCTCCTCGCACAGCTCCATCGCCAGACGTGCCGCAACGGTGCTTTGAAGTAAAGAGTCCCATTGATTGGGATCTTCTTCACGCCGCACGTAGCGCATGGAAACCGGCGAGCCTTCGTCTGAAAGCAGTTTCCTGCCCTCGATAACCCACGGCAGAGAGGTGTTGTACACCTCCACTACACGCAGACAATCCGCCGGCAGTTGGTAGTGCGCGTCATACCCAAATGGTGGCGCATCGGCGAGCTTTGCCAACTTGGCGCGGGTGATGACCGAGTTCCAGGGGTGAGCGCGGAATACCTCGTCACGGATGTGTGCATACGCACTACTACAGGCGCGAGCCTGCTTAGAGTCATCCGTGAGTGAAGTAATCCGCGCTTCGCCAACACGACTTAGCGCCCTGTTGCAAATGTCCGTTGCACTGGGCATTCGTTACTGGCTCCCTTAGAACTCAATCGCCTGCGGTGTAGTAGATCTCGATTGTCGCTTCCCAACCCGCTGCCGTAGTCGCTTCGACTGCATCCAGCGTGAGGTCCCAATCTTCCATCGGATCGGAAGACTGACCGGCGAGTTCCCAAAGCGTCTTGCCTCGGTCCTGGTCGTCAAGCCCAGCCTCGTCGAACACGTCTACCTGAGAAAGCGCAGCAGCATTCACATCCAACGCGGTGGCAAAGACGTCAGCGTCAACTACAGCGCCGTCGTGGTTTGCCCCAGACTTGTAGAGACCGATGTCCAGGTCTCCTGCCGTACCGGCATCCGTGCAAGAGATGAGGATCGAGTTGATTCGATCTCCACTCTTGAACTGCTTGAGCCGGACGTTGGAGCTGATTGTCACAGCTTCACCGGGATCGAACCTTACGACTGCATATCGAAGTCGCCCGTGAGACACGCCTGCCGATGCACGCTTCTGCATGTCGAGGGTGCTTGGGGTTGCGAGTCCTGCATAAAGATCTGAAAAGTAATTCGTTGCCATGATTTTGATTCCTTCTGTCTAACAGTGACGCTTAGGGACCGGCACGACTCCGCCCCGGTCCCTTCACATCATGGGTCTTAGTTGGTCGCGGCGTAAATCCGCACAACCTTGCCAGACTCGATACGAGTCGCTCCGACTGTTGCCTTGCAATAAACCTGAGTCGCGTAGCTCTTGTCTTCGCGCTCACTGATCTTGGTGGTGATGTCGTTCCAGACGCACAAGTGCATCCCGCTCTTCGCCCACATCGGGAGAGGATAAGGATCGGCAGAGCCGGGAATGCGCTCCGTCGTGATGAAGTTGATTCCGAGGAATGAACGCACCCGACCGTCAACCAACACCTTGGTGGCATTGGAATCAATGGTCTGGATCTGTGTCATGCCCAGGAGGTCTTCATGCTGCGCTGCGGTGACTGCCATGAAAATCTGGTCGTTATCGAGATCGACCTCGTTTTGCATGAGCAGCCGCTTCCCTTCCAACAGTTGAGCGATGGTCAGGGCGCTCGTCCCGTCAATCGCCACATCTTGATCAGTCGAAAAGGCTTCGTCCGTGGTGCCGTTCTCGCCGGTCTTGCTCGTGGCAAAGAACGATCCAAGGATTTCGTCATCAATGGCGCGGCCCAGGGCATACGCCCCGTTGACGGCATACGGTGACTGCGGATCAATGAGCATCCGCACCTTGTCCTGATCGTCGATGAGATCCGCCCACTCGTAGTCCACCGGGAAGACCCAGCGTGCATCGTGAGGAGTGGAAATCAGCGGCGTATCCGAGTGCCGCGTGGTCCGCTTGACTGCGTTGACTGCACCCACTTGCTCCACAGCCTTTGCTGCTTTGCCGGTGGCTGAACTCGTCATAACACTGTCGCGGAGTTTGGAACCCTTCTGCTGAAGCAGGTGGGCGACGTTCGTATTGTATTGCTGCACAAAGGCAGTTGAGATTTGATCTGACATTTGAGATAGTCCTCTGACGCATAATTGCGCCTTGCGAGGCTTATCCGCCCATTGGCGGGGCCATCATTGAAATACACACGGCTTCCAGGGCTTGCCCGAGTGCCACCTCGGGGCCATTTCGTTGGCTGGAAGGCTTGCCCGGTTGCCATGCCGGGGCCGTGGTTCAATGGTCTTGCGGTAGTACAGTTACTCCCTTGTCACAGAAGTTACTCAGTTGCAACCTCTGGATGAGCGAGTGCGTGCAATCGGTTCATTCGGGCCTTTGCCTCGGGCAAACCCTTCACGAGATAGTCCGATTTGAACTTATCGTCTAGAAACAAGTCCGCGATCTTGGCCTTGGCGGCTGCCGGGGTCATGCCAAACTGACTGCCTGCGCCTGAGTCCTCGCCGCTGGGCATTCCCTGATGCTCGCCCAGCCCTCGCCCAATCTCTGCCGCCAGCTCGAGTACACCGCGCACACCCAGTGCATTCTCCAGCTTGTTCATCGTGGCATCGTTGATTCCAAACTTCTGCCTAAACCGGCTGCCGGCGGCAATGTTCTCCTCCCAGGCACCACCCCAGTCCTTCCGCAGAGCTGCCTCTTCGGCACTAGCCTGCTCCATGCGCTGATTCTCATTCTCCTGGACGGCCTGCTCCATCCGCCCGTTGTACTTTTCATAGATGCTCTGAGCCTGAGTCTTCGACAAACCCGCCTCATGTGCCCAGCTTGCAAGGTCAGGAGTGAGGTCAAGACTACCCTCGGGAACCTCGGGACCACCATTGAGTTCGTAACCCGCCGCGTCCTCTGGTCTACCTAGCTTCGAGTACACCTTGCCCCAAGCCTCTGCATCCTCTGCATTCTTGGGCAGATGCAACACCTGATCGCCCGGTGCGCCCATCGCCTTCTCGAGGTTGCGGTACGAATCAAGCATCTGATCCGCACCCTTCCAACCCTTGTTCTCGACGTAGCCCTGAGCGTCCTCTGCAAGCCCCGCAGTCCATGCTGGGGCTTCCGGTGCCTCCGTACTCACTGCGGTCAGTGGTGCGGCTTCTGACGCGACTGACGCGACTTCTGGTGCTGCGGGTGCTGCTACTTCTTCGGACATGATGACTCCTCCTAGTAATTACTGTTCGGCCTCGGCAGCCGGTTCCTCGGTGCTCTGCACCAGATCCCTGAATCCCTGAATCCTTAACCAAACCTGACGGCGACCCTCGAGCTGCGACGTGCCGTGACTGTCACCCTCGACGTGGGTTGTGCTGTTGGCGTGACAAAAGCGTGCCAAGTCATCCAAGACGGCGGTTGCCCTCTCTCCATCGAAGATCGACTTGTATGCCTGACTGCGAGCCAGGAGTGAATCACGCAACGCCAGCCTCCGCTGGCAGTGCAGCCTGAGCCTGAGCCATATCCTTCATCGCCGGAGCAATCTGCTGCATACTCTCCATCTGCTGCTGTTGCTGCGCCTGCTGCTGTTGCTGCTCGGCAATGTCTTCCATCTCGTCTGAAGTGTGCAGGATGTCACTAGGTGCACCGTTGATCTCAGCCGCCAGTCGAATGATCTCGTCTGGTTTGAAGATCGACAGCACGCTGGGATCAGCCTGAGCAAATGGCATGGCAATCTCTAGCGTTCGCTGAATCCCTACCAGTTCCTCGCTGCGCTGAAACCGCATCGCAGGACTCTCGTAGGTAATGTCGTACTCGCCTTCAGCCTCAGCCAACACACCAGGCATCTCTGGCAGATAACCCTGCCGGCCTAGAATGTTGAACTCACGGTGAATCTGAGGCCCAAGCATCTCGGACTGCTGCCTACCCACGGTAGGTGCAAGCAGTTGCCCCTTCTCCTGAGCACGAATCAATGCCTCGGTGGCTGTCATCTGCGGCTGATCGACAAGAATCTGAAAGAGCGTCACGAGAAAGGCGTCGTTGATTGTCATCCTCTCTTTTTCGAGCATCCCCTCGGTGATGTCTAGCCGTGCCCCGGTTTGAAGCGGCACGATAAGAGGTCTGCCCTGAGCATCGACGCCGCCGTAGTTCAGCCCGCCGGGGGTCAATCTGACCTGTTTGGAGCCGGTGCCCAGAACACCGTCATCATGAAGTAGTAGCGGCGGGTCCACGATCTTGTGCCCGCTGCGAATGAATGTCTTCTGCATCTCCTGCGCCATCTTGATCGCGGGCAGCACGAGCATCGCGGGACCTCGGCCATACATCTCGGTCGGGTTCACCGTGTAACGGCTGTACATGTACGGGAACTCTTCGTACCCACCCTCGTCGACAATCGCCTTATCATCAATGCTGATGTGATACGACATCCACGGCATACCGTGGTAGTCCTTGCGGTCTTGATCGCGCTCGAGCTGCGGAGTGACAACATGGAGGAAATCAAACTGCTTGTAGTGGTTGTCTACGGACTCGAATGCCACCGCAACCTTTGGCGGTAGCTTGTCCCGTCCCCACTCCTGAGCGGCTGCCTTCGCACTCATCGTGTACTTGCGATAGACGGTATCTACCTTGCGTGCCGGGTCGAGTTCGATGAACACACTACCCACATGGCATTGCACGTATCGCACGCCGACACCTTGCTTGGGCTCATCGACAAACAAACACGCATTGCCAAAGGCACCGAGACTCTTGTAGCCCTCGTGCATCTGCGCGTAGTAGCCTGCCTTCGGCGAGTTGCGGGCTTGGAACATGATCCGGCCCACCTCCTCAAACCACTTCTTGACTGCTGAATCCTTGTTTAGGTCATCGTTGGTGCTCTTGAGTGTGTGCCACTTCTGTGCCCTCGGCGTGAGCATGGACTCCATTGCCGCCGCAAACTTCTCGAGTGCTAACGCAGCAGTGGCGTCGAAGATCGTGGCGCTTCGCTTCTCACCTGGAGTGCGAGAGGTCAGGAACTCATCCGCCGCAGGCCACACCAATTCGGCGACCTCGGACCAATGACTATCCCAGTTGTACCGGCGGCCTTCCAACTCCGCGAGCTTACGCAGACAATCCTCTACTGATTTCGCCATTCTATGCCCCTGTGAGGTACTTGCTGGATGTGTTGGCTTGACCGGGTTGACCCAGTGGTGAGCCCGACATGATCGTGCTGGCTCGACCGCCTTGCCCAGCCTGCCTGCGCCGTTGTTCAGCCATACGCCGTGCAGTCTGCTCCGCTTGCCCCGACAGATCGGCCGGTACTTCGGGCTTCCCAGGCGATTTTGGTGACTTCGGCTGAGTGGCAAGAGAGGTCGCGGTTGAGGCTAGTATCGACGCAATCACTAAGGCTTCCATTCCCATTGTGTTCTCCTTCTAGCCCAGCAATTGGGCTGCTGATTGTGATCCTGCACCGAGTGGTTGCCGGAGTAAGTTGGCAGCGCGTAGTCGCCTGTTCGCAGTGCCACCGCCACCGCCACCGCTGCCGGTTGTACGGTCACTAGAGGTAAGGCGTCGGCCCTCGGCTGCTCTTGCTCGATTGGCTTGCCGACCCGCACCGCCTTGAGGTGCACCGCCGCCCACTCGTGGCCCTCGGTCCTGACGCAACAGTTCTGCACTCCGAGCACCCTCGGCAAATGGTTTGCTTAGTGCTTCTCTCGCTGTCTGCTGGGCTGCGAATTGTTTCGGCCCGCCAGCCGCAGCGATCCCCTTCAGTTCCTGCGCTCGCAATTCAAACTTGTTGTAACTCGCCTCAAACCAGCGGGCTTGATCGCCGACCTGGTCGGACTCGTACATGCCTTTGTAATTTTCCGGGCCTAATCCTTGGGAGTAGTACGGGTTCCTGACGCCAACTACCGGATCTACGATGTTCCCAGACGAAATCAGCCGATCACCTGTATTCTGCAAGGGGATTTGTTCAAGCTGCGCCTTTTTCTGATCCCATTGTTGCTTGGCAATCCCCGAGAATTTCTGCACAGATGCGAGGTCATCCCAATCAACCTCGCCATATCTCTTTCCACCCATCACGCTGTAGTCGTAAGCGCGGGTACCCCCAAACGCAGGCTTAAATACACCCTCGCTATAGTTCTGTGTCGCCATTCAGTTCACTCCTAAATCGCGAAAGGTTCCGCGTTCTGCATTCGTCCAGCCTCGAGCCGATAGAAACCGGCGCATGATAATCCTTGGGATGCGGGGATCTTCACCCGGCAAGCCCGTTACACTCCACAGCCGCTTCGCACCGAGCAGCTCGCCAATGACCTCGATTCCAGTCATATGACGCTCTGTTCCCAACCGACCCCGTGCCTCGGGCGCTGCACATGCGTGTAACGCGAGACTTTCCTCCTCAGGGCCCTGGAGGAACCACACAAGGACTTTCTCGCCGTACCGGACCCAGGAGGCGGACTGAGCCTCGAGGTCGCTCACGGGCCTTGGGTAGCCCCATGCGATCACGTCACTCTGGGCTTGCTCCCAGTTTGTCTCTTCGCGGAAAAAGTCGAGGCCCATTACATCACCGCCTGAGTCTGGTTGCCGCCACGGCTGCGATTCGCGGGGATCAGTGCTGCTCGTCCCTCGCCTCCACCCATCAGCGCATACTCTGCGGCTTCGACCGGGTGCGAATACTCATTCTTGTCTGGCAGGTCGGTGTAACGCTCACTGCCTGCAATCTTCATGCGGCGGTAACAAAACCCGCCCATCAATCCTTTCCGTACCATCTTGGCTGTGGGACTGACCTGGAGTGCAGGCTTGCCGTCCATGCACAAGCGCAGTGCTGGGTTTGACACCGATGCACGGCGCAGGTCTGGGTTGTTCGTCGCGCACGGCTTCGCAGGAATGCCCGCAGCCCGAAGGATGCGGATCGGTGTGTCCTCGGTAGCCTGACCCTGTGCTGAACCTGATGGGTCGCACCACACCTCCACCGGCATTTCCGAATACTTCGTGTCTAGCCAGCGTTTGAGTTCGGGGCCGAAGATCGCCGCTGACATATCGGTGGCGACCAGCTCGTCCAGCACGACTCGCCGGCCCATGTCCTCGATGTGCTGGGTGACAACCGCAGCAGGAGTGCGCCCGAAGTCAATGCCGATGATGAGTGGATAGCGGCGGTCTGCCTCGATGGGTTCATCTGCCGTGTGGATTGAATCGACGAACCACGGGTGGACAGGCTTACCATCCACCAGAAAGTGATACTCGTTGGCGAGGGATACACGAATCCAATCGTGCGACTTGCCCTCCAAGCCTCGGCGGTAGTAGCCCTCTGGTAGGTTCTCGAGGTTCTCGGCGTCAGGGTTCGGAATCCACTCGCCCACCTTGTCCCCAGGAAACACGCCACCCGGCTGGCGAAAGAACTTCCAGCCCTTTGGCCGCACAACCTCGGCCAGGTTGTAATACCAAGAGTCTTCGTCGGGTGCGTTGGTGTCGAGGATCATGCCATGCCAAGTGCATTCGACACCACCCGAGGCCATCGACGGGTAACGTCCGTGACGAAGGTCGGCCATGTCGATAATCGACTTCTGGATTTCCTTGCCTTCGTTGAACCACACGCCAGTGACCTGTTGTCCACGCAGCTTTCGGACTCCATCCTCTCGGTCGAGGGCGAGGAATACCATCTCGCTCAAGACGTGCGTGCCGTCCTCGAGATGGAAGTCCACGGTGAACGTCGGTGGAGACAGTCCCCCGTATCTCATCTTGCCCAGACCCTCAAAAACCGCGCAGAAATCCTTCTGAGTGGTGGACATGAGATCAGGGTAAGTATTGCGGACTGCAAGCCACCGGCTGGGCCGCTGGCCCTTCGCGTTTGGCTTCTGCTCAGTCATTTGGTGGAGAATGCGCTGCACGGCTGCAAAGGTCTTGCCCGAGCCCAACGGACCCATGATGGCTGAAACGCGCTCCCGTGAGCGCAGAAAGGCGTTCAGCACGGGATACTGGGGCACTCCCAGGCGGACCTCAGTCGCTGCTGCCACTGGCTCCCCCGGTATAATCTTTGATAATCACCACCGGACCACCTTCGTCGCCTGTGATGTGTGTCTGGTTGGGAATGAGCTTGCTCACGAGCGTGGCGAACGTCTTGGGATCGGAGTCGCGGAGATCGGTGAAGAACTCCTCGCCGCCATCTTCGGCAGTAGCCTCGAGGGCACGTACCAGTGCGTCACGGACTGAACGGGTGCTCTTGTTGAGCGATCCAGGCTTCCGACCGCCAACCTTCTCGTGTCCCTTCTCGAATCGCGGCAGGAATCCACTCCTCACTTTTGATCACTAATTCAGTGCGAACGACTACGACGTTGATATAAGCGAGGGATGGCAAGGTTTAATCCCCGCCACCCCCCGCCGCAGTAATGGTAGGGGTGACCCATCCATCCACTGCGGGAGGTTGCACCCGGTATCCCGAGCTTTTATCCCCCTTGTGACACATCCGGTCACACGTCAATGACTTATCGCCTTTTCCCTGCGAATTTACGTTTAGGCCGTTCACTCTGCCGCTTCGTAGATTGCTCTGCGATGGCTGCGACTTCCCCCTCTACGATTGAGGGTTCAACCCTGTCTGCTTGGATGCGTTCGAGCACCCATCTAGCTCCCGCCGCCCAGGCATCTGTAATTCTAGAATCAAATGGGGCCAGTCTCGCCCCGCCTTTACTCATCCTATTCCCCCCAGCTTTTTGACATGGATTGCGGTGCGGTCGAGCATCCTGTCGAATGTCACGGCTACCGCTAACGCAGCCCACATGTCTTTTTTGAAGCCGTAGAGTGGGCCGGGAGAGGCTTTCAATCCGACAGCCTTGAGCTTGCCGGGTCCGTAGAGGTCGATCAATGCAGCGCGAATATCTGCATCGTTGGCGCGATTGGTCGAGCACAGCTCCATCTTCACATCTCGTCGGACGAGTCTTGCGGGTTCGGCTATCGTGCGAGTTTGCCATGCGGACATGAATTTACCGATCCAGACGCAGGTCTCGAATACTTCCCGGCCTACTCGCTGCCCGTAGCAGGCAATCATCTCGACTGCGCAGCACCAATCTTTCTTGTGGTGGAAATCCTCCAGCCATTTCTCAAGCACGTAGTTGTCGAGGATCTGGCCGTGGACTTCGCCGTCGATGTCGATTGTCACCACCGCGCTGCGGTCTGTACCGGGGTCGATGGCGATGATTCGGCGCTTCATCTCCGCGCCGCCATTGTTTTGTGATAGCGGCGGGCTCGCTGGTAGGCGGCATAGGCTTCGTGCCGGTTCATCCCCATCTCGGCCGCAACCTTGGTGAACGAGTCATCTGAATCCCCGTGTCGGGAATGTAGCTCGAGGTCTCGTTTGAGTTGACCCGTCATATGGGGTGCAGGCCGGTAACTGGCGAAGTTGCAGACTCTTGGACGATCTCGGTTTTTAGACCAATTGCTGCTGCAATTTCCATTTTGGCATTCGAGGTCTTGGTTCCAAAAGTGTCCGCTTGTCCCCGGCAGCTCGTCTTCGGTCCTCATCGAAAAGCATCTCGTTCCAGTTGTCACCGTTCCCCTTTGTCCTTGACCCCAAACCCATCACTTTTCACCCAGGCTGCGACAAATGACCAAACCGCTTCAGCCGCTGACCGACGAGGAAGCCACGCCTTATCACTGGATGCCGCCACCCAGCGCATGAAGGCTAACTTTGCAGACTCCTCGTCTGACAATTTGTCTGGCTTCACGTCAGTCACCCCTACTTAAAAGTGTTGTCGCATTGCTTGAATTTACAGTTCAGCCAGTCTCGATAGAATGTACCCAACGGACCTGACGGCGTAGATCGTGACAACATAACGTCAATATCAACCAGTGTCGGGTTCTGGTCATCCTTGCATATTTTTACGCAAAGGTCGCTTTTATACTCGAGGGCCGCACCTTTGATTCCACCAGCACGGTTGGTCTCCGAAACGGCTAGGAATGCAATCTTGCCGCCTGAGTTCTTCGTCGCCCGCACGGCAAAGTTCCGCCACAACGCAGCCGCAGACCAGTAGTCGATGACTTCGTCGCCACTCCCGTCACTCGATAAATCAATCAACGCATTGATCGAGTCGAGCACAACCAGAACCTTCTCATCTCCCAACTCGATTGCTTCCCGAATCCGGCTGATCGCATCTCTGGGCTGGAAGGTGTAGTCGGGGGTAATCAACGTCATCCTCTCACCCAGTTCGGGCGGGATTTTACCCTCACATTTACGAATGACCGCCATAATGGCTTCGTTGCGATCTAGTTCCGCGTTGAAATAAACAACCTTCCACGCCTCTGGAGATAACGCTGCCTCGACCGCAGTTGAGAATGCGAAAAGTGTCTTTCCTGCCTTCGCGTCTCCAGCGACCGTGGTTAGCCCGTAGCAGCCTCCGCCTGTCATCTGGTCCAAAGATGCCAACCCCGTCTTAAAACGCGGCTTACGCGATTCTAGGGTGCTCTCAAGCAGATCTATGGCGCTGTTCTCGTCTGGTATCCGAATTGACTCGCTCAAGACCCTCATAAGCTCGACGGCTGGATCATCGACCTTGCTGTTTGGACTGCGATAGAACTCGAGTTCGGTGATGAGTTGGTCGATCTCGTTGAGTGGGCAGCCAGCTTCCAACAAACCATCCTCGAATGCCTTCATGTCTGGAATCGTGCTGGCAAATTCAGGCCGATCCGCGAGTGGAATGTCGTTCAGCATCTCCAGGTAGCCCCTGGCTTTGCCGTTTTCATGAAAGGGCATTGGCTGCCTCCTGAATTTCGTCATCGGTGAATTGTGGTTTTGATGAGTCGCCCTCTGCGGCCTCGTCAAACTCTGCGGCTTGCTCGTACACGATAGATTTTGAAATCCACGCACGAGCAGTTGCCATGTCATCGGCTCGTAGACGCTTCCACCAATTCGGTCGAGCCCTGCCGAGATTCTCAACCTCGGTCCCACGATCCAGCATTTGCGGCACTACCCACTGCCACCAGACTTGAACATTTTCGGCTGTGTGGGTTACCCCATTGGGCTTGACGGCGACCATATTCTTGACGGTCTCGACAGGAAGCAATGGCGCGCTCTCGGGCCTCTGCCACTTGTATGTCGAGGGGGTAGTTAATGCTATTTGTTCTTCATTCTGTGCTCTGTGTTCTGTAGGAGTACATTCTTGTTTATTACCGGATACAAACCCCTGCTTTTCCGAGAGGTTGCGGATCGTAACTCTCCAGTGCCTACCGAGTGCCTCTGAGGTAATAGGCGGGTAACCCCCGAGTGCCTTTGCTCCAAGTGTGCAGTGCCTCAGGAAAGCTTTCCATCTCAACGCTGCAGCTCCAGCCGTTTCGCAGCCGGTCACCACCATCAATTCGGCCGTACTCATGTGGAATTGATTCCCGGTTTTCGAGGCATATTTCTGCACCGACAGCCTGCCCAACTCGCAATAAATTCCACGGTCGATGACATTCCCCCACATCACCGCAGTGTTCTTATGGCTATCAATAGATAGGTGGATCTTGAAATGTGGCTTCGGTCTCGCCATTCGTATTCACCCCCCAAAGGTTAATTTAGTATGATGTACTCGCCCGCTCAGGCTTGTTTCCTGCCTTCGTCGCGGCTCTCTTCTTGGCCTTCGTCATCGGAACCCAGTTGAACAGATCGTCGTACTTGACCTCTCCAGCCGTGATCTCGACTATCTTCCGGGCAAGTTTGACCGAGATCGTACCTCCAGGCTGGTTGATAATCTGGGACACTCGCTGTCTGGTCACGCCGAGCTTCTCCGCGAAATCGGTGTTGGTCAGCTCGAAACGATCCATGTATTTGCTTATCGGATGGCTCTTCCACTTTGTCATGTGAGCATCTTGCCGAAGTTAAGCTAAATTTGCAATGGACTCGCTCAAAAGGTTGACATCTCATTTGACCTGTGGCAAATATAGCTTAACTTCAACAACGGGAGGCGAGAACATGAAGGTCGAACTGTCAAACGGTGCCATCACTGCAAGCACCACGGATGAGTACAAACTTGACGCCCGCGCCATCGACGTGACAGTTCACACGACTGGTCGCGAAACCGAAGTTGACGCCACGTTCTGGGAGAAAGAACGCACCCTAGACGATTACGTGTCACTGCGTGTCACGATCAAAGAAGCGTGGTTTGAGCCGCCCGAAGAAGATGAAACCGGCAGGGTCGAGCTGGCGGGCAACCTCACCCAGTTCCTTTCTCTCGATCAGGCCCGCGATCAGGTTCGTGCTCTCAACAGCGCGCTCGCAGAAGCCGGCGACTTCGTGGCGATTTTCAAGAAGGCTGAACCCGTCGAGCACTCCGTTGACCTTGAAGACCTCGCCCAGACGCTCAACGATGCTCTCTCAGAGGGTTTCGAGCGCGGTCTAGACGTGGGGTTCACCGACCGCATCGTTGACGCGCTCAAATACGAGTTCAAAGGCCAGTCACTCCATATGCGTGAAAACGAGCCCGTCGCCAATCACGAGGCTCCCACCCGCATCTCCGATCTGGCTGGCTCACGGCTGGAGCCGGGGCAATGAGACATCTCTACGGTCGCAAGCCACTCGAGTTCGACTTCGCATTGCCAACCACGCACAACCGTAAGCCACGCCGCCTACGCAAACTCGTAGTGCTTGCGGTCATCGTCGCGGCAGCAGTCATCACCATTTTCAGCATGGAAACCCATGTGAACAATTCATCGGCGTCGATTGGTGTCGATGGATACGGGCGGGATGTTCTCGCCGAGAGTGAGTAGGTGCCTCGTCATCAGTAAAACGATGGCGGGGCAACCCACTCGACCCACACCACAACACGAGGAACACACAATGAATATCCAGACAGCATTCCCCTCCGCCTACATGAAAGCAGCAGATCTTGAAAGCAAGCCGATCAATCTAACGATTGAGAAGGTTGTCATGGAGGAGGTCGGCCAGGGCGCAGATGCCGATAGTAGGCCCTGCGTTTACTTCACCGACTCTCCGTTCAAGTTCAAAAACGGCACCAAGGGTTGGGTTCTGAACGTGACGAACTCCAAGATGATCGGTGCGTACTACGGCGACGACACGGACAACTGGATCGGCAAGCCGGTGCAGATTTACCCCGACAAGACCTCGTTTGGCGGCAACATTGTCGATTGCCTGCGGGTCCGCATCGTGGCTCCAGCGATGGATGAGAACATCCCCTCCGACGATGGCTCGCCGTTCTAAAACCGAACCTCCCAACGAGTCTGGGTGTCACCAAGAACACGGTGATGCCCAGGCTCACCCTGGAGATCCACATGAGTTTGAAACTTTGGCAGATGGACGAACGTCTCGAAGCAATGATCTACGCGGCCACGGATCGCGATACCGGCGAGATTGATGAGCTGGCACTGTTTGAAATCGACGCCCTCGAGCTTGATCGAGAGCTGAAGATCCTATCGCTTGCTGGCTACATCAAGGGTGAGCGTGCCGAGGGTGACGCTGTGCAGCTCCAAGCCGATGCACTGGCCGAGCGAGCTAAAGGCCATAAGAGGCGCGCAGAGAAGCTCCAGGCGTATGTGGAGCGGCATCTGCCACAAGGCCAGTCGGTTAGGGATGACAGGCATTGGTTGAAGTGGACTAAATCGAGTGCCGTCGAGATCACGGACGAGAGCAAGCTCCCTGCGGAGTTCATGACCGAGCCCGTCACACCCGCTCCTCGGCCTGACAAAATCAAGCTGCGGCAAGCCCTCAAGAATGAACCTGTGCCCGGGGCTGAGATGGTGCAGCGGCAAAAGTTGCACGTCAAATGAGCGACATTAAACAGCCGGGACTGTTCGACATGCCTACTCCTGCCGAAGCACTCAAGGGTCAGCAGGAGGGCCTACGGCAATCGACTGGTCGGAGTGGCGAGGAGTGGGTCGAGTACGCGAAGGGGTTCGTTCACAGCTACCTGCTCAAGCACGGGAAACTGTTCTGCGACGATGTGTGGGATGCAGGTCTCGAACGTCCCGCTTCCCCACGAGCCTTCGGCGCGGTCATGAAGCACGCAAAGAAGTGCGGCTGGATGGAGGAGGCGGGTGAGTCGCGCAAGTCGAAACAGGCGCACATGGCAATCAGGGTGGTTTACCGCTCACTGATATGGAGGAGGGGATGATATACCGAGGCTACAGCATCTCGTTCGACCCGAAGCCCATCCCACACCGAGACTTCGACTTTGACTTTGCCCACGTCGATTACGACGGTCCCGAAGACAAGCGTTGCGGTAACGGGGCATCGGTTAGCGACTGCCAAGATCAAATCGACGAGATCATTTACGAGGCAGAGGGGTGACGAAGTTGCTCCGCGACGAGATCCCACTAAATGTGCAGGGTTAGGTCCCATGTCGCGATGAAGCATAAAGTGCTGGCGATTGTTTGTTTGTTTTCTTTGTCCCTGCTCTTGGGGTGCGTCACACCGACGACCGAAAACCCACTCAACCCTGAACTCGATGACCCGTTCATCCTAGGCCCTGAAGTGACCCCACCAAGTGGGTGTATCGAATGGCAGGAAAGGGATGGCGTAGAAAATGCCGACTGCTAGCCCACAAAGCTATATCGACGACACCGTCGAGGTTCACAAGAAAGTCCTTGCAGGATTCAGATACGTCAAAGACAGCGTCCAACACCCAGGATCAATCGACGACTGGAGACTTCCCGAAGACTTTGAACGAGTGACGGGGGACTGCGACGACTTTGCCATCGCATGTAGAGCCCTGCTGCGAGAAAAAGGGCATACACCCCGCCTCCTGCTTTGTCTCACCGAAACGGGTGGGGGGCATTTGATCTGTGTGCTGGGCAAGATGGCACTCGACAACCGGCAACGTCACTCTACAGAGATCAAGATCCTTACCGACCGGATAGGGTACACGCTCATCTCCATCAGCGGACGAGAGCCTGGTGCCCCGTGGCGAATGATTGATGGGCTCAGTCGCTAGGGATGGCGCGCCCTACCTCCGCTCCCCTCGCTGCCTCTTCCACTGAAGGTCGCGGCCAGTCAGACGCTTGTACGTCTTGCGCGTGGCAGAGATGAAACTCTGGGTCGAAGCAAAGCCCCATTGCTTGCCCTTGCGTTGACTCTTGGCGTACCTCGTCCACTCGTCAAACACGTCGCCCCATGCGTCCCCACTCTGGCTGCGCGCCACTGCAAACACGGTCGCCTCAAGGGTCTTCTCTGAAATCGGGGTATTCTTGATGAGCGGCACGTCGGTACTTGAGAGGGCCTTGTCTCGCAGCTCGCGGTAGAGGTCGGCCACGGCGTCCGGGGGAATCTCAATCGGAATCCTGAGAAACACCTCGAGCAGTCGAATCTCTGCGATTGGGGTTTCAACCGGCAGCGGGCAACGGCCCTCAATCTCGTCGATCTGAATCCTGGCCTCTCGAATCCGAAGCCACTTCTTCCAAGACGGTTCCTGAACCATTGAATCCCCCAGGCACACAATAAGTGGCTTTGGGAGACACCGCCACATCATTCACCGCAGCACCATCTCGAGGGTCCACGCCAGCAACCCCGACACCACTGCCAAAACTGACAGCGTTGTCTTGAGCATGACATTTAGCCGAGCTATAGCGGCACGGTCTTCGTGGGCGTCTTCCATCATCGACTCGATTATCATCCGCAGATTACGTTGCTGATGTACGCATTGCTCCAGCTTGGTCGATTGTTCACCCCATTCGCGTTCAGTTGGCGACATGGCTCATTCTTCTAGCACTTGCAACGCCGAGCACAGCAGTTCCACACGCCCGATATAGTCAGCCGTTGCGCTGGGAATCTCATCCGCCAGCAACTCTAGAACCATCTCTTCAGTCGGCTCAGGACACTGGGGGATCGGACCTATCGTCGGGGGCCTTGTGCAGCATCCGAGCCCGAAGCCGAGTAGCAAGGGTGCGACCGCGAGGAACTGCACGCGCCAACTCCGCGAGGACACGCTTCGCCTTATCCAACTGAATACGTCCCGCATCGACTTGACCCTCCAGGTTGCCCTGCTTCTTAGATGCCCGAAGCCAGCCGCCTAGTGCAAGCACCAGCGCCGCGCAAAATGCCAGCAGCAGCACAAGCAGCTCGCTCATCTACTTGTTCGCGGCGTTCTTCACATTGCCGCCCAGTACGTTGACCACGCGCAGCAGGAAGTCGCTAATCACGTTGTCACTTGAATTGGGGGTAAGCGATGCGATTACCGCAAACGCACCCACAATCGACACCGCAGCCTGCAAAATACCAGTCCAGTCCAGTCCTTGAATCGTTGTCAAAAAGTCCATCTCATTCTCCTTCGTTGAATTTATGTGACCACCACCGTGGTGGATTCCCCGGTGCCAGTCCTTGTACGTGTAAATGACTGCCGCTGCCTGCGTCATGCACCACAGCCCACAGCCCCAACTCCTCCGCAGTCGTTTCCGCTGCGTAAAGTCCGCGCCCCTCATCCACCGCAAAGTCTCGAGCCATGCCGAGCAGATGCTTGCTCACGTCAGATCCGTTAGCCGCTCTGTTCCGCGCCACCGTCCTATGCCCCGAAGTCTCCGATAGATAGGGCTCAAGCCTCACCAGTCGCCTACAGGCGGCATCAAACTCGCTGGGTGTCAGTGGCTGCCTCATGGCTTGATAAGCTCTCCCAGGCGCTCCAGCGCAGTCTCAACACGGGCCTGAGATTCACCTGTCTCCTTCATCGTCGCCGCAAATGCCTCGCCGCTGTTCCGCAGGTCTGTCTCGAGAGTGTTCATCCTGCCATCCAGCCGGATTACCGCATCGTGGGTCTCCTCGAGCTGGTGCGCCCTATCCTCGATGACATCCTGGCGGATCTCCAAAGTCTTCACCCGGTCCCTCACCCGCAAATGACTCGCCACTGCCAGACTCGCAGTGCTCACCCCGGCAACGATGTACTGCCACCACTCGTCGAGTGGATCATGCTGGCTCATCGGGTTCCCCCAGACTCTGATCCCGCACCTGCTGCTGCACGGATAAAAATGCCGCAACCGTCTCACGCAGAGGACGCTCTGCCAAGGCATTCAAAATCACCTCGACATGCTCACTCGAGAGTTCCAACGTCATAATCATAACTCGTCCCTTATCGCTGTGAGTTCGACAATCGTGGCGTCTAGTTCGTCATCCAAGGTCGGCTCTCCAATTTCGATTAGGAGTCCCTCGATTTCGTCCAGCTTGAGCTGCTGAGCAGCGGTCATTGTTGCAGCCAACTCAGACCGAAGTGTCGCACCCGAAGCCACCCTGTATATGTGTAAAATCTCAGAAAGGGTTTTAATCATGGGTTGATGTCCACCGGGGTGATCGAGATGATGATGCCGTCATCCCAGGTGTACCAACTCGCGTTGAATGTGGAGCCGGGGTTGTGTTTGCAATGTAGGCCCCAGTCAAGCCCGATCTTGTCACCGCTGGCAATCGACACAACACACGACCCTGCAATATCGGCACGATTGAATATCAGGCTGAAGATGCCGACAACTCCGTACCAGGTCGAACTCACAACCGAACCCGGCACGACCGCATGGCCTGAGCCTGTGTCCTTCGTCACTCTGACCTTTGTGTTCGTGTAGTTTTTGCTCGTGTAGCTTTCCGCTGACAGCGCCCAGCTCACCAAGAACTTCCGCGTACCACTGGCTGGAAACGCACCGCCATAGGTGAACTCGCCACTCGAGTGCGTCCAGTTATTCGAGTCCCGCACCGTCCAAGCTGTTGGCTTGTACCAGTGGTCAGTATTCAACGCAAGCGAGCTGTAGGAGACCGATGCCTGGGTGACGTTGGCATGGAGCCAAGCACGGTCAAGCGGTGCAGCACCCACTGCCGTATCGACGTAAGCCTTGGTGGCAGAATGGGTGCCGGCGGAAGGTGTGGCAACCGTCAACGCAGCGCCAAATGTCCACGCACCGGCCACCGTCTCGGTGGCGCTCTTGTCCAGCAGGTTCTGGTTCTGGATGCCAGCCACGGTGCCGGTTACTGCGCTGAAACCAATGTTCCCCACACTCGTCAGGTCGAAGCTGTTGCAGTCCAGACTCCCCGAAAGCTCCGGGGTGATGTCGGTTATCAGCCGGTCGATGCCACTGCGCCATGCAATGCCGTGTGGGCTTGCCGTGTCCAGCACAAGGGCCTGCCCGTCCCGTCCTGCTGGGAACTGCTGACGCGAGACTTTGCCTCGGAGGGTGGGCATCTAGAGGTTCACCATCCTCGCAGTCTCATACCACTTGTTGTCGGCTTTGAGCACAAGCGTCAGTGAATCAGCGGCAGCCATTACGAAGTTGGCCGAGCCGTTGAGGATGATGTTCGTTGCGTCTGTGATCGTGACCGCGTGCTCTGAGAGCACTGTGATGGTCTGGCCCACAGTGCCGTCATCGAAGTCGGTAATGGTGGTAGTCCCGCCTGTGGTGAAGGTCGAGCCCCCTGCAACGGGTGGGGTCGCGTTGTTTGCGAGGGCAGTGATGCCCGGACCTATCTGGAGCTTGCCGCCATTGTTCCAAACCTCGGCGGCTAGGGTCGGCGCACTGGCACGCAACACGGGCAGCATGGTGGTGTAACCACCGTCTGAGGCTGCGTTGTATCCAAGCACGTTGTTGCCCCACGAATACGTTCGGTACTCTTGCCCATTGAAGTTGATCTCTGCGAGAGCGCCGGGCCAGAAGTAGTTATTAGTAACCGAGCAACCCCCGGAAGCAATGTCGATGCAAGTCATTGAAGCAAGCCCGGTGGCTTTGTTGTAGAAGGTGTTACCACTGACCGGCCCGTATGTTGCCATGTGTATTGCTGTTATATCGGCTGTACCGCCAGTGTTTTGCCACGATAGGGCATTATTACTGACCTCCGACCTCGCCCCGGTGACGTAGATAATGCCCTCTGCTGCACCTGTGTCTGTAGTTCGGGCAAGTTCAAACACGTTGCCCGTAGCCCGACAACCCACACCGGAGAGCTTGACCCCGGTTGTAGACCGGAACTGGCTGTCACTTATGCTGCAACCAGTCCCGCCTAGCTTGACGGCATAGTCATCAGATCCACCACTATAGAAGTGGCAGCCTTGAATACCCTGAAACTGTGATGAGGCATCCGTTTCAATACACATACCCTCAGTCGTAGACCAATGGCTGTTCCTGATTAGATTGGGAGCAGTGGCAGCAGCAATGGTAACCGCTGTGCCTGTAGTCCTGTTAAAGTGGCAGTCTGAAATATGGTTGTTGCCCCCTCCGTCTGTGAATGCGATGAAGGTTTGTCCGGTTGCAGCCAGCACACCCGCTCCACCAGTTGGGGTTGAGTGTGACTCAAAGCCGGAGGCGAGAACCTTAACGGAACCGCCGTTGGAAATTTTCAGGTATGGCTCGTCGAAACAAACCTCCACCTTGCAGTTCTCGAAACTAAGACTCTGTGGGACGCCGTACACCGTACCGTTTAAGTAGATCGCCGGGTGTCCCGTTCGCCCGCTATACAAGAAGTAACAATTCTCGATGTTGCCCATTGTCATGTTCTGAGCTTCGATGCACGAGCCGTTGAGGTGGCGAAAGTAGCAGTTCTGTACCTGACCAAAACTGAAGTCTTCTAGGAAAAGAGCGGCGTCAATAAGGTGCCCACGCTTGTCATTCGTCGCGCTTGCACCGTTAGACGTATCAGCAAAGGTGAGTCCGTTGATGATACCTGCGGCCCCGTAACCTGTACCACCTTGGTATCTGATGAGGCTCCGGGCATCGGCTGCAAAGCCGGCGAAGGAGTTCATGGGGTAGATGTGTGGGCCATAGCCAGCCATAGAGGTGTCGGAACCGTTCGCAGCCCCAAACCCAGAGCCGAACAAGTTTACGGGCTTGGTGGACTCGATAGTAATCTGAGAACTGAGCCCATACTGCCCATCAGGAAAGAAGACCCCACCACCCGCAGTGGTCACGGCGTCCACTGCCGCCTGTATGGCTACGGTGTCATCGGTTACGCCGTCACCAGTCGCACCAAAGTCCTTGACGTTCTTGATCTCACCCCATCGGTCAGCCAACAACCTCGAGGTCACCGACCCCGTAGCAATCAGCCCCGTAGGTGCCGGACCCAGCGCAGTGTTATTCACAAGCGTATCTGTGTACGTCTTCGTCGCTGCATCCGTGGTGGCCGTAGGCGTGCCCAGGTTGCTTATGCGGTTGCTGTTGGCGTCATACTGCCCCGACCCATCCGTGGACGAGTCAGTCAACGGCAGCGCACGCTCTGCAATCTCGCGGGTCCGAGTGCTTTGCAGCGTCAGACGATCCAGCGCCTCCTCGTGAGACTCTGCGGGAAACGTGCCGCCAGCGATGTAGTCCACCAACTGCGTCATCGCAGGGTTGCCGTAGATGATTAGAGTCTCGCCGGTCTGAGGCTCCCCATCCTCAATCAGAAACGTCACCGTGCCACCCGTGGCTGCACCCTCACCCGATACCGAGTAGTGCGTGTCCAAGGTCTTGGTGGTGTCCACTCCCGTGGCATCCACGCGGACTAGCACCACGAGGTCGCTGATGGCGAGGAACCTGAACGGCACCGAAAAGGCCAAGGTGCCCGGTACGCCAGGGGCTCCGTTGCCCGCATAGCTCACCCGGTTTTGTGTGCTGGTGATTGTCATCGTGTTGCTCCTATGAGGGTGGGCATCTAGTTCACCATCCTCGCAGTTTCATACCACTTGTTGTCAGCTTTGAGCACCAAGGTCAGCGAGTCAGAGGCAGCCATGACGAAGTTGGCTGAACCGTTGAGGATGATGTTTGTACCGTCTGTGATCGTGACTGCGTGCTCTGAGAGCACTGTGATGGTCTGGCCGAGCACGCCGTCATCGAAGTCGGTGATGGTGGCCACCCCTCCGGTAATGAATACATTCCCACCGCTGACTGTCGGTGTTCCCGTGTTGTCGAGGGTCACTATCGCAATCGCAGCAAACTGTGTACCAACCGCGACACCAGAAGTATCGGTCGCTGGCACGCCGTAGTTTATTCTAAGATCGCCCGTGCCATCTCGCCAAAGGTATCCCGTGCCAAGCCGAGTTAGGTACGGACCTGCCCCTGCCTGGGTTCCTGTGGTGCCTTGTACGTTGGCACCATATGCCAGACTCATGGCGTCCGAAGTGTTACTCAGCATCACGACACCGCTGATATTGGGAAGTGCGGTCTGCGTTGCTGAACTGACGTTGAGAGCGTAGCTGGCATCTGTGTGACCTTGGATATTCATACCGTTGATATTAAGGGTATTGAAGGTCAGAATGGAGACAGGGCTAGTACCACCGGAAGCGTTCAGATTAGTGATATGCACATCGTTGCATGTGGAAATGTAGAATGACTGGGCTGTTGCCCCTGTGATCCTGTCACTGATAGACGAGAACACGTTATCGCTACCACCTGCGTTCCACCGAATGCCGTTCGTGCAGTTGGTGTACCTATTATTAAAGGATGTTACTTTCCTCCCGTTGGTAGTGGACTCAATTAAGAACCCGTACTCACAGCCAGAAATGTAGTTATCCTCCACCAGCAGGATATGGGCTCCCACGTCAGTCAGGTAGACCCCATCGAGGCCGCCATCGCCTGTAATGTTGCAGGAGCGTATTACCCCATCAGAGTGTCCAGAGTACCGAACTACATGGGTCCCAGCCGTGGTGCCGGTGTTGTCCATGTTGACGCTGGTTACGTCCAGCTTGCTTCCTTGGAAGTCCGGTGTAGGTGAAGCGGAGGACGCAATTAGGCAGTCTCTGTAGCGACTGAGGCCAAGGGTGCTGTCGATCAAAGACCCTGTGGACTCCCAGAACTGAATGTTCTGGCGGTCGGTGTTGTAAGACTTATGTCCCCGAATGTGTACATCGGTGCAATAAAAAATGTCCACCCCGGGGAGTGAACCATCCGCACCAGCACAGTCGAACACAGTTACGTCTTCGATAGTCACATTAGTACAGGACTCTAGGTAGATACCGCAGAGGCTTCCCGTGGTCATTGTTACGTTGGAGTAGTTACCGTCGATGGTTAGGCCGGATATTCGGATGTCGTTATGCTGTGTGAGCCCCGCGTCATACCCGAGCGGAGTTGGAGGTATTCGGCTGGATATGGCATAAGTATATCCGCTATACGTCCCGGCTATCATCTTGATCGTAGCACCGTGACCCTGGAGGTTGAAGTTATCTCCGAAGGCCAGCGTAGTTCCGTCCCACATATAAGTGCCTGGAGCGAACACCACTGTACTGCCGGGTGCAGCCGCAGATGCAGCCGCAGTAGCAACTAGGGCAGCCGTGTCATCCGTTACCCCGTCCCCTACCGCACCGAAGTCCTTGACGTTCTTGATCTCAGCCCATCGGTCGGCCAGTTTCCTGGAGGTGATGCTACCCGTGGCAGTTACATAGGCGTCACTCGTGGGTATGGGGCCAATGGTTGTGCTTACCGTTGAATCCACATAGACCTTCGACGCTGCGTCGGTCGTAGCAGTCGGCGGGGAAAGGTTCTTGATCCGGTTGCTCTTCGCATCGTAAGCACCAGACCCATCCGTATCCGCATCCGGCAAAAGAATCGCTCGAGTCGTAATCTCACGGGTCCGCTTCTGCTGAATCGTAAGACGGTCTAGAGCCTCCTCGTGCGTCTCCGCAGGGAATGTCCCACCCGCGATATAGTCCACGAGTTGGGTCAAAGGCGGATCGTTGTAAATCACCACCCTCTGCGTGCTAGGAGGGGCTGTAACGAACGTAACCGTGCCGCTCGCATCCCCGGCACCCGTAACCGTGTAGTGCGTGTACAGCGTTTGTACGGCGTCCACGCCGGTCAGGATTGTACGCAACACCACCACGATGTCGGTCTTGACCAGAAACTTGAAGGGTACGGCAAACGGTAAAGTTGCCCCGTCGCCTGTGTACTCCACCCGCGTGGATTCTGTGGAGATTGTCATTGGTTTACTCCTTGGGTGCGCCTAAAAGAAGCGCAGCCGGATTACTTGTTTCGCCCTCAATCAATGCCTCGCCACCCTCCACGGCACGCATAATCGCCACCGAGGGAAGATGGAGGAAAATCCCCGCCGCATGAACCGCTGACTTGAACAGCGCAGCGTCGGCATCACCTTGACCAATCTGCTTGCCTAATGCGTTGGCGGCTTCAAACCCGCGCACTCCAGCAGGCCCGCTCCAGTCCATGTAACCCGTCGCGATTCCGCCAAACTCTCTGACGCCCACCAACGTGCTCAGCATATAACCAGCCTGCGAGCGGAGGGCATACTCAAGAAAACCCTCGTCCTCGTCCCCAGTTCCCATGATCGCATCCTTCATCAGGTCAGAGAGAACGGCTGGGAGGGTGTAGAGCAGCAGCATGTCCACCAAGAACTTCCCAAACTCGTCGGGCTTTCGGAAGTCAGTCCTGCGATACGACTCTGCGGTGTTGTTCCAGGTGGTATTGAAAAAGCTGTAGAAGTTCGTCCATGCCTTCATCAGTGGCCCGCCGCGCTGAATAGCCGCCTGGTCTTGAATCTGGCCGCCACCCTGCGCGTCGATGACTGCACGGTCTGCCATTGCCACCGCACGGGACTCGTCACCCGAACCGATCTCCATTTCCTTCTCGTAGGCTCCCAGCCATGTCGGTACGTCTGCAAGAATCTGGGATTTGACAACGAGGTAGAAATAGCTTTTTGCTGCCGGGGTGAGCACGCCACCCTCGGTCAGATCACTCTGCACCTCGCGAATCTCACGATTCATGTCAGAGGTCGCCACCGTCCCCCTGTTCTTCATCATCGACGAAAGGGAGTAGATCCACTCAACCGTGTTGTTCATCTCTTCGGGACCACGCCACCACTTAGCAATGCCGCGCCCCACCCACTTGGGACCAATCCTTCGCATCGACTGGGTAAGCCCAAAGGGCTGATACAATGCGGTTGTAATGCTGAGTCCCATGCCCGCAATGCTCGAGCCCTTCCGCATCCAGTTGACTGCTTGCTCCCATCCCATCTCGGCAGGCACGTCACCCGAAGCAATATCCTCGTGGGCCTTTATCATGGTCCGGTACACGGGAACCCCGTAACCTTGCATGATGGCACCCGCGACTCGCTTGTCGGCTAGCAGCCTGCCCGTATCCATGAGCCATTCCTGCCACGCCAGACGATGCACCACGTCACCCACATGTCCGAAGATGACACCGAAGTCAAGCTGGATCTGCCGGTCTACCACCTTCCGCACGCGCTGCTTCGTAAATGAGTCTTGTGTCTTCGCCTTGCCGCGCACCGTGGACATCATGTTTTGGGCAGCATCGGCAACGGAATCCTGCCACGCCTGGGGGGTTTGCGAGCTGTCGTACTTGACCGGGAAGTATCCACCGGCATAAGTCCCGTGCCGCGTCTCGATGGCTTGCCGCTTGATCTTCTTCGGAGCCACGCCTGCAATCCTGCGCTGTAGGTCTGACACGTCGCCCCAGTATTCCTCGATGTAATCCCAAACACCCTGGACGAAATCCATGTCCTCCTTGGTAAGAGTGTCGAGAATTGCCAGAGCATCGGACTGGCTCCACCCGTAACCGTCAGTCAGTCTCTGGAGGTTCCCCGCGTTGCCCATGTTCAGCACAGCCATGAGGCGTGCAATCTTGGACATTGGCATCACATTGGAACCCGTGCCGGGAACCTTCTCTTGCTTCGTAATGTCGGGGGTGACTGCATCGACAAGGCCAAAGGTCGCAGTTTCCGCAGTGCGCTTGAACTTCTGCGTCAAGTCACCCATGTACGGTGCGAAGAGTTCACCCAGACGCTGACCCGCCTCGATCCGCATCGAGTTCTCTCTGTTCCCAGCCTCGTCCATTGGCC
>Ga0302137_1000064_pt1 | contig 38015 bp, 30 predicted proteins | sample CBN3_SCM_MG_FD_203127 | JGI IMG/M metagenome (GOLD analysis project Ga0302137, IMG submission 203127) | Marine microbial communities from Western Arctic Ocean, Canada - CBN3_SCM | ecosystem: Environmental > Aquatic > Marine > Oceanic | place: Canada: Western Arctic Ocean | collected 2017-09-15 | reverse complement strand
GAGGCAACTTCAAGCCGTTCCGCAAGCCCGAGTCCGCCTGCGCCCGGAAAATCTCCGTCCGGCGGGACGATTAGGTCCATCACCCGTTTCAAAACCACCCGGTCTGCGTCTGTGAGCTGCCTATCGCTGGTCGGCATATTTAGTTTCCTGAGATCCGATAGTTGTGTGTGCGGTTTGGAACATCGGGTGCCAGGTCATCCCTTCAGATCTTCCCGCTCGTGGGCGATGTAATCGGCAGCGCGGAGTGCGATTGCCTGTAGCGTCGGCGTTGGGTTGACTGCGCCGGCGGTGACGAACACGGAGCCGTCCACGACAAAAATGTTGTCCACCTCGTGCGACTGGCACCACTGGTCGACCACAGATCGTTCGGGGTCGTCGCCCATGCGCGCCGTCCCCAGCAAATGCCAGCCACCGCCACGTAGCAGCGGATTTGCCATGATCCTTGTTGCTCCCGCTTCCTTCAGGACTGTTGTCGCTGATTTGATGGAGTGATCCATCATCCGGCGAGAGTTTTCGCTCAACGTGTAATCGATCTTTGGGGCGGGAAGCCCACTGCTGTCCTTGAGCCGCTCATCAAGCGTCACGGTGTTGTGCTCTTCCGGCAGGTCTTCTCCGATACCGGCCAACGTGACATTGTGTCCGAAACGCTCAGCGAAATCTTCGTGATGCCCCACCCCCCATGGCACCGGCTCATGTGCGCCGCCGAGCGCGGTCGATAGCGGACCGGTTCCGCGGTTGAACTGATATGCATATCCGCGAACGAAGTCACGACGCAGGTCGGTCTCGTAAAACTCCTGTGACATCAGGATGTTGCCCATCGGTCCTTTCCACGTTTCGGAAAGTTCCGGGATCAGACCGGTGGTCATGGCATAGGGATGGAACATCAGGTTCTTGCCGACAAGCCCGCTCGAGTTGATCAGCCCGTTCGGGTGTGCATCTGACTTGGACATCAGTAGCAGCCGCGGCGTGCCGATACCGTTGCCCGCCATCACGACGCTTCGCGCCGCCTGGTGCTTTATGTTGCGGTTGTGGTCGATGTAGTTGGCCCCGGTAGCTCGGCCATCAGGTCCGACCGTTATTTCAGATACGCGTGCATGCGTCTTAACCACTGCGCCCAAACGGATCGCTTCGGGCCAGTAGTTCACGTCGGTGCTGGATTTGGCTTTTCTTGTGCAGCCGAACCCCACAGGACCGCAGTAGTTACATTTGTCCCGGCCCATGTACGGTACCGAGTTTATGTAGTTATCGGACGGCCACCAGTGCCATCCAAGGCGATCAAATGCGGCGGCGATATGTAGGCCGTCCGTACCCAGGGGAAGGGGTGGCATGGGGCGCGCCGACCGGGGGGGCACGGCCGGGTCACCGTTTATCCCGGAGCAACCCATCATTCTGTCATTCATGTCGAAGTAAGGGTCAAGGTCGTCGTAGGTGATTGGCCAGTCATCTGCGACCCCGTCCAGCGTCTTTACACGGAAGTCAGACGGGTGGAATCGGGGAGCGTGCGCCGTCCAGTGGATAGTGCTGCCGCCGACGGCTGCGAACATGAGTGGGGAGATAGCAGAATCGGTATCGTTGACCGGGTAGTCTTCCGGGTTGCCACGCTTGTTGGGGTCCCAGTTCCACTCATGGCGGCCCAGGATCTCCCAGTTGTGTTCCGTCGTCGGGTAGGCGGAAGGGTTAATCCAAGTGCCCTGCTCAAGGCAGACAACGGAGAATCCGGCCTGAGCGAGACGCCATGCGACGGCGGCCCCTGACGCTCCAGCACCCACGATTAAGATGTCGGCGACGTCCGGCGACGATTGCCCTTCTGTCGCGATTTCGGGTGCAATCAGGGTCTGGTCTTGTCCAAATGAGGTCGATGATTCGGTCATGCAGGGCAGCTCCGCTTGATTTCACCTATTAATCCAGAGGGCGTCACAACTGGACCGGAAACTTATCACGCGGACGCAGTCATCATCTGCCGCATTCGTACCGACATCAGGCCCAGGGTATCGAATCTCCTAGAACACTTGTAAATCCGGGTTCCCAGAAATCGAAGTTCCAGAATCGAAATTTCAGAAAGAGGTGAACTGTATGGCATCAGTAACGGTGACCGGAACCTCGGACAGTAAGTATGAGACTCGAATTACGAACGGTCGGCATACGATTATTGCCGACGAGCCAGAACCGATCGGAACTGATCTCGGCCCGAATCCCTACGACTTCCTGTTGTCGGCGCTCGGAGCATGTACGTCCATCACGGTATTCATGTACGCCGGACCCAGGGGTTGGCCGCTTGAGCGCATACACATCGAGCTGGAGCACGACCGGGTACATGCCGATGATCTGGAACAGTAAGAGGGAGATGAGGGAATAGTCGACCTGACCTAACGCAAGATCCGGTTTGAAGGCCCACTTGATGAGGAGCAGCGAGAACGACTCGCCTACATCGCCACGAGATGCCCGGGCCACAAGGCCCTGACCACACCCACCGTGATCGTAGACGAGATCGTCCAGCTCTAAAGCAGGTCTATCTCGGTCGATCCGTCGCCGCCCATTGATTGCTCTGACCGTTCAAAACCGCCTACCGCCGGGTGACGTTTGAGGGCCTCCCGAGTAGCGTCTCGAAGCGCGCCGGTCCCTTTGCCATGGATGACCCGGACGCTGGTCAGGCCCAGCAGCGCGGCCTCGTCCAAGAACGCCACCACCTGCTCGTAAACCTCGATAGCCCGGATACCCCGGATATCCAGCTCCCGGGTTGGCGCATCTATCACCGGCGTTGAGGTCCGTATCAACTTCTCGTTGGACTTCTTGACGTTCTCTGACGGCGTGACCACCTTCAACTGGGCTATGTTGAGCGTCACACGTGCGTTTCCGAGGATGAGATTGGCGGAACCGTCGGAGTTGACCTCGGTCACCGTCGCCTGTGCGCCAAGACCCCGAACCTCAACCAGGTCGCCCGCCGTGACGGGCCTTGGTGGCGGCGGTGCCGCCTCTGGTTCGATCTTCTCGCTCTCGGCCGGGCGTGTGACTTTGAACCTGTCGGCGCGCTGCAATGACCGCCTGACGCGCTCCTGCTCTTTGCGCACTACCGTCATATCGCGTTCCTGGCTCGCTTGCCGTTGGATCTGCCTCAGGCTCGTGCGTACGTCGTCAGCCTCGCGCTGAAGCTCTGCGCGTGTCTCCTCCACCAGATCGTCCTGCGCCTCTGTAATAGCCCGTACTCGCCTATCCAAATCGCTCTTAGCCGCTTCCGCATCCGCGCTGTACGCCTCGGCCGCGGCAAGCTGGCCTTCGATCTCTGCACGTTCACGCTGTAGCTGAATGAGCAACGCTTCCGTGGCGGAGTGTTCCGGAGATAGCAGATCTCGTGCGCGCTCCAGTACCTCTTCGGGCAAGCCTAGTCGTTCGGCGACGGCCATGGCGTAACTTCGTCCCGGTGTGCCCATAGACACCCGGTAGCTCGGCATCATCGTGTCCGGGTTTAGCTCCACAGCGGCGTTCCGCATTCCGGGCGACTCGCCCGCATGCTCGGCGACGGCGCGATGGTGGGTCGTAACGATGGTCGGGATTCGGCCTTCCACAAGGTGGTCCAGAATCGCCCTCGCCAGAGCAGAACCCTCTTCAGGGTCCGTGCCGGTGCCGAGCTCGTCCAGAAGCACCAACGAATGGTCGTCGGCCTCCTGCAAAACGTCCACAACAGCTCCGAGGTGAGACGAAAAGGTCGATACGGAGCGTTCGATGCTCTGAGCGTCTCCGATGTCTACGTAAACGCCGTCAAAAACCGAAATCTGGGTGAGCGGGTCGCCCGGAACCTGCATTCCGCACTGGTGCATCAGGACTGCTAGCCCGGCGGTCTTGAGCGCGACGGTCTTGCCGCCGGTGTTGGGGCCGGTGATTACGAGAGCGCGGAAGTCGGGACCGGTCGAAATGCTGATCGGGACCGCGCTGTTGCCAAGCAACGGGTGCCTCACATCGACCAGATTGATGGCGGTGTCGTCGCCCGCTGGGAGTGTCTGTGCCCTTGCGCCGCGCATCATGTGAGCAAGTCTGGCTCGTGAGAACACAAGATCCAGCTTGCCCGCCGCCTCGATCGCCGAGAGCGCGTCGTACGCTCGATCTGAGATCAGGCCGGAGAGTCGACTGAGGACCTTTTCCTCTTCACGAGACACCGCGGCAGAGGATTCTCGCCAACCGTTGCACAGTTCTACTGCGTCGAAAGGTTCAATAAATAGCGTCTGACCCGTGTTGGAGACGTCATGGACGATTCCCGGCACGACCGAACGCTGGTTCGAGCGCACTTCGACCACCAGTCGGTCGCCTCTAGTGGCGATAACAGGGGCCTGGATGGCATCGCGCACGGATGGTTTCGAGATCAGTCTCTGGAGATGGTTGGCAAGTTTGCGGTAGTTGTCGCCCACGCCTGAACGCAGTTTTCCAAGATTGGGCGTCGCCGAATCACGGATGTTGCCGCGCTCGTTGATAGCCTCACCGATGCGCTCATCGATCCAACGTAAATCCGGGATGAGCGCAGCTAGCGTGCCAACGAGCGGTGTTTGACGGCCCAGCGCATGCGCTGCCTCACGGGCCTCCCACAGCGAACGCAGGACCTGTCCGGTGCGACGCAACTCCTCGCCATCAAGCACTCCGCCAAGCTCTGCTCTGTCGATATACAGCCGGGGGTCGATCAGCCCGCCGAGGCCGATGTCGCCGGACTCGTCCAGGATGCGCCGAGCCTCAGCCGTTTCTTCCTGAAGTCGCTCGACCTCGTGTTCGTTGTATGACGGCTCAAGTGCGAGCGCGAGTTCTCTCGCCCTGAACATCTGCGCTCGACCGGCGAGCATGTCCAGGACCTTTGGCCACTCGATCAGCTCGCGGGAACGCTCGGTGAGCGTTTGCGTCGGCGTCGAGTCCTCAGGATTATTCGGGCTGAAAACTTCGTTATCGGGCATTGGGTGGCTATTCTAATGTTGGACGGTCTTTCGTCACCTGAGTGCAGGACACCAACCTTTGCCAGGGTTATTCAACCAGACCGAGCAGATACGTATGGGAATGTCGAGCGAATCCAATACCGAGACTGCTGCAATGGGGATTCCCGGCGGGGATGCGATTTATAAGGCTCTCGTCGGACTACTTGCGCGGGCTGGCCTGGAGTACTCAGGCGGTTTCGTACAGGTAGAGGATTTTCGCGTTCATTATCTGGACTACGGGCCTAAAGACAGCGATCTGCCGCCCGTGTTGCTGATGCACGGCGCAGGCCCGGGGTCCGGCAACTGGTACGGGCAGATCGCGGCGCTACGTGAGATCCGCAGGGTAATCGCCCTCGACAGCCCGTTGTTCGGGCTTTCCGACCTGGCAGATCAGGACGGGCATCCCACCGAATCCGTGGCGCGTATCCTGATCAGCTTTCTCGATGCACTGGGAATTGAGCAAGCCGATTTCGTTGGACTGTCGTTTGGCGGTGCGGTCGTCCTCACAGCCGCTCTTCAGCACCCGGAGCGGGTGCGCCGACTTGTGCTTGTCGACTCTGCGGGCATGGGACGCGCCATCCCCTACGCCTGGCGTCTCGTTCATGCTCCCTGGCTTGGCGCACTTCTCTTTAAGCCGACACGATTTGTACGTGATCGAGTCTTCGAGAAGTGGGAGGTAAGAAAGCCGGAGATGCCGGATAAATTGGCCTACTCGGAGTACTCGTACGCCGTGCGTGTTCGACCGGGTCGATCTGAGCCGATGAAGGAGGGCATGAAGCGCTTCACGTCATGGCTCGGGCAACGTCGAAGGTTCTCAGACAAACAGCTGGCTTCGCTGGCAGCACCAACGCTGGTTCTGTGGGGCGACGACGACCGTATATTCCCCGTAGACCACGGCACGCGCGCCGCCCGATTGATCCTCGGAGCGAGGCTCGAAGTCATCGAAGACGCGGGCCACGTCTGCTTCTGGGACCAACCAGAAACAACAAACCGGCTGCTCGTGGAGTTCCTGAACGGGGCGTGAACGGCCGGAAGGTTGAAGGGCGCAAAAACGAACCTGCCCAGACAACGCCATCCAAATGGCCGCCCAGCGGGGCCTAGCCGCCCTCGTATTTTGGTCTGAAGTCTTCTGCTCGGTCCTCCGGTTGGTAGCCGAGGACATCCCTCGCGTGCGAGATGTCCCTTACGCCCCACAGATTGTCCGAGCCCGAGTAAAAGATGTCGTACATCAGATCGTCCGGCGCATCCAGGCATTTCTGGACAAGCTGCGCTGCATCACGATTGCTGGTCCACAGCGAGAACGATCGGTTACCCGGCATATCGACATCATTCGGGTTGATGTTGCTGGTCGGGCTTAGGGGCGAATCGGTCCGGTTGACGGAGCTGAAGCGAATGCATAGCACCGATATGCTGTGGACGTCTGAGTAGTAGCGACCCAACGCCTCGCCCCAGGCCTTGGTAGCGGCATACAGTCCTGACGGACGGATCGGCCAGGTGTGTTGCGCGCGCTCGTACGAGTCGGATTCGCCGTCGTAAGTCCCGCCTATCACCTCGCCGAGATCGTCTTCCTGTTCGTAATTCCAGGTCACCTGCCCGGTCGATGCAAAGATAACCCGCTTTACGCCGGCCTCTCGTGCCGATTCGAAGATGTTGTAGGCACCGACCAGGTTGGACTCACGCATCTGGTCCCAGTGATCGCCCGGCCCTCCGTTGGCCCCGAGGTGAACTACTGCGTCCTGCCCCTCCAGCGCCGCCCGCACTTCGTCATAGTCGGCGACATTGCCCTCGACGATGTCACGGCCGGGATCGCCAACAAGATCGAAGCCCTTGAGCGTGTACCGGTCAGGCGTGTCAGCCAGCCGGGCCCAAACGGACGTTCCTATGAGGCCGGTAGCGCCGGTGATGAGGACTTTCATGGGTTCTCCTGTGCACACTCGTGTGGTTTGTTCAGGATCGGGTGCGGATGGTGTCACCCTAGGCGATCCTATTGTCATCCTGAACTCGATTCAGGATCGGATTGTCACGGAAATATCTTTGTCGAATGAGCAAGGCTGTTTGCCAGTACCTGCCAGTGAGACCGGATTCGTTCCGGATGTGGATAAGATCGGATCCTGAATCGAGTTCAGGATGAAAGGTTACTTGAGTTTCGTTTGAGCGCTAGCCGACGTCGCCGGACTCAACGGTTGTACACACATCAAGTCATCCTGAGTGAAGCGAAGTATTTCGCCGTTAGTTGAGTGCAAGTTGGTCGGTCGTAAAGACGTCATCGAGCGGCAAGCTCCTCAGCATGACTAGTCGCAATTGCTTGCTCATATCCGGAGTGACCTCCTACCCCTCAACAGCCGTAATCACCGTTGCCGGGTCAGCCAGGAAGTCAGCCCGCAGCGCGGTGCCGATACCGGGGTCTGTGGGCGCGTAGACGATGCCGTTCTGGATGCGCGGCAATCGGTCCACCACACGTCCGTACACTTCGTGGATGAAGGCCCGCGTCGTCTCCTGTATGAAGGCGTTGGGGGCGTGCATACACAGGTGAATTCCGGCGAACAGGTTTACCGGGCCGTTGCAGTCGTGCGGCGTTGCCGGAACTTTTTGCGCCTCGGCGAGCGACATCACCTTACGGGCCTCGGTAAAACCGCCGACAAAGGTCGTGTCGAACATCAGGATTCGTATTGCGCCGCTTGAGAGCATCGGGAGATACGCCTCGGCGCTTGCCAGCGTCTCGTTGCCAAGGACTGTGAGGTGGGTGCGTTCCTGCACCTGTCGTAGTCCCTCCACGTTGTCCGCAGAAGTTACGTCTTCAACCCAGTATGGGGCGACCTCTTCCAGCGCATTGACGATTTTTACGGCCGACGGGATGTTCCACATGCCGTGGAGCTCCGCCATGACCTCGATCTTGTTGCCCACGCGCTCACGGATCTTGCGGAACGGCTCCATGCCCTTGTTCACGTCTTCGGCAGATATGTGCTGGCCGTTTGTCTTCGGAACGAACTGATCAAAGGGCCAGATCTTCATTGCCTTGATGCCCTCATCAAGAAGACTCTCGGCCACCGAACCGGCATCGTTCAGGAAACCCTGCAGATCGTCGTACTTGCCCGGCGGCGTCTCGTGAATCGTTGGTGCGGAGAGACCCCATGAGGTCGTTCCTGAACGAACCGCGTAACGCCAGTCGGCACATGTGTTGTAGATCGGGACTGAATCACGGACCTTGCCGCCAAGGGCCTGGTAGATCGGCGCGTTGGTCGCCTGTCCAACAATGTCCCACAACGCCAGATCTACCGCAGAGATCGCACGCCACTCCGCGCTGCCGTTCGGGCCGATGCGGCTTCGGGACTGCATGCCCTCGTGCAGCTGCGCCACCTGCATCGGGTCCTTGCCGATCAAATAAGGAGCGAACTCGGCACGGATATGGGCTTCGGTAGGGGCCGACACTGCGGTCGACTCCCCGAGGCCGATCAGGCCGCTATCGGTGTGAATCTGGACCCACACCCAACGAGGGATGTTGGAGGTCCGAATGGTCTCCACTTTTGTAATTCTCATGGACGGTAATTAAAGCTCGCTGACTCGTACAGTTAGCTGATCGCTATTCAAAAACTTGTCGGTGAAATCCAGCCCCAGTCCGGGGGCGTCAGATACAGATGCGAATCCGTTCTCGATCTTCGGTAGGGCAGTCACGACGTCCTTGTACCAGCTGGCGTTGTACGACCTCACCGCCTCCTGGATGAAGGCGTTCGGGGCGTTCAGGCTGAGATGTACGCCCGCCATGAAGGCGACAGGACCAACGCAGTCATGGGGTGCGATCGGGATTCCAAACGACTCGGCCATCGTCGAGACGCGTTTCGCTTCGGAAATTCCGCCGACCCAACCGAGGTCGAACATGCAGATATCGGTCGCCTGACTGACGAACATCTCCCGGAACGACCAGCGGGTGGATACGCCCTCGCTGGCTATCGTCGGGATGTTGGTGGCGCGCCGGAACTGGGCTAGCGCGTCAAAGTTGTCCATCTGGACCGCGTCCTCAAACCAGATCGGCTTGTACGGCGTTACCGCCTGAGCGATTTTGATCGCCGATGGCAGATTCCACGACTGGGTCATCTCGACGGCGACCTCCATTTGGTCGCCCATCGCCTCGTGGATCAGCCTGAACGGCTCGGTCCCTTTCTCGATGTCCCCGGCCGAAATGAACTGGCCGTTTGTCTTCTCCGCGAATTGGGAGAAGGGCCAGATCTTCATCGCCCTGTAACCATCTGAGTACAGGCTCTCGGCCAGTCCTACCGGATCGACCATGGAAGTGTGTGCGTCGTCATACGGCCCCTCCGGAACGTACTCGGCGGAACCGGGGCGACGACCATCTGAGTGATTCATGTAGAACGGGTAGCCGACGCAGGTGGCGTAGACCTTTATCTTGTCTCGGCTCAACCCGCCGAGCATGTTGTAGGTGGGTTGTCCCATTCGTTTGCCGAACAAATCCCACAGGGCGATGTCGATCGCCGAGAGCGCCCGCATCTCGGCTCCACGAGAGCGCATTCCGCCGGCCATCTTCGCCAGGTTGGACCAGTGCCAGTCCAGTTGGCTGGCGTCCTTGCCAAGCAGGTACTCGGCGGCATCGGCGTGGATGAAGGCGTGCACCGGCTCTGGCGAACCCGGCGTCTCGCCGATGCCGTACAGACCATCGTCCGTGTGGATCTTGACGAAAACCAGACGCGGATACTCGCCGTGCCGGAAGGTTTCGATCTTGACGATTATGGGCGATTTCGCCACGGTAGCGGAGCCTAAAGCTCAGTCGTTGTGACGGTCAGCTGATCGCTATTCATGAACTTGTCGGTGAAGTCCAATCCCAGCCCGGGATCGTCAGTTACAGAGGCAAAGCCGTTTTCGACCTTAGGCAGAACCGTCACGATGTCGTTGTACCAGGTGGCGTTGAACGCCCGTACCGTCTCCTGGATGAAGGTGTTCGTGGCGTTCAGACTCAGGTGTACGTCCGCCATGAAAGCGATCGGGCCCACACAGTCGTGCGGAGCGATCGGGATGCCGAATGCCTCAGACATCGTGGCGATACGTTTTGCCTCTGAGATACCGCCGACCCAGCCGAGGTCGAACATCGTGATATCGACCGCCTGCTTCACGAACATCTCTCGGAACGTCCAGCGGGTGGAAACGCCCTCGCTGGCGATGGTCGGGATGTTGGTCGTCTTACGGAACTGCGCCAGCGCATCCAGGTTGTCCATCTGGACGGCGTCCTCAAACCAGAGCGGCTTGAACGGCGTCACAGCCTGGGCGATCTTGATCGCAGACGGCAGGTTCCACATCTGGTGCATCTCAACGGCGACCTCCATCTGGTCGCCCATCGCTTCATGAATCAATCGGAACGGCTCTGTGCCTTTCTCGATGTCCTCGGCAGAGATGTGCTGTCCGTTGGTCTTGGCGACGAACTGGTCGAAGGGCCAAATTTTCATCGCCCTGAAGCCTTCTGAATGGAGGCTTTTGGCCAGCCCAACCGGGTCGGTCAGGAAGGCGTGTTGGTCCTCGTAGGGACCGTCCGGCCGGTAGTCGACCGATCCGGGCTCGTAGTTGCCTGGCCGATTCACGCCGTATGAGTAGCCGGCGCAGGTGTTGTAGACCTTGATCTTGTCCCTGCTAAGACCGCCAAGCATGTTGTACGTAGGCTCGCCCATGCGTTTGCCGAACAGGTCCCAGAGGGCGATGTCGATCGCCGAAAGCGCCCGCATCTCGGCCCCTCGAGAACGCATGCCGCCGGACATCTTTGCCAGGTTGTGCCAGTGCCAGTCCACCTGGCTCGCGTCCTTTCCCAGCAGGTATTCGGCGGCGTCGGCGTGGATAAACGCGTGAACCGGCTCCGGCGACCACGACGTCTCGCCGATGCCGAACAACCCGTCATCGGTGTGGATCTTGATGAACACCAGCTTCGGGTATTCCTCATGGTGGAAGGTTTCGATCTTCACGATTTTTGGAGATTTCGCCACGGAGTCGGGCCTTTCGCTTAGCGACCCCCTCTCCCAGCGGGAGAGGGCTGGGGTGAGGGAGAAGTGATGTTTGAAATAGCGCTTCTTGGTCTACAGAAGTGTTAGGAAAGCCCTTCGTTCGACTTCGGGACATTCATCCAGCTCACTTCTTCACCGGGATTCACTCTTCCGCACACATCGCAACTGGCGCTCCAATGGCCCCCTGGCGGCATGGCTATCGCCAGGCGTATCGACGTCTCTTTACCCTCTGTTGTGATGTGGTGCGTCGTGCCCCGCGGTACCCAGACGATGTCACCTTTGCTGGCGACGAACGTCTTTCCTCCGGTCAGTTCCCATCGGATCCGACCCTCGGCCACGTACCACCACTCGTCGAAATCCTTGTGATAGTGCGGTTCGTTGCCGTGGCCCTCCGGCTGAGAAAGCAGGGTGCCGATATTCCGTTCATCCGAAACGATGAACTCGGCCCACTCGTCCTCACCTGCGTGTTTGGCTTTGACCGCATCGAGCGTCGTGTGCAGCACGCCCGGCCAGTCGGCGTTGTCGATCCGGGGCGGGATCGGCCCTTCGACCGTGTCAGATATGTTCAAAGTGCCGGGAGATTTGACCTCTGCGATACCAAAGACGGCAGGGGCGTCGGGTGCGTAGTCGCAGACCTGGCACGGCGAGGAAATGTGCTCAGCGGGAGGCTGTGAGATCGCCAGTCGCAGCGACAGGCCGTCTCCTGCGTTCTGGATGTGGTGCACAGAGCCACGCGGCACCCACACAACGTCGCCCTCGTTCGCAATTACCTTCTTGCCGCCGGTGTAGTGCCAGCTGATGGTCCCCTTCATCACGATCCACCACTCGTCGAAATCCTTGTGCCAGTGGGGGATGTTGCCGCCATCGGCGGCGTTTGCGATGAGCGTTACATTGTTGCGCTCGTCCCAGATCAGCGACTTTGACCACGGGGCGGGTCCCATCGCATCCAGCACTTCCTGGATCGTGGTGTGAATCTTGCCGGGCCACTCGTCGGAATTTACCCTAGGCGGTATCGGGCCTTCGACGACGTCTGCGATATTCACTTCGCTCGAAACCAAGGCGATCTCCCGAGGGCTGAAAGTTGGGGCGGGCGCGTCACCCGCGGCGAGCGCATCTTACTCCCGGGGACATGCTTCTGAGTAGGATGTTATGAACTTAGTGGCCGCCCGGCAGGGCCCTACACGTTACCGGGTGCTAAACTGCGGCCAGATGGCAATCAGCTCGTTCGCATTCTCGATGCTCGTGATAGCGCTCACCGTAGGCGTGTTTTTGACAGCCCGACGCAGCGCAACACTCATACGCGCCTTCCGAAGCAGCTTCATCCTGACCTTCGTACTGGTGCTGCTTACGCCGTGGGTAGGTGGCGACTCACCGGAGTCGACGATGGTTAACGCAATGGTTGCCGGCGGCATGGCCGCAGGAATGTGGTGGCTGTTCCAGCGGCGGACCGTCTCGGAAGCGATCCACGGCAGGCCCTCCCGCTAAAGTCCGACGACACGTGGGACTTTAGCGGGCCAGCTTCTGGATGCCAGCTTCGTCGAGCCGGTACGAAAGCCACTCATCCATGTTTTCAAACCCGATTCGGTGATAGAACTCACGCGTCGGGTTCCAGTTCAGCACGGATAGCTCAAATCGTGCGCAGCCGCGCTCATCGGCGATCCGGGCCAATTCCCGCATCAGGTCAAGCCCAAGACCGTGGCCGCGCGCCGGTTCTTCGACGTACAGGTCTTCCAGGTACAGGCCGGGTTTACCGAGCCACGTCGAGTAGTTGTGAAAGAACAGGGCGAACCCCACCGCAGTGCCGTCTAGCTCGGCGAGAAGCACCTCGAAACGAGCCGAATCGCCGAACCCGTCCCTGAGAACATCCGCCTCGGTGAGATGTACGGTCGACACCGGCTCGTTCTCGTAAACGGCGAGCGACTGTACGAGGCTGACGATGGTCGCAGCGTCTCCGGAGATGGCGGGTCGGATGAGTTTGTCTGTCATGATTACCTGCCCAATGGGCGTTTCAAGCGGGCCCTTTAAGCGATATACGGAATCGTTTGCGGCCCCTCAGGAAGGACGCAGATGGAGGCATCGATACCGACGTGATCAATGATCGACTGGATATCGTCGACAGGCTCAAAGTGCGCAGCCTGAATCTGAGAATCTGAGAGACGGTCGGCTTTCACAAGCACGCGTGCCTGCATCTGTATCTTCGCCTGTACCTGGACCTGCCACTGGTCGGGCTTGGAATATCCGGGCGATTCGATCATCTCCAGCAACGACGCCGGATCGGGCCGTGAAGTGAGGATCTCCGAGTAAGAGCCGTGGTCCGGTATGCCGTCTCTGCACTCGGCGGCGCATACGATCACCCCTCCGGGTTTAGCCACCCGGGCGGCGGCTGACATGCCCTTCACGGCTTGATACAAATTCTGGTCCAACGGAAAGCCGGAGTTGCTGGTGATTACCAGGTCGAACGGATTTGCGATCGGTTGCATCGAGTCCAGTCTTGCCTGTGCGCATGCGTCGGCGTGCATCGCAAACAGCTCACCTGCGTAGACGGCGGTAACTTCCTGATCGCTGTTCAGCAACACATCCATGCTGAAGTCGGGAGCCGCGGCCCGTGCGATGGCGCGCACATCTTCGTGGACCGGATTGCCCTCGATCACGCCCCAGGTGGCGTTCGGGTGTCCTATGCGTGCCGCATCGTGGAGCATCACGACGGTGTCGATACCGGCCAGTCCCGGTGCGACCATCTTTGGCCCACCACTGAAGCCCGCAAAAAAGTGCGGCTCTACGAAACCGGTAGTGATCTTCAGATCAGCCTCAGTCCACTCACGATTCAGCTTCAGCGGGACGCCGTTTCCGACCACTCCCAGATTGATGAGCGAGCTTTCGTCTCGTGCGACGTGATTAACCACCCGGCAGGCTGAAGCAATTTCATCCCCGAGCATGGCCCGTATTTCGTCATCGGTATTCGCACGATGCGTTCCCGTGGCGATCAGGATCGTCACGTCTTCTGGCCCGATGACGCCCTCAAGCTCATCCAGGATCGCCTGCACCATCACCTGTCGCGGCTGTGCACGAGTTACGTCACAGACAGAGATCGCAACCCGTTGGCCCTTACGCGCTATCTCACGTAACGGCCGGGAATTGACCGGAGACCGGAGCGCTGTCTGGATGGCGTGTTCGATGTCGGTTAGCGCGGGCCTGAATACGGGCGAGATTACCGTAGTTCGCTCTTCCGGAAGTTCGACCGAGAGGCGTCCGTCTCCGTATGCGAGTTCGACTTGCAGGGTAGTTGACTTTCTTGTGTTTGTTCGGGTGTTTAACGGGTGTCCCGACGGCGTTGGTCAATTCGTCATGCATCGTACAGGTCGGAGGTCCCGATTGGCCCGTGAATGGGGTTGGCAGATGAGCGTACATGGGTTAAATCTCTTATGGAGACAGCGCGCCGTGTGGGGGCAAGGCCGCTGATGATCTATTTTTCTTAGGGGTTTCTGGGGGGCGAGGCACGATGTCGTCTGACTGGCATGCGTATACACCCGCGACTGAACTGGCCGAATTGGTCCGCTCGCGCAAGGTTTCTCCGGTAGAGATTACCGAGGCCGCCCTTCGACGAATCGACGCATCCCAGCCCGTCCTGAACGCCTTCATTACCGTTGCGCACGATGAAGCGACGGCTCAGGCCCGCAAGGCCGAAGAGGCGCTGGCTAATGGCGACGAAATCGGCCCACTGCACGGTATTCCCTTCTCGGTAAAAGACCTGGTCAACACCCGCGGCGTTCGTACCACGATGGGCTCCCACATCTTTGAGCACAACGTTCCGGATGCCGATGCGGTTCCGGTCGCACGATTGCGTGCCGCGGGCGGCATCATGATAGGCAAGACCACCACGCCGGAGTTCGGCCACAAGCCGTTCACACGTGCGCCTCTGTTCGGAGATACGCCAAACGCCTGGGATCAGGATCGTATCGCAGGCGGTTCAAGTGGTGGCGCGGCAGTAGCTACGGCGGCCGGGCTCGCGCCGTTGAACGTCGGCACTGATGGCGGCGGCTCGATACGTATTCCCGCCGCCGCGAACGGCATCGTCGGCATGAAGGCGACGTTAGGGACTATCCCGCACGATGCTGCGCCGGACTCGTTTGGCGCAAACATCTACGTCGGCCCGATGACCCGCACTGTTGCCGACACGGCGTTGATGTTGCAGACGATGTCCGGCCCACACCCTTCAGACGCGCATTCCATGGGACGACGTCGCCAGGACTATATAAAAGCTGCCGCATCACCCGGGGGACTCGAAGGCAAAAAGATCGCCTGGCGACCCTTACTCGGCAACGATGTGATCGATTCTGAGGTCTTGGCGATTACGCACGGAGCAGCACGCGCGTTTGAAGAGGCCGGCGCAAGGCTGGTTGAAGTTGACGACGGTTTCGAAACCCCCGAGCCGTTCTGGCGGGTACTCAGCCAGGCGGCGTGGCAGGCTCGATTCGGCGATTACGTAGATGAGTGGGGCGACAGGATGACGCCCACTTTCCTGCGCTCGATTACCGAAGCGTCCGACTACTCAGCAGCAGAACTACAAAAGGCGATCTACCAGCGCACACAGTTATTCCGAGAGGTGCAGGGCTGGTTTGATGAGTTTGATCTCATCCTCACGCCAACCCTGACCCGGACGGCGCTTGAGTCGGATATGGACCTGTACGACCCTGTCGTCATCGAGGGCCAAGAGGTCGGCATCATCCGGCAGAACTGGTACCCATACACACACCCGTTCAACCTCACCGGGCATCCGGCGATCACGCTGCCGGCCGGATTTGCGGGCGACGGATTGCCCGTAGCGCTCCAGATTGTGGGGCGTTACGCCGACGATGCGGCGGTAATACGAGCAGCGGCTTTATTTGAGCAACTTAGGCCGTGGGCAGGCAAGACACCAGATTTACCTGAATTACCTGGGATGGACCAGAAATCATGACGAGTGGGAACGGCGATATGCAACGACTTGAACTTGAAGGCCTAAAAAACCTTGGCCCCGTCAGTTAGCGCCAGTTGAGCGCGGTCGGAATAGAGACCGTTGAACAGCTCGAAAAAACGGGCCCGGTTAAAGCGTTCAATCTCGTCGCAGACCTGTTCCCGGGCGAAACCAGCGTTACCTTCCTGTACGCCCTCAAGGGTGCGCTACTGGACCTCCCGCTGCACCAGATTACGCCAGAGGACAAAGAGCGTCTACGGGACGAGGTACGACGTAGCTAACGGGCACCACGAGTTCGTATTCGACCTCGTGGTGTGCAACCAGGGTCTTCAATTCTTCCCGGACCGCGAGGGTGCATTGCGGGAAGTACGTCGGGTGTTGAAGTCTGGCGAACACATGGTTGGGTCTTGATCGCAAATGCCTGTGAGAGGCCCACTCTCACAGGCATTTGCGAATCGGTTGGGTGTCCCTACGTCGGCTGGGTCAACTCCATTTTCACTGGGCGAGAAAGCAAATCTTCGATCTCCGCTGGAAGAAGCGGGATTTTAGGAGGTGGATATCTCGGTGCATACGATTCCTTCACGGAGTGCGTGGAGAAATCATTCATAGCGCACGTCCCGGCGTTTGCCAAACTTGGACAAAAGGAACGTTCAAGAATTGTCAGTGCCGTGAATGAAGAGATGGCTACGACACTTGCGCGATACGTCGACGAGGGCGGTGCAATCAACTTCCCGCAACCAACCAATGTAGCAGTGGCCCGCACGTAAACGGGATTACGTTGGAAAATCTGTGGTCCGATGCAGCCGCTCACCGAGCGCATCCTGGCGCGGCGGGAAATACTGCGGGCGGAGTTTCCGGCGCAGGTTGGCTTACGGCGCCATGACCCCGAACGACCAGTCGCCACGGGCACCACGTTCATAGATAGCCCTCAAGTGCAGTCGGTCCTCTGGTCTCCCCTGCCAGAACTCCAGCGACTGCGGAGTCAGACGGTAACCGCCGTACGTGTCCGGGCGTGGCACCTCGGCGTCTCCGACTTTTGCTTCGACCTCGGCTTTCGCCGTTACTAGCGCCGTGTGGTCGGACACCATCACGCTTTGTTCCGCTGCACAGAGCGCAAGTTGCGTGCTACGGGGGCGTGACGACCAGTAGGAGTCCGACTCAGCAGGACTCGTCTTTGCGATCGTCCCCATGACACGCACCTGCCGCTCCAATGGCGTCCACAGGAACACGCCCTCTACGTTGGAATTGGCGTCGATGTCTCGGCCCTTCGGACTCGCGTAATGGGTGAAGAACGTGATCGAGTTCTGATCCCGAGTCCCTGCCATCAACGCTCGGGCGGACGGCGCGCCATCGGGGCTGACCGTGGCGAGGACCATCGCGGCCGGGTTGGAAACCCCGGCATCGACGGCCTCCGATAGCCAGCGACGTAACTCGTCCATCGGATCAGCTCCGGGTTTCACGAACTCTGGCATTTCGTCCTCTGTTGCTGCCACTTGTATTGCAACCCACATCTTGCGCCATGAAGCGGTCGGCGTGAGACTTCGGGCACGCAATCCCGCCAGACAAGGCTAATAGCAACATAAGGACCTCCACACGTGGCGAAACTTTCCGGAAAGATCATCGACCCCACAACCGGGGCCACCGTACAAGCGCGTGTCCAGGTGCTATCTCCAAACGGGCTTCAGCTTGCCCCAGCCGACGCCATGTGGAAGGTCGGAACCGGTGAGCCCTTCTTCTACTCCAACGGCGATTTCTCGCTTGACGTACCGCGTGGCACGACCCGGATAACCGTCGAACGCGGCACCGAGTACCGGCCGTGGACCGGTACCGTGAACGTCGATTCGTCTGGCGAGGTCGTGACGCTCGATATCAACTTGGAACGCTGGGCGGACCTACCGGATCGTGGCTGGCATCCCGGCAACACTCATATCCATTACGACGAGAAAGAAGAAAACCCGGACAAGCGGCTTGGCTACGACTCCCGGGTCGAAGACCTGCGCATGACAGCGGTCTCCATCCTCCGACGATGGGACTTGAACTACGCCACAAACAAATACCCGCTCGGCGTGCTGAACGACTACACGGACACGCACCACCACGTTCAGGTCGGCGAAGAAAACCGTCATAACGACAAGGACGGCTGGTCCCGCGGCTACGGCCATGTGATGTTCCTGAACATCCGAAACATCGTGGACCCGATCTCCCGCGGCGCGCTGATCGACACGTTTGATCCCGACTACCCGCCGCTCTCATGGGCCTGTGACGATGCTCGTGACCAGAACGGGCTGGTGATCTGGTGCCACAACGGGCAGGGCATGGAGGCACCGGTTGCTGCCGCCCTCGGCAAGGTCGATGCCATCAACCTATTCGACCCGTACTGGAACGATGTCGAGTACGACACCTGGTATCGAATGCTGAACTGCGGGATCAAGATGCCGGCCTCCACCGGGTCTGACTGGTTCGTCTGCTCCGCCAACCGCATCTATTCGCAGACCGGCGGGGAGTTCTCGTACGACAACTGGCTGGCCGGGATTAAGCGGGGCGAGACCTTCATCACGAATGGCCCGGCTATTTCGATGTCCGTGGACGGCTCGGCTCCCGGTGCGACCGTACAGGTGAGCGCGGGAGGGACTACACATGTGAAGGTGGACTGGTCGTCGCACTACGCCGTTGAGACGGTCGAGATCGTCCAGAACGGCTCAGTGGTCAAACGCGTGTCCACGAACGCCTCTAACGCAACCTCAGGCACTTTGAAGGCCGATATCGTGGTCGGGGCAGACGGCTGGATTGCCGCACGGCTCGGCTCAACACAGCGTGACTCGTTTGCGCAGGCGCTCTGGGCGCACACCTCTGCGGTCTACATCGACGCCGGGGGGGTAAAGTCTGAGGCTCGGGCGGCATCTGCGTCGTTATTCGTTCAGGACATCGAAGCATCGATGGCATGGGTCAATACCAAGGGACGCTTCTACACCGATGCGCAGCGGGCGGACGTGATCGATCTGTTCGGGCAGGGACTTGATGTCTACAAGGGGCTTATTAATTAAGCGATGCCGTTTGACGAAGGAGTCTCCGAACGCGTTCGCGAAGTATTGCACGGTAACTTTGGTATCGCCGAGCAACGGATGTTCGGCGGACTGGCGTTTTCGCTGAACGGGAACATGGTGTGCGGAGTGTTCAGCGATGAGCTGATCGTACGTGTGGGCCCGAAAGCGTACGATGAAGCGCTGTCACGAGAACACGCCCGGCTAATGGATTTCACGGGACGGCCGATGAAGGGCTGGGTGTACGTCGCACCCGATGGGTTCAGCGAGGATGCTGAACTGGACAAATGGGTGGCGCTGGGCGTCGATTTGGCCTCGTCGTTGCCAGCGAAGTAATTTTGATGAGACATTCCGGCTGACTACCAGCGGTCAGAACGGCAATCGAGAGGATCACTATATGCAAAAACGACCTTACGGAAACACCGGAGAGATGCTCTCGATCATTGGCTTTGGCGGCATCGTTGTGAAGGACGCCGAGACCGATGAGTCGGCCCGGTTCGTGAGCGAAGCCATAGACCGCGGCATCAACTACTTCGACGTTGCGCCCCGCTACGGCAACGCTCAGGACATGCTTGGCCCATCACTGGAGCCATATCGAAATGACGTATTCCTGGCCTGCAAGACTCGTGAAAGAGATGGGGCGGGGGCGGAACGCGAGTTGCACGACTCGCTCAAGAAGCTACGAACCGACCATTTCGATCTCTATCAGATGCATGGCATGACGACCGACGAGGATGTCGATATCGCCCTTGGTCCCGGCGGCGCGCTGGAGACATTTGCGAAGGCACGTGAACAGGGGCTGGTGCGCTTCCTCGGCTTTTCCGCGCACTCGGTGGAGGCCGCAACCCGGCTTCTGAACGCATTCGAGTTCGACTCGGTCCTGTTCCCGCTGAACTGGGTGAACTACTTCGAGGGTGACTTCGGGCCGCAGGTTGTTGAGCTTGCAGAACAGAAGGGCGCAGCAAGGCTGGCGCTCAAGGGCGCGGCCAAGGCAAAGCTTGCTGATCACAATGTTCGGACCCACGAAAAGTGCTGGTACGAACCCATCGTGGACCCCGAACTCATGTCGCTGGCCGTTAGATTCACTCTCTCACAGCCGATAACGGCCGCCGTACCGCCCGGAGATGTCGATCTCTGGCGAATGATGGTCGACATCGGAGAGAACTTCACCCCGATCACGGAAGACGAGATAGCGACGCTCAAAAAAGAGGCGAGCTCAAACACGCCACTCTTCGTCCACCCGGCGGCCTAGCCTCAATAGGGCGTTTATTTTGGGGCGTAGACCCCATAGAGGGGTTTGCTGATCTCGGTGCTTCGAGTACCTAAGCACACGAATAATTACCGCTTCTCACAACATGAGCCGTAAACGCAAGAAGGCCCGCTCGTTAGAGCGGGCCTTCTTTTTGATCTAGCGTTCAGGTGGCGTCGCTTACTGCACGCCGTCTTTCAGTACCCCGAGAGACTCAAGAATGCGTCCTGGCTTCACCGGCGTCTGCTGGAATCGAATCCCCAGTGCGTCGTGAAGTGCGTTGGCGATAGCTCCCACCGGAGGCGCGATGCAAACCTCACCGGCGCCGCGCACGCCAAACGGGTGCAACGGGTTCGGGAACTCCACCAGTACCGTCTCGATCTCTGGGAGGTCGAACGTAGTCGGCATTCGGTAGTCAAGGAACGACGAGTTAGCCATCTTGCCTTCGTCGGTCAGGTAGTACTCCTCGTTCAGCGCCCAACCGATACCCTGCACCGCTCCGCCCTGTAGCTGGCCTTCGGTGTAGGACGGGTGGATTGCGCCGCCGACATCCTGTACGACGGTGTAGCGGAGTATGTCGGTCTTGCCGGTCTCCAGGTCTACCTCAAGGTCTACGAGGTGAGCGCCAAAAGCGCCCGCTGCGTCAGCCAGGTCCACGCTGCCGGTTACGGCGACAGGACCGCCGGTGCCGTCGATACGGCCAGCGAGCTCCTTGAAGGTCATGCTCATCGACTCAAGCTCAGCGTCCTGCCTGGCCTGGAATGTGCCGTTGTCGTACACAACATCTGAAGTAGCGATGTCCCATATTTTGGACACCCGGAGCTTCAATTCCTCGACCATTAGTCCGGCGGCCCTGTAAGAGGCCATGCCGGTGGCGTAAGTCGTTCGGCTTCCGCCGGTGTTGTCCGTATAGCCAACGCTGTCGGTGGAGGCGACCTGCGGCCGGATGTCCTCCATCGGAATGCAGAGAACCTCTGCGGCCTGCATGGCGATGGACGCACGAGAGCCGCCGATGTCGACCGATCCCTCGATCAGCGAAACTATTCCGTCGCTGTTCAGGTTTAGGGTTACAACAGATCGTCGACCACCGTTACGCCAGAAGCCCGTGGCGATGCCACGTCCACGCTTCTTGCCGGTCGGGCCGGTCTTCTCGAGCGGGGAGGTCCAGTGAGCCGAGTCACGGGACTGCTCAAGCACCTGCGTGATGCCTATCGGTCCCCAGATGGGTCCGTCGGCGCGGCGCTTTCCTTCCCGGGAGGCGTTCTTGATCCGGAACTTGATCGGGTCGTAACCGCGTTTCTCGCAGATCTCGTCGATCACCGACTCAACGCCGTATGCGACGTGCGTCGAGCCCGGTGCGCGGTATGCGGACGTCTTTGGCTTCGTGACAAGCACGTCGTAGCCAGTGATTCGCACGTTATCCAGGTCGTAAGCAGCGAAGCAGCAAACCGCTCCCGCTGCGACCGGCGAACCCGGGTATGAGCCGGCCTCGTACTTAAGATCGGCATCGGCGGCGATGATCATCCCGTCATCGTCGACGCCCATCTTGATCTTGATGATGGCCGCCGCAGCCGGGCCTGTGGCCTCAAAAACGTCTACACGGCTCATGTAAGCCTTGACCGGCCGGCCGGTCTTCTTCGAAAGAATGGCGGCTATCGGCTCAAGGTAGACGTTCAGCTTGCCGCCGAAACCACCACCGATCTCCATCGGGATGACGTGTACGTCAGCTTCAGATACGTTCAGGATGCTGGAAACTTGGGTGCGGACGCCAAATGCGCCCTGCGTGCTCGTCCAGACCGTTACGCGGTCGTTCTCGTCCCAGAAAGCGGTTCCGGTCTGGGGCTCGATGTAGCCCTGGTGAACCGTCGCCATTTCGACCGTGCGCTCCACCACCAGTGATGCGCGTGCCATAGCACCTTCAGGATCGCCAAGCTCGTGGCGAATGACCGCCGCGATGTTTGTGTCCTTGACCGACTCACCGAGGTGGTTCCCCACAAGAGTGTCGTGAACGAGAGTCGCACCCGGTGCGATCGCATCCTGAATGGAGAGGACCGGGTCGAGTGTTTCGTACTCGACCTTGATCAGCTTGAGGGCTTCATACCCGGCGTTGCGGGTGGTTGCTGCGATTGCGGCAACGGGGTGGCCCTTGAACAGTGTCTTGTCGTGCGCCATTACGCGGTTGGAGGACCACGCTTCGCCGACCTTCGCCGTGCTGTCAGCGGAGATGGGCATGTCTGCCCCGGTGATAACTGCCAGCACGCCCGGCGCTTTCTCGGCGGCTGAGGTGTCGATGGACTTGATGCGGGCGTGAACGTGCGGGCTTCTCAGCATCACGCCATGTACGAGACCTTCGAGCTTAATGTCTGCTCCGTACAGCGCTCGGCCGGTCACCTTGTCGAGTCCGTCGGGCCGGATCGGCCTCGTGCCAACTACTCGATAGGCGGGCTGAGCTGATTCGGAAATCACCATTCGTCCTAAGGTCCCTTCTCTTGGTACGTCGGAGATCCACTACGGGGAATTGTGGCGATCATACGAGATCGCCAACCACCCGGCATGGTGCGCCCGATAATTCTATTCGAGTTTCATAAATAAAGTCAGACTAACTAGCGCTTATTGGCGAGTTATTTGATGTTACGGCTAGTTCTGTGCCACTTCTGCCGTGATGAGCAGATGTTCGCACCAGTCTTCCGTGTTGTTGATGAGCTGGTGTTTCACCTGCGGCGGGACATAAACGGCGTCGCCTTCTTTGACGTCGAAAATCTCGTCATCTAGCTTCATCTGGCCACGGCCCTTGATGAAGTAGTAGACCTGCTCCTGGTTTACGTGGCTGTGGTATTCGCCTGTCAGCCGACCTTGCATCCGGTGCAGCGTAAATCCGTCCATTCCGTGCATCACAGTGCTTTTGGGATCAACACCCTTACGCCCGGCTCCCATAAACAGGCCCCAGATGATTGCCGTGTCATGCCGGACGTATGGAACAAGGTCCTTCCAGTTTCGTATCAGGGCCGGTGACCCTTCTTTGACGTGTTCTTGAGCCACGTCTGCGGTCACAAGCACGTGCTCGCACCAGTCGTCCGAGTTGTTGATGAACTGGTGCATCACCTTCGCAGGGATGTGGACAGTGTCACCCATCATCACGTCAACAATTTCACCGTCCAACTTCATCTGGCCGCTGCCTTTGATGAAGTAGTAGACCTGCTCCTGTGCCTCGTGATCGTGATAATCGCCGGCCTGTCCGCCCTGCATCCGATGGATCGTGAATCCGTCCATTCCCTGAAGTGGAGCGTCGTCGGGAGCTCTGTCAGGCCAGCCAACGCTACGGAAAATGGGCCAGATAATTGCGAAATCGTGCCCTATGTACGGGACGACGTCTTTCCAGTTCCGGATCATGGTCATCGTTCACTCATCACTGGTGTGTCGATTGGCTTCCACGGATAGTTATTTTGAAATTGTAATTTGGTCGATCGGAAGCAGGAAGGCGTTCGGCTAACCGAAGCGACCCGTGATGTATCCCTCTGTGCGGCTATCGTGAGGGGTGCTGAACAGTTCACGGGTCGCTGCGTACTCGATCAGCGTTCCCTGCCGACGCTCGTCGGTCCACATCTGCGCCGTGTAATCCGAAACTCGGTTGGCCTGTTGCATATTGTGGGTCACGATTACGATCGTGTACTGCTCTCGAAGCTCCCTGATCAGGTCTTCGATCGACAGCGTGGAGATCGGGTCCAGCGCCGACGCCGGTTCGTCCATCAAAATAATTTCTGGCTCAACGGCCAGCGCACGGGCGATGCACAGGCGCTGCTGCTGCCCGCCGGAAAGGCCGAAGGCGTTGTCGTCCAACCGGTCCTTTACCTCGTCCCAGAGAGCGGCCTGTTTCAGAGCCTGCTCAACGACCTCATCAAAATCACGCTTCAGGCCATTGATCTTGACACCAAAAACGACGTTTTCATATATGGACTTCGGGAACGGGTTGGGCCGTTGGAAGACCATCCCTATTCGGAATCGGACCTCGGTCGGGTCTACGTCCGCTGCGTACAGATCGTGTCCGTCAAACATCACGCTGCCGTCGACGCGCGCCCCGGGGATTAGCTCGTTCATCCGGTTGAGCGATCGTAATAGTGTGCTTTTGCCACAACCGGACGGACCGATGATGGCCGTCACTTTATTACGTGGGAACTGGAGGTCGGCATCGTACAGCGCAAGCGTCTCGCCGTAGTGGACCCGAAGCCCCCTGGTCTCAAGTGCGACTTCTGACGGGTCAAACTGCTCGACATAACGCTCACCGCGGTTTGTCGTGAGGTCTTCTGCGCTGGCTCCTGTAGTAGGCGCCGGCGACTCAGAATTAGCTGCTATGACACGGCCTCCGATCCAGCCACGGGTTTACCAGGCACGAGTTTAAAGAACACGGTTAGTACCTCTTCTCGTAGCGGTTGCGAATCCAGATGGCAATGGAGTTCATCGACAACAGGACTGCGAGTAGGACGATGATCCCGGCAGAAGCGACAGCCTGGAATCCGGGTTGGGGCAGTGACACCCAGTTAAAGATCTGGACCGGGAGCACCGTGAATCGGTCGCCCGGGGACGTCGGGATGAAGGTAAGGAACACCAGCGAGCTGATCATTAGCATCGGGGCGGCCTCACCAACGGCGCGTGAGAGTGCCAGGATGATGCCGCTCATGATCCCGGGGATCGCCTGCGGCAGCACGACCGTTTTTACTACCTGCCAACGGTTGGCTCCGAGGGCAAACGCTGCATCACGGAACTCGTTCGGAACCGCCTTGATCGCTTCCTGAGACACGATGATGACGATCGGTAGGATCAGTAGCGTCATCGTGAGGGATCCGGCGAGGATGGACCGGTCAAGCGCAAACGCCTGAACAAATAGCGCCAGCCCCAGGATTCCGTAGATGATCGACGGCACCCCGGCCAGGTTTGCGATGTTGAGTTGCGCCAACCGCGTCGCCTTGTTATCCGGTGCGAACTCCTCTAGGAAGATCGCCGTCCCCACCCCGATGGGGATAGCGAACGCGGCAGTGCCCACCGTTATCCATATGGTGCCGAACAACGCAGCCCGAATACCGGACTCTTCAGCGTGCCTCGATGGGTAGCTGTTGATGAAGCTGAAATCTAGCGTGCCGAGCCCATCCGTGAGTACGTCAACCACCAGCGCACCCAGGCCGAATATGCCTACGACTACCGAGCCGAAGAAAATCAGAAAAAAGAATCTATCACGCCACCTGCGCCACGGTGATCGCACCGTCGTAGAGCGACTCGGAGGGGTGGGCCCGGAGTAGCGAGCTCTAGTCACGCTGGCGGCGATCTGGCTTGTCACCCGGGCGGGGTCCAGGGGAGCTTGATGTTGATCCATCAGTACCTCTCCGTGTACCGACGGACGATCCAGCGCCCGGCGATGTTCATGATCAGCGTCATTATGAAGAGCACCAGGGCGACGGCGAAGATCGTCTTGAAGACAAGCGACCCATGTGGCGTCTCGCCAAGCGATACCTGGACGATGTAAGCGGTCATCGTCTGAATGCTCTCAAGCGGATTGATCGTGAGGTTCGGCGTGGCCCCGGCGGCGATGGTCACGATCAAGGTCTCGCCGATTGCCCGGGACAGGGCCAAGATGAACGAAGCCACGATCCCCGGCAGAGCGGCAGGTAATACGACCTTGACGGCGACCTCAAATCGCGTGGCCCCGAGTGCATACGCAGCGTCACGCAACTCTCGTGGCACCGCAACCATGGCATCTTCGCTCAGGGTGGACACCATCGGCATGATCATTAGTCCCATCACCATGCCGGCGCTCAGGACATTGAATATCACCGGGATCGGCAGCACGGCCTGCAAAATCGGCGTCAGGAACGACAGGGCGAAGAAACCGTAAACAACCGTCGGTATCCCGGCCAGGACCTCCAGAATCGGCTTGATGATCCGTCGCACGCGGTCGGGGGCGTATTCGGACAAGTAGATCGCAGCGCCCAGGCCAAGGGTGAGTGCGACGGCCCCGGCGATTCCGGCAGCGAGTAGTGTGCCGGCGATGAGTGGAAGTACGCCGAACGACTGTGGCGAGAAGAGAGGCGCCCACTTTGTCCCGGTCAGGAACTCCCAGACCGGGACGTCCTGGAAGAACCCGTAGCTCTCTCGTAAGAGGGTGAAGATGATGCCGACCGTTGTTAGTACAGAGACCAACGTGGCGAGCAGGAGTACCGCAACGACAACTATCTGCTCAATACGTGCTCGGCTTCTAGCCTTACGACGTGCCTCTATCGACGCCGAAAATCCGGAACGACCAGAACCATTGGCCCCAGAGCGATTTAGAGAAGCCACAGAAGGTTCCTCATTGCCCGGTACCTGAAGTACCTGATTGCGTAAGATCTGACCTCGCGGTGCCGGTCGCAAGGTTCAGGGCGGATCGGCCTTCGTTGTACAGAGATTCAGGTAGCGCCACGTATCCAACCTCTTCAACCAGCGTGGTGGCGTTGTCGAGATAAAAGTTTATGAACTCTACGACCTCTTCCTGCTCCAGTGATGCGGTGTTCACGTAGATGAACATGGCCCGTGCCAGTGGTACGTAGGTGCCGTCGTTGATCGTCTGTGGAGACGGGCGGATGCAGCCGGACCCGGAGTCTACGGCAATCAGTTTCAGCAAGTCCGGGCTTGAGGAGTAGAACGCATACCCGAAGTAACCAAGTGCGTTCTTATCGCCTCCAACGCCCCGGATCAGGACGTTGTCGTCGGCGCTCGCCGAGTAGTCGGATCGACTGGCGTCTTCCTCGTGGATGATGGCCTCGGTGAAGTAGTCAAAGGTCCCGGAGTCTGTGTCCGGGCCGTACAGACGGAACTTACTATCTGGCAGCCCTGCCCGTACCTCGCTCCACCGGTTTACCTTGCTGTCCGGGTTCCAGATTGCAAGCAACTCTGCGGTCGTGAGGCAGTCCAGAAACTCGTTGGAGTGGTTGGCGACGATGGACAGCCCGTCAAATCCGACGGCGATCTCTATGAACTCGATCCCGTTCTCCGCCGCCCTCTCGGTCTCGATGGGCTTGATCCGGCGTGAAGCGTTGGATATGTCCGTCTCGCCTACAACAAAGCGTTTGAAACCGCCGCCGGTCCCTGATACGCCTACCGGAACCTGTACGTTTGGGTGGAACTTGCGAAACTCTTCGGCCACGGCCTGGGAGATCGGAAACACGGTACTTGACCCATCGATTTCGATGGTCCCGGCCAACGGGGAATCGGCCGCCAAAAGTTCGGTGCCGGGCTCGTTCATTCCGAGCGCGACGATCCCGACGATCAGGGCGATCCCAATTGCAAGCGCCACGTAACGCGTAGGCAAGCTCTACCAGCTCCAAGATGGAGGTTTGGTTGGCGGGAGATTCGATGAGCGGAATCGCCGACTTCGCAGCAATTGGCTCGCAAGTGAAAATCTTGAACTAGCATCTGCGCGCAGCTTTATCGCCGTAGGTCGAATTGTGTTAAACGATTGTTAAGCCGGAGACGGAATCAGCTTGAACTATCGTTCGACTACGTCTCGGACAGCGAATTCGGATCTATCTCAAATCCTCTGGTCAGCGGGAACGACACGGTAAAAATTGATCCACTGCCGGGCGCGCTCTCCACGCTTACATCGCCATCGTGTGCCTGTGCGATGTGCTTCACGATGGCCAGCCCGATCCCGGTCCCGCCGTCGCTTCTTGAGGAGTCAACCTTGTAGAACCGCTCAAACACGTGCGGTGCGTACTCGGCCTCGATGCCGCGTCCGGTATCGGTCACAGAGAGTGCTACGCCCTCACTCGTCCGTTTGATCGCCACATTCACGCGATCGCCTCTGTCGGATGCATGAATGGCGTTGGAGACAAGATTGTCCACCACCTGGCTGATCATGGTGCGGTCTGCTGTAATTGCCGGGATATCGTCGCTCGTGTCTGTAGTCAGATCTACCCCCCCCAGTTCGGCCACTAGCTGTAGTCGGTCGACCTCTTCCATCACAACTTCTTCGAGGCTGATCGGAGCAAGGTGCATCGGCGCCTGACCCGTCTCCAGCCGGGACAGCTCAAGCATCTCCGTGATCATGTCCTCCATGCGGTGGACGTTGTCACCGATCCGCTCCAGAAACCCTTCGGCCGCTTCCGGGTCGTTTAAAGCTCCTAGCTGAAGTGTCTCCGCAGAGGCACGTATTGCCGCGAGAGGCGTGCGTAGCTCGTGAGAGGCGTTAGTGACGAACTCAGTCCTTGTCACATCCACACGGCGTAGTTCGGTAAGGTCGTTCAAGAGGACCAATGATCGGCTCATCGTGCGGACCGGTTCATCGACCAAAGCTTCATTGGTTAGCGGGACGGCTTCGATGTTTATGAGTCGCCTTGAACCGAGCAGTTCCGCCTGGCCATGTGCGGTTGTGCGTTCGGTCACGGAGTCGTTGATGACCCTGAGTACCTCGTGATCACGGTTGAGTGTCACCATGCGATCACCGGACCGAAATTCATGAGGGGCATCCAGCATCGCCAGGGCCGCCGGATTGGCCAGCTCAACGATGCCATCTTCGTCGACGACCAGAACGCCGTCCGTCATTGTGTTCAGGATTGAAGAAAGGCGGATGCGCTCAGAACCACCGGTTTCCAGAGCGGACCGAAGCCGGTCGATGAGATGGTTGAGCGATTCCGAGGCGTCTGCGACTTCGGACGGTCCGCCGATACTGGCCCGGGTTGTGTAATCACCTTCTGCCGCCCTGTTTACGACCGCACCAAGGCGTATGACGCCGTCAGCCAGGCGGCCCGAAAGCACCCAGGAGGCGGCGATGCCAAGTATCGACACGATGATGACGGCGGTAATGACCGGCCCTGCATCTGCAGAAGCGCCACCGGCGGTCAGCCCTATCAGGATGGTGCCAGCGATAGTCAGCCCGGCTGAGACAAGCGCAATGCGCGCCCTGAGATTGATCGATTTCATATCGTTACGGCTGGAACCTGTAGCCGACTCCCCGGGATGTGACCAGACGCGTGGGATGAGACGGCTCTTTTTCGATCTTCATTCGTAACCACCGAATGTGGACGTCTACGGTCCGGGAATCGCCGAGATAGTCGTAACCCCAAACGTCGGAGAGCAGTGAGTCACGGGTGAACGGGCGCCCGGGATGGGACGCCAGGTAGGCCAAGAGATCGAACTCACGGTGACGAAGTTCTACCGGCTCGCCATCGACCAACACCTGTCGCCGACCAACGTCGATCGACAGGCCGTCGAACTCCATAAGCTCAAGTTCGTCTTCGTGGTGAGCCGCGGACCGGTCCATGTCGATCCGACGCAGCATAGAGGCGACCCGCGCCAGTAGCTCACGCATGCTGAACGGCTTCGTGATGTAGTCGTCCGCACCGACCTCCAACCCGACCACGCGGTCCATCTCGGTATCACGCGCAGTAAGCATCAGGATTGGCACAACGGAGCCGCCCTGTCTTAGCGACCGGCACACGTCCAGCCCGGTCATACCCGGCAGCATCAGATCAAGAAGCACGACGTCCGGGTTGGCGTCTCGAGCTAGCTCAAGACCAGCGATCCCGTCTTCGGCGGTTACGACCTCGTACCCCTCCGACACCAGGTTGTATCGGAGCGCTTCACGGAGGGTTGGGTCATCCTCGATGATGACTATCCTGCGGTTTTGAGAAGTCATATGGATTGGCGTCAGGTTGAGAAGGAGCGTCTTGCACGCTCTTTGGAAGGGTTAGAGGTTACGTGTAGGGCGCACTCTCTTCGAATGGGTAAAGGGGCATTCTGCGATGAGCATAGTCGAACGATGATAAATCCGCAGAGGTAGCTCCGGGCGAGTTTACGAGGATCATCTGCGCGGCTACGGTTTCATATGCAGGTCGCGGAGACATCACGCCCTTCGCCACAACTATTTGGAAATCTTCAGGGCGTACGCCGACCGAGTAGTACTGCTCAATGCTGACGTTCCCGATGCTTGTGGAGACCAGAAGTAGCGTCTGTCCGGAGTCACACTCGACAACGGCGCAGCGACCCTGATCGAAGAAGGTCCACCCGGCGTGAAGTGGCCGGTTGTCCTCAAACGCGCCGTCCGAGAGATTCTTTACTGTTCCTGTGACCGCAACCGGATCGCCGTGCAGATCATCGGTCTTACCCCCGACGCTGATATCGACCCGGCCTCCGATTTCCACGGCGTCACACGCAGCGACAGCTTCCGGGTCCCGTAGCGTTTGCAGGAAGCTATCGGCGCCCTGCGCAATAGCCTCCTCAAGGATCACCGTAGAGTCGCCGGAGCTACCCGCACCGATGTTGTCTCCCGCATCCAGCAACACCACGGGCTTCACATCCGCTTCCAGGCCTTTAGCGACCGCATCCGCCGGAGACAGTCCGATCTCCTCGGCAAACTCGGCGCGCCGATCCCATGCCCGTTGCGCAATCCACCGGGCGATACGTCGCGCCTCGTCTTCGGATGATTCGTGCAGCACATAACAGGCAAACCCCATCTCATCGACATCAGACCACGGATAACCCTGTCCGACGCTCGCATGGAGCACGCCCGGTTCTTTTTGGACATCGAGGAGATCGTCGATGATGCCCTTCATCGGATGATCGTTCGTGTTCTGGTGCATGATCCCGATAACCATCGGGGGCATCTCCAGTGCGTGTTCCGGGTGGATCTCGCCTGAGATCATGCGTATCAGCAGATCACAGGCTTCGTGCGCCCTCGGTATGGCGTCGAGATGCGGGTTGGTGTGATAAATCACCAGCGCATCCGTCTCATCAGCCATCTGTCGTGAAACGTTGGCGTGCAGATCCAGCGTCATCACCACGGGGACATCCGGCCCAACAACTTCACGGGTCCGACGGGCGATCTCGCCGTCCATATCCGGATACCGCTCGGATACCGCTGCACCCATCTGGTTCAGGAGTACACCGTCGAACGGTCCCTGGTCCCGCAGAAAGGTCAGCGATTCATCTACGAGTAGATCGAACGCATCTGCGCTGATCGTTCCGCCGGGATCGGTGGCAGCGAACAGGATCGGGACCAGATCAAAACCAAGACGGTCCGCTGCCTCAAAGTATCCCGAGAAGACCGTCTTGGCTCCGCGGTGCATTTCTTCGATGCGTGACCCTCGTTGGACACCTTCACGTTGGAGCCCCGAGCGTTGGAACGATTCAAACGTGGTTTTTCGAGAAGAGAACGAGTTGGTCTCGTGATGGATGCCAAAGGCGGCGATGCGTGTCATGCCTAGAACAATACCCGTATTGCTCGTAATTATGGCAATACCCAAAGCCCGTTATCTGATTGCAGGCCAATTCATTACAGACTCGTTATCGACCTTTGCAGGGGCTGTGAAATAACGACGTGGATTCTGTTAGGAAAGCTCTGTGTGCCGGGGCTACCAACGGGGGGGGGTACTAACGCCGTCCACCCCACACATACAGACACGTAGTACGTCCCCGCCGTGTTTTTTCGCCCATTAAGCGGTCCTCACAACCAATTCGGTACGATCAAGAATGGTCCATAGTTAAACGCTAGCGGTTATCAGTTACGGTCGTGGACGCGGTGACTGGTAGCTATAGAGCCAGAAAAATTCGACATGTTAGAAACTCTAGAAAACATTATCTCCGCAGCCGAAAAAACGTGGTGGAAGGCGGAGGACGCACGACCCGTCAAGACGAAATCTCAGGCTTGAGCGGGGATTCAGGACATCGCAGATCTTTACACCGTTGATCTGTTGAAGCTTGCCCAGCGAGACGTGGATCTGGCGACCACGGATCCGACGCTTGAAGGTGTGCTGGAAAGACGCCTTACGGCGACCGCGCTAATAGCTCGCAACGTGTTTGCCGCTGTGACAGACTATCTCTGGCAGATTTCTACACTGAGACTGCGTCTGCGCCCGATCGAGGCAGGCAGAACGCCGCTTAGACGTCCCGGACGACCTCGATCAGGGCAGGCTTGTTCTAGCTGCTGTAGCCGGAGAACTTTGCGACCCTGCGCGGTGCGATTATGTCTCGCACGCCCGGGTTCACCCCGGCCATCGACCACTCACCACGAAGCATACTTGCCGCGTTTTGGCCAGCCCGGATTCGTGACAGCGTTGCGGATCGGGTCGATCCGCCCGCCGAGTGCGGGGTCCGCACAACGTTGGACATCGACAGAAGCGGGTTGTCGGCCGGGGTCGGCTCGGTCTCAAACACATCCAGTCCTGCGCCAGCGATCTCGCCGCTGTTGAGTGCTGCGATCAACGCCGCCTCATCCTGAACCTTGCCTCGGCAGGTGTTGATGAAGAAGGCGGTGCTTTTCATTGCCTTGAACTCGGCCTCACCAAACAGCTTGTCCGTCTGCTTGTTGTGCGGGACGTGGACGGTTACGTAGTCCACCTGCTGGAGCAGCTCGATCAGGCTGTGCGCCTGCTCAACGCCGTGCTCCTTGGCAACCCACGGAGCTACCCACGGGTCGTATACGACCGTGCGCATTCGCCATCCGGACATCTTCCGGTTGACGGCCCGACCAATGTTGCCGAATCCGACGATGCCAAGGGTGGCCTCATCGATCGGTGCCCGACGGGCCAACATGGAGTGATCCGCCCACTTGCCTTCGGTCATGATGCGGTCCGCAAAGGTGATCTGCCGGGCGACATCTAGGAGTAGTGCGCAAGCTTGGTCTGAGACCTCTTCGGCACACATACCTGCGCCATTGGCGACCATGATGCCGTGCTCTGTGGCCGAGTCAACGTCCATGTGGTCAAAGCCGTGGGAGTAGACGATGACGCCGGAACCCTGTTCCATCTCGCGCAGTACCGAGTCCTGCATGGCATAGCCATGATGGGCTAGCACCACGTCGGCATCTTTGACGGCCTCAATGGCCTCGCCCTCACTGCCAGGGTTTATCTGGATGATCTCTACATCCAGCCCTTCAAGCTCGGCGCGTTCGTAGGTGAGCGGGTCGTCTTCAGGTCCAAAGAAGACCACTTTCTGCTTTGCGTCTCCGGTAACCATGATTATTTGGGCTCCGTTTCAGGGCTGGTAGTAGGCGATGGATAGGTTGGGCGATACGTGATGTTGCGCCCGTGAGTTCACTAGTTCAATGACTGGTCTGTCTACGTAGCAGTGACAATGTTGATAGCTTCCTCGCCCTCAAGCACTCGCTTGATGTTTGCGAAGGCGAACTCGGCTCGCCTCGGGAAGCTCTCACGGGTCGGTCCGGCTACGTGGCCGCTGACCACGATGTTGTCCAATTCAAAGAGCGGATTGTTCGCTTCGGCGGGCTCCGTCTCAAACACGTCAATTCCCGCGCCCCAGATATTGCGCGCCTTCAGCGTCTCCACAAGCGCGGCCTGGTCAACCGTCGGGCCACGGCTGGTGTTGATAAGAATTGCGGACTCCTTCATCAGCGCAAGTTCGCGAGTGCTGATGAAGTGGTGGGTGGATTCCAGCAAAGGCACGTGGACCGTGACGATGTCAGATTCCGACAGAAGCTCGTCCAGAGAAACAAACTTTGCGCCGTACTTCTCTTCTAATTCCGGCTTTGCCAGCACGTCGTGATACAGGATGTTGCAGTTGAAACCCGATAGCAGCCGCATAACGGTTGAACCAATGTACCCAGCCCCGACGATTCCGACGGTCTTGCCCATGATCTCAAAGGTCTCCATGCCCCTTGCTCGTTCGGGGATCCAGCCTCCCTCACGGACCGAAACATCGACCCATGTCAGGTGACGGTACAGCGCAAGAGTGAGGGCGATGAACTGCTCGGCAACGCCCTCGGCGTTGGTGCCGCTTGCGGTCGCAACGGGCAGTCCTAGCTCCCCGGTGAGTTGCATGTCGACGCCGTCGTACCCGGCTGATCCAAGCTGGTAAAGGCGAACGTTCTTGGCGGCGCGTAATACAGCCTCTTTCGGCTTTGCGCCGAAAACGATCATCGCATCGGCGTCAGAGACGAGGTCTATCTGTTCCTGCTCGGACGACACCGACGCGTCCATCATCGTTACGTCCCACCCGGCCGGGAAGAAATCGCGGGAAATAGTGGCCATCGGACTCTCCGGTGGGATGAAGTAGGCGACCTTTGGCATATGGTGGGGTTTCTCCGGCTACTGGATTTGGCTTTGGCTTCTACGATAGTCTCGAAAGTGGGGAGCGGCGGTATTCTAGCAAGCCGCGGGGATCGGACGTTTGTCGAAAGATTGAACGGCCACGCATCGGCGAACAATACAGCAGAAAATACAGATCAATCCTTACGTAACGCCACAACAACCCCGCAATAATTAAGGACCAGTCTATTTATGGATCGAGATCAACTGGCGGCGATCGGCCTTAACTATCTGGCAGGATTGGGCGCAATTCCTGCGACCTCCTATTACGAGAAGCCGGTGGCGGACTACATTTTGGCTCAATGTAATGACATCGGGGTCGAGACGCAGGTAGACCGATACGGTAACATCCTTGCGACGAGGCGCGGCCAGGACGCCGATGCCGACGGGATAGCGTTTGTCGCCCATATGGACCACCCGGGTTACGAGGCGATATCGGCCGAAGACGATGGCGTCCACGGTCACGGTCTTGGTGGATTGCCGCCGCAAGCCTACGAGTCTGGCGTACGTGTGTTCTTCGTAAAGGAAGATGGCGAACGAGTACCGGGCGTGATTATGGGCCGTGCGGGCGACCGGGACGGAAACAATCTAATATTCGAGGTCGATCAATCCCGAATCGGCCCGTTGCCATGTCCCGTCGTGTTGGACCTGCCTGACTACGACTACGATGATCAATCCCAGCTCATTCGGATGCGGGCTGCGGACGATCTCGCGGGTTGCGCCAGCATTCTTGCGGTGATGCGGTCCGCAGTAGGGGTTTCGACGCGGGGCTCGGTGTACGGTCTGTTTACTCGTGCAGAGGAGGTCGGGCTGATTGGCGCACGATTGGCGGCGGCGGACGGTCTGTTACCCAAGGGGACGGTAGTGGTGTCCGTCGAAACCAGCAGCGTTCTTCCCGGAGCCGAGATTGGCGACGGCCCGGTCGTCCGTACAGGTGATCGTATGACGACCTTTGGATTTGAGGCCGAGGAGTACCTTGCTGCGGCGATCAAAACGATCGGCAAACTGGCGGTTCAGCGTCAGTTGATGCAGGCCGGAACCTGTGAAGGGACGGCGTTCGCAAGGACCGGATATCCGACAACAGGTCTGGCGTTCCCGCTGGGCGCGTGGCACAACAACGGCACCGATGGAACGATCCGCGCTGAGTTCATCCACCACGGCGATTTCACCACAGGGGTAGCTCTGCTCGCCGGTGCCGCCGGGCTCGCGGGAAGCAACCCATCTTCAGCGGCCGGAGATCGCACACGGGCGCGACCGGAGGAGGAAGAGCGACGGCTGCTTGATTCTGCTTATTGAACCGCCTATTGAACTGGCTGGTTCGATGTCCGATTCGGCTCCCATTACGCCGCCCCGTACAATGACGCTCCGCAGACAGCAGGGGACTCGGCCGAGAACTTCGTAGCCGAACCCCAAGAATCCCGACCAACACGCAAAACACTACGACGAGGACCGATTTATGGCCGAAGTTTCCGGCAGCTACCTGATCGCACGGACCCTCAAAGAAGAGGGCGTTGAAGCGCTTTTCTTCCTGATGGGTGGCCCGAACTACGAGATCGTTAACTACTCGGAAGACTTTGGAATTCGCACAATCGATTTCCGCCATGAACAGGCGGCAGCGATGGCTGCGCACGGCTACGCACGAGTCACCGGCAAGCCCGGCGTGACCACGGCGGCATCCGGCCCGGGCACGCTCAACCTGCTCACGGGCCAGTACACGGCTTACGTCGACAACGCACCTATGATCACGCTAGGCGGCGCCGGTCCGTACCACGACTGGGGCAAGGACGGCTTCCAGGAGCTGGACCAGGCGGCAATATTTGAAGAGGTGTCAAAGGCGACGATGCGGGTGACCGACGCCGCTCGATACCCTGAGCAGATCTCGACTGCGTTCAGGATCGCCACAACAGGCCGACCGGGTCCGGTCTACGTCGACTGTGCTGAGGACGTTCTATACACCAAGGTTGAAGAGTCGGACGCCGCCGTCGCTACTCGCCCAGAGTCGCTTTCACGTTCTGGCGCTGACCCGGTGTCCATCAAAGCCGCCGCCGACATGCTCCGAAGCGCCAAGAAACCGCTGATATTTGCAGGCGGTGGCGTGTTCTTCGGCAAGGCATGGGATGAGTTACGACAACTCGTCGAGAGCGTCGGTATCCCGTTCTACACCTCGCCGATTTCACGCGGCCTGATCGAGGACGACCACGACCTGTCGTTCCTCGCCGCACGCAGCACTGCGCTTCGTGAGGCGGACGTTGTGCTGATCGTCGGTACACGGCTCAACTGGATGATGACCTTTGGTGGGCGCATCGGCCCGGACGCAAAGCTGATTCAGATCGATATCGAACAGTCAGAGATCGGCCACAACCGGTCGGTCGAGATCGGGCTGGTTGGCGACTGCAAGGTTGTTCTGCAACAGTTGATCGACTCCGGAATCGATTCAGATGGCGCCGACGACCGCAAGTTCTGGACCGACTACCTGGATGAGCAAAACGAAACCAGGTTGCTACGTGCACAGCCAAACCTGAACACGGACCAGGTGCCGATCCACCCGCTGCGACTCTGCAACGAGATCGACAAGTTCCTTGATCGTGACGCCATTGTGACGGTGGATGGCAACGAGATCCTTCACTACGGGCGACAGTCGATCAACACCTACTACCCGGGACATCGCATCAACTCCGGCCCGAGCGGCTGCATGGGCGTCGGCCTGCCGTATGCCATCGGCGCAAAGGTCGCGAAACCGGACGTTCAGGTCCTTTCACTGCACGGCGACGGCTCGCTTGGCATGAACATGATGGACTTCGACACAGCGGTCAGGCACGACCTGCCGATCGTGGTCGTGGTCAGCAACAACGAGGGTTGGACTGCCCGAGTAGAGGGCATTCGAAAGCCGGGCCGAGAGTTGGGCTTCACCCGCTTCGACCTTGTGGCACAGGCACTCGGTGGTCACGGCGAACTGGTCGAAAATCCGGACGAAATCCGGCCCGCACTGGAACGGGCATTCGCCAGCAGCAAGCCGGCGCTAATCAACGTACGCGTAGACCCGACAGCCCGAGCCATCTCACGCTTCGTCGGCTCCAAGATGGAGTAGGGGGCATGGTAGATTGACCGCTGCGCGAGTCAATTGCTAATTCAGTAGCGAGAGTGATGTCGATGACTGAGGTTAGGATCAGGAGATCGGACGAAAAGTTCTGAGGTGCATGTGGCGAGACCATTAGCATGCAGGCCCAGCACTGCCCGCAGTACGGGTCCCCGCAGGCCATTGATGCAGTGGTCGAAGCGCAAGCGCCTTCGAATCCGAGACCAAACCCTGTGCCCGAAACGCGCACCGTTCTCGGAGCTGATGAACGGTACTGTTAATCCTGCGGTGCAGTCATCAAGAAGGCCGCAGAGTTGTTTCCGACCTGTGGCGTTCGCCAACACTCACCTGCGGCGTCTGCGCCCGCGGTTGCGCCTCCGGCACCACAAACTGCACCGACAAGCTATCCCGCTTCCCAAACCAGGAGGTGCAAGAACAAGTGGGTAGCATTCGTACTGGCCTTGTTGTTGGGTGGAATCGGGGTCCACAAATTCTATCTAGGGAAGTACGCACAAGGGATCATCTACCTGATCTTGTTCTGGACGTTCATTCCAAGAATAGTGGCATTCATAGAGTCACTGGTCTATTTGTACACGCCGCCTGAGACGTTTCGTGAACGCTACTCTATCGACTGAGACACCCTTGACCTGAGGTCGGCGCCGAACGGATCGCTCCCTAAAC
>Ga0302137_1000058_pt1 | contig 38963 bp, 52 predicted proteins | sample CBN3_SCM_MG_FD_203127 | JGI IMG/M metagenome (GOLD analysis project Ga0302137, IMG submission 203127) | Marine microbial communities from Western Arctic Ocean, Canada - CBN3_SCM | ecosystem: Environmental > Aquatic > Marine > Oceanic | place: Canada: Western Arctic Ocean | collected 2017-09-15 | reverse complement strand
GCCGACATCCCCGGCCTACTCGCCGACATCCCCGGCCTACTCGCCGACATCCCCGGCCTACTCGCCGACATCCCCGGCCTACTCGCCGACATCCCCGGCCTACTCGCCGACATCCCCGGCCTACTCGCCGACATCCCCGGCCTACTCGGTTGGAAAAGCAAAGGCATCAAAAAAACGCATTTTGTTACTAGACTCCACAGGTTGCTTGTCATTGGGGTCATCTCCGACCGAAGAAGATGCACCTCCTTCTAAAAGACACAAAGCCTATTCTCCAACATCCACGGTGCTGGAGAAATGATCACAAAAAGAGTAGAAATAAAGTAATAAAAAATAAATATTAATTTTTATTGATGATAATTACTTTTGTGTGTCTGATATGTTACCCAACTCGATCGCGCGGTATCAAACGCAAGTCACGACCATGTTTCAAAAAAATATTGCCAGCTGACTGTTGTGGATTAACCCCCACACCATCCTCAGTAATAATCGCCGAAGTCGATGGATTTACCTTAAATTCATCCGCTACATATTTCAGTACTGCTGTAAACGGTGCCTTCCCTGGTACTTTGATAACTCGAAAAGGTAATTTGGGGTCGGACGCCAAAGTAATTTTAAAACCTACTTTGGCCATTTAACCCAACAAAAATTGTTTATATATGGTAATCAAACAAAACTTTTCCACATTTTCACATTGTTATAATATTTTCAAAATCCGAGTTTTCACATTGACAACTTGACACCGATTGAGAGCAGGTATAAACCCCAAACTGACCATAGCAAAGACGATGAGTAAGATGTGTGAAGTCAAAACAAGGGTCTGGTGTTGTCGCATTGTGGTCTTGCTGTTCGTCCTGACCTCACTACTAATGATGGTCCTCCAAATCTGGAATTATTATTTCTTGTTGGTGGATGAGATGGACATGTTGGAAGAGAAAACACCACAGTTGGTGAGTATTCTGGAATTTTGCAATTCCCAAGTTGTGTACAAATGGAACATTGATTGTGTTCAAGAGGACAATGTTGTTGGTCTGAGTTGTGGAATTGCGGCGAACACATACATTCATTACCATGGCATTGGTCAAGTGGTGTCCAATTCTTCACAGTTGCAGGTCACAACACCCAATGCTTGTCTAAAAATAATGATTTGGATATTGCCCTGGTAGCCTCAGCCACCAAAAAATGTTGACTATATAAACAATCACCTTCACAAACATACAAAATGGATACTGATAATTCGTTTCTTAAATTGTTTACTACAATTTGGACATCACTGGACGATGTTTTGCTTAGTTTTGGTGTGTTGTTGGTGTCAGTTCCTTTCTTTTTTACATGCAGCAAGGGACTGCACCAATATTTTAAATGTTCCATCTACCTCTCTCAATTGTTTAATTTTGTTGCGGTGGGTGGCCTTTTAATTTTCCTACTTGGACATTTGTTGGGTGGACAAGTAGCTGTTTCTCTTTTCGGTGGTTTTTCGGTGGGTCTTGGCTATGCAATGCAGCCCTACATAGTATCGCTACTGTCGGGTGCTACCTACTATTCGTCGTCCATGATATCTGAAGGAGATCAAATATTATTGGACGACAAAAAATATGTAGTCATTGACAACGGTATTTTGTACATTTGTGCCAAGGACAGCAAGGACAACATTGTTGTGTATATACCAAATTCAATGTTTGAAAACAGTCCGCTGAAATGCATCAAAGCAAATTAAAGGTCAGTCATGTTGGCAAACCTTGTCATGTTGGCCAGTGTCCAAATGGAGTCAGACAACTGCTGCTGCCATTCTGGAAGATGTCGCAGTTCCATAAGTATCCAAAACACGGCCCAAATGTAGCAAGTAGTGATGAATTTGCAGGACCATAGCAAAATTTGTCGCAAGTTTTTAAAGACAATCTGAACCGCAATAAAAATAACCACAAAAACCAGGAAGAGTGCCAAATTATAAAGCATTATTGTCTACATCGAGAGGCAGGTAGTTTATAGGCTGTTGTCTAAATCCAATAACAGCATCAATCACCACACACACACCCAAAATTATTTCAATCACAACGATGGACTCTTGCCATTGTTCTGATGTCAGCACTTCTGACCGTTGCAGTATGCTGGTCACACTGAGTGTGATAGATACCAGAGTCCCAGCGGCCACGCGCCACAGATGTCGACACCTGACGGTGCCAGAGGGTTGTCTGTGCAGGATGAACCAGATGTAGACCACTTGGACGACCAACAAACAAACGGTGTTCAATATGTAATATTTTTCGGCAGTGTTGGTCTGGTGATTAAAGGCACCACACACTGCAATGATCAGAATGTTGGACCAGATGTACCAGTGCCAGGCGGCTTCAGTAATACGGGCAGAATGACTGATGATGCACCAGACAATGGAGGTCAAAAGACCAGTGACTGCAATGTACAGGTTTAGAAAAGTGTCGTCAACCAAAGACCAGGTACGCAGCAACAGAACAATCGTGATGATACAACCCCACAACGCAAACAGAATTAAAGATTTCATCCGCATGCTTTCTTGTTGCACAAAGGCCACAAACGCAACTATAGTCACAAACAGTGCCACAATCGGGATTGAGCAGATAAGGGGAACGCTCTCCGATTGTGTGAGAATAGTGTATGCAAAGACTTCTGTCCATACAACTAGACTCCATATAAAAGAAAGAGAACGAAAAGGCATATATCCACACAAATCTTTATTATATAGTGTTATTTACAAATACATGTGTGTTGGTGGCAATGGTGCTGTAAAAACTTGTGCATGCTGCATAAATGTTTTCATCCCATCTTCAATGTCAATCATTTCTAACACATTGTCTCCAGTATTGGGAAACTGTCGTACGACAGCGTTTTGCTGACTGTGAAACAACAATTGTTTCGTTGAACCTCCTCCATTTCTCAAATTTTTGGAATTATGGCCAAAAAATTCTCGCAGTTTTTGGCGGCAGTTTTTGTTCACTTTCCAACGACATTCTGTCATCTGTTTGATGAACACCGATTCCAACACAGTGGCGGCTGGAGTAGTAAAACGGTACACATAGCCAAATCGCCGTTCTAGTCCAGCGTTGTAGCTGAACAACTGCTTCATTTCTTTTTCGTATCCGGCCATGATAAAAATAACTTGTTTGTCAGGATTGGACATGGCTTCGACAATTTCGGTCAATACTTCTTGACCGTACATGTCATCGCCGTCTTTGGAGGAAATGATGGAGTAGGCTTCGTCAATGAATATGACCCCCCCCTTTGCGGAATCAATCAATTTTTTTGCCTTTGCAACCGAATGTCCTTGATATTTACCGACCCAATCGGAGCGTTTGGTAATTTTGAAGCGTTGCTTGTCAATAATGCCCAGAGCGTCCCAGACATCGACAATCAGAGATGCAAACGTGGTCTTCCCCGACCCTGGTTTGCCCAGCAACAAAGTGTGAACAAAATGTCCTTGCAATAGATTCATTCTTTCACGGCACTTTAACACAAAGGGGGGATCTTCCAATTCTTCATCGTCGGAGGAATCTCCTTCACCTCCCTGCAGGGTATGAGTCAGCAAAGCAATCAGAGCCATTTTGGCACTGTCGGTCTCAGGGTCAAACTCACCCCCGTCATCCAGATCGTCTTCCTCAGACGTGCATGAAAACAACCGTGGACGCTTTGCTTCCTTTTTGATTCGACTGGACCGGCGACGTTTCGACCGCCGTGGTTGTTTGGAACACTGAGCAATGAAATAGAGCACCATTTTAGACACCGTTTCTTTAATGTCTTCGTGCCCCACAAAACCCGACAAATTTTTGAGAGCCGGCACCAATTTAGGAAAAAGTCGAGAATGGTTTTTGAGGTAGTGATGCAAACGGTCAAACTGAGCCATGGACATGATGGTGTGATTAATCTGACCGAGTTTATATTTCAGAATAAGTTTGGAACATATGTGTAAAAAAAGATAATTGTTTGGGTCTATTTAGTTACAGATTTCGGTTTGGTGATTCCCAGCAGTTATTTGTCCACAGTTTTCAGTTGGATGCTTTTTAAAAATCCGCGTCCAGAGCAAAGCCAGCACTGGACTCGTCTTGGCCGACTTGTGCCAGTTGGTACTCGGAGACTCGACGTTCGAAAAAATTAGTCTTGGCATCGATCGAAATCATGTCCATGAATACCAAGGGTTGTTTGGCCTGCCAGATTGGGGCGTAGTTGCCGTTCAACATTGAGAGAAGACGGTTGGCCACGTATTGGACATATTCCACCATCTGTGCGGCGTTCATGCCAGTCAATGTTTGTGGCAAGGCAGCTTTGACAAATGCCTCTTCGATGTCGACGGCTTCTTTGAGAATGGAGTGCACTCGTTCTTCGGGCATTGGCGGCAACATGTTTAGCATTTCGACGCCAAATTTAGCATGGAGTCCTTCGTCTCTCTGAATCAATTCGTTGGAAAAAGTGAGACCTTTGCACTTGTCTTTGGTTCGGAGCCAATACAGACTGGCAAACGAAGCGGAAAACAAGACCCCTTCAAAGATGCAAAAAGCCCACAGGCGTTCGGCAAACGGTCGGGTTGAATCCATGTACTTTGTGGCAAAGTCTCCCTTGGCTTTGATGGTAGGTTCGTTCGCCACGGCGTTGAACAGTTGTTCTTTGCGGTGATCGGGACACAACTTTTCGAGTGCCAACGAGTAGGTTTCGGAGTGGATGGTCTCGACAAAGGACTGCAGGGTGTAAAAAGCACGGGCTTCGGCCACCTGTACTTCGGACATGAATTGGTCCATGAGATTGTCCACGACCAACATGTCGGAACTGGCGAAAAAAGCAATGATGTGGAGCAAAAAATCTTGGGCTTCCGGTTTCAATTGTTGCCAGTCATTTTCGTCTCCTGACCAGTCGATTTCTTCAGTGGTCCACAGCACCGACTGTTGCTCCTTAAATATTTTCCATAAATTGTCGTGACGGATGGGTTTCAAGACGAGACGTTTTTGGGCAGGATCAGTGAAAAAATTCATGGGCTGTGGTTGACAAAAGTGTGCTATATATAGCGTAATTTACTTGTGTATACAAATGGACTTATGTGTGAAAGAGGACTGGATTTCTGGCTTGTGGATGTTGATGACAGGAAATGTGTTGCTGGTCTCGGGACTGTTGACAGTACTGGTCATCCAACCCCTGCTGGCCCTGGACACCAAAAAAAATACACAGTTTTAAGGAATCATAATTATTTGTACGAAACTATAATCAGTGTGTGTACCCCATCCTCGGCAAGTAATTTCAGAAAATTATCCCGTCGTTCCGAGGTCTGTTTTTCCCAAATTTCAGAGTCCATTGCAAACACCTCTCCATAGTCAATGACCATTTGTCGTATTTTCTCGTACGCCAGGAACAGATCCTCCTGGTGGGCATGGTGATGAATATAATGGGGCCAATTGTAATTGTGAATGCCACTGTACGAAGAGAGGGTGATTCGGGCCGAATGATTGGAAACTTTTTTACAGAATTCATTGCGCGCCTTTTCGGCTGATCTCTGGAGAGCATTGTTTTTTAGTATAACGGCATTGACAGCGGCCTGTCCCTTCTCTTTCGCAGCTTTTTTTTCCTGTTCGTATCTTTGTCGGTAGGCAAAATTACGGACCCCAAACATACTGTTGTATTCAGCAATGGTACAGAACACCAAGTCGAAAGCATCGCCCGGTGCCTCCGCAAACTCCATCTTTCCCGTGTCGTAATTCTGGACCATCTGCTCTAATGCACCCCGCAGTACACGGACAGAAGGCTCCTCCTCTTTGGTTTCGCCCTCGTTGCCTCCAAACACGGCCTCTTTGTCGTTTTTGGCACGAAAATCGGCTTGCGCTTTCATGCGTTCCTTTTTATCTTGTTCGTACCATTTGTTTCCCCAACGCGCGCGCGCCAACGCATGTTTGGTTGTGTCTTTGATTGGTTTAATCCCAGTCCCATCATTGACTTTGAACTGGTTGTTGGTTGGTTTGGGTTTTTTGGGTTCGCACGGTTGAAACGAATACTGTTTGAACGACGACATTGATCACAAGTGGTGTAAGTTGTGGTGATGTTTATACTGTCAAATATTAGAACGAATGTTTAGAATAGAAAGTCTGCAAAATTAAATGCCAATGTCTTTTGACATTGGCATTTAATTTCAAGCGCTGCGTTCGAGTTGCGCATGGTCTGCAGGGTCAGATACACCAAAGTATTCGTCGCGAAATCGTTCTAAAAGTTCTTCGTGTTCTCGAATGTCGGGCTCTCGTCCGTTTCTTTGAATCCATTCCTCGATTTTTTTTTTGATAAATCTGTCTCGTTTAGCCATTTTAGTAGGAGTGCCTCCCATAGTTAGACACGTATGACTCATTTATATAGTAGGCCCAGAATGACCTCGACAATTTGGGCATCAAGTTAAATCGGAAAAAAATACCTATATAACAAACATACTTTTCCTTTAACTCATGCTATATCTACATAAAATATACCGCCACCTGGCCGAAAAGAAATCTGTGCGTTTTACAGACAAGCGCAAGGCGGAAATGCTCTCAAAAGAGATTGCAGACGCCTGGGAGAAACGCGACACCATTCTCGCTGAAGCCGAATCCAAAGAAATCACTGATCTGGTATTGGCAACCCGTACTCATCTACCCCTACTTTTGGCGCTGGTTAAAAAAGTGGACAGCGTCGTAGTCCTCAATGCTCTTATCACGTTGAAAGATATCGAAAATACCAGACAAGTGCTTCAAAGTTTGAAACTCTTGAAATCACCGGAAGTGGATAAAGGGGAAGATGACGATGATTATTATAAAGAAGTCTTGAACGACCCACCCCTTGTCACCGCAATCATGACAGAGGGGGTGACCATCGAAATGATAGAAATGTTGTTACAAGAGGGGTGTGACCCTAATTCGATGATTGCTAACAACGGCGCCGTCTCCGAATACTTGCCGGCTACTTATAATTCAAGTCTGTTTTGTGCACTGCATAAAAAACGCAATGACATTGTGAAATTACTGCTTGACAAGGGAGCCACCGTTACCAACAGTCATGATACTGACGACGGCGGGGGGTCCGCCGATATTATTGAATGCATCGATGACTACACCATGGTCAAATTGCTATTGGACCACGGAGCGGATCCCAATTCAAGATACTACCAATCCGAGGATTCAGAGGTGATACCGGATAACACCGGAACGGCACTGATTCATGCGATTTTCCAGGGAAATGTACCAGTCGTACAATTACTCCTTGAACGTGGAGCAGATGTTAACAAAATATTGGAAGATGAAGAGTATAGGGGAAATGCCGTCACTTTTGCCTATTCCGTTGCCTGTGGGAGCGCATCAAAGACCTGGGAAATAAAAAAATTAAATCATATGTCCACTCCAGCGTTTTGGAACACGGAAAAAAGTAGTGCCGACAGGTCTGCAATCTTTGAACTGGTGTACAAAAAGAATGACTTCGGTCGATGGCATAACAAGCAATTATTGCGAGATGCCATGTTACGGCCCAATTGCCAGGAATTTGCACAGATGATATTGGACAGCGATTTCAATGTTAACGTTACAGAAACATTGTGGAACGAGTTTAAGACTCCGTTACTTTGCATACTAATGAAATACAAGGGATATCGCGGAACAACCACCCGTGCGGATTTCCTCGAATTCTGCTATATGAATCCGAAAATGTTCGACACCGAGGCCATCCAAAAGCTTGTCTCTGGTGACACCATTAACAACGCGGACATTTTTGAATATTGCAACAAAAAACACATCGATACAGACAAAATTATATTCAATATGAAGGTGGGAACACCCTTATACTTTTCCGACGTACTGTCCGGTGTTTTACCACAACTAGCGCAACTCATTACAAAAACATCGGACATAAACACGTCCGGCAACAGTGAGAATCATGAATCACCTCTACACTGTGCTGTGGAATGTCGCAGCCCCGCAGTAGTAGCAATGTTATTGGCGGACAAACGAATCAACGTCGATGTTCAAGATGAATATGGGAACACCCCTTTGGAGTGTTGTCGTTATTCTAAATTCGACCTCGTACTAACACACATGTTATTGGAAGCAAAGTGCACCGTCGACCACCAAAATTTAGCCGGCGAAACCGTACTGTTCCAAATCTGTGCATGGCACAAAGATGATAGCACTAACCATAACCAGGGACTGGCCCTGCATACGCTGCAAAAGTGTGAAATGTTATTAAAGGCTGGTGCGGACCCAAACATAGCCGACTTGGAAGGGAATACGCCGGTCTCTGTCCTTAAGAACACTCAGTTGGCACTATTACTATTCAAGTACGGTGGGGACGGTACGAAGGTTCAGGACGCACAATGCAAATTAGTCTATCAAGAATATCGAACCCGATTGAATGACGAAAACAAGACGTTGGGCCTCAAGGACATGCCGCAATTGGTGCGTACAAGGGTGCAGGGATGGAATGGGGTGCATTGTACCCGATGCAATAAACTAATAACGGGGGATTCGAGAGAGGATGGTGATGGACAGATGTGTATGGAGTGCTACAGCAAAGCGGCCCGGACGGCGGCAAAAAGGAAAGAGACCAACCCTCTATACACCCAGTGGATTAAATCCATGTGACAGAGTAAACGAGGCAGTTATTTGGCCGCCACCATCTCCTCCCACAACCCCGTCTCCAACATGTCCTGCATCAGTCGATTCCTCTTGATCTGTTGACGTTCGTGTGCGACAAAGTCGGCGGCCCATTTTCCCTCGACACTGTTGATGTCCAATGATGGAAATTCGATGGGGCCAATGTGGTAGAGTTGGATGTTATTCGCCATGTTGTGACACTGGTACTGTCCTCCACTCGATATAGAACATATGTGCAATATAGTTCAATTTTCCACCATTGCCACTGAAACGGGTTGCTGCTGTTTACGTTTCAATTTTCGGTATGCTTGCATGTAATGCGCCTGGCACAATTGTTTAGAAAACACTTTACGGTTGCATTGGACGCACTGTCTCTGTGTGTAGTGATAAAAACATTTGTTGTCGATGTAAGACGGTTGTGTGCATTGCGAACACAACTGAATGGGGGGAAACTCTTTTTTTCGATAGTGTTTGGCACAGACCTGGCGACAATAGGAAGCGGTCTGGCACTCTGGCCATGCGCACTGAACACGAAAGGAACGGAAATGGCCTCGGCACAGTGTCAACGAAAAAACAGGACGAGAGCAATGCCGCCAAGTACAGTGGTAGAGACGCATGGATAAACAGATTAATAATTGATATAGTGTTATTTAAATAGTAATTTATGCTTCCTCAGTTGTAGCAGTTGTAGAGGAAGGGAATTGGTAATTCATTTGCAATTCTACACACACTTTGTACAATCCGGCGTCTCCGTCTGGGTGAGCATCTGAATAGTGTGAAGTGGGTTTGCTATGAAACTTTGCTCGGACATCGTTCAAATTGGTGAATGGCATACGGCCCAAAACTTGTGATTTCAAGTCGTTCACAACCCGGTCAAAGACGTGAGCGGGCACTTGAACGTATTTTCCGTTGAAGCGAGTTTCGTTGTCGACGTTGATGCCGAGCTGTTCCCAGTTTTGACGAATGACGTTCAACACTACATGGTCTTGCGCAACCAAGTAGTACTGTTCCCCTGGAAAGGCCACCACCCCATCGTGCAAGTTTTCAGAGGAGCAATCGCCGTACTGTTGGATGTAACGGTCGGTCGCAATTTCGTTGGGTTCGTACACGCTCAATTCCGAACGGGATTTTTCGTATGGCATGACCGCGAGCAAGTTACGGTAACCTTCGTCGTCGCCGGAAGTGGCCATGGACCCAAAGTCAGTTTGTGTTGGGGTGTGCAACCAACCTTCGTTGTTTTTGATGGAGGGCTCGTTGCTCGAAGAATTGTACAAGTTGAGTGCAAAGGTGACTGGTTCAGAACAGTCCGAATAAATGGATTTGACAGTGATGGAGGTCAAAATACCTTTGGTGACGTCGACCTTTTGCTCTTCGGACGCAAAAACATGGGAGGCATTGGCGAGTTGGACAATGACACCGTCCTGCATTTGTTGCGCTGTGGCATTGGCTTCAAAGACGACTCGAGTCGTGTGCAATTCTTTTTGCGTATCGACCGAGGGAGAAGCCATGGAAGCCATGGTCAAATTGGCGGCGGACGGAATTTCGGCCGAAGTTCCAGTGGACTCGACAAGTTCGTTTGCGTTGATTGGGCGTTGGATTCTTGACATATTTTTTTCATAAAGAGGTAGCCTTTATATAAGTGACAAAAGTTAAATCGTGCAGTACTCCTTAAGATACACATAAGTTTTTTCTCAGATAATGATTTCAAAAAAAAGAAAAGGCACAATGTATCGAAGTTTGAGAGAGGCCCTCCATGCAGTACAGCCCACCCAAATAGTGGTGGCGGAAGATGTCTCTGCTTCTGGTCAGAAATGTTTCCGAGTGGGGTCTGTGGATGTGTTGGAGTCCATGTACACTTCTTTATCGAACCCCCACTGGTACGAATGCCTTGTCGAGAACAAACCGTCCCGTCTGTTTCTGGATGTCGAGTCGACCGGTGTGGTGGACATTGGTCGCATTGTTGCCTGGTTTGCAAACGCGGTTCAGACCCACTGCGGTCGACTTGGCCAATTTGAAATCATCGACTCTTCCAGTTCTCAGAAATCTTCCTGGCATGTGGTGTGCACCAATGTCTACCTGCAGAATGTGTACCATGTCGGGGCCTTTGTCCGCCGCACTGTACTGTCCATGATCCATTCCGGCGACGAAAGCTTGACTGCCAATGCCCCGGCCATTGACACGGCCGTGTACACCAAAAATCGAATGTTTCGCGTCAATGGTTCGACCAAGTACGGTTCGAGCCGTGTTTTGAAACACCCACTTCCCTGGAGTGCATTACTGGTACAATCTCCCCAACCCATTGAAGTGGTCATCACCTGTCTCGAGATCGATGGGTCAGAACCAGGCTCGACCTCTGCGGACCCCACTTCGTTGTTTCAGTACGACGAAGTGGGAGACCAATGGCTTCGTACTTCTGGTGGGCCCATGGTGTCCACCCCATCTAAAGTCTCCACTTCCTGTTCTCTACTGTGGCCTATCTTGGACTGGTTGGACCAAAACCTCCAGGCTCGAATTTCCCGCCACAAGTTGTCAATGACGGAAAACGGTTATTTTGTGGTGCCGGCTTGTTCAACCAAGTGTGCCATTGCTGGCCGTTGCCATCGCAGCAATAAAATTTGGTTTTCCATCAATACTACTCGACAAACAGTGCGTCAAAAGTGCCTGGATTCAGATTGTGGAGGACAATGTCGTCCGGTTTATGTGCCATCCTCTCTCTGGGATCGCTGGAATAAAACCTGGCATCAACTCGAAGTCTATCGCCAATAACAAAAACACCCTATATAATATCTGTATTCTTGTTTAAAATGTCAATTACAGTGACCAAATCCAAAAATGTAACCTTGCAAAAATCTGAGGAATCCGCACTCCAATCTGTACTGCACACTCTGCAAAAACAATCGGCCGAGGTCAAAAGTGTTCAAGTACTGCCTAATTTTTCGATCGACACCGACACTGCTTTACAAATGAACATTCCTTTGGTCACTCAAGGTCTGGTTGTCTGTGTCTCTCGGAACTATAAAATGAGTCGTGCCGATATGAGTTGGTTTCATCCTTCAGTGGGCCGTGGGCGTTCTGTGTACGCCATTGATGCTCCCACAAACAAGAGCAAATTACAAGCCGTCTCTTTTGCCACCTTGGGCAGTTCTGTGGGAGAATTTGTCACGTCGCATCCGGACGAATTCGGTTGCGCGGATGTGGTGCATCACATTGTGGTGGACACAGCCCCCGATTTGTCGGCCTCCTACGCCAAGTGGTTGGACGGTGACATGACGGCGGGCGCGGTGCAACAGGACTGGAAACGCACTCAGTGCGACCAATCCAAATCGGTTCCGGCCTACAGCCAGAGCCATCGCGATTCTTTGGTACATGGTTTTGCCCAAGCTTCTATGTACACCGACACTGTTAACGATGTGTTGTCGGACATGTCTCACGTATACTTTACAAACAACTGTGTCAAACACCATTCCACCAGTGTTTTGGTGAAATCTTCGGCTTTGGGTGGCTATCGCATGTACACCACGACGGGGACGGAGCAACAATTTTACCCTGCCTCTTTGGGTACTTTGTGTGGCTTTTATGCGTGGTCAGACATGACTTCTAAAAACGTGTCTCGCATTGAGTCTAGCTGTTCTTGGGACGACGACTTGTCGTTTAACACCCAAGTGATGCGTCCTCCAGCTCTTCAGGCTGCTGTGGTCCGCAAAGTGGAGGACGAGTATGGTTTGACATCCAAAGAAAATTTGGTGATGCGTCTTTCTCATTTTTCTGGGTCCTCTTCTTTTGCGGACAAAATGAGTCCCAACCACATTTTTCAGTTGAGTCCTGAATCCAACTCTAAATACATTACGGCCCCTATTGATCCGTCGCACCCTGTGTTTGACAAGGTAGTCCGTAACATAGTCCAACTCCAAGCACAATTTCCGAAGTTCCAACTCTTGAACCCCAAATTTGTGCGTGGGAATCGGTTAAAATTACCCCGAGAAGTGTACAAACAAGTGGTCTAAAATAACTAAATTCGATTAAAATACTAATTATACCCCGGTTCTGTCCATTTTCTACGAGAGACAACTCTAATTTTTTTCAACGAATTCATCACCATTGTTTGTTCTCGGTGCAGCCGCACATAAATCTTGTCTTTGTGGTAGCCGGAATTGGTCAGGGTGGAAGACAGTCCCATTCGAAGGGCCACCAGTCGGGCAAACAGTGTCTGGTACCGAGGGTGTTCCATTAAAGTTTTCAGTGTCGTGTTTGGGGCGACCACCTGCACTGCAATGGATTGTGCTTCTTTGAGGTGTCCAAATATTTCACTGGAGAGATGGATAACGCCCGATATTGCGGGGAGCTGTAACCATTTGAATTGAGAATCCCCGTCTTTGGAACAGATGTCGTCGCTCATTTCACAACTCGATTTGGGCGCGGCGGGTTCAAGGGCGGTTCCCGTCATCAGTTTGCCCAACCGCCGCCCCGAAAAAGCGGAGACCATCATTAAAAATTTGTAGGCGGGATCGGATTTGATCTCTTTCGAGAGTTGTTCTCGCGCCATCATTTGTTCAATAGAGGTGTGGCTGCTCAGAAGTGTGGCCCGTTGTTGGACACCGTCACTCCGAGTGGACTTGTTGTGGTCCAACACTCGCAGTGAAATTTCCTCCTTTTCGAGTGGTTCAGCCGGGGCAAATTTCAAGTGGTGATGGTTCCAATGATCAGCCATTTGAGAGAAAAACTTTGCTTTTTATACTATTAATCTACGTGTTCTATTTTGGACCTTAACATGGGCAAACTCATCTTGGTAAACAATATGTCTCGTTGATGCTCAACCCATTTAAAGTAAAACAACAGACCAAAGCCTCCCAGGCCAATGACAAACCAATGTATTTTGGACCAAAACCAATCCAGACCACCCTCGCAACGGCCGTGCCCACATGGGTACCAATCGTTTAAAATTTCGTAAAAAGCAGTTTGAGAGGGCTGCTCGTTGACGATTTGTTCGGCCTTTTCACACAGGTTGAAAGTGCCCAGCTGGGCTCGAGTAATGGCATCGGCACAGACGTCCGAATTCAGGTAGGTCTGTGCCGCTTCGTGCTGGCGACGATGCTTGACATGGTATCGATTAAAGTTGCGGACCTGTAGCAAGCAACAAATGACCATCAATGTTGTCAATGTCCATTGCAGATACATGTCCCATGCACCACTGCAACATTTATAGTACTTGAACCAGAGCACACATTTTAAATCCCTTTTGTTGCAATATTCGACAGACTTCCACTGTCAATTGTTGGTCTCGGGTCAACGTGACACGGCTTCCCATTTCAAGTGGGCCATCGTTGTGCACTGTCTCCACGATCACGACAAAATGCCAAGAGTCGTCCCAATCGTTGGACGCTTGCCATTGCAGCAGTGCCCTCGATGGTTTGGTGTCAAACGATTTCTGAAACAACCATCGCCGATGGTGTCGGTCGGTCCAGGACTGCTTATGTCGGACGACGTTTCGGGAACTGGGGACTTGGGTGAACATGTTTTGAAATCTGTTTATGCAGTTAAGTAGGGCTGTTCGATTAGAGGAATTTGATCCAATTCATTTTAGTAGTATATAAAGCATATGTTCTACTATTGAATGAATGGAAATACTACCTCCTTTGGATTTCGAAGCGGTCGCCGACAATACAGGAATGATGAACGATGATGACCCTGGAGATTTCGTGCCTTGTTATTTCTCGGGCGACGAGGAAGATGAGATGCATATGGACGGCTGCAAATGTGCATTGTGTCAATACGGCGACGGGGGGTCGGGAGAGGCCCATTCGGTGATTCAAAGGATGCAGGAGATTGATTCTCAAATGGTGGGCAAGATACGAGACGACGAAATCTATCGGTTGCAGGCGGATTTGTACCGTTCGCACGTCAAGGAACCATTGGAACGCCAAGGCATCGATGCCCCGGAAGTGACGGCCGACACCTGCAAGACCCATTTTTCCAAACATCGAATGAACATGAAAAGGATGGTCGGTTCTGAAATCACCTTTGTCAATTCGATGCAAAAACACATGCGGCGTGAACAGATACTCAGTCGCAACAATGTCACTGGCCGTACCAAAGTCGACAACGGTTCCATCAAGCAGTGGATTGCACTGTCCAAACACAAGCTGGACTTGATCAAATACTGGAAAGGTCCACTCAGCAAGGAAGTCGGCTCCAAAACACAAAAAATAAAACCATACAGTTTTTCGTAATCACCAATAGAGGGAAGAGTGGGAGTGTCCACATTGTCCCCATATTTTGTAACTGTACGAATCGGCATTGGCCAAGTGTTCACCCTCTGTGAGAGTTTGAAACTTATTTTGCCAGACATAGGCCAGGTCGATGGCCCCCAATCCAATGTGTGCACATTCGTGAATCATGACCAGTGCTTGTGATTCGGTGTCCATCGAATGGTATTTGGAGGTTAAAAAAATACTGTTGTTGTCAAAGCGATGGATAACAAAAGCAGTGGGAACAGTGTCCATGTAGGGTATCCTACCGTTGCGAACACTGTACACGACTGATTTTTGTAGACAGGTATCAATTTTGCCCCAGTCGATCCGAGGAAAACTGTTTTTGGCACAGTTGACCAGTCGGGTAGCTGTTTCAAAAGTCGGTGTCGAGGCAAACAACTGGTGAGGACTCTGGTAGACCAAGTACATCTCTATAAAGATTTGGGAGTACAGGAGGAGCATCAATACCAGTAAAAACCAACAAAACTGGTCACCTGTCATGACAGAGACAGTTGTATATTGGTTATATCAGTAAAAAAAAAGACACATATTGGATTTGGGATTTTATGTACATTAAAATCCCAAATCCAACACTTTGTCTGTTCGCTCCACAACTGTAGTATGACAGTATAAATAGGGTAACATTTTTTTCAAATGACTTCTGTTTCGTTTATGAAAGGCACACCAACCATGGGTACAGTTAATTCTGCATCGCCATTTTCGTTTGGATCTTCTTCTGCGGTGGGTGCTGATTACAATGGTCGACCCAGTGTCAATGCCCTCCAGAATCCAACACTGCACAACAGTGTACCAGAGGTGATGGTCAATTCTACGGCCCGAGCCCCCCTGTTTGTCCGACCTTTTACCCGCGGGTTTGAAAAAGGGTACTCTGAGGGTGATGTCTTGTTTGTCAAACGTGGAGATACTCGTGCATCGACTTGTCACAACGTGGTCGCCAACATTCCTGTATTGAACCATTTGCTTCGCATGACCAAAATTGGAGACACTGATCAACTAAAATACACCACCATCGAAGAGGTGTTGAAGGATTGGAATTACTTTGGTGTGTTGAACAATGACATGGACACTGGATCCAAGTGGCAACGTTTATTGAACGTGAATGTGCGAGGCCGCACTCGCATTGCTCGACTTTGGCAGCCGGCCGACAATAGTCATCTGACTCGTGGTGACATGTTATGGCTTGGATTTTTCAAACAAACACAGGATAAAAATACTGCCTTTTTCGGTCCAAATGGAATGCGGGAACCAATGAAGTCTGGCACTGAATACTTTCAAGTACGTGCAACCATTGACGGTCGTGAGACGAAACCACCGTCCCAGTACGCTTCTGACAAGGCTGTCTATCTTCTTCCGGTCGGAATTGTGTCCCAAGTCACTTTGAAAAAACCAACCCGTACCATGATCGAAAAAGCGCATTCGGTGACCGAGACCTGTAAGGCGTTGGAACGTATAGAAGTCCTCATGCGTATATAACAAAAACGCGGTATATAAATCGCTCTATTTTTAATTATAACAACCAATGTATTCTTCCACAAAACGTCGCCGTATCAAACCTTTTGCCCGACCAACATCTTTTGATTTTAATGCTGCTTTTGATATTCGTCATTTTCAACGCATCAAATATGGTCAGGTGGTGGACCCCTACTTTCCGGCCGTTGGAACAAACGAAGTTTTTCAAGTCATGGAGGGTGAAGTGCTCATGCAAACCCAGCAACCGGGTGTCCGACGCTACGGAGACCACCAAATGCATGTTTTTTCCTTTGCCAATGGTCTTGGGAAAAAAAACACCAAACAGAGCAAGATTAATGCTGAGACGGCCAAGTTGTTAAATGAAGGAGGCCGTGCACCATTTGTCAAAAAGGCGATGATCATGAGAGACCTCAAATATTCAGGTGTCGCGGTCACTGGTTTCAAGCCTGAGGATGATGTGTTTGAACAGGGATTTGTGGTCACTGTGGCTGGGTTGAACACTTTGTTCAACAATGGTAATCACACTCTGTACCCGGGCGACATTATCTGTGCGGACATTCCTAAAGGTAACGGTGGGGACCGTAATCGCAGTGCTTTACAGACGGGCATTCCCCACGGAAAACTGCAATTTATTGTCTCTCCGTACAGTGTGTTATCTAAACAGATCGGCGAACAAAATGCCTCCAAATTTATCATGGGAACTGCTTTGTCATACTCGAAATCGGGTGACCCTGTTGATGTGGTCTTGCACAAATGCAACGTCATTCGCAAAACTATCACTTATACACCTGCAGTCCAACAGGTCCAACAGGCGAACGGCCCGGATGGTAGTAACCCATATACGCAAAAGAAGAAACGCACCAAAAAATAAGTAAAGAATAGAAATGATCATGATTACACCATAAACCTAAAATTTATATTATAAATAGTCCTCCACATTTTATCTGATATGAACTGTACATTGTGTAATCAACTAGTTTCTGACTGCAATAAAGCGACATTTGAATGTGGCCATCATTTCCACCTGTCGTGTGTGTTGCAAAAATCCTACTCTTCTCTCTGTTCAGTCTGTGACAAATCGACCAAAAACTTGCCGGATATGGGTCTGGATCGAAACGTGGCCATCTCAGCATCCATTGCTTCTCGAATACAACAACGACAATTGAAACCACACACTGCTTCCACAATGATGCAACGACTGACCCAAGCCATCACACCACTCACCCCTCAAGCGACCCTTTTTTCGGACCATGTCTACCACAACAAACGACTGTCCTACATTGCCAAACTAGGTTTTGAACCCCGTGATGCGGTTCAGGAACGACTTAAATGGTCGGACATTGCCTCTCGGTACAATACTGACGACATGTTAGAGTTTGGATTCAAATGGGAACATTTGGTAAGCATGGGCATTACACCTGACGAACTGAAAAAGTTCAGCTGGTCACAACAGAGTCGTGCATTGGAATTGGATGCAACAAAAATGATGCAAATGAACATGTCGATCAGTGAGCTGGCTCAAATGGGCTACACTTCGCACCAACTGCTCGAACTGGGTTTTGAATGGCAAACACTGACAAACATGGGCGCCAATGTTTCCACTTGGCCTCAGTTCGGATTGTCTTTGGAAGATATCAAGCGCTACTGGTCTCCGACTCTGACCCAATTGGTCTCTGCTGGATTTTACGACAAAAATCGTGTACAACTGGCCGGCTGGCAAATGGACGATGTGTTGCAGGCCTTGCCCAGCATGGACGATCGACGTTCGGGACGTATGTTGCGGTTAAATTTTTAATCGATGTCTCCAAGACAGCAACAAAGCACACAGACTGGCCACTAACAAAACGATATACAACATTTCTTCGGAGGAAATATCGCTGGGGTCGGAGTCTTGTACTGTTGGCCCATCAAATGTTGGGATTGTCCAGGTCTGTACTGGTTCAATTTCAACAGTTGACATGTAATATACAAACATCCTTCTACTAAATATGATTCGTTTTTTCTTTATTTTTTGGATTTATGCTTGTACTTTTACCTTTGACCTTGTCTTGTTTTTTTACTCGTTGTTGTTGAATCATTTTGTATGGGATAACACCGTCGTATTGCTTCAACCACGGTTTGTAGCAACCGTTGCAGATGGCGACCGTCTCTTCCGTCTCTTCCGAACGTGGTTCGTCGTCCATGACTGTGGTGACAGTGGTCCAAGTGTCTTTACCACGGTATGTGCCACAGATGGTACAGGAGACCGATGTGTACAAAGTGCCTTCTTTCATGCACTGTCCACATGTAAACCCGTGTCGGTCGTGCTGTTCTTGGTGAAACGTGGTGGGATTGCCACAAGAGGGACAAAACAAGTACAGTGCCCCATGGAATTGAAGAAGGCATCCTGTCATGTTGATCTGCACACACTCTGTATGAGCACAGCGTTGGTTCTGCACAATCTTTTTGTTTGTTTTCCACACTTTTTTAAGGCTGCGTTTCTGATGTTCGTCGAGTTCAACTCCTTCCAGAAAGGAACCCACTGCAATTCTTTTACGTTTTTTAGTGTCTGATTTTTCGCAACGTTTTCCGCAGTAACATTTTAATGTTTCATCATCAATAATAATTTTGCTGTGGCCATTGGCAAACAAATTATTGACTTTGCTGTCTTTATTGACCACAAAACCTTTGAAGGAGTTGCAGGACAGACAGAGATAGACTACCCCAACGTGTGCCGTCAGTTCTTGTCCGGGAATCAACCCATACCTCCGACGCAATGCCCGACACTGTTCCTCGTAGTAGTGTCGCGGTAAATGAAACACACGAATGTCCGAATGAGTTTGTCGAAAAGCGGCAAACAGTGCCCGCACGGCTTCGAAATCGTAACGACTCAATCCCTGCAGAAGTTTGCGCAGTTCTGTGCGAAAGGCGTTTTGATGGACGTGGTTGTACATATTTGTCAACGAGTCGATGGCAAGTTGGTTGACATTGAAATATTTCAACCATTGGATGTGTATCCGTCCCCGTTCGACACGTTGTGTCATTTTACGCAGTAAATGGACGTATTCCATGGGAAATTTTTGGTAGATGTCGACTCGCCGTAGTGTTTCGTCGAGTTTGTCACAGGTTGAAATGACTGCCTGACAAAAGGATTGTCGTTGTGGCCGATACAAATTGCGCAATTGTTGTTTGTTGACAATGACCAGTGAAGATTCGACATGGGCGACCCAGTCCTGCAACGAGGAAGAATTCCGAATGTTGGCTTCGATGGTTGTACGAGAGCGGTCCATGGCCGTCCGTACAGTGTTTTCGAAAATGTTCCATTTGTAGGTACTGCATAATTCGTTGTACAATGCTGGAATCATGGGCATAGAAAAGGTCAGAAATTCTTTAATTGTGTAAAACAACAGATGCTGGTAGTTGGTAAACAACCATTCCTGCAACTGAGTTCGGTTGGGACGAGAGTATACCAGTCGCCGTAAAATTTCTTTGCGGCAGTCCCACGTCAAACGTTTTTGGCAATGCCTGTACATGCCCAGTAACGAACACAGCAGAGCTGAACGCATAAACTCGTGCACGGTGTCGTCAGACTGGCAGTAGTTGGAAATGATTTCTCTCAGATTGCGGATTTGGCACCGCTGCGGCAAAGCTTTGCACATGAGATGCACAATGGGTTTTAATTTCGTTTTGTTTTCACTCCAAAACGAACAGGCTAATTGCTCGTTGATAATGTCGGGCAGGTTCGATTCTTGAATCACATCCATCGTTTTGGGACAGTGTTTGTGAAACAGGGGAAGAATATTGCCAGGCTGTGCGTCCTCGATGGCACACATCAGTGGCACGTGAGCATCGTAATAAATATAAATGTTAAAGGCAATGTCGCGGGGCAGAGTGGTCATTTTCATGATATCGATGGTGTGATTGACGATCGACACCAATGAGACCACGTTGGTCGTGGTCAGGTGTTCCAAGGGTGGGGTCCAGGACCGAGAACCCGGGTACTCGGTTGCAATCTGCAATCTGTCCCAAAAAGAACCCATAAACAACCACTCGTGCGCCGATCCCACAAAATACTCCAAGAGGGCCTGTTCCGGGAGCCGACGAACAAATCCATCTTCGAATTCAAAAGGACAGATGCGCCCGAGATTTAACTCCCGGGCGCCGAGACTAAAAAATGGTCTTGTTGTCCAGGATATTTCATTCGCCATTGTTCGTAATGACGGACACCGTTTTTGACTTTGAGACGGTACGCATTGCGCAAATGCAGCACAATTGGATCCAGTAAACCTTGGAAAATTTGATGAGAAGACACAATGCAGTCCTCCAAACAATATTCACCCTCTTTGTCCACAATGTTACGGTAATCCTGCAAAATGACATTGTTCTTCACGCCCATTCCGTCTGCACGAATGTTGATAAATGCTCGGGCTATCTCGGAACGCTTGCACATCAAACAAAGCCTACCCTCTGACGGCAAACGACCACTGCGGAGGTATTCCGCTTCTTCCGTCGGGAGCAAAAATTCCCGGAGGATAAACGCATTGTCTGTCACGTACGGGAGGTGCATGCCTTGGCACTGGTCGTCCAAAATGCAACAGCGTTCTTTGCCGACTGCTTCGCGCAAGTAATTTTCTTCGTAGGCACGAGTCACCACCTGGATAGAAACCCGGACATGCTCCTTGTGTTTAATGTCTTCTGGAGAAAGAGTGTCGCAAGCGGGCTGCTGCAACAAAGCACGGACGTACGGAAAATCGTACGGTCGCAAGTGGGACAAATCCGTGCGGTGCCAATAGTCCTGATTCCGTTGGTTGAAAAAATTAGTTTCCGCCACCATCAACGACGGATTCGTTGAGGACGAAGAATCCGTCTGCAATAAGTCGGGAGTGTTTTCCATGGGCACAACTGTTGACCCAGACAATGCCTTGAATTCGTAGTTGGGGGCAACCACTGACTTGTCAGTGGCATCGATGGGGTTTAGCATCTCTGAGTTGTCCGAGACTTTCTGACGCTTCGCAGTGCCCCCAATAGAAAATTCGTTCCAATGAGTTGCCATTGGTTGTGTGGTGTATATAACCAGTGTTAAAACACTTAAATAGTCACATATGATTAACATTATTCAGTAGAGACTAAAAATGGATTTGTTTAATGGGATTTGTTGGTCAACCGCCATGGTGGAGACTGTCTATTTATGTCGCCATGTAGTGAAAGCAATTGTTCTTTGCCGATACTAGCACATGCCCATTGTTTTTGTTGTGGTAGCCAGTGTGTGGGCTTGGGTTGTGGGACGTGCCATTGCTTTTGGACCATCGCTGCATATCTTGTATTGGAGGGCCCCTCTTCAGACCACAAGTTGGTACAGGCTCACTCCAATGGTGGGTCAGATGCCTCCTGCTCTGTTGACAGTGTTGCCGATTGTGTTGGCACTCTCACAGTTGCCCCTGTTGTACATTCAACACGTGCCCACACAATTGACAGGAGTCTTGTCGTTAGTATCGTGGCATGCTTTTGTCCCGGTGTTTGTCGTGCACCAGCATTCCGAAACACAGATCGCTGCTTGGTGTGTCTTCAACACTGCCTTGGCTGCATTGGGGGTGCACAGTTCTGTGTATTTTCTGTTACCATTGGTGGTTTTTGTTTGGCTGCTTTGCATTCAGATTCAAGTGATGCTCACCGATGTGGTACGACACCCGCCCGGCACAGCTCGAGAACCACGAATTGTGTAGGGTCAAAAATTTTTTAGAGGTTTTCAAGTATAAAGTTGTCTGTTTTGTGTCACAGTTCTCTCTAGACAAATGACCTCCTCCGCCACATTGCAAAATAACATTCGCCAACGCGTGGTTTTAGTTGTGGCACTCTCTATCGGCATTCAAGCGGGGAAACAAATGGTCTCCGATTCGGTGCACAAAGCGACCACACTTCTCGAAATAAACTACGGCCTCTACGGGATACTGTTGTTGTGTTCGATCATGCCCAGTAAGAGCGCGTGGTACATGGGTGGTTTGGTTTCGGTGATGGCGACATTGATCGATGCGGGAGTGTTTGGGTTGGGGTTGATAGCAACAATGAGATGCATTGACAAAGCTGGGTGTGTGTCTACGATCCCGGGCAGTGTGGTGGTACTGGTTTTTGTTGGACTTCAATGTTTGTTAGACGCGTACCAAACGTGGAATGTCTACATCGTACTGCGCCAACCGTACTTTGTGGCGTCCTCCTCACAACGACTCCGAGTGACCGTGGCGTGGGCTCTGCCCTTTGCAATCCTGACCAATATGGTACTGATGAGCGCGTCGACTTGGACGGCGTGGGTGTCACCCGGGTTGGTGGCCTACCCCATCGTGATCGTGGTCGCTCAATCCCGCGAAGACCTCTTTGTGGCAATACTGCTTGGGGTGGCGCTGGTCTCGCACTTGGTCGCTCTACTCACGGTGGAGCATACACTGGCCAGAACATCGATCGTGATCCAAAGCGTGTTGAGCACAATGGGCTTGGCTCTGACACTGATTCCCTCTTCCGTGTATGTCAAGCCACCGTCTCGTCCGGACCCAGATGTCGTGCCCATGTTGCCAGTCAACTCCAAGCCAACAGTGTCAAATGGGTTGACACGACGTCGAAACAAATCCCAGCATCTGCATTTTTAAAGACAGTCATCGACTATAAACATTTGACTTTAGAATTTCATCATGCAATTTATCAATCCATCGTCCATCGACAACGTGGAACAACACTCCGACAGCGAAGACGACAGTGGACCACCGACAACAACTCGACCCGAAGACCTGCCCAGCATTGACGACAGTCGCAGCCACCCACGCTATGCAGCCACACCCTTGCACACCCATCAGGAACCACCACCATCTTCTTTTTTGAACAATGCCCTCAAAGTACTCTGTTTGGGCATGGTCATTTCCCATCTTGTCATGATTTGGACCTTGAGAACCGATGTCAATCGACTCGAGGCATATCAGAAAGAAATCAGTTCGCAATGCATTCATGTTTTCAAAATGGTGCAAGACATGAAACAAGTCGAATGGAGAATGGTGCCAACCAATGTTTAAATCCCATTTCAGTGTCAGAATCAAACTATATAGTTTAACCAAATACGACTACATTGACCATGCCTTCCACTGGAAAAAAGAACAAAAAGTCTCGAGATCCAAACCGACCCAAGCGTGCGATGACACCTTTTTTGTACTACGCTTGTGAGCAGCGGGCCATCTTGAAACAACAAGGTCGTAAGATGGCCTTGACTGAACAGTCGCGCTACATTGCGGACCTGTGGAAAAACATTTCGGACAAGACCAAGTACATTCAGCAGTCGGACAAGGACAAGGCTCGTTACCAAGACGAAATGGCTTCGTACGAACCGCCATACAAAATCAAACGTCCTCGTTCGTCGTACGCTTTCTTTATGCGAGACCGACGTGCCGACATTGCCCAGCAGTTTCCTAATAAGACCCCACGTGAATTGATGGCGAACATAGCTACGGTCTGGAAAGAGTACAGCGATGACGTCAAAGCAAAATACGTGGACATGGCGAACCAAGACAAAGTGCGATACAACGAAGAAAAGGAAAGAATGAAAGGAAAAGAATAGAATTATCTATATACAGTGTATTTTTACTAAACAATCTTTCTTTTATATTTGAATGCGGGTTCGTAAATATTGCGCGTTTGTCTCTTCCACTTTTCCTTGGGTGTGGGGATGTTGCCTGACCTGGTGGGTCGACCGTTTGTTGGTAGAAATGGGACATCGAACCACATCGGCTCCTTTGTGCAACCATAGCCAGCTGCAGTACGTCTCGATGCATTGCTATGCCACAGCCATTGCTGTCGTTGGACAATCGGTCTATTCATTTGTAGGACGCCAACAACAGTTTCACCGTGAAACAATCTTGCTGGGGGGTCGTCAACCATGCATCATACACCTTTGTCTGTTTCAGGTCGGAATTTGTGCAATGTGGTCCATCGTGATCGCTTGCCTTATCGATGTCTCACCATGGCTGTGTTACGATTTTGTCCTGGGACATCGGGCCACCATAGCTTTGGTCGCCATGAAACTTATCCTGGTCCTGGTGGTTGCCGAACAGAAATTGTACGAATGGACATTGGAGAGGACAGTCGGGACCCACGCCTTGGAAATATAACAACAGTCGTGGCGACATTTGATTTTGTTATTTGCAGTATTTATGGACAATCCTTTCTTTCAAATGTGGGGTTTCTCACTTCTGTTGTTTGGGGTGGTCAGTCTTGTTGGTAGTTCGGTCATCATGTGTCGCAAGTTGTGGTTTCGCATTCCGTTTGTCCTGGTTCTACTACTGTTTCCCACTCTACAGAGTTGTCGCCAAGAGAAAACACCGCGAATTTATGACTTCAAACGCACAGAGTATTTCAAACACACAGAGTATATATAGGCTTGCATAGGTTGGTGTACAATGACATGTCGCATCTGTTTAGAAGACACAGAGAGTGGACCTCTGCTGTCAGTGTGCCACTGTGACGGGACCTGCAAACATGTACATCGAGACTGTCTGCAGAAATGGATTGATACCAGCCAGAGCACCCGTTGCGAACTATGTCTGGCCGAATACACCCACGACTATGTTCAACCCACCCGAACTGTGCCACGTCCCCAACACAGAGAAAGAGACTGTCTTATTCTCTTTGTGTCGTGCATCTGGTGTGGAATGTTTCATGGGTGTCTCCTGTCCATGGATGTCTGGAGAGGCTACCAATTTAGAGACAATCTGGTGTTTGGTTGTCTGATCTTTAACGTGTACCATGCCTGCATCTGGATTGCAATCTTTAAACTGAAACACCGCACTGAACTGGTGTCCTGTCTCTGGATTTTATCCGTCACAGCAGGAGGATGGGTGACTTGCCTCTTGTTGAACAGCTACAACGACCAAATGGCACTGTCCATTTACTTTAATATTGTGGTGTCCCTTATTGGGTTGGTGTTGTCGGTCTCGTACGTTCAAAAATGTCACCGACGATGCAGAGGACTGGGACAAATCGACGAAACACAGTACGACGCTACTCCATCGACATTTGAGTGATTCTGTTGTCGTTATTTCCAGAATATATAAGTTGTGCATATTTTATAATTTTATTATCCACGTATGTCACTGTGTGGTCTATAATGAGTTTAAACGACATTTATGCCCAAGCACACAACAAACGAAAATCAGAGGGTAAAAAGCGAAAAGCAATAGAAATTATTTCAAAGACAATAAGCGGACAGGAAGAACGTATAAGAAAAAAACAAGAACACAAATTGCATTTGTGGAAAAATATTGAGGAACAAAAACACCAAGGAACGTCATGGCAGAACGAGACCAAACGTAGAAAACAGTTGCCACTAGAAGGTAAACCAACTATGGACGCACTGGTTAAGCATGTGAAAAAGACTACAGAAATTAAGTTCACACTACACCTTTTGTGTGCAATACACGACGCATTATCATAACGGCGAACACAAAGCGACCATGTCCGTCTTGTAATGTGTAACCACATATGAGACACATTTTACAAAAATAAAGTATATCATGATTATAAATATACTGCTTTCTCGCCAACATGAATGTCATACTGTATCGAAAATGGTATTTGTCCGAAAATTGGGGCGCCAACAGATTTACCAAAATCAACCATACAGTTGTTGAAACCCAACAACTCGACGTTTGGAAAAACAATCGTGTTACCCAAGTGAATGACCGAAACCGCAACAACCATCCGTTGGTCCTCTCTGGCCAGGCTTATTGGACCAATGACCGAGAACTGTGCGTAGGATATCGATTACAGTCTAATACAACTGTATTTCGACCTATTTTTTCCCACCGACGACAACGAAGTGTGGACCGAGTGAATAGAGAAATTATTCATCCGACCAAATTTTGGTGGGCTGTAAGGATGAGATATTGGATGACCATTTGTCACATCCAAAAACTACCTTTGGATTGTGTCGATTGTATTGTAAGATTTATTTATTAAAACTAAGATTTGCAACTACTTTTACTACGCTTTTATCTTCAATGATTCTGCCACTCGGTGCAGTCGTTTAAACTCTTCAAAAAAAGTGTTTGCAATTTCGGGGTCGTCGAACACCATGATGTTTTCCAAATTGGTGACGGCGGATTCAGTCACGTTGAAAGACCCGTTCATCACCCAGATGGGTATCCGTTCGTCCGACAACCCAATCAAAAATTTATGGTGCATCAAAGATTTGTATCGTCCACGACCGGCACCCAGAGTACGGATGACCCCCCCTTGAAAACAGCCCGATAGTTTGGCGTAAGCTTTTTGGTTGGTGCGCCGTTTTGTTAATTTATCCTTGGTACAAACAATACTCACTCCTTTGGTGTGTTCCGCCATTGCTTTGAGAACACGCTTGTTGGACAACCAGGCAATGCATCCAACAATGTAGCTGGTGTCTTCCCTTTTAATGTTGCGCACCAAGGTATTTTGGATACCCCGACCGTCAAACACAATCGATATTTTACGTTTGCCCCGTTGGTGCACACACTGGCGTTTTCGGTCGTCGTCGTTGGCCTGTTGATTCAAATCCCGACTTCGTTTCTTAGACATGGTACTCCGGACAAAAACAGTATATATATAAGTTTTTTTATGTGTATCATATATTGTAAATGAATCCCTACGAACTTTTTTGGAACTATCACCACCACCAGGAACTGCCGTACTTGGACAAAAATATTCAGTATGACAGCTCCCAAATCAAAGCTTCACTGGCGGATCGCAAAACGTTGCAGTTGGTGTTGATGATGTACAAAGAACAGGGTCAACCGCCGACATACCTTCAACAATTGTTGGACATCGACATCAACGACGTCTGTGACGCTGTGGCACGTTCGAACATATCCACACCCAGATATTCACCTCGTAACAAAAACACCCCTAATCCCCCTGCTACTACAACGGGACAGCAGGGCGAAACTAAATCGGGCATTACACCCTCCATAATTCCTCCTCTCACCATCAAGTTGAAGAAATTGGTTGGAGCTGCCACTGAAAACTCTGCCCCACAGACCAAGCAGGAGAATGGGTTGTGCAAAGAAAGAACTGTCTTGTTGTGCGATACTTTATTTTTGGGATCTTTCCACAGACGACGATTGTTGAGTTTGGCCAAACTAGTGAATGCAGTAGTGGACATGAACTGGGTTAAAGCAGTGGCTTCGAAAGTGGTTGGTATGGACCAGACTGGGTTTTGCATGCTTGACGAACGACTCCAGTACGAAGACCGACATGTCCACTATTATGGGGGGGTGACGAAATTCATTGAACTGTACCAGACGATGGGTGACGATTCAGTCATCACTTTTTCGTTGGAAAAATCTGATATAGCCATCCACATGCCAGATTTTAGAAATTCTATGAAAAACAAATTGGTTCGAGGCACTTCGATGAAGCACAAATCCGAGTCATTGGTGGGCGAATCATTGAGTTTGGTTATGTTTGCTTGTGCTATTGGGTTGCCGTTGCGAAAAATGTACACCACTTCCAATTTCTTGTCAAAATGGAAAAATCTTCGTTTTTTTAATGTCAATCGAAATAATATTGTTCGAACAATATTGAGAGGCATGCTCGACGACGAACAAGTGGTGGGCAATGAAACGACTCAACTGTTATTACAGTACGAACAAAAACAAAAATTGTTTGCGGTTGACATTGAAAATATCAAAACAACTCGCCAGTCCGTTTTCACATACTTTTACAACCAATGGTACAGTTACCCATCGGCATCAGAACTGTCGACCATCATTCTTCGTTTGAATGCCATTAAACATTTCTTGTTGCACGACCGTGAGTTACCGAAAAAACACAAGTCATCCAACACACGCGAGCCACCGAAAAAACAGAAGTCACCGAAAAAACAGAAGTCACCGAAAAAACAGAAGTCACAGAAAAAACAGAAGTCACAGAAAAAACGGGAGCCACCGCCACCACAATCGCCACCATCGACAACTTTCATGATCTGATTATATAAATAGTAGGGGGTACAAGTGCCTGCTTTAATGAAATGCATTTATTGTGATATATCTCGCAGTTACTATGGGTCGGTTGAACATGCCTGCCGGCAAAATTGCAATCGTTCCGATTCCGGATATCATACGTTTGTGACCCAGTGGTGCTGCTTCTATCTATTCAAAAAACCTCGGCAAGATCTTCAGAGAGGTAGGCAGCAAACACGCCCGAACACTATTTAAGGACTTGTGTTCGCTCCATCTACACTCCGAAATGTCGGCCATGAAAACACACGATCTATGGGATATCGTTCACGGAGACAACATCACGGTTGAGAACGAAGATGGAGAACAGAGCATGGTCGTCAAAAAAATGTTGGTGTCCAGGACTCGTCCTTCGCGTTGTCAGATTTTTACGGAAGGTGAAAGCGTCGGCAGCATCTCCTCCTCCACCACCAAAGTCTACAACGGTAAAATAGAAACAATGGTTCCCACAGACAACATCACGAATTTTACAATAAACGCCAAAGTAGGGGACCACATGCAAGAACTATGTTTGAAAACAGTCAAATCACAACAGAGCGAGTGTACAATATCTTAACCCAAATAAATCCAACTTTGTAAGGAATATGTTGGTATTTAAACATTAATGCTGAAATAACCAAAGAATAAAAATGTCTGCATTTAATTACCAACCCTCTAAAAGTTCATTGCGCGCGGATACCGTGGTCGAATTTGTGAATCGTTCGTTACTCGATTTCAAAATGCAGGAGATTCCAGGCATGGGTCCGGCTACAATTGAAAAATTTAAAACCCATGGGATTTACACCCCCTCGCAAATATTGGCCAAATTTCTCTCGTTTGTACATTCCGAAGATGTGACGGCACACGAGGTCTGTAATTCGTTTTATGATTGGGCCAATCCCATCATGGGCAAAGCCAATACCCACAACTTGACGTTTGCGATGGCCAACTATGCCGGGGAACATGGGTTGTTTCGTTACGACATGTGAACCACCATCCAGTAGGCAACCATAAACAATAACAAAATTCCAATGAACATTATTCGAGTGTCACTGTTGTAAACCCCGATTGTTGTGACTGTACCGCTTGCAACAATGAAGACCAGTGCCGACATAGCCCGTCCTAAAGAGACCACCACCGTTGGTGACATCGCCCGACCCTCGGTCTGTTTAAACTGTGTCAGTGCTCTAGCGGGAGTGTACAGTTGTCGTTGTTTACGTCCATGTTGGACAGACATCAATACAAAAAAAGGTGTTCTCCTTTAATAGTAATATTTAACAGTTGCACACGCACTCTTTTAGTCTAATAAATATGTAAAAATATCCAAACATTAATTAATCTCTTTTTTTTTATCTGCAACAACTCTCGGTTCTTTGTCACTGACTCCCGGTAATTTTTTACATGCAATGATGACATTATTATCGTCAAAAATCCATTCGAGTCGAGTATTTTTCAATTCTTGAAATGTGTCGGGATCGATGAGCACGTTGTGTTGTGTTTTGACCCCCATCCAGTTGTCCACCTCCTTGGGGTTGTTGACAAACAAAGAAAACACATGGTACTCATCTCCGTTACGTTTGGCAAATCGGTACGGTGCAGCAATTGTGTTAACCAGTTCCGTCATTTATTTTGAGAGAAAGTCGCGGCTTTAATATAGACAATTTGAGCCGGTGCTTTTTGGATTCGAACTTGAACACCACGACCAGTTGCACACAAAAGAGGACTATAAACAGGTTACAACCCAACGCAACATGTTAAAAATACTGTTTTTACTGATGTCTACTGGATTGGTGAACGCGTGTCCAACAAAGGAGAAGGCCATCGAATGTTTCTACAATATTGCCGACTACAACAACGACGGTCGCGTGACCCGAACCGAACTCGAAGGGGTTATCGATAGTCACTTGCCATGGTGGCAACGCACCCCCTTCTACTTGTTTGGTGGCATTGGCCGAATCATGCACGACTGTGACGCCAACAAAGACGGTGTCCTGACCCCAGCAGAGGCTATGGCGTTGAAAAAAACCTGCTTGGAGACCTGCTTTAAAAGGTCGGCCGTCGCTCACGTCTTCAGCTGTCCGGCCTAGATTCGATTTCGAAGGACAGCTGTTTGTTTGCGAATACTTTTTAAAAATAGGATGTGAACTCTGATTTTATTCATTCTTGTGTCGTACAACTGTTGTATTCTACTTTTTTTTAAAGGGTTGCAGAGAAATAATGGATTTAGGACAAAATATCTAGGAATGTCCATGTCTTTGTCCACTCGTTGTTGACAAATGTATAGAATCTTCTTGAGAAAATTATAGGATTGTCTTATTACTGAACAGCTACGGTCAACTCACTCGTGGGTTTGGAGACTTTATGGACTGGGTAAGGGCGGGACAGTGGGCTCCCAAGGAATGACCACACTCAAAAAACGAGACCATTGAGCACGTGCTGCTCGTACAGCTTGGCACCGTTGTTTGAGCCCCAGTGTCGCATCGGACGCCACAGTGGTCCAATGGAATGCGTTCCAAAAGGCATCTCGGGCAGGGGAACGCCATACCCACCAATCTGTGTAGTGCCACTCGAGGCCATGGTGGTTGATAAAATAAAAAGCTTCTTCGCGTTTGGATTGTGTTACTTGAATTCCTTTTACCCTCAGAAAAGACTCGTACGACATACACACTGTGACAAAGACGTATTTATATCACACTTTGCAATATCATTCAGCAACCACACACAACAATGTTGTTACAAGTGTTGAGCTATTTCGGAAAAAGTCCTTCCGGTCTGGACAATAGAACCGCGTTCGACAATGGTCCAGGTCTGTGTTTGGCAGGAAAACATCAATTGGGCCGTTCGTTTTTGAGCGATCACGTAGCCCGTTTCTATGGGCAAGCGAAACACGTGATGAGGCGCGAAAAAATGCCAATCGGAACAGTGACGCTCCTTGAAAGGTCTCCAATTGATGTACAGTCTCAATTCCAAAGGTATGTCGGGTTCGTCCTCTAACAGGATCATGGACTCTGTCCACCAAGACGAAGGTTCGCGAATCTCATCGGGTAATGCGGTAAGCATTGAATCAAATTGTGCCAAGATTTCTTGTGCTTTGGATTGCATTGTTGCTTTGGATTGCATCGTTATGGTTGAACTACTACTCTTTCAAATAAAAAAAACACATATTCGTAATGAATATTGTTGATGCCAATGTAGTACATACCAGACGGAGAGAAACACAAAAAGAACAGAAAAAATATTTATTGTGTATTGGATACAACTAGATGGAGGTAGTTCGACGCCCGTCTTTGGTGCGGGTAATGGTGTGTCCACGGTGCTTCACCACCGTTGGACACAAAGCTTTGCGGAGTGCCTTGATCTCCTTCTCTTGTTTTTTGATGTGGCGCAGTTGTTTGCAACAGCTGTCGTTAAAATTCTTTAAACTTTTCCGTAGTAAATCTCTTTCATTTTTGACACTTTGGAGATGATTTAAGAACACGCCCGCTGTTTTAGACACTCTCTTTCGGAACAGATTCGTTTCCTGGTGGGTTTCAGACACTTCATTTCTCAATTTGACGACACTGCGTTGGAGAGCTCTCATGGCACGGGGTTGGGTGTTTGTTTTCATGATTATTAAAGTGTGTTTGAGTGTGAGAGTCAAACTTAGAATAGAAATTTCTTTTGGAAAAAAAAAAGAGAGAGATTATATAGTGAATGTTACAGGTACTACAAGCCTACAGTGTTGACATCGGTATCTGTGTGCAAAGGTCTAGCACCATACGACAGGCCTATTTTTACTGGTCCATCAGGCATCAACGTCAGGACAGTTCGGACGCTCGACATCAGTTTAACATACTCGGCATTGTCGTGCTGAACAACTCTCATTCGCTGCCGCAGGGTCTCGTAAATGTCTTGAGCTGCTTTGATGTTTGTTTCTATTCGGAGTGTTGCGGTATTCAATTTGGGACGTTTGCTCTGGCCATTGTTGGGCAAGAATCTTTGTTGACGTTTACTTTTGACGTAAAACTTGTCTGAACGCCCTGCTTCTTGGACCAAAAATTGTCCGTTTTGGAACGGTACCAATACAAACGCAAACTGCGAAGGAATGCCGTTGGTGTGTGACCGATAATTGACCCCCAATTCAAAAGCAGTATCGTGCCCCGACTTTTTATCCACACATTTTTTTTTAAACTCGAGTGTGTTGTTGGAAATTTCTTGGGGAGAGACAAAAAGCCCAGCGTTGCGGCGAATCGGGTTCATTTTCTTGGTCTTGATGTCCGGAACACGCACCGCAACTCGCTCACTGTTTTCGAAATACAACACCAACATGACCAACACGCTGTCGAAGGACGCCATTCTGGAATTAAAACGGATTCCAGGGTACTTTTTATGCACAGGCTCGTCCCGAAACAAAGTATTGCCATTCTCGTCTTTGATAAAATTGACCAGAGTGATGTTTCTGTCGATGTCTTTCATTTCTGAAAACTTAAACGATGGACATTCCACGGTATGCAGGGTCTTTGGCACGACTACGACGTCGTCAGTGTCCATCCATTCGTCTTCCGAGTCGTATGAGACCATCGGTTTGGAGAAGGTGGTCGTGGTTGGCATTGTTGTGGCAATGTGATTAGTCTGGAGTGTTGTCAACATATTATTGGAATATTCTTTTTGTATTTCTAAAATTTAGAATTCACATATTCTTATTTTATGTTATTTTTGTGTGTCTTCAACTGCCACCCCCTCACGGACAGTGGTTTCTGCCAACATCTCAAACAGTTTATTTGCACTATATATTTGGCCCGACACCCATGTACAAAAACATGTCCAGATTAACTAAAACCCCACCAACCAACATGCTTGAAACAGATTTTTTTGAGGAAGAGGAATTAGCGGAAGAGTACACTCCACAGCACCCAGTGTTGGCACTTCATAGTCAACTGGCATCTGTGGCCAACATTGCCAAGGAAGACCACATCACCAACTATGTCGAGGTAGACCCCTTTGCGTCGAAAGAGAATTAACTAATTTAACTAAAAAAACAAACTAATTTATTACTCAACAACTGTGTATTTCACCCACCATCACCACAACCCAATCCCGACAGTCAGTGGCGTTCCAGGTTTGATGTTCTCCCTGGCAATGACCAACGAATCGTGTACCACACAATTTGGAGACATCGAACGACCCAAGTATTTTCCTAAATGGTCCTGATCAATGACCAACATCAACTTAAAAACAGGAGAGTGTTTGGGTACGGTTCTCTGTGAAAACAATCGTTGCATGTGTGAGTATTTGCATCTTCTGATGATCGGGTAAAGACTCATTTCAACTCCACTGTTGGAATACTTATACTCTTTTTTTTTTCAACGGTAGAAAGAACGAAGGGACACAATTCTGATGTTATACACGTTGTGACCCCCGTTGGAGACGGACAACACTGACATCGCATCAATAAAAAAGGCAAGATAAAAAAACGTTTGCCAAAATCCATCGACGACATTTATCGGGCACGCCAGCATTATTGTAAAAAGGAGCATTCCAATGAACCCCCACATGTCTTTAACAGAGGCGATTGTCAAAGGAAACATGTAGTAATACCTAACCGAAACAAAGACACTGTCCAACAAACACCCCAACGAAAAAAAAAGACAGAGCAGTTCCGAATCGTTCAACACGAGTGGCATGTTAGCAAAGAGGATAAAGACAAGACAAGCAGTGGCATCTTTGACAAATTGGCACACTTGAAAACAAGCCATGGTAGTTAGACCAATATAGAGGAAGCAAAGTAACAATTGACATATGATAGAAACATGTGAAAATACATATATATTGTCACACTTATTCACATGCTCCACAGTCCCAACGATGGAGCGCTACATTGATATGGGCTTTTCCCGCGCTGCAGCAGCAGAAGCAGTGGAACGTTTTGACAATGATTTGCATTCGGGGTCACATTGGTTAATGACCCGATCATCGGTTGGACAAATCCCCAAGCGCCTTTGTGTCCGACAAATGCGCCGTCAAACCTTGACCTACTATGGGTCAGTCGTCAAATTCGAAGGATTGCGTTGGTCAGTAGACAAATTTGACCCCAAACATGCCTTGATCCGCATTGACAACACTGCGTTGGCCCGTTGGGTTCATATTTCGGACGGTCGTCTGGAGTGGGTCGTGGTGCATCACAATGAACCGCGAGACATTGTGCCTGTTGCGTCATGGACCCGGATGGTGGGTTCGTTTTCGGTGCACAGGTCCGTCATCCCCTCTTGTGAGGTCGTCAATGTGGAAAACGCAGTCAGCCTCATTTGCAAGCATGCTCTTGACGTAAATTCAACGCCCATCTGTACCACAATGGACAAGTTTTGTTGTTTTTTTGTCCATCGCCCCAGCCGACCCATGCCGAAACATATCAGTTCCAGTGATGTTCATTCTTTTCGGGTGGAGTGGATGACCTATTTCCTCGCACTGTGCGAAGTGCACAAGGTCGGAGAAAATGAATTCATTACAGCGCTGTACAATTCCGACAGTTCCAGGGTTGTGAAATTGTTTCCGCACGAAGTACGGGCGTCGTTGCACCTGAAAATAAAACGATGGAATTCGCCCCAGCCTTTTTTTGAACAACAGCGATGCAAATGGGAACAAGACTGCTTGCCACTTGTCAAGTTTGAATGTTCTGGGATGTCCGATCATGAAATCCATATCAAGGTGTTGTTCCATGACATGACTTTTGTGCCATTGCAGACCAACGACGTGCGAATTTACGGTTGTTTCCAAAGTTTGTTCCGAGTCCTGTTCGAATCGTGGGACGAGAGCGAGGCGGTGCCATTTGACAACGATTTTTTGTCTCGAACATTGAAAATGTCCAGCCGTAATCACATGTCCGAGAAACCGTCGCCAAGTTTTGTCACAACACTGTTGCCGTTTCAAAAAGAAACGTTGGGTTGGTTGATGTGGAGAGAAACATTGTCACCGTCCACCTCGGCATGGGGTTGGCACCGACACCAGATGGAAGACGGGTTCACTTTTCATACTTCGTACTTTGGCGAACTGTCGCATACTGCACCCCCACACAATGTGCGGGGTGGGATACTGGCACAAGAAAGCGGCATGGGCAAGACCGTCGAAATGTTGGCTTTGATTGCCTCCAACGCCGTGATAGGCCCGACCTTAGTCGTGTTACCCACAACAATGTTGGCGGTCTGGATGGCAGAAGCTCGACAACACGTGCCCTCGTTGAAGACAGTCAAATTCCACGGAGCTCGGCGAAAAGTGTCGGACATCAACAACGCTGATATCGTGTGCACCACATACCGCATTGTGGCCAACGACTCACGCTCTCCAAACCCAGTGTTGGCACCCTTTCAGTGGGGGAGAATTGTACTGGACGACTCGCACGAAATGAAAGATAAATATAGCGTCACCTGTGCGGCGGTTTGCAATCTTCGCAGTGACCGTCGTTGGTGTGTCTCGTCAACACCTTGGGTGTCCCGGGGGTTGACCCCCGCCTACACCGCGACTGCTGTTTTGGCTTTTTTGAAAATCTCATCCTGTAGAGACGAGGTCCTCTTTTGTTCCAAGACTGTCACCGACAGAAACACTCCTGTTCTACGTCAATTACTGACTTCCATTACGTGGTATCAGGAAAAGAACAAATTATTGATGAACTTGCCTGATGTCACTTACAGTACAATCAAGTGTGAAAACAAACATGGTTGTTCGTACAAACACTTGCTCCGTTCAATAAGTGTACGAATGGAGCAGATTTCCACTTGGACACCCTCTCGCCAGCGTGCACGACAAACGTACTACAAATGGTGGTTGTCTGTGGCGACAATTCATCCATCGCTGGTCGACATTTGTTCCTACGCCACGTACTCGGACTCTGTGCTGTACCACACCAAAACCAACACCGTCGATTCCTTTGTTGAATCGTTGGGCACCACAAATCGGGACAGTTCTCTGCGTGAATTAATGCAGGCGTGGACGGACGGTCAAGAAAAATGTGCAATCTGTATGGGAGTGATCGAACGTCCTACTTTGACCCCGTGCTCACATCTGTTCTGCTTTGACTGCATTCAAGCCAGTTACCAGCACGACCCACTGCACAAATGTCCGATGTGTCGCACCACGGCCGGTACGGCACATCTGAGGGAATTGACACTACAGGAGACGGCACAAGTGGACAATGAAACTTGGGTTTCCACGGACCCTAGCGGCAAACAAGTTGAAATGCCTGTCGAAACCTACGACCAAATCATGCAGGACTGTGCAGCCGCCAGCTCCAAATTGGAGACCCTCTGTGAGATTGTGCAACAAAGCTCGGGAAAAACCGTCGTATTTACTCAGTACCACCAGGCCCGTGTCTATGTGTGTGAGGAACTGAAGAAACGAAACATTTCGGTGGTCACCGTACAAGGATGTATGACTCTGTCACAGCGTAACGAATCAGTGCGGAGTTTTCAGGAGGATAGCCACGTGCAAGTGTTTGTCATGCCGTTGAAAGCCGCCTCGAACGGTAGCACTTTGACAGCGGCATCTACCGTGGTTTTTTTAGAACCAGACGTGTCACCGACGCTTCGGAAAAAGGCCATTGGACGGGTGGTGCGAGTGGGTCAAACCCAGCCCGTTTCAGTACAGACACTCACAACCACCGGGACCCTCGACACCGAAACTTTTGAACAGTTATTAGCAAATATTCGTACAGTCTAAATTAGTTTTTATTCTTTTTTTACAAATTGCATGTATGTACCAGACGATTCCATAGGTTGGGGCAGTAAGTGTCCTTGAATGCGTAAAATGGTCGCCAAATCCCCTCCTCCCGGCTTCGTTCTGTGCTGGTCGGCAATTTTTTTCCTCATCATTTGGAGGTAGTTGGCCTTGTCTCTTGCACGGATGTACCCTTCAACGCGTTTGTAGGAAGGCTTTTTCACGCTGGGAATGTCTTCCAACCGTACAACAATATCCCAGTGTTTGTTACCGATGGCGACATCCAACGGTGTCAATTTGCCCGGGCCTTTGTTGATATCCACGGTCTGCCGCTGTCGGAGACTTTCCGCATCGTATTTGACATCGTCACGAGGGTCGAAATTGAGCAAGGCGTTGACAATCCTCAAGTGTCCATGCTGACACGCCACGGACAGGGCGGTGGCTCCAGTGCTGAGCGCTCGGTTAACATCAATCTCCTTGTGCTGCAGCAATGCATGGACAATAGCCAACCAGTCGTTCATGCAGGCAGCAGTCAGGGCTGTTATGTCCTCGACTGTATCTAGTTCGTTGACTTGAATGCCTTCGACTTGGAGCAGGAGCTGGACAATGCCCAGATAACCTTCTAGACAGGCAGCAGTCAGTGGTGTCTCTCCGTCGATGACCGCTTGGTTGACGTCAACGCCGTCGACACCCAGTAATGTCCGGGCAACGTCTGTATGGCCATGCATACACGCGACGAACAGTGGTGTACGTCCATCATTCGTAGCTTGATTGATTTGAATCCCTTTTGTTGCCAACAATGCTGCAATGATATTTAAATGGGCATGCTCACACGCAATGCGCAATGGGGTCGCTCCATCCTGATTTGCTTGATTGACTTGAATCTTTTTTTTTGCCAACAATGCCTGGACTACTTGGACATGGTTGTTGAAACACGCCGCAAAGAGTGGGGTTGCTCCTTTGTTCGTAGCTTGGTTGATTTGAATACCTTTGGCCCGTAGCAAGAGATGGACGCATCCCAAAAAACCTTGTTGGGATGCAACGAGCAGGGGTGTATCGCCTTGTCCATTTGCTTGATTGACTTGAATGCCTTCGACTTGGAGCAGGAGATCGACGACTGACAAATGGCGCAACATACACGCTACGAACAGGGGCGATGTTCCATCATTGGCTGCTTGATTGACTTGAATGTTGGTGGCCCTCAGCAACTCACGGACGAGCTCCACATTACTTTTCCAACATGCGCAGTACAAGGGTGTCCATCCATCCTCGTCCGCTTGGTTGACATCAATGCCTTCTACCGTCAGCAATATATGGGCGACTTCAAAGTTGTTATTCATACATGCTTTGAGCAGGACCTTGTTCTCGTCGAGCCAATCCGAATCGGCCAGTTTCAACGCCTTGGTTAATTTTTTCATGTCAATCTCTTCTTCATCATTTGTGCCAATTGCATCAATGATGACTGTATCCCACCTCATTTGATGTCAACATCAACTTCGTTTATATACAGTATATTTTTTGTTCACAACTTCATTTATATACAGTATCTTTTTTGTTCAGGTGTCTATACATCACTACTCTCTACTGGCGAAAAACTCTTTTCTCTCTTGCATTAAACTACGGATAGTATCCCGATCCTGGGCTTCTTGTGCATTTTTGAGCAACAGTTCAAAGTCTTCCATGTCAAAAGAGTGTGCTATTTCTCGAACGGTGGGTTTGGTCTCCATTGTCCGGATAAAGTCCGCATAGACCCGCTTGGCCATTTTGAAGTCTTGGTTCAAATAGGTTCCCGATGTCTCTGTCAAAGGTTCGCGGGTAAAGGGGTCTTTGGGTGGGCACCGACCAAATTCCCCCAGATGCAGCCCAGCCAAGAGTTTTTTCTTGGTCTGTTCCGAATACCCCTGGTTTCGCCTCAGCCAAGGATTGGCCACAAACGTTTGGAGAAT
>Ga0302137_1000037_pt1 | contig 43563 bp, 72 predicted proteins | sample CBN3_SCM_MG_FD_203127 | JGI IMG/M metagenome (GOLD analysis project Ga0302137, IMG submission 203127) | Marine microbial communities from Western Arctic Ocean, Canada - CBN3_SCM | ecosystem: Environmental > Aquatic > Marine > Oceanic | place: Canada: Western Arctic Ocean | collected 2017-09-15 | reverse complement strand
CGTCTCTTGTCGGCGCAGCGGAAGGTACGGAATCAGGGGAGACGCCTTGAGGAGTAAAGACGCGCCGCTGGTGAGGCTCATGCAGCGAGCGAGCTTAAGTAGAATGGACGTCGCCTACCGTTCTAGGGTCTCGCTTCCTACGATTGATAAAATGTGCCGGGACGACGGCTACATTCTCAAGATGCAAATGGGTACGCTGTTGAAGGTGTCTATGGCTCTGGGCTGCGCCCTTGCTGAACTATATCCGGTGCTCGCTCAGCGCCCTTCAAAGGGTCTTCTATGGGAGCGGCGCGTCTATGTTGCTAAGCGATCAAAAGTGGCTTTTTCAAAACGAGCTGGGATGGCCCAGGCGGAATAATGCGACTCTAGGGGCGCTCAGTAGCGTTAGAACACTGCATTCTATAGTCCTATTGCGAGGTGCCGATATTCCATTACGCTGCATCGCGTGACAATGAACGGTCACAACGAAACGGGGCGACGCCCCATAGGAGCAACACCGATGAAATGGACGTACAACGAGAGCGGACTAGACACCTTTTGGACAGCCCACAATGGACGCGCGACGTATACGCTTTGTGAATATCGGAATGGAGGCGAATTCGACGGTTTTGAGGTTCACGTTCAGGGGCATATGGGCAACCCGAAAACGGGGTTGTCACTTCGCGAGTATCTAGGACTCGCGGACACACTTGAAGCCGCGCAGGTAATTGCCGAAGCGTGGAACGAGTGGAATATGCCCTCATGAGCCTAGACTACGTGCACCACAACCTATCGAACGGGCGCGTTTGTGTTCGGCACGGTGGGCAAAATGGCGGCGCGCGACGTGTCACGCTCAGCGCTGACTCTGTTTTGATTGCCGACGCGGTGCCTAACGTGAGCGCAAAACAATGGACGCGAAGTCGCACCGCTTCGGCTTCCGGTGGCGCAAAACGCAGCGTCCATGCCGACATTCGTGGCGTTGTTATCGCTTCGGACGTTATGCCGAAGCGTGGACGTCGCATCACCTACAACCCAAACCGTTTTGAATCGGGCTGCATTCCAACCTTCACCTACTCCGACGACGGGCAAGAGTGGAAGGGCTCAGCCCGTATTCTTGTCACCGGTGGCTATGCTTATGAGGTGCAATCATGAGCGGTGTGGATTGGGTCCATCACAACCTAACGACCAAACGCGTCATTTGTAGGCGGGCTGCAGCTCGCAAGACGAGGGAGTCCCATGGGTTCGCAATTGTTGACAACGCTACGCCCAATGTAAGCATCCCGAGTCGCGAACGGAACGTCCGCAATGGCTCACGGGACGTCCACGCTAGAATTGATGGCGCGATCCGCGCCGCCGATGACGGGCAACCCGATACCAAAGGGCTGCGCCGCATCACCTACAACCCGTTCAGATCTGCATTATTCCATTACTCCGACGACGGGCAAGAGTGGAAGGGTTCCGCTCGCGTCATTGTCACCGGTGGCTATGCATACGAGGTGAAAAAATGAAAACTCGATACCCTGAAAACACATGCGTGGATTGCGGCAACACCAAAACGCCTTTGGAATTCATATATCTAGGCGGAACGCCTCCTGACCCATTGTGCAAAGAATGTTCAGCCAAGTATGACCATCGCGACGTTCGCGTAGCGTCACCCTGCAAGTAATGATTGCGTGATCATAGGACGGGCAAGAGATTGCCCGCCTTATTGATCAGTCAATATTGATTGATCGAACGGGGCAACGCCCCATAGGAGCAACACCATGGAATTTGAGGTTAAGCGATTCAACGACGGGCGAAGCGATCAAGAGAAGACTACCCACACCGTTTTGTTTGGTGGAATAGATTCATTCATGAGTTCATTCGGCCCGCCCAGCGATGCGGGCGTCAAGTCCCGAGCCTATTGGGCCTGCAAGCCTGAGGACAGCGACAAGGTGCGGGAGTGGGTCCGGTCGCGTGGCGATATCAAGCGAGTTTTTCAAGAGACGGGGCTTCTCGTTGCAAGCCACTGGCGCAGGGATTACGTGCACATCTATTCAGTGAATGAAGGCCACAACGCCTTGATCGGTAGCATGACTTCGGGCAACAAATGAGCGCCCTAGAGGTGCGGCGCGCAATTTGGACACCATGGGCTGAGGTTCTATGCGCCCAGTGCAACAACCTCCACACGATTACTACTCTGCGGGGTAGACAAGCCCGAATAATTGAACCCTCTACGGTCTCGATCGAGTGGCATAGAGCATTTCCGTGCGATCTTTGTGGGCAATCAATCGGTTTTGATGACTTCGGATCGGTAGCCGACCTATGCGAACTGCGCGAGCAATTGCGATTCATGGGCTTCGACCCACAATTGCAGCAAACGGGCGGCATGTGTGCGGCGCTTGTTGAGTATTGGAACGACGGGCAATTCGCCATTGTTGCAACCAACATGGACGAACATGACGGTGAGTTTGTTATGGGTGTCTACCATTGCAGTGATCCGGGAGAATGGGGTTGCGGTGTAGATGACGAGCCATTTCACGATTGGAACTGGCAACCCGGAAACTTTGCCGTTTCTATGTACCAATGGCGCGAGCAATTTGGCATCACATTTGAGGTTAAATCATGAGCCACGTAAAGATCGGTGAGCGGAAATTCTCTGGCAATCGATGGACTCTGCACCGCCACACTCGCAACCCAGCATTCGGAAATGACTCTGGATTTTTCAGGCTTTGCAATTTTGGAGGCTCTGGCGTCACCGATTACCCCGTTTTTCATTATGGGAGTATGACGTGCCTCGATCGGGTCGCGTATGATCGTCCCGAATCAATCCCGCAATCGGTGCAAGATTGGACGCATAAGAAAATCGAGCAATATTTGAAATAAAGTATCGTTCGATCATAGGACGGGCACCGTTCGCGGTGTCCTTCTTATTGATCGGTCAATTTTGATCGGTTGAACGGGGCAACGCCCCATTGGAGCAACACCATGGAACGAATCGATGCGACATATTACGCCGCCTCAAAGCATCTGCTTTTTCACGTAGAGCGTGGCCCAGAAAGGTTTGATAAGCGCTCGACATTTAACGTGAGCACGTATGCCGAAGCCGAGAATTTGTGCTCCGCCTTTGCTTTTAAAAACAGCGTAGCGGTGGAACTGGCCCGTTTTGAGTCTTCTCCCGCTTCGCTCGGCCCGATCAAATGGCGCAGTGAATTCGACGATACAGGCTTTCCCATTGCCTGAATAGCGGTCGATCATAGGACGGGCACCGTTCGCGGTGTCCTTCTTGTTGATCGGTCAATTTTGATCGGTTAAACGGGGCAACGCCCCATTGGAGTGATAAAATGAAATTTCAAGGCATGGATAAAGCGACGGCAAAGCGGATCGGTGAGATTGCGGGCGAGGCAATGAGTTCCGCACTGGCGCAGCATGGGGTCACTGTAAGTCGCAAGGGCGGTACGTTTGACCCTGCAGCGGGAACGCTAGGCATTCGGTTCACGTTTTCAGTAGAGGGCGCAGCGAATCCGGACGAACATGCCTTTGCCAAATATCAGCCTCGGGTATTCCCGCGATGGAATCTAGGCGACGAGTTCACGTCAAATTCAGTCGGCTATCGGCTTTCTGGATATCGTCCGCGCGCAACAAAACGTCCGTTTTTGGGTACGCGTGTTTCAGATGGCAAGGTTTTCGTCTTTGGTTTCGACGCAATTGAGCGGAACCTCGGGACTCGGGACGGTGCGCCGATCAAGAGGGCGATTCGTGGCAATGCTAAAATCAGCAGCGACATCTCGGACATCTTGAGCTTTATTGAAAACTGATCATAGGACGGGCACCGTTCGCGGTGCTCGTCTTATTGATTAGTCGATTCCGGCTAATTGGACGGGGCAAAACCCCATTGGAGCAATAGGATGGACGCAACACGCAAGCGATGGACGAAGGAAGTTAATGACGCACTCGCGGGGCAAGTAATCCGCAGCGTTCGCTATATGACACCTGCAGAAGTCGAAGACCATGACTTTAGTTCTGCTGCGGTCGTCATTCAATTTGAGGACGGAGGTTATTTGATTCCGGTTTCAGATGACGAGGGCAACGATGCGGGCGCAATGTTCGCGGGCCACTTCGGCGAGCTTGTAACGATCCCGGTGATATGATGACGGGAAAGGCTAGGCCATTTTTCGCGGCGGGCATCGATGAACTGATCGAAGCGGCCGAAGATGAAAGCCAAATCGAGGACGTGCGCAACGAGTTAGCGTTTCGCAAGAGCCGAAAGGCGGTGAAGCTCGCGAAAGAGATCGGTGGCATGACGAAGCGAAGACCCTCAAGTGAGGAGTTGCGGGCGCAGTGGGATACCGTTGAACCGATGGACGATGTGATCGACATATTTTCGGACGACGGGCTAGAAGATAAAACGGTTCCATTCTGATCAGTGCGTGATTCTCGTGCGCCAGTACGGGCTCGGGAATCGCGGAACGGTCAACCAGGCCGAACCAGGCGCGCGGAATTTTTCGCGGGCAAGACGGGCGAGAGCCCATAGGGGTTGAAATGTCGATTCTACAGGTGGAAGTTGCTCAAGACTTATATGAAGGCGAAGATTACACGAGCGACCCAATCGACGGGGGCGAATCCGTTAGCGTCAGAATCGCGAACCCGGACGCCGAAAACGGCTTTAATGATGAGGAACCCGGCCCGCTTAGTTGGATGAATTCCGCACGCGTGACGACCGACCCAGAAGACGATGCAGTTCATTGCGTCATTTCGGTCGGCGATCCGCGCGGCGGTTTTTGCATGACCTTGCGGCGTCTTCCAGACGGGCGGGTTGTCCTGCACCTTCCACATCCCGGCGAAGGGTTGCCGCATGTTGAAACCCGAATGCTTAACAGCGGGACGCTTGAGCTGGGTAGTTGGAGGACGCGGTTCTCGAAAGTTAGGAAGCACTCCGTCGATCATTGCGAACACGCCGATGCGGACTATATGGGCTCGATTTTCACGGGCGGTCATTGGTACGACGTCTGCACGAGTCGCAAGGGGGGGCCTATGGTTGAAAGGTATTGCTGCATGAGGCGAAGCTCGGAACCATCTGATTACATCTCGACCGATGTCTACCACATTCTGAAAGACACGATTCACGATGACGATCCGAACTCTATTTACACGCTCACGCGTGAACTATTTGAAACCTCGACCGTTTCGGATAAATGGGTCCCGATGGACTTCAGCGATGACGAATGCGATGGGGTTGACGAGTGACGTTATATGAACTCAGCGAGGAATGGCTGCGGGAGTGCAAATTACGTGGCTGGGAGCCTGTTTGTGCCGACGAGCAACTGGCCCGCATGTGCGAGCGTTCCGATCCATTGACGCTCGAGGACGAATCAATTTTTGCTGATTCGATCGAATATATCGAGGGATTTATCGCGCGATGGGATCGCTTGAATTAGAGGCGTCGAGCTCGCCTGGACCGCCTGGGCGGAATCGATCGAAAGACGGGCGAGGCGTCGTTGCGTCTCGCATCGCGCTGCCCTACATGTAGAAGGCTGCTAACGCCGACAGACGGGCGGGCCGAAATAGTCGTGGGGATTCTCATGACATAAACGGGGTGCAACCCCGAAGGAGTTTGAAAAATGGGTATGTTTAGCTGGAAGTGCAAGGGTTGCGGGGATGAACTCTGCTGTCCGGAGCTTGTGCGGATAGACGGGCATGTCGGTGCCTACGATGGGTATGGTCGAGCGGGAGGGTACGAATATCAAGGTTGGCTTGACGATGGCAGCAACGAACCCGCAGCATGGCACTTGGTCTGCTTCGATGAAGCGCCCGAAATCGAGCAGCAAGATCAAACGCCTAGCAACTATGCGCCAAATCAAGGATTCGGAGAGGCTCAGGATCGGTTTATGCCCCCTCAAGACACACCACATCCCCACGCTAAGCATGGCTGGGAACTGGCCGATAAATTTGTAAAGAACGGAGGCCCCGGACTATGAGATATTTAATGGATTTTGTGATCGACCCGAAAGAAAATGCGACTCATCAGGTGGTATCCGTACTAGATCGCGAGTGCAGGCGTCTTGCTCGCTGGAATTCCGATCAAGACGGGCTAGGCGTTTTCAAAATGACCCTCTCGGACAGCGATGGCGATTCGATCGGGCGGACATCGCTCGGCGACTCCCATTCGGAGGTTGAACCCGTCGAGCATTCGGTGGATTTGGACATTCTCGCCCAGACCATCGCCGACCACATAAATGCTGGTTTCCGCGATTCGATGGGGCCAACAGGGTATGACTTCGCGCAGGACATTCTAGACGCCCTCAAAATCGAATTTATGGACCAGTCGGTTCACATGCGAGAAGACGAGCCCGTCGCGGAGGGCACCTATGCGCCGGATGTTCTCGAATGCCTGAAATGGGCGGCAACATTCGCGGAAGGTTCTCGCGATGGACGCGGATCTAATCTTGACAACCCGCGATTCAACCGCTGGATTGATGACTGCAACCGTGCAATCGCGAAAGCGGAAAAGGGAGGGGGGTATGGAGGCGAATAAACTACCCAAACGACCTTTTGAGCGGGGCGAGCCCGAGGCTATGTTCAGGATGGCCCGTAAGCCACGAGACAAAGCGATGCTTGTTCTATTCTGGCGCGGCGGCCTACGCATCAACGAAGCTCGGCACGTTCGCGTGGAGGACTGCGAGTTTCACCGCGACGGATCGCTGAGAATTCACGTCACGCACGGGAAGGGTGGGAAAACTAGATTTGTCGGATTTGGGCCAACCTGGTCGAAGCACATAAAAAAACAGATTGCGCGTCGGAAGACGGGCTATGTGATGCAGACGAGGGTGGGCGGAATGGTCGATCCTACATATCTAAGGCGCGTGATTCGCAACATAGGCAAGGCGGCGGCGGTGAAGGATAAGGTGCATCCACATCGATTCCGACATACCTGTGCGAGGGATCTACACGATGAAGATTTCAGCGTGCTTGAGATCCAGACGATGCTGGGGCACCAGCGACTAGACACAACCCAGATATACCTGCAGGACAAAGGGATTATCGATGGCGTGTCGGATAAAATGATGATGAGGTGAGTGTGCGACGTGAATTTCAACTGGATAAAGATAGGCTCGCATTCATTATCAAGGCGTGCGAGCCACCCCTGAACGGAGAGACATTTACTGAAAGGGTGAACGGTGCGTGGGATGTTTTGGGCAAGCATATGGGTTTCGACGGTCGAACGTGCGAGCCAGTGTCAGGGAAGGGCATGGAGTTCTTCACTGCGGAGGAAAAATGAACGCGGACGACATAGACATTAAGGATGCGGGGCGGGCTGTTACTTGCCGCTTGCAGGCGAATAACATCAGGCAAGCGCATATGGCGCACGCATTCGCGGACGAGAATCCGCCCGCTGGATACATGCTGCTTCGCTCGAGTATCGCTCGAAGGAAAAAAGGTGGTCGAGCTCGGTTCATAAAACTGAACTACATTCATACGGGCGGGCCAATGCACCCACCAATATCGAAGTGGCAGCAATGGAACGCCACGCTGCGAGCTGAACAGGAACTAGCTCGAGGTGACTAAGATCGTTACCCGCTCTTCCGCTCGCGTTGGAACCCGCACGCTGTAGTAGCTTTCCGCTACGAGCGTTGCGGGGGAGTCGTCCATTATTACAGACGCACCTATTTTGCAGTCTTTTTTTCGATGGCCCGGAACCTGTAGTGCATCGATAATGCACTTGAAGCTAGCCCAGATGTTGATTCGGTCGGGCTGAATCCCCGCGCAGTACCGGATTCCTGTGATCGATGCGCGCGTGAGTGGTTGATGCGGTGGTCCCCCAGACTCCAACACCGCTTCGACCACTCGCATATGCCAGAAGTCGTGATGCTGCTTGCGGCCCCACGGGCTCATCTTGTCCGTCTGCAGTTTGGGCAACCGACCGAGTTTGATTCTCTTCGCGTAGTCCTTTTCAATCGCGGGGATCTCTAATAGAAGCTCATAGCTCACTACTCGTCGCCTGGTCCGACATCGCGATTCGCAAGTTCTTTTTTCATCTCACCCAGCGATCCGCTGAACAGAAACGACAACTGGCCCGAACCACCATCTCGATTTAGAACGAAGTGAATAGGTTCGACCGCAGGGGTGGGAATCTTCGGCTCGTGCGCTTTGATGCGGCCCGTGATTACGCCCTGCTCTTGCTTGAGGTGAACGGTGCAGCCAAAGGTGATCTCTTTTGTCGAGCGACCCAGCGCTTCGGTCGCTGCTGGCAAGAACTCATTCGCGAGGACGCTAAACGCACTACCCAATCGGATCGCGATCTCGTTGGTCTCGTCACTCATACTGATCGCCCCCCACAGCATAAAGCGGTCGTTGCTGTTCGGGCTCGAATAGGCCCGTACTCCAATTCCTGAGATGGTTTCCCATAGGCCCAGCCCCTGCGGTGCGTCTCGTCTTCGCGAGGTTCATATCCACCACGAATTCGCTTTCCCATTTCAATTTCAGATACACGTCCGACCAGAAAGAGAGAGCCTCGCCTTTAACCTCTCCACCCTTATTTGTCTCTGCAGTGATCAAAAACGAAACGTCGCCAGTAGATAACCGCCGTGAGAACATTGCCCAGAGTCCGATATCTTTCAACAAAGCCAGATACGACCCATGACTTAGGTTTACTATCGAATTGATCGAGTCTATGACGATCAGAATCGGAACGTCGATAGATGTGTCTATACAGTGGTGAATGGTAAGGGTAAGCGAGGCTGCATCCTGACCCTTTCCTATAGCGTGGTAGTGGAGGTTGCCAATGCAATCCCTCGCGGAGGGATGGACGGAAAGATATCGGTTGAATCTCTCGCGAAACCCATCCTTGTCGTCCTCGGCAGAGAGGATTATCACTTGCCATTTACCCGATGCCGCTGCCTCTATAGCACTGGCGATCGACAGCAAGGTTTTGCCCGTACCGGGTTGCCCCGTGACTACGGATACCCCGTAAAAACCGCCGCAGATGGTATCGATGTGCGGGATCGTGGAAGGCCAAAACTTCGGAGGCTGGGGCGTGTATGGCTGGGAAACGTCCGAATACTCGTTCTCGGTGGTCCGTTCAAGCGCTTCGTAGAGTGAAAGAATTCCGCGTTTAGCTGCAGTCACATGCGGAGTGGGGTCTACGAGGTCGGTCATTGAGCAGCCCAAGGGTGATATAAATGTGCCAAAGTCTGAGAAACGAGTCGCTGAGTCTCTTCCTGCAGCGCAGCGTTCTCAAGCCTTAGATCCGCGTTCGCTCGTTTATGCACGTCGATGATTGATTGCAGGCGTTGTATTTCTAACCTCAGTTCCCATGGTTCATCCATTGCTGTTCACCTTTGCGAAGAAGTCGATCACGTTGTCATCGACAGGACATACGGGGGGCAGCCGCCTCTCGAGTTCCTTGATTGATTCGCGCTTTACGATGCGATTATAGCGCTCAATCGCGCGTTCAATGTCGTCTTCCCACACGCGGGACCACCACGATGAAATGGCTCGACTATGATTCGTGTAGCCCCTCTCGGAATACGAAGGCCACACAGTGTCAAACCAACTCCTGACGTGATGGGTTTCTAACTCGATTCCGAATGGCTGCACATCAGCCAACTTCTGCCAGAAAACATCCTTCATCACTGGTTTTTCAGCCACGTTCCTTCCTCCGGATCGTCAGGGTTGTACTTCCCATGAAGTCATCGATGTCGAGCGAAGGAAATGCTTCCAGCAAACGACACATCGTGAATGCTGTGACGCTAGACGGGACCGTTCGTCGCGTTTCGCCATGCCTGAGCAGGTTCCGAAGCGATTGGTCTGTAACCCCCGTGACCAGCGAGGTCTGGTGAACCGTCCACCCTTTCATTTCCATCGCTACTTCAAGTGCCTTCATATTGACCCCAACCTACCCTACATGTAGAGTAGCTGCATCCAAAAAGGAGAGTAAAATTGCCAACCAAAGATACCCTCGCACAATCGCTCGTCGAGATGCAAAGCGAATTTCAGACGATCAAGAACACGGCAACGGTCAAGGCCGGCAAGTTCGAATACGACTACGCTCCACTCCCTCACATCTTAGATGTGGTGAGACCACTGCTTCACAAGCACAGGTTCGCTCTTTCAAGCTCGATCGACGAGAACCTAAACCTAGTGGTGACGCTGCTCCACGAATGCGGCGAGTCTAGGTCGAGCTATCACCCGCTGCACAAAACATCTAACCCTAAAGAATTGGGATCTGAGATCACCTACATGCGGCGCTACGGAGCTCTGGCTCTCCTCGGACTTGCCACCGAAGACGACGACGATGGCGCAGGGGCAGCGGCTGGAGGTGCTCGTCGAGGGACATCGGTCGCCCCTCCGAAGCGGCGTGCAGGAACCGTCGCTCAGTTAGCTGATGGTGATCTTGCGGGGGGAAAAGTCCAGCAGATATGGATTCAGCTCCGGAAAACTGAACTCATCGTGCAGGCATCGAGCGACCCAGAATGGAGCGGTGAGAACTGGCTGCGCGAGAAGATCTCAAAGGACTTCGGTAAGGAGTCAACGAAGACGCTGACTGTGGACGAGGCGAACAATATCGTTGCCGCGCTAAAACAGATAGAAAACGATAACGCACCACCAAAGGAGTAGAAAATATGGGAACGCCGACACCGTACTACAACGCAAAAAAGAAGAGGGTCCCCAGCGTTTCGACGATCTCGGGGAAGTTCAAGGACCATGGCGCTCTGATGTGGTGGGCCAACCAGGTTGGGCAAGGCGAAGCCGCCTGCGAAGATCAGGAACCCTGTCAGAAGTGCGGCAGGAAGCAAGGCAAAAACCATCGAGACGCCGCGCAGAAATCAGCCGACGTTGGCACCTACGCTCACGCACTGATCGAAGAGAGGGTGAAGGGCACCCCTATCGACATGAGCGAATTCGATGGTTTCACCGACGAGCAATTTTCAAAAGCCGGATCGTGCTTGGACGCTTTTGACAACTGGTTTGATGGTTCGAAAGTGGAGGTGATTGAAACCGAGATGCCGCTCGTGTCCGAAAAGTATCAGTTTGGTGGACGATTCGATGCCATCTGGCGCGTCAACGGTCGGCTCTCACTGGGCGACTGGAAGACGAGCAATGGACTTTACGAAGACTATGTGGCCCAAGTTTGCGGAGGCTACTTGCTCTTGATCGAAGAGCATGATTTGTGGGGGCCGGTAGAACGCGTGGACATCCTGCGCTTCTCAAAAGAAACAGGATCATTCAATCACCACTCATGGCCCCGCGAATCACTCCAACCGGCGATCGACTACTTCCTCACCGCACGCCGACTATACGACGAGGCCAAGGGACTGAAAAAGCTCCTAAAGTGAGAGGGCATTTTCAAGATCTGCGGGGTCCGGGGGCGGAATGAAACCGCATCCTCGGGCCGCCAGTCGCGATGCTATCTCTGCGTAAAAAGCAGCCTTTCGCGCCTTCACCTCGTCGTCGATCTCACCTGCAATGATCTCCTGCGCAATCAACTTCGCGAGGTTGAGATCCGCTTCACAGTCCGCAGCGCTGTACTGGACGTTTGCGCACCCCAGAAGCGTCACGAGCAGTGACCAGGCTAATATCGATTTCATCGGTTGCACGCCTTTCCAAAGTTAAGACCTGCGAGGTTGATGCCCTTCAGCACTTTATCTACAGATCCGATCCTGCTTGAGTTAGGGGTAACTGTAGACACGCCCGCGAAAATCGCGATCACTTGCAACACCGTCTTGATTACTTCGATCCAATCCATGCTGTTCTCCTCGTTCACATTTAGATAAGCAAAAATGGTAGCGTCTTCCATAGACCTTGCTTATCCCCTAGTACCCCTAGAGTCTCAACCTAATGGTAGCTTCATCTCGCAGCGAAGGAGGTCGCGATTTGCATCGTCAAGCTGTCGCTTAAAGTTGAAATGAGTATTTACCTCGCGCAGACCTTCCCTGATCGTCGTTTCCATTGCAGCGGAAGATCCTGCGTCGATTAGATCCCGCTTGTTGTCATCCTCCATCAGCAATACGATGGAATTGATCGTGGCAGTCTGAGAGTTGATAAGAACCATTCCGACAGTCGATAGTGCGGCCATGAGTGTGATAACAACCCCAATGATCGCGAGTACGTTGGAATTCCCAGCGCTAGCAATCTTCCCGCCGCCCTGCGCCTTGACGCTTGCAGCTAAACTTGCGACTCCGACATTCAAGTCAGTAAGCGCATCGAAGGTCTTCTGAGCGAGAAGCGAGTCACGCCCACTCTGCTCTTCGAAGGCTTTAAGAATTGCAGCATTGGTGACTTCAGACATGCTTACCCGTCCACCACGATTGCAAAGATAGACTGGACGTCATCAAGGCCCGCTCCACCACCGTTGCCGAGCAAGGTCGTCTCGATGCGGATCGTGTCACCCAAGACCAGACCGCCCAGAAGCGAGGGGGACCACGTTCCCTCCCAACCCCAGTTCTGATTTCCAGCCACCGGAGTCCCATACTCAGCCATCGCTATTACTGGGCCGATACGCGCCCTCATCCTGTTCCCGGATGAAACTGGCCCTGTCGTGTTCCCAGTGTAAGAAATCAATTCCAGCGGTTCCTGATTTGGTGCAGGTTCTCCATCTTCGGTCGCTGTGAATTGTTTTATAACACCGGGACTATCTCCCGCTATTCGAGTGATATTACCGCTCGTGATTGTGGCCCCAAAGCCATCCTGCGTAAGTTCTCCGTTGTAGAAAGTATTTACTGCGCTGAGAGGTCGATGCTTGTATTCGACTGAGAACCAATGGGTATTACTCGATGCGTTTCTAGTTTTCAGCGAGACCCGCGCTCCTTTCAGATACGATTTAGTGGTACTGCTCAGTCCGGTTAGTGTCAGCGTGGCGAAGTTTGTCGCCGGAGTGTCAGGCCCCGTTCCCTTATCCACTGCGCTTATGAAAAACTGATTGTAGATACCATCGCTATCCGACATTGAAATAATGTCGCTAGGCGCAAACAACCCCCCCGGAGTAAACGAAGAGAAACCCTGTTCAAGATATGGGATCGTTACCGTGGATTCTCCTGTAACGTGGTCAGCCCTCAATCGCGTAACAACTGGCAGTATTTGCATTTCGCAATCTTCGACAAAAAACTTGAACGAGCAAGTGGTTCCTGATGCCGCATCGAGGGCCAAGTTTGCGCTCTTGCTGTACGGGCCAACCAGGCGAATAAGATTGTCTGATGCTATTTTAATTTCCATCTAGCAATGCTCCAAAATCAGCGTCGATAAAACCGCTGGCTCGACGGCGAGATCAAAAGACTGCACCGTATATTTTACAGAAAGTTCTACACTCTGAGCCCCATGGTGTGACTCTGTTCCAAAAACATGAACCGCCGCTTGAACTTCCGTATGTCCCGATACTACCGAGCTATCGAGCGTTGTTCCGAACGAACAAGTTTTGTCCGGGGGATAGTGCCAGTCGAGTTCCAGCGAAATTGCTTGGCCCGATCCCGATGGCCCGTAATACCTGTATTGGCTATTTATTCCGTCCCGCTTGCCGAACATCATTCCCAGCCAATATCGGCCTGTCGCTGGGTTGTAATAGGCTGAGTCGATGTAATTCTGAATCTCGTCCTTGAACGATCCGTCGATTGGCTCATCTGCCGTGTCGCCAACCGTGTCGCCATAAACTATTGGGACGTCGGTCGTCCACGTTAGCGGCGTGCTTCCGTTCCACGCGAGAATGCTTCCGAAGTGGCGAGGGTACGGTGTCGCTAGATTGGACCCAGTTCCTTCCTGATATAGGACAGGGACGTCTTCGCCTCGGTAGTACAGTCCAACAAACGAGTTCTCATCCTGAGCGTCGGCGATATTCGTCGCAATCATCTGGCTACCGAGAGTTCCTGACGGGTACGATTCCTGCTGATCGTGATTGCGAACGCTAAGAACAATTCGGTGTGATAGTTGATACGCCTCGTCGAACCAATCCCCCTCGATCATCAGGCCGATCCATCGGCCAAACGGTTTCTCCGGGATTGGCGTTGGAAAATCAAACTTTTGCGTAACGGTAACGGGAAACAGTCCCAAATCTAGGTAAGACACGATGTCGCTACTGTCGATTCTGGAATCGAGTGCGTACTGCCGCCCGTTGCCGGTCAATTCGTATGCGCTCACCTGAATATTCGGATCGGCACTAGCGTTGTCAACGATGATGGACTCGATGTCGAAGACGCTGCCGAACGATGTGCCGCCCGTGGTGAGATTGAAACGAAGTCTGCCGATGTCCGCATCGCCAAGCCAAGCGCCTGCATCTGGAGTAGTCATGTCCCAGGTTATCGTCACCAAACCTTTTGACCAATCGGGCTCCGCTGCGTACTGTCGCTTTAATTCAGAGCGACCGTCGCCATTCGACATGAAGTAGAGCTTGCCGTTCCACGTTTCATCACCCTCGACAATTCTTCGCAGCCGCACGCGAACGTACTTAGGTGGGTTGGCGACCGTCGTATCAATGGCTAGCTCACCAGCACCAGCACCGTTCCAGAATCCGGAATCAACTCCTGATACCGTGAACCTTGCTGCGTAATCACCTTGTCCGACGAGAGAGCCGAATGATGTGCTCCAAGGACGTTCCGGCCCGCCAACAACAAGAGACGTTGGGGCTGCCGAGCCTTCGAACGCAAGTGATACAACTCGCACACCGACAGCATCAAGTCGCCAAATCGTAACCTCAACACGTCCTACTTGCGTATTCGCGGGAATCCGAATCGTAGTTCCCGTAGTGTGCGAGAAGTCGTCCACGTAACTTCCGAAAGTTGTGGTCAGAGAAGCGCCTGCTGTGTAAGTGGATGCGATTTCATTAGTCAGTGTTTCGTCGAACACATCGAAAAAAACCGAACTGCTAACTAGGGGGGGTCCATATGATGATGCCCCCTGCTGTTGATGTAGAGGGTGAGCTCTACTCCGATCCCAGTGACCATCTGGAAGTAAAAGCCGGAAATCTTGATCTGCGTTGATGTCCGACTCAGAACGGGTCTGCGAAGGTACAAATCGAACTCGAGCGTTGTCGATGATCGCGTTTTTCGGAATGGTAAGTCCCGTGTCTGGAGACCCCAAGTGCCAACTGTTCACCGATTGCCTGTAGGCATCATACTGGGCTGGGAACTTACCTGTGCCTGTTGAGCCAACAACAATCTCAGTCAGGTCTCCCGTAATGTTGGAGGTTCCCTCTTCCGTGACGACGAAGTGACTTTGATTGTTCTTCGCAATGAACGTGCTGGTATTGACCGGCATCAGGGGGCACGCCGAGTGTAGAATGTCGGGAAGCGCATCCCGTCGCGCTCTTCAATCGTAAGCTCATGGCGATCGGATAACCCTAGAGCAAGTGCCTTGCCATCTCCGTTGTCAAAATCCCAGCGATTGACGCGATCGAGATTAGGAAAGCGCCAGTTCATAAGTTCAAACTGCAATTCCTCACCGGCATCGCTTACCCCTGGCAGAAGTTCGTCCAAGGCATGAACCATAAAGTCGGAAGCGTCGGAAGTATTTTTTGTCAATGGAGCGCACATCGCTTGAAATTTGACGATGGCTCCGCTCCGCGACAGAAGTTCAATGCAGTACATCACGATACTTCCCTGCGGCTCTCCGTCGCGGATGGCGTACCACAGGGTGCTCTCGGTTAAGCCAGCGCAATCGTCCTCAGTCCTGCCATATTCCTCCGAAGAACGCCAATCGTCGAAGTTTTGACTTCCCCCGGCCCGTTTGTAATCAGAGAAACCTCGCTGGGCGACATCTTCACGAATCTTCTTGCCGCCGGGATCGACGCCACCAAGCAACACTTGTTTGTCGTCCATCATTTGCCGCTGGACGCGTTTGCTTGCCCGAAGCGCATCGTGCATGTCATACGGTTTGTCGGGATGCCGTATATCATGAAAGGTTATATCGCCGAGTATGATGGGTTCAAGAAACGACATCAGCCATCCAGATACGTCACTTTAACGTAATTTTGCGCTTCGTTCTGAGAGGTCGATGTGCTCTTGTTTCCGTTCAACCAAACTCGATTTGCCGCCCCAGTGCTGCATTGGACGCTAACACCAAAAAGATGTCCGACTGCCGGTGTGACGATCTGCTCTGTTATCTTCATCTGGTAATCGTCTTGCACGGCAACCCCAGTTGTCCTGTCGGTCGCAATGGTGTCACCAGCAAGCCCCCCAGAAACGCCAGAGTTGAAGTGTATATCGAGCGTGTTCGCGGCACCGGTAACATCAATGGCGGCCCTCGCATCAACCAAGAACCTGCGGCGACCGTTCGGGGGGAGTGGGTAGCGCCCACCAGTAATGACTTGTGTCTCAGAAACACCGAAAGGGCCTGTATCCACTGCGACTTTGAAAGCAATAAGATTGTTACTCCCTGTCCTGGCCCCGCCGTCGTTGACTTCGACTCCGGTAGTCGTATCGAAGATGTTCCCGGCGATGATCGTATCCTCCGACGTTGCGAAAGTGACGATGCAATCTCCTGCCGTGGTGTCGAAGTAGTTGTCCTTGATAACAGTGTTGGTCGCAGTCCCAAGAACGTGGATAGCATCGGCCTCTGATTCCATGAAAATGTTGTCGATGATCATCGCGTGATCTGCGGCAGCGCGTACTACGATTGTGGGATCTATGTTCGTATTTAGTCCCGACCGCGCATCAAACGTGCATCCAGAGACGAAAGCATTGCTATTTAGTTCGAGTTGATCACCCCCGTTAAATGTGCAGTTAGAAGCAGATGCCCCGCTGCTGAGACTCCCGATCTCTCTTTGTCCGGATGTAATGTACGAATTGGTGATGCGGCAGAACCCGAGTAACGAGATTCCCTTACAAAATGTACTTGAATGAGTCTCGATGAGAATGTTGGTAAATGACGAAAAGTTGGAGGAGCTCCCCACCACGTTCTGATGTGCGATAGCCGGGGCTAGATTGACTGTCGTAGATCCCATGTCGATATGGACATTCGAAACGAGGGCATTGAATGCAAGCAGTGAAAGCCCGCTTGAAAAATTCGCAGCCTCACCACCATTTCCCGGTGCAGTAATGTGTACGTTGTTTATGTATAGTTCTCGATTCGCATTGTTGTTGTAGTGCATGTGGATCGCGTCATTGCCCGTGTTGAGAATGGTAATGTTTTCGAGCACAACCTCATCGTGCCCGAAGGTTGTTTCCTCGTGGTAGATTCCCATTCCCCATACGTCGTGCATGTAAATGTCGCGGACCTCGCACCCTTTCGTGACGGTGGTAGAACTGCTGAAGACGATCCCTCGCCCAAAAGACTGATTGGCGGCATTGCCGTCCACCGTAACGCCTTGTAAAAGTCCATCTGACGCACCGTCAGGGAATGTGACCATTGTTCCGTCAAGAGCATTCGCAGCCTGCAGAATCGTCCTCCCTACCCCGCGGCCCCACACCTTCACGCCAGCAATAATCGAAACATTCGCTTCAAGGACGTAGGTGTCCTCGTCCAAGAAGACGATGCCACCCGTCGTGCTGGCAATCGCGATGGCGGCGTTAATGCCTGCTGCCGTACGGAGCTTAGGGACGACGAAACCGTCGAAGTCCATGAATGCCGCGCGTCCAATCTGGCGTCCAGCCTCGCCACCGAACCCTGCGTAGAACGAGAGCGATGTGATAGTAGGACCCACGCGAACTACATTGTTGGGAGTAGCGTCCGCGAAGCGCTCGAGGAAAACGTCCGTGACCGTCGAGAACGAAGAACTGGCAACGAACGCATATCCGGGGACCCCCGAGTTGTAGTTGATCTTGACTCGACGTCCGGCGGGAAACCAGTCGGTTGCATCGACCCCTGCGATCTGGACTTGGGTGTTGCTGGCGCGAGTCACCGTATTCCCATCGTTGGCATCACGCCACGGTCCACCACCCAGAAGTTCGGTCGTTCCGGTAATATCCACGCCCGCCCAGTCGCGGCGAATCGCACCCATCATCTCCCGCATGACGTTGTTCACATCGCTGCGCTTCATGTTCTCCGGGGCACCCCCCGGTGGGGCTCCATTGTTATCTGCAGAGTTGACGTCCCACGATTTGATCTCAAAATGAGCGGTCATTTGACTAATCCTCCATTATTTCGCGCATACGTTCGCTCCGCTCTTCGGCTTGCCGAAGCCGCTTCGATGCTCGTCTGCGGATACTCTTTCGCTTGCTGTTGAACTTAACCTTCTTGGCGAGCTCAGGTGAATCTCGCGCTGCTTTGCGTGTCGCCACCTTCCGAGCACGCGATAATAGTGTCTCTAGCGCGATAAATCGGTCGTCGTCATCAGCCCTCTGGTACTGATCGCTCTCCAGATATTTTGGGATCTGCTGTTCCACAATTGGACCCATGTGCTTCGCTCTCAGCCGGTTCCAGTCGTCATTTCCCGAACCAGGCAGGATATTCGACCGCGAGAAACCGAGCCTGTCAAGCTCCTTTTCGACGGGGTTCTTTGGGCCTCGCCAAGTGGCACCGAGAAAACGAGCCATAGGAGACTCGCTATATGGGGCAGCCTCGCGAGTTGGGAGTTCAACGCCCTCCATGTTCTCGTCACCGTACGGAAGTTTTCTCATGATCTGGCCCATGAGCGGGGAATCTTTGACGTCGCGAACGGTGGTATTGTCCGTCCCTAGCATCTCGTCAAAGTTCGTCGCGATGTCCTTCAATTGCTGAAACGGCACAAACATCCCAGCCCAAGCGGCACCAGCATAGCCAGCGGCACCATCGGCTAACGCGGGGATGAGCTCCTCTTCCGGATTCGAGATCCCCGAAGCAGCGGCTCCGAGCGTATCGAGAAACTTGTCCAGCACGTACATCCCTGCGCCTGCCCGAAGGTTTACGGAAGCGATCCCCATCGCGACATCGCGAGTAGATAGGTTGTTTAGCGTCCCGTTTTTAGCGCGCGTGAGCAGGTCCGCGGCGAATAGCATCGATGCAAACGGGTTGTAAGCCCGCGTGTCGAGCGTTGCTCCCGGTGCCTGACCAAGCATCCGGTTTACCTCGTCAGAAGGACGCACCTCGTACCATTTTTCCCCCGCATATTCGGAGTTCCGGAGCTGATACGCCGATGCGAACATCGCGGTGCCAGTCGTAGACTTGATAAGCGGGGTGATATTACCCTGCGAGATTTCCTGCCAACCCTTCGGACTGACGAGCATTTTCATCGCGGGGAGAGGAGAGTGCTGATATTGCCACTTGATCGAGTTCGCCATAAATCTCGGGAATGGAACAACCTGCGTCAGGCGTAGCGGACCCGCCCCAATCCCGTTGATCGCGGATATCACCTTGCCCGCGATTCCCGCGGCCCCGTCCATATTGGCGTGGAAGTCCTCGCCCCATGTCGTTTCGAGTGCCTTTCCTATCGCGTTTTTTATGTCGCCACGGTCAAGGTCGCCTATCCCTCCCGCGTCGATGACCTTCGAAAGGCTCTGCCCCTTCTTCGCGAGAGACGAGTCCAATGTGGCAGTGAACACTGCGCGCCTAATACCGAATTCCTGAAGTCTATTCGCCGAGTTCAGCCAGAGTGTTGATTTTTCAAGGAACCCCAACTTGTCCTTCGCTGGGTTGATCAGAACGTCCGACGAGAAGTTTGCGAAGAGCGGATTGAAAAGGGCCTGGTCGGCAGGGTCCATATCTACCCGTCCGAAATGGTCTTTGAGCGCTTCTACCTCTTTATAGCTCCGCGATGTGGTCTGCCTCGGCATCATCATTTCGCCCAGTCGAAGAACGGTTTGGATACCTTCACCGTCCATGATTGGCTTTGACTTCGCCGACCCAAACATCTTGTGCAGTACGTTCTCGAAAGTGTCCTCGAGCGCGTGAACTCCGATATTTGCAGTCTGAGTCTCGACGTTGCGCATCGCAGTCGCGATCTGGGTGACGAGTAGCCCACGTCGCACGTTCTCCATGCGCTGCCAGAACCCGAGACCTTCAATGTTTGGGTCAAGCGATCTCATGATCCGCAACTCTTCGTCGCTCATCGACGCCAGAGAGTCCTGTAGGGCCTTTTTGTTCATCCTGCGACTCTGGTGCGAAAGTAACGCTAGCGTGCGTGCTGCCTGAGTAGCGGTCGCCTGGGCGGGGTGTGAGAGCGCCGCGATGTCGATGACGTTTGTGTCGAAGTTTTTGAGGATTTCATCTGCACGCTCGCGCGAAACAAGTCCGGTCTCCATTGCGTCTGCGATCTGCGATATCAGCGTGCGACCCTCGACGTTCGGAAGTCCGGCCTCCTGCATGATGTTGCCGACACCATCCACGAGTTCCTTCATTCGTGCTGGCTGCACTCCCCCGTAGGTGTCGCCTGTCCATCCCAACATCTGCTTCGTGATCGAGTCCGCAGAGGCTTTCTCGTAATCGCCAATCTGCCCACCACCGAGATGTCCTGCTTCGGCAGCCTCCATCAACTGCCGCTGCTCATTGGTGGTGATGTCGTCCACCGCGTCGAGTGCAGCCTCGGGCGGATTTAGGGAACCATCTCCAACCGGAGATGTCGGCTGCTCCCCTTCAGCCGCCCGAAGCCTTGCCCGTTTACTCGCGCCCCGTGCGGCTATTGCAACGCCAGTCGCCCCGCCCGCCAGAATCCCCGCGCCAATTTCTAGCCACGGTTTTGAGGGGTTGTCGTCATCAACACCTTCGCCCACGAGACCTTCAGCCAATCCTGCTGCGGCCCCACCACCAACCTCGACCTTTGCCCCGCCCGAGAGGACAGAACCGACCTTGGCGAGCTTCCCCATGTAAGGAAACGAACTGGCCCAGGTCGCAACGCCACCGGTTGCGAACGTCTGCAGCCCCACACCCGACCAGTAACCCGTTTTGCGCGCTACGCGACCTTCTGGAGTAGTGGGCTCTTCGAATGTCTCTGCCTTGTACTCTTCGATCCTATCATCGACATCGGTTGACCAATCGCTACCTGCTTTAGACGCCACCCATTCCGCGGCTTCGAACGGCAACTGCGCGGTGTCGAGTACAGATTCACCCACCCCGTATGCCGTCTGCCGGATCACGCGACCAACTACAGATGTGTTTTCCTTTGGCTGTCCCGTGATCTCGCGCATCGTCTCGATCGCTCTCTCCGGGTTAGCCTTGTAGAACGCGTTGAACGATTCGTCTTTGGCGCGAGCCTGAACAATTCTCTCCTCTTCGGGGAGCTCCAGAAACTCTTTGTTCTGATAAAGTCCCGAACTCACTGCTCAACTCCAGCCATGCGCTGCAACACGCTTTTCGGTTGAATGCTCTCGTCGCCTAGATTCTTGTCTTGTCTCATCGTGATGTCATCGACGTCTAGCAGTCGGTCGATCATGTACGGTCGCGTCATCAACTCCACGTCGCGCACGTAGCTTTTCGTTTCCTCCGGCATACGTGCCATGCCCTTACGCGACACGTTTCCTTGGCCCCAGTTGTACCCAGCAAGTGCCTTCGGAAGATCGTTATCGTATCGATCGAGTAACCTGCGCATGAACTTCCCTGCGTATTCAATAGACTCACTAGGGTCGGATGCGTTGATTTTGTGCATGTTGGGTTTGATCTGCATAAGACCCTGAGCACCAGCGGAATTTGGCGGTCCATTGACCCACTTGTCGAGATACCGCGTCTCCTGATACCCCATGGCAGAGAGCAACCCGCGCGGGAGCTTGTATTTCTTTTCTGCTTCCTCAAATCGGAAGTCGTATTTCTTCCGTCGCTCGATCGCTCGATCGTCTACGGACGGGTTCTGTCGAAGTGAAGACTCCACCTCGGCCCCATAGTCCAAGAATTTCACACCGCTACTTCCCATTTAGTTGAATCCTCTCCAGCGCTTCCTGCTTCTGCTGGTCGCTCATTCGCATGATTTCAACCGGGGTATAGTGCTGCAGTAACATCGCATCGAGGCCGCCACCGGCCAGAGCATCAGGCATTGAGGCAAGAGACGATTGATCTTGATCCACCCCACCCTCAGACTCAGGTTTCACGCCACCCATGAGAAACGCGTAGCCTGGTTCGGTGATGCTCTTACCGATGCCACTCAAGAAGCGCGGAATAGGTCGATCTTCATAAGGTCCGTTATTCTCTAGGTCAGCGTCACGCTGCGACTCGCTCTGCATCGATCCAAACGAAGGCTGTTGGTCCCAGAAACCATTCGCCTTCATATCTTCCTGTCGATCGTCGAGATACCCGCCGATCGCTTCGCCTGCGGTCAATGGTGCCCGAACCAACTGCTCTGCCTTGTTGTAGAGACCAGCGCCCAGTGCAGGCAAAACCCCGCGTCCCATGTTCTCGTAATCGGCAGGGACGTACTGCTCCGTAGATATCTGATCTATCCCCGCGTCTCCACCGCTCGACTTCATTTCGTTGCCTTCTCCGTCGAGTGCAGGCAGTCCGTTTTGGAGTCGATATGCGTTCTCAGCATCGAGACCGGCCATCTGGCTGCTGGTCGCGGGTCGCCCCTGCAGCGGACTCAGCAAATAGTCGTGCATCTCCTGAGCCTCTTGTTGGTATTCCTTCCACGCAGGAGAACCCACTTTGCCGTCAAACGACGTAGGCTCAAGCGATTCGATCAGTTCGCGATACCGTTTAGCAGCGTTGGAGTTCGCAGTGCTGAGATCGGAGATATCCATCCCGTCCGTCACACCGGCCTGCTTCGCCAGCTTGTCGATCCACTCGTAGTTCGGCTCTCCGTCCTCACCGACCATGTGGCTACGGATGATGTTCCGAGACTGGATCGCCCCTCGACCGATCACGCGCTCCTGACGCGATTCAATCTCACGCGGCAGTGGATCTGTATATGGGTCCTCTGACATCTGAATACGCCCGTTCTTCATGGCGTACGGTTGGTGAACCATCCGACCCTCGGCATCCCGAGACTTGTACTCGTGCTGCGTGACCGCGCTGGGACGAGGACGAGCGACGTTACCACCCAAGGATCGATCGATGTAGAATTCCTGCTCGCGCTCGCGATCCGTCACGTTATCGTCGTGAGAACGCTCTGACCAAAAGCTGTCGCGCCGACTATCTAGGCGCGAATCGCGCTGACCTGCCATGCTGCCGTGGTAAGCGGATATCGGATCACCCCTGCCTCGCAAGGCGAACAATCCGCTCATGATCGCGCGGAACTTCGAAGGCTCTTCAGTCGGTCGCGCGTGCCACGCTGTGTCGATGTCGGATGGACCCTTCTCGAAATTGAGGTGGGACGGCATACTGAAACCGCGCTGCTCCGCGTTTCTGCGCATCAGTCCGTCTTCGTAGGACTCACCACCCTCATCTCGCAGGATTTTCAGAACGCCTGGTCCCGCCATCAGTACCCCCTCTCTCCGCTTGGCCGCTGCTTTCGTGCCTGCTCCGCGTAGTGATCGCGAATCATCTGATCACGCTGCTCGTCCTCTTGTGATTTCATGCTATCCCTGAATCCACCAAACCGATCGTTGCGATTCAACAAGCTACTCAGACCCGCCCGTAAGTAATTCTTCTTCGGTTCGAAGGCTGCCATCTTCCTGCGTAAGTCCGGATCAGCGTCTTCGAACTGGCCGATCAAGTGGTTCGCTGCGCCGAGCGGGTTTTCTCTTGGTTTGTTCTGCGCAGTCTGCGCCTGCAACTCACTTGCCGAATCAGCCTCGTATTTCGTCAGATTGCCACCACCGAGCGGGGCGGTGGGTGGGGATTCATCACCCCTCATGATATCCAGCGGCGTTTGCAGCCCACGCCCAGCAAGCCGATCCTCCACCTTATTCTCAACGTAATCACGAGCCAGTCCTCCAGCATCCTGAGCGACAGATGAGAGCCCCTCCTTCGCGGCGGAACCGACCGCTTTGGCTGCGCCTGCGCCCGCTGATGCCACGTTTGCCGCGCCTGCTGAGATCGCACCTCCCGCGGCGGCTGCGCCTGCACCAAGCGCTCCTGCGCCTGCTGAGATCGCGCCTCCCGCGGCGGCTGCGCCTGAGCCGATCGCGCCGAGCAATGCCATGATGAATCCGACCATCAGAGCCCACCCTGCGCGCTCTTGCTCTTCGTTTTGCTCTTGCTGCTGGCGCGACTGCTTTCTATCGACGACGCCTCTGATGTCATTACCGGACCACCGATCAGATCCCGGAACTCGCCGAGTTTGTTTGCCCGAGCATCCCTATCGAATTCAAATCGTTGAACTTGGTCACTTAGTTGTCCCTGCCTGTCCATCTGCTCCCGATCGCCGAGAGCCGACAACCCTTGTAGGTTCGACCATCCCGCTCCCGTGATCTGGCCGCCTTGGCCGGTCATGCCCGCCTGAAGCTGTCGCTCGCGCCCGTAGTTTTCTCCGTAGAGTTTTGCCCCGAAGTCGCCCAGACCCGTCGCGAGGTTCTCTTGATTGCGCTGCCCTCGGAATTGCTCAGCACCACTGCCAGAACGCCCCGCGCCTTCCATGCGGCTGCCAAGGCCCTGAACTGCATCGAAGTATTCCCGCTTAATCCCGCGCGCACCGACATCAAACTGAGACTGGAGGTGAGGGTTGCTTTCAGGATTCAGGTAGTCGCCACGCATTGTGCTTTGGAACTGCTGGCTCGCAGCGTCCGCGTTCGCTTCACCGCGACCGTAGGCATTAAACGAACCGGCTATTGCGGCCCGCGTGCCGCCGGACATCCCCGCGTATCGGTCTGAGCCATACTCGTGAGGCGATCCAAGATTAGATTCCGCGCCTGCGTAAAGCCGCTCGAGTGCGCCCGACTGACCACCCCAGACACCCGTGGATGAACTGGAACGACCAAATGAAGATGAATTGCTTGAACTTCTAGTCGTACTTTTGCTACTGCCACCACTCATCTTACAACTCCTTGGTGTAATTCCACGATGTGGGGGGATAGTCAGGGAATACTTTGCCCCATCCCTTGCGACCGATCATTTCGACCGCATCGCATTGCTCTTCTCTACCAAACTGCTCGATAACGTCTACGAATTTCCGGGTCCAGTCGAGCGCATCAGACCCGCCAAACGCGAGAAATGTCAACACCTTGTACCCGTTCGTGTAATTGGTGATCTCTGTAATCGCTGATCCGAGGATGCCGAGATCGTACGACCAAATGACCCACAACTGCGCTTCGCCGAGCAGGCATAGCTCCTGCGCGTCTGCATTGTCTAGTTTTGCTGTGAAGTCAAAGGCCGGATCGAGGAATTCGCTGCATCTATTCCAAAGATCGGGGATGTCCTCGATCGGAACCAAAGCAAACTCAACCAAACAAGCAGACGCCAAGGGTTCTTTGACTAATTGTAGAGTCATGATGAATCGTGATTTTCCCGTCTGTTACGACCGTCCAAATGAATCCGGATGCAATCGCTGCTGCAGTAGCCTGATCTTGCGGTGAGAACAGTGCTATCTGATCTCCCCTCGCGAATGAAACCAATACCGTCGTCGTCGCCTCATTAGCTGCCAGCGAGACCTTGAATGAACTGTTTCCCTGACCTTTCTGCAGTTGGTTGGCTACCTGCGCCACCTTCCTTATGTGTTCTTTCGGATCGCTCCAGAACTCCGGAGCTCCCGGTTTCGTCGCCATTATCTTGAGCCGCTCCGTTGAAATTGGACATCCATGAACATCGCGTCATTAAAGCCAGAGCCCAGATTCAACTTGAAAGTGTGGAACCGACCGTCCTTGCGCAACGGTGCATCTCCGTCATTATCAATGCGTGTAGCGATAGTGAACGAATCCGTCTCATTCGCACGCCCCACGCCAGAGACCGACACAGTGGGATCTATTGCATCGACCATTACACGCGCGCCAGTGACCATTGCCCGTGAACCTGGGATGAGTTCTCGCCTCCCCGTTTGCAGAGTCGCATTGAGCCTCGATCCCGTGAATTGCTGCAATGTGTGGGCAGTCGAATACGCCCCGAGTGACAATGCTCCGGGGGCCGCAACTCGATCGTCAAACGACGCCAGAGGCAGCGATGTAGTGATGCTTACACCGTCCACGCCACCATCAGGAAACTCAGCGCTATCAATCGTTGCGTCCGGATCTGTCACAAGTGTCGGATTGCCACCACCCGTCACCGGTAGATCAAGCGTCACCGCGGAATGAACGCTCTGGGTCAACCACTCTGCAGTGATCTCACCGTGCGACCATCGGTTCAGTCCCCAATCGTAAACAAGGAACTTGTTAGGCGTTCCCGCGATGTCGTGACCGCTACCAGGATACAGAATCCAGATACGCTGATTATCAGGATCAGCAGAAGCAGACACCCGATGAAATAGCGAAGTATCAATATCAGCCAAGAAAGTGCTGTCGATGATGCCTCGGCCAATAGGGGTGCTTGACGTATAGTCGAAGAGATAAAATCCATCTTCGGCAAGGTAAAATACTTGGCGACCGAACGGAATGGCAATCGCGGGGATCAGCAAACCGCGCTCTGGCTCGACGCGGCTGAGTTCGAAAACCACATCTCCACCGCGATATTCCGCTCGCCAAATCGCTCTCTCTTGGAAAATAGCACCCACTTCAGCACCGCTGACCACTCGCTGCACCGAGCCACCGGGACCGAACAATGCCTGTCTGTCGCTCTGCACCGTAACCGCAACCTCAGTTCCGGGAGTGGGCCAGTTGAACGGATCATTCACAGCGGACCAATGCACCTCCGATGGGTCATTTGCGGTGTTTCCGAGAACGACAAACGTACCGATCACGCCAATGTGCTTCGCTGTGGGGGCGGTTGTATTTGTTAGACCGGGGTTCCCGAGCGGCTTGAACTCAGTCGAATCGTCAAGGGTGAAATACTGAGGACGATCAGATCCATTCACTGCAATAATCGTCTTCGAAAAAAAACCGAACTCCCAGTACCCCTGACCACCTGTGTTGTACGCGCCACCGAGAATCCGAGTTACGTCATCGGTAGCCTCTTGCAGTCGATAGAGCTTGGTGTCGGTGCCGACGAAATTGAATGGGTTGCCAGCGGGATCGATGCCAGAAGCCGCGCCTCGAGCGCGGGACGAGAGCGCCGTGAAGTTGGAGACGTCCGCAAGCGAGTTGACTCCATCATACCCGCCCGTGATGGGTACGGTGTTTTTAGCTATAGCTAGTCCGTCGTTCGCCAACCTCGCGAGATCAGGTTTGTAATCGCCGAACGGCACTCGTAACGGTTGTCCCACAAGAACCTCACCTTAGATGTGACACATCAGAACGCATTCGTAAAACACCGTGTCCGCTACGACCGCGCCATTCGGCCATGCGTGTCTCTTCTTTTGCGTTGTCGTACATATTCGCCCAAGTCCCGATTCTCTCATCTGCGCCTAGATACGGAGAAGCCACCGTCAGCGCACCAAAAAGCAGGCAATCGGGGTATTCCTGCAAAATATGATTGGTCTGGATCTCACCACCTAGATGCTCGACGCCAGCCTTATAGAACAAATCGTACTCCACCTCGCCTGGTGCCCGACCAATCAAGAGCCTGTCACCGTGAATGGTTCCGACCGAGGCATCCCCCGAAGCGTCCCGCTGATGTCCGGCAGTGATGTCGTAAGAAACAACTTCGATGCTGGGCAGTGACCGGTTGCTTGTCCAGTTCAAAAACCCACCTTCCGCGTAGTCATTCGGCAGATCGATGTAGTTCTGGCCTGCCACCGATACCCCTGAGAAGGTCTTGTCAAGCATTCGAAAACGAATCTGTCGCTGGAGATCGCACTCTGCAATCCAAATGAAGTCTTTGATCTGGGGACTTAGATCGCCACGAGCCAACCAGTCGCCAACCGTTTCAACTAGTTCGTCGTATCCTCGAAATGGCATATCAACCCTGTTGTTTCCCGAGAGTGAAGTGCGTTCGGTAAGCCTTCGACGAGATCACACCATTGGAAGTGCGCCATGCCTCGTAATCCTTTGAGTCGAGCAGCGCAGCCACCTTCGGCCAATCCTCGTCCTTCATCACGTCGATCCCCATTTGATACAACTGATTCACCGCGCCCAGCGGAATCGATGCCACTTTGCGGAGCTCTCTGGATGGGGAGTAGCCATCGTGACCCGACAAACGCTGTTCTTTGTTGTTTTCCAAAATCGCAGTAACGTCGTGAATGGTTTCTACCGTACGCGTCTTGTTCACGTCGTCGTAATAGTGAACGTCAACCGGTTCAAATTTTGACATTTCGGCTAAAGCGCCGCTCTTTTTTCGTACTTTCCTGCCGTGCCCCAGATTGCCCCGAACCATAGAATCAGACATCACCCCTCCAGTGCGGACATGTAGACCGATACGCTTCCGGCTATTCCCAAAAAGTAGAAGTGTGAGAATCCACGGGTACGAATGATCAGTGGCTGATCAGCGTCAAGAAAAGCGCCGGTCGTGACAGAAACCGCGGTAGCGCCAGCGATGGTTTCGATGTTCGTTCCGGTCGGAGGATCATCGATGTCCATCGCAGGCAAGAACTGGCAATCGCCAGTGGCTGCGAGATAGACCATTTCCGGCCTGACCCCAGCGCTGTTGTTTGGGATTGCGATGGCTGCGCTGCTCACGCCCGCGCCTCCCGTCGCTGTAATTACCGCATTGGTCCCAAGAGAAATTCCCAAAGACATTTCAACCCTCCAGAGGTGACATGTAGATGACCGCAGACCCGGCACCCTGCTTGCAAAACAACATGTGGGAATATCCGGACACGTTCACGATATCGACTGATTGCCTGATGCGCGCCCCGGTCAGTGAACTGTGAATGTCATCGCCCGACGATCCGGGCCGAAATAAGCACGCGTTATGACCTTGGACAATAACGTACTTCGCTTTTTTACCGCTCGAAGTGGTCGGGATCGCCAGCGCTGTTGTTGCGGCACTGGTCACGCTGGCAGTCAGACCATCCCCTGCAATCGAAAGCGCTGCTGGAAGTTCTGTCACCGCGGCAAGCGGGGTGATGCTTTGATTATTCAGGGTTCCAGCCAGCGTTGTTGCTGCGAAGTGAGTGTGACCCGCCGGAACCTTGTAGATCACCGAATTATCAGTGCCCAGCATGATGCCGCTTGTAGCGGTTGCCGTGCCGATTCCGGTAAAGAACGCAGCATTATCCGCGAACGAAAGGCGCAGGTACTGCGGGAGTTTTCCGCTTTCTAGCGTAGGGATCGCTCCCGTTTGGTTCCCGCCCGTAAGACTGATTGCCGTGGAGTCACCAGACATGCTGATGGCAGACAAAACTCCACGAAAGAACATGCCCCGATCCGCCACGTCTAACGCCTCAGTACATACGAGGCGTAACCAATTACCGCTGCGACTTGATTCCCGTCACTCCTCAACGAGATTACCGTCCCTTGCGCTAGCTCCAATCGCTTGTCCGCCCCTATGTAGATCCCGGTAATTGACGGATAGGATGCGGGGGTTCTGTATTTAACAACGGGGGACGAAAGGGCGTTGTTCACCATTAGGTCGAATGTGGTCATCGCATCACCCGCGCCGGAAAGGTTCAGCCAAAACCCGACAAGCTCGCAGTCTTCTGGCACCACTAGCCGGTCGAATTGTTGGGCATTAGTTTGTATCGAGCACGTACCGGCAGGGAAAAACATATCATTCATTGAGCTTGCCATTTCATCGACTCCTGTCTTGTCTGAACTGAGCAGTAAAAGTCCCATTGCAAGTGGTAGCGGCACTCGATCGCTGCATAAAGAATTGATCTCCCGCTTCCATTTGAAGTTCCGCCCCGAGTACCGTGTCGCAGTCGAGCTCGTAATAACCTAAAGGCATTACTGGAATCACAAATTGAAAAGAAACGAACGCACCACCGGCAGGTCGTCTAAACGAAGTGACCGTAACGGCAGAGTCTAGTGCTGAAAAAAGACCTATATGTATCGACTTCAGACGACAGGCAGTCGGAACTATAAGAACGTCCGTGCTGGAATTAGTAGCCCAGTCTAATTCTTCGACTGCGTGCATGTAAAAATCAGTCAGATTGATAGCCATGTGACTCCCCCCGTAAGGGTAGGGCGACTCGCCACTTCGACGAGTCGCCCCAGTTTGAGGCTTACGAAGTGGTGCAGTCCGCGACGATGCCCGAACCAGCGTTGTTCGACATCTTCAGAGTCGCTTCCGCCATTAGCGTACGCTCTTCCGAGTCACCAATCTTGCTGAGTGCGTGCTGCCGGAACGGTCGCAGGTAACAGACCGTGAACAATTCCGGCGTAAGGACAAGAACGTCTCGCTCACGCTGGAAACGATTCGGAATCACCTTGTGTTCTCCGAAATCGCTGACGTACACGTCGATCGCCGAGACGAGACGCTTGTCCTCGCCACGATCAAACCGCGTGCTGTTGCCAGTGAACGTCGAGATTTGGGTCTTGTTAAACGGACCCACCATCACCAGCGTCGGATCGCCTCCGTTCGTCCATGCACCCTGAATCACACTCTTGAGATCGCTCTCAAGTAGGGGGCGAAGCGCGTTGGCGTCGGTCGGTGCGACAAACAGATCCGTCGCTTCGACGAATCCACCATCGGCACCGGCAGTGCCCGAACCTGGTCCGCGACTGATATTGACACCCTCAAGCGCAACGCCCGTGGTTGTCCAGTTGGCATGGAACTGAGCCTGTACCGCTGCGGAACGACGAGTGGCACCAGCAACGCTCGCCATGTTGCCGACCGTCCCCTGTCCCACAAACGTATGTTCCATATCGCGCTTTAGTTCTTTTGCCCTCTTCGCAAGTTGATACGAGAGCTCGGAATTTCTCCCGGCCTTGTTTACAACTTCCATCGTTCCGGTGATCGAGATGCTCTTCTGCCAGATCTGCGTGTAGTTCGCAACGCGAACGGTGGCATCATACTCTTCGATGTCAGCGTTATCGATCTTCAGACCTTCGATCTGCGCGTTGTCCGCCGCCACATCTAGGCGATCCATCTGCCACTCATGCTTGACCGCCGAACAAGAGCCGCGGCCCGCCATCATCATAAAAGGCGTTTCGGTCGGGCTCAGGTTGTAGATGAGATCGATCAAGTCTTCACGTTGACTATCCGGAGTTCCGTCGTCCACCGTGTTTTCTGTATTCGCGTAGGTTGCCCCAGCCATTACACATGCTCCCCAAACAACGCCAGTGCATCTTCGATCTTGCCCGATTGCCGGAACTTGTCGGAGACATCTTTACGTTGCTTATCGCGTGCGACGTTCCGCACAGTTTCGTCACGAGCGGTAGTCCGGAGGTGTTTCCTCGGTAGCTTGCTCAGACGCTTTCGTACCCCAGGCTTTGCAGCCTGTTGCTTGTCGTACTGGGCAGCCTTCCAGACGCAAATGATTGAATTGGCATCGACGAGTTGATCAATCTGCTCTTGTTCAAACCCGTGGTTAGTCAAATAGGAATTGATGTCGTCGTGCGCAGCCTTGGCGACCGCAGGGGTCTTCCATTCTGGCCGCAAGCGGAAAGTCTTGTTTGCTTCCTCGCGCACGTAGACATCGTATTTCGCGTCGTCCTCTTTGCTGCGTCGATCCGTCTCCTCGCGCATAAGTCCGATCGCTTCCGAAGCCTGAGCGCGATCACTCTGCTCCAGCTCGCGCAGCCGAATGTACTCAGCGGGGTTTGATGCCCGCAATTTCTCCCAGCCACCATCGGGTTCGCGCTGCTGATCGACGCGAGCGACGATTCGCGCGGTGACGTCCTGTAGACGCGTCAGGAATTGATCAGACGATGCGCGTAGATTGGTGCGCTCCGTTTCTATCTCGGTACGAGCAGCCTCGGTTTCAGCAGGGGCATTGCGGTAGTGATCGACCATCGTCGAAAGAGAGACCGATTCCTCACCATCCCTGCCCGCGATTTGGAGGTGTTCGAGAAACTCGTTTTCTTCGATCTCGAATGAGGCAGCCAGATCAGCCACCGTATCTATCACATCGTTGTCGCCACTCTCGGGGGCCGCCGCGGCTTGCTCGTCCGCGCCCTCGGCGCTTTCATCCCCTTCTGGGGCGAGCTCGTCTTCAGCCTGGGCTGATACTGGCTCCGGCCCTGACTCCTGATCTTCTAGGCGAGCTTCTTCCCGGTTCGGCTCGACTTCCGCGGGAGCACTATCCTGTGATTCTGAATCACTTGAATTTTCTGTAGCCACAGGGACTTCTGATTGGTCTAAAAACCGCTCAAAGCCCGCTTGCACCTCTGGATTAACCTCAGTGATCTGTGACGACATCAAACGCCTCCCCTAAGCCGATTAGGTATCTAGTGCGGTAAATCGGTCTCCTGATCGAAAAAGCCATCCATCTCAGACCGTTGCTGTTCTTTCCTGAGTATAAGCGTGCCAGTCTCCATGACATGTTTCAACTCAAGGGCGAGATTATCCAAAGCCTCCAGTTGGTATCGGCATACCTCGCGTACTGACGGATCATCAATGGGAGAGTTGATCATCTTGTTCACGAGGGCCTCGCGCAAAGTCCGAAAGGCATTCGCGAGCATAGGTGTCTCCATGAGCGCTTGAGCTTCGCGCGCCCGCAGGAGATCCCGCTCTGTTTTGTCGTCTGCCATCAGTCGGCGTTGCTATCAGCGTTTCCGGAGACAGCCTCCTTGACCCGCTTGACAACACCGGGTTTTTTGACGTCCTTCTTGGAAATCTCACCCGCGCACAACTCTCGGATGGCATTAAGCCGATACTGCTTGTCGCCGCTTCGACCGTCCAGAATTTCCATGACCTTACTCGCCAGTTGCTTGCTCATCACTTTCTCCTTTTTCGTTTCGACCGGAAGCGTTGATTTGGGCAGCCTCGATCGTAGCTTCTTGCTGACCGAGCCTCACCCGTTCTTCCATCTCGATTCGTGCCATCTCGACACGTTCTTTGCTCGCCAGTTCTTCTGCCCTGTGCCTAACTATCTCTGAATCACGTCGCGCTTCCAACTCCATCGAGTTAGATCTCATGTCCATTTCCTGCTCGAGCTTCAGCGTTTCGAACTGCATCTTGATCTGCTCTTCGCTGGGCTCCGGGGGCGGCGGTTCCACCGTATCCGGGTCTTGGAAGAAAAGCTCGGGGTTCCTGAAACCGGCGGCTTCTGCCTTCCGGATCGCAAGGTTGTACGCGTGTTTCGGCGTTACGGTGACTCCAAAGCCAAGTGCGCCGACGTGGGTTCCCTGCGTCTCTTCTATCTGCGAGAGGTTGCTGAGACGTTCGATCGCCTGTCCGGCCCCCAGACCGACCTCGACATTAAGGTGCATGTCGGCATCCCACTCGCGAGGGTCGAACGTGACCCACTCCCCGTTGATCTCCATCTGCTCTTCCTTCGTCGCGTTCTCAACGGTCTCTCGTAGCAGTTTCCGGAATAGATCTTTGATGCCTGTGTTCGCAAAGATTCGCGCGATCAGCTCGATCTTCTGCTGCTTCTCTGCCATAAGTTGCGCGAGACCCGTAGCTGTGGAGTTTATGGCAGACGCATCGAGTTCCCGACCGTGGGCCATTATGCCCGTTCGGTTAGCTCGCACCTCCTCCAAATACGTCAACGCTTCGAAAGCCTCGCGCGGGAGCGGAGGCAGTATGATCGGCTCGATTGCGCCGAGGGTGCGCTGGCGTACCAGACCACCTGGGCGAACTGTGAGCAGATCATCCAACTCCACCTGTCCTTCAAGAACCGCCAACCGGGGATTCGTCGAAAGGTAGATGTGATCCATGATCTGCCGAAGAATTGCCGATCGGATCTGCTGAAGGTCAGACACCAAGTCAGCGAGTGACATCCCGAAGAACTTATGCGGCATCGGTATTGGCGTGATTGAGCAGAAAGGATTCTGATTTATCTCTTCGTCAATGAGGATATGGATAGACTGCTCACCGGACACGAGGATGCGTCGTAGTTCTGCATAGCCATCACCATCTTCATCAAGTTTGATATAGCAGTCCGTTACCCATAGTTCTCGCGATGCAACGTCAGAGCGTTCCGCAGTGTTTACCGGGTAAGTCTCGTCTTCGGAAAGTCGTTCAGTTCTTCCCTGACTGTATTCAGGAGAGTCATCACTTGGGAGGTTGGCGAGTTCATCGAAGTCGAGCCCCTGCGAAACGAGTTCGGAAACGCTCATTTTCTTGCGTTGCGCGGTGAACGGGGAGTCATCGTCCAGCGTGATCGTGCGTCGAGCAATCATCCACTCTTCCGGCGCGATCCCATCGACCGCAGGCGTGCGCGTGGTCTTCCACTCGCGCATCGTCAGGTCGTAGCATGTGACCTTCCCAACACCGGGGATGTCTTTCTCGTACGAGTCGTTCGAAAGTGGTTCTGCCCCGTCGTTGTCGAGCAGCGTTATCACTTCGTCTTCGGTAAGTCCTGTGTACGAGGAAACAACTGGCTTCCTTTCTTCCTTGAAATAGACCTTCACGATGCCATTTTTTTCAAGAAGAGCGGTCTTGAACCAGTCGTAGAATATCTGGAACCCATTCATCTTGTTCATGAAGATGTGGTTGATGTATCGAGACGCAAGTTCCGCGTTGTGAACGTCTTCCGGCCTGGTTGCTGAGAAGCGAACCACCTCGGCCCCACCCGTGAACATTCGCATAAGCGAGGGCATCGTCCATTCGACGACTTCCAGCACGTCCATCATGATCACTTGAGAGCGATCTTTTATCTCGTTTCCGAGGGGTCGCCCGTAGTACATTCGGATCGCGACTCGTCGCTCTTCACTGACTTTTGAGCCTAGTCCGCCGAGCGAGTCTTCGATCTCACGCTGAATAATCGCCTTGATCTCATTAACGTCGAGCTCGTGCGCGGGATGACGAGTGGGCTCTGCGTACCCAGTATCGTCTGCTTCCGGGTCTCGGTAGTTGCTTCCGGGGTCCATACTCACGCTACTCTCTCCTCTTTCGGCACATGACCATATTCCCGCAGAACATCAGGGAACGGTGGCGGTTTCGGTTTTGATCGAGTTACAAGAGCGCTCTCTTTGCGTTCTCGGAGTTTTAATCTTCGCTCGAAATCGTCGATCGTATTCAGCATCGTCTCGCGATCTTCTAAAAGGAATCGCACGGCAAGGATTGCGTCTCTATTGTTTTTGATGCTCTCAGGACTCATACGACAAAACTCGCATCCGGTTGCTTGAACTCACCGGACCTCTCTGGTCTAAACCCAAACATGATTGTCGCCATCGCTGACGCACCGTGGGATGCCCAATTATGAAGAGGCTTGTCCCGGTACAAGAGCTCGCCGCCTGGTCCGCGCTCGCCCTGAATCGTCTGTTTTGAATACTCGCGGAGCGCTTGCAGGCCGCGCTTACATTTCGTCTCGTGAACCCACGCCTGCCGCAACATTAAACGCACCGTCTCATGCTGGTCTGATAGTGCTACTTTCGGGTTTTGGACCGTTCTAACGCCGAGACTGCGCATAATTTCGAACGTGCTTCTGCCCGTCTGGAGAAGGGTCTGCGAAGCATCGTGCGGGAGAAAGGCATCACCGTACGTGTACGGGAGCGTGCGCAGATATTTCACGTAATGATCGATCGGCTCACCCGCGTTCTCGTAGTAGTCGATGAACCGGATTTCAGAACCGACAACCTGAGCGAACCAGATCGCAGTGGAGTCGAAGTGTCCAAGATCCCATCCGGTGATCACCTCTTTGTCCGGCATCCACTGCACGCGATCGGAGATCCGTAGCGGGTCCTGCTCTCCCATCCACGCTAGTTGGTCTTTATAGTACGCGCCGACGAGAGATGCTTCGAACGAGCAGTAGTATTCCTGCTCGAAAATCTCGCGCGGCATCCGCTCTTTCTCTTCTGCGAGCATCGCTGGGTCGATGATCTGAGTATCATCCGCGGTGAGGATTTCAGCGTACCAAGTTTCGGGATGATCCATCGCGTAGCGGTACAGGTCGTAGCCGTGATTGCGACCGCGAGGGGTATAGGGGAAAAGTGCCCAGCCATCGTTCGCAGCGAGAATAGGGGATATGAGTTCCCACGCTGCGGGGTTCTGCAAGGCATATTCCGAAACGATGACTCCAACCGGGTTCGCGCCCATGAGACGATCGATGTGGTCTGTTCCAACAACCTGAAAGATCGACCCACCCTCGAGCCAAAGAGTCATCTCGGCGTCGAGTTTCCGCTTCCACGTTCGGGGGGGGAACGCGTCGAGAAACGGTCGTCCCGAGTTGTCGAGTCCTTCCCAGATTACCTTTCGGCCCTGAGAGTACGTCGGGAACATGTGCCAGTAGAGACCGCGACGTTGAAACGCCTGAGTAGCAGTCCAGTTTATGTCGGTGAGATCTTTCCCCGTACGACGATGCCAGACTTGAACGGCACGCTTTATTCCACCTTCAAGTGCAGCCCATAGCGGTTCTTGATATACCCGAGGACTCCAGTTGTACGGGACGGAAACCTTCCCCATAATTTTATTCTACATGAACCGTTTTGACAGGTCGCCGGGGTTTTCGAAGTTCTGATCGACGGGTTCTTCGCAGAAAGGATCAGCAGGAACGGATTCATTCGACGTGTATTGCCTCGCCGGTTTTTCCAATGGCTTGCTGATCGGTGTCTCGCGGAAGTCGCCTGATCCTTCTTGGTTCTTTGTGTCGTGATGATGCTTCATTTGACCCCCAGACTTACAGGTTTAGAGCAGCAGCCCCTTACGTTGCCCGCGTACGAACCGTCAAAGTCGTACGGTTTGGTTCCACGTTCGCCCGCGCCACCTTCGGGACCACCAGTAAGCTGATCCATACCGGACAAAGATCCTTCATTCCCTATGGACGGAGTATCGATGGCCTTGCCACCACCACCCGGACGACGCGACTTCGACTGCGATGTAATTCGTTTCATGATGAACTCCCTGCATCTTGGTTTTTTGAAGGCTTACTCAGAACCGGAACAATTTCAACAAGATCTTGAGCCAGATTAACTTCAGCACCAGTAATCTCGATCGTTTTCGCGATTCCAGCCCCCAAGTCACTGCCTTCAATCACCTTTTCAGTGGTCAAGCCAGTTGTTAGTTGGTTAATCACAATTGTCAGACCTTGCTCCTGCTTTTCGTGAACCTGAGTGGCTGTTTTCCCTATACCGAGTTCGATCACAGTCTTCGCCGCAGACGTGGCGACCGCCCAAGATGCCGATTCGTCGTCGGGATCGTCGGGGTTTTTCTCGCGGTTAGCCGCAGACACGAGAACTCCGAGCATGTCTTCGCTCTTCTCGCGCGCGAGGGCCGCAAGGTCGAGTTGCTCAGATTCCTTCATTGTCTCGTTCACTTCGTCCTGCGTGACGAGTTTATCTTTTCGTGCTGGCATGGAATCAACGTAGCTCGAAATGCACAAGATCGTCGAAGCTCTGCTGCTCTAGGTCCCCACCATCCCAGTTTCCACCCCACCTAATCTTGATGTCCATCGTTGAAGCGATTCCTATAACTATTCCAGCGAGGTGCATGAATCTGTCGCGGTTCAACCAGTCAATAGGGTATGGCGCGATATCGATTGCCCTGCTCTTCTTCCCCGACTTCTTTTCGTGGGTGGTGACGTTGTGATTTGATCCCGGCCACTTTACCTTAGAATGCCCGGTTCGAAACGCTTCGTTCTGCTCTTCTATCGTTCGCTCGCCGCATAGGATCGTGATATCGCACTCCTGCAGCACCTTATCGAAAAGTTTCTGGAGTCGAGGGTCGCAAGTATCCAGTCTCGATCGCGATTTCGCGCTGAAGCGGTTCATGCTCCAATTTTCTCGCGACCCTTCTTGCGGGGCTTACCGTCCTTGTCGTCGATCGCGTCCTGAATCTGGGGCTCAAAAAAGATCATCTGCGTAAAGCAGTCCATCTCGGATGGATCGACTTCGATCATCTGCGCATTATCGCCAGAGTCGATCGCTTCCTTGATCCGCCGGAGGGTGTCGGGACGCACTCGCTTGGAGTGATAGAGAATGACGCTGCGAAGGTTGTGAATAACTGGCACTTTTAGCTCCTTGTCGCTTTAGTGGACTATAGTTCTTGCATGTAACGATGGCATACCCTACATGTAGAGACGCGTAGGGGCAAGCGGTTTGTCGTCTAAACCCTTGGTTTCCCACACATTAGGAGCAACATGCCTGAAGAAATGACAGCAATTCAGATCCCGAAGCGAGTTCACCGGAGGCTGCGAGCAGTTTGCGTAATTCTGGACATTCCTATCGGTAAGATCACTGAATTGGTGATGCACGAGTGGACCGATGAGAAGGTCAAAACGATGGGCATCAAGATCCCCGAAGAAATCGCGGAAAAGTACCAGCGAACGGAGTCAGCCTCTTGACCGAGGCGACTAACGCATTGATTCGGAAGGTAAAGAGGCAGAGTACACGCGACATGCTTCTGGAAGACCGACGAGCCAAAGCGCGACTCGACATTCTCTCGGACCCTACGTTCTATTTCCATAACAAGCGGTACGAGGACCCGGATCTTTCCGTCATCAACGAGATCAGGGACGCGACCGCAGGGATTTTACATGTCGAATAGCTCGCTCGTCCTCTCACTCTTTCCGGGAGGGGGAGTTCTGGATTACGCGTTTGACCTAGAAGGTTTTGTGGTTGTCAGGGGTCCCGATCCGATCTGGGGGGGTGACGTAGGGACGTTCCACCCTCCCGCTGGTCGCTTCGATGGAATCATCGGAGGGGACCCCTGTCAATCACACTCAGCACTTGCAAATCTTGTGCGCGCAAAAGGTCTGGAACCGACGTTTCCGGATCTGACTGGAGAGTACGAGCGCGTAGTAAACGAATGCCAACCCGCCTGGTTCCTTCGCGAAAACGTCCCAAAGGCACCTGATGTTAAACCCGCTGGTTACGACGTGAAGTCGTTCATGCTCGACAACTCGACGCTCGACGATGGCACGGGTTGGGGCTACGAGCAGATGCGATCTCGGAAGTTCTGGTTTGGCGTGCGCGATGGTGCGGCCCCGGAGCTCCGCAAGTTCATCAATTTTGCGTTGTTCGAACTCCCCCACGCGCAGCAGACCGTGAGTAGCGATGCGCGATTGGTGCCAGTTGCGATTGGTGGCAGCGGGAAGGTTAAGGTGTCGGCTTCCAGAACGAAGCAAACCGCGGTAGGTGGTAACGACGGACATATCAATCAGTTGGGCAGCAAGGAATACCGCGAGCATCGCGAGAAGCAGGCAGTTGTGACTGGCAGACACCATTCTAACGAGATGCGAACCACGAAGATCCGCGGTGAGGGATGGGTAGGTCAGATTCAGCGACGTACCCTTGAGGAAATGATGGAATTGCAGGGGATACCGGAAGGTTGGTTCAAGCACTCTCCATTCACGATGGCAGCCCGCAGGAAGATCGTGGGGAACGCGGTGCCCGTTGGAATGGGCCGCGCAATGGCGACCGCAATCAGGGAGGCAATGGCGTGATCAAGCCTGGTCCCATCAATTCACCTGCATATGAACGTCCTATCGACGATTCCAGAATTTTACCGCAACGAGAGCGCGTGCTTCAGTTCATGCTCCGGATCGCGGAAATCAACAGAGGTGCGAAGTGGCTCACATTGCGAGAGGTGTCCGATGCGCTTGGATTCCCAGAGGCTTCGATCTCCGCAAGGTTCCGCGACTTCCGTAAAAACAAGTTTGGTGCCTACGAAGTCGATCGACGGCGACGAGTTGAACAGAAGGGGACGTGGGAATATCGCGTCACGAGACCCTTCATACTGGATGGGGGTGATTTGTGATGCGACAAGAGACGCCGGATGAAGAAAACAACGAATATCGGGCACTTGAACGGACGGACGAAGGAAACGAAGAATTCGATATGCGATGCCTTTCCTTGGGTGCTGGCGTGCAGAGTTCTGCGATGATTTTGATGGCAGACCGTGGCGACTTCGGAGACGTGCCAGAACACGCAATATTCGCCGACACGCAATCGGAACCGCCTTGGGTATACGAGCATTTGTCTTGGCTTGAGAGCGAAATCAAGCACATCAAAATCCATCGCGTCACCGCGGGATCGCTAGAAAACGACGTCTTGAAATCTCGCGATGGGCGAAGTCGATTCGCTTCTCTTCCGCTGCGTGTTCAGGGTTCGGATGGTCGAGATTCTATGCTGCGCCGCCAGTGCACCCGAGAGTACAAAATTGCACCAATCGAGAAGAAGGTCCGCGAACTACTGGGCCTAAAGCCTCGTCAACGAGCAAAGGGGAAATTCAAGGTTGAGCAGTGGATTGGCATCTCGCTCGACGAAGTACAGAGGATGAAACCGAACCCGAATACTTGGATCACGAACCGATGGCCCCTTGTGTTCGACAAGCCCATGCGACGTGGGGAAATTATCGATTGGTTCACTCGTGAAAACTTCCCAGTTCCGCAGAAAAGCGCGTGTACGTTTTGTCCGTTTCATGACGACCGAACCTGGGACGACATGCGAAAAAACCACCCCTCAGAGTGGTCGCGCGCAGTCACATTCGATAAAGCAATCCGCACTGGCAAACTGCGCGGCGTGAACGAAGAGGCGTTTCTTCACCGAAGTCTCAAGCCACTCGACGAGGTGGAATTCAATGTTGACGATCCCAACCAGATCGACATGTTCGGCAACGAATGTGAAGGGATGTGCGGGGTATAGGGAGAGAGTGGCCGAATGTTTCGGTCACACCCGCTACGGGATTTTGTTTTTTTTGCCCGTGGCGGGCACTCACACCGGGGCCGGGGGAATAATGAAGCAGGACAAGAAGCCAAAGAGCGGCAAAGACGTGTTTGCGTACACATACTGGAATGAAACGCTGGAAGAGTGGGGACTCACCCTTTTCACGATGCGCAAAACGACCATCGACAACGCGATCAAGCAAGCCCTTGAGGATGACATCCAGATTCGCGTTACCGTCTACGAGTCGAAGAAGATCTCTACGTTTACACCAGATGGATATGGTGAGTTCACCGCAACCTCGGTGGAGTTTTCAGATTCCTCCGATCTACGCGATTTTCGTAAACTGGAAGACAACGAAGGTTCAAGGAAGCACTGATGCCCAGCGTATTCGACAAGTTCTGCCGCTCCTGTGGCGCAATTCAACCACTCATATATTGCGCAAAGTGCCAGTTCAAACTAGAAGGAATTACTGAATACAAAGGCTGGACGATCTCAGTAGATGTAAAGCCGATCCCGTCGCGGAGCAATGACTTTGACTTTGTGCACCCCGATTACGATGGCCCAGATGATCCTCGCTGTGGAAGTGCGGCATCCTTCAGGGATTGTATGATCAGGATCGACGAGATTATGTCCGAAATCGAGGAAGATGCGTGACCAAGTTACTGAGGGATGAGTTGAAGATGGTAGAAGTGGTTGAGGTCATGAGTCGCCGAATTGAGGCGCTCGAGAAGGACAAACTTGACCTTCAGGTTCTTGCCACTACGCAGTTTGACCGCATGAAGCGTAAAGAACGAGATCACCGCAGATTGAACTGGCTTGAGAACCACCCTTCGATGATCGACCATTTCGAAGGCTACTGGTATTACGTAGGCCGCGAGAACCGGCGAATGAATAGCTTTCGAGAGGCAATCGACGCGGCAATGAAAGATTCAAAGGGGAAAACGTGAGACCTCATGCAGATAACGGACAATCGACCCAATCGGAGCTGAATTTCATTCGCGCCTTGGGAAGTGGCCGATCAGCCAAGAACCGGGATCGTGATTTGGCACCAAACGATATCATCAACAGGCAGATCAAGATGCTGCGCGGCTATATCGATGCGCTTCCATTGCGGGTTCATTGGTGGGACGGAGCAAATCCGAAAAAGTTCAAGCAAGAGGCGGAAAAGCAACTTGCGTCTGCCCTTTCCTGCGCTGAAGATAGGCTAGAATCGCCTTAACGCCGGATGTTCCGGCATAAGTCGGTTAGCCAAGCCGCTGTGGTCGATGGCGGTTTGGTGAACCACCTTATGACAATCCGGGCCGGGGAATGGTGGGTTAATTGAGTCCAAGCGACGTCGAGTGGGGGAAAACCCTGGCCTTGGTCAAAGAACTTGACCATAAGCTGAGAAACCTGCGCCAGATCGTAGACGGAATGGACGAGGAGCTCGGCCAAGTGGCCTTGGAACTTCAGAAGCAAAAAGTGCAGAGCCGAACGGCACTTTCCATCATAGGGTTTTTCGCATCGGCACTCGCCTGGTTCTTCAGGTAATGAGGCATTCAGCGTGAGATTTGAACTTAGTTGCGATGCGTGCGACGAAGACCGGGATGACGAAGACAGTCAACTCTGCTCAAAATGCCGTGAAGTAGCCGATAAAATAGAACGGATCAAAAAGGTGCGGTGGTGGCTGAGCCGACGCTATGAGCTAGAGCAGCAACTACGCATGAAGCGGGAACCCGAAACCCCTACTTCCTCGAGCGATTCTTCGCCTTCGTCTGAATCCTGAGATTCTTGCCGCTGTTGTTACGAGGATTCGAATCCTTGTGATCAACATCCTTGCCCTTCACCGCAGCACTACCCTTGGCTTTCTTGACCTTGGCCCGAGCTGCATTGCGACTCGCGCGATCTTTCTTCGGACCCGCCTTGGCGTGATATTCAGCGTATTCCTTCTTGTAATCTCTAGGCATGGCTCTCCCCTGTGAGTTGCCTGTAAGGGTGGGGGAAAGAAGGGACGTTGGCAACCAGTTCGAACTTCGGTAGAAAATAAATATGTTCAACGAAACACGATCGGGATCGTCAAGTCGGATTGATGCCCGCCCAGCAGGAGAGCAATCAAGCGCTGGGACCACCGGGGAGTGCCCGAAAGGCAGCACGCCCACCCGTTTCCCACAGCAGTCCGTTGGGATTGCCGAAACTGACGGGTCAGAACCGGTGCACGAACTCGCATAGCCCATCGGACCAGGGGATGACTACCTTGGGTCAAAGCGAGTCGATCGAGAACAAAACAAGTATCCGGCCAGTGCTAAACAAAAACACAACTCCTTATTGAAGGCAGGGGAATCCTCGCCCTGCTACCGATTAACGACTTACGGAAAAACACCGGGGGTCGAGGTCATGTCAATCCGGTTCCGAACGCCGAATGACCTCCCCCCTGTGTTCCATGTGAAACAACAACACCGTAATGGGACCCTCTACGAAGACACTTCCGGTGGACTTGGACCCCTCAATCACTTGATTTTTAGTGTGGGGGTAGGGAACCTGAAAAGTTGTCTGCTTAGATGAAGGCATACAAATTACGCAAGGACCCGGAGCTCGATGGGACCCAAAAGGGGGGTGCCCCCCCCCCTCCGGCCACTATCATAGCGGGACCCTAGTCCGCCTCAGTTCGCGCTCAGCCTCTAGCGAAGCTCACGCCGACTAGTAGGTCCTTCTTTCCCGACATTCCGGGACCATAGGTCACTTCGAAGGCGGCGCGCTGCTAAACCTCGAGCGAATTCGCTCAACAAAAACAGACACTTGAACACCTCTACTATGCCCCGTCCTATCTCTTACCCTACTCTCAACCCCTATCAATCCAGAGGGAGTAACCACAGTGAAGCGAGGACCTAACGAGATGACCTATGGCAGGGTGCCTATACCTGCTGAGCTTCGGCGCAGTGAGGTTGTCCGCGTCATGATGACACCGGGAGACAAGGCGGACTTGCAGAGCATTGCAGAGGCATGGGGCGTACCCCTATCCACTGCAGCGTTTGCCATGATTGCCACCGAACTAGCATCGGCACGGGGTTCAAGCCTAAGCGCTTCTATCTTCCCGGTTGAGGTGATGGCTAGTGTTCGTCTCTTGTCGGCGCAGCGGAAGGTACGGAATCAGGGGAGACGCCTTGAGGAGTAAAGACGCGCCGCTGGTGAGGCTCATGCAGCGAGCGAGCTTAAGTAGAATGGACGTCGCCTACCGTTCTAGAGTCTCGCT
>Ga0302137_1000033_pt1 | contig 45097 bp, 43 predicted proteins | sample CBN3_SCM_MG_FD_203127 | JGI IMG/M metagenome (GOLD analysis project Ga0302137, IMG submission 203127) | Marine microbial communities from Western Arctic Ocean, Canada - CBN3_SCM | ecosystem: Environmental > Aquatic > Marine > Oceanic | place: Canada: Western Arctic Ocean | collected 2017-09-15 | reverse complement strand
CATTACACCAGTGATTTATCGCCCACATTGCATCGGTGTCATTGACACCATTCATGATGCCAAACGCACCCATAGTTTCGTATTCAGGTCGATGAGTATGCGACGGAAATGCGAATTCGCCGCGATCGGAGCCATCAACTGATTCAGCACCACACGCAACGGGACAATGCCAACAGGCATATTTTTTCTCCTTTGACTCGTTCATAACCGGGCCATTAAGATTTTCCATTGAAAATTCATTAACTAAATCAACAACTCCAACGCCACCCCAGTTCAAAACTGGAGCATCTCCGGAAATCGCTGAGTTTGCGGTAATCCCAGTCGTGCCAAAAGTTGTAAAAAATTGTTTAGTTGCCTGATTAAATCCATCTAAGCTAGATCTAACTGTTTTAATAACTTCTGGACTCTGTGACATTATCTTCTTGGTAGGTTTAGCTACAACTGCCTTCAAATTCTTTGAGCCCATTACTGCACCGACGCCTGATCGAGCGGCCAGTCTCCCACGCTCATTACAAACACCCGCCATAATGCTCATATTTTCCCCAGCAGGTCCAATTAGTGCGACACTTATCTTCTTGCCCAGATCTTCCTTCATTTGATCTTCGACCTCGATAGCAAGTCCGCCCCAATATTCTGCTGCATCTCGAATCTCAGGAGTCTCACCCTCTTCGATGTATATATATACCGGCTTTTCTGACTTGCCATAAACCAACACTGCATCATAACCAGTGAACTTAAGCATCGGGCCAAAATCACCTCCACAATTTGCGTCGCCCCAGCCACCATTCTTGGGTGACTTGCAGACCACGCTAAATCGCTGACCAAAAAGGGGCGTACCTGTTAATAAGCCAGGCATAAAACCTAAAACATTATCCGGCCCTAACGGATCTGCACCCGCTGGAATACGGTCAAATAATAGCCGAGCTCCGAGACCATATCCGCCTAGCAATGATCGGTATACCTCTTCCTCGATTACCTCTTCCTCGACTTCATTTTTGGTTAAATTAACATTTAAAATTTTTCCATTGAACGCCACATCGGACATAGAAAGCTCTCCTTCAATAATTCTTCATAGACTTATTTTCACATCAAATAAGCACAGGTACGAACGCAAGGTTAACACGTTAGGTGAATTTTAAGCAGCTAAAAACGGAAGTATTCACCAATTCTCGAACGGAGACTTGCACGCTAAGGTAAAACCTGTCTAGGATCATAACCAGTGGGTACTTATCTGAATCCGCTATAACCAATCTATATATCTTTTAGAATTTTATTGGGTTCGATTCCATAGAAGAGACTGCTTCAAAATCGAAATTTAAGTTACAGACTCTAAAGATATTTATTCGCATTAAATACAAATCAAATAAATTAGTGATGAGTGAGAAACATTATGACAACTACCGAAGACACGACTTCTTCATCTTCCCCTTCTAGAGATTTTTCGTCTAAGCCACCACAGCGGCCCAGGCGGAAATCCAGACGACGGGGTGGTGGTGATGAAAGTCGAGGGAGTGGAACCAAAACAAGTCAGTGGGATCCATCCTCCAACATGCCAGAGATAGATGAAAATGTGCCGGCCGTCGATATTTCAAACCTACAGTTATTATCTAGAAACTCGCTGATCGAGCTAGCCGAACAGCAGTTCGAGATTGAAACTGCATCTGGGCTACCGAAGCAAGACTTAATACTCGGAATCTTAGAAAAACAATCTGAAAAACTTGGCACAATATTATCTTCTGGAGTTCTAGCCGTTGTTGATGATGGATTTGGATTTCTAAGAGGCGAGCGGCTTCTGCCTGGCCCGAATGATATCTACGTGTCACAAGGACTAGTCAAGCGTCACGGATTACGAAATGGCGACTCGGTAGCGGGTCAGGTCCGTCAACCACGTGGAGGAGACAAATACTACGGACTTATGAGCGTTACAGATGTAAATCATATGGACCCAGAAAAGGCCGCGCTCCGGCCAGACTTTGATGCACTAACTGCTATTTTTCCGGATGACATGTTTCATTTAGAATCTGGTGCTGGAGAAATCAGCCAACGAATGATTGACTTATTTGCACCGGTTGGAAAAGGTCAAAGAGGCTTGATTGTATCGCCGCCAAAGGCTGGTAAATCACTGTTACTCAAAGCTATCGCTAACGGCATCATGGCAAACTACCCCGAATGCGTACTAATGGTTGTTCTAATTGGGGAGAGACCAGAAGAAGTAACTGACATGCGCCGCTCGGTAACTGGCATCGGTGGAGAACAACGAGGCTTGGTGTATGCATCAACTTTTGACGAACCCGTTGAAGATCACACACGTGTAGCAGAAGCTGCCCTCGAGCAAGCTCGCCGCCTTGTTGAAGGAGGACAAGATGTTGTCATCCTAATGGACTCACTTACCCGTCTGGCTCGCGCGTACAATACAGCAATCCCAAATTCTGGTCGAACGTTATCAGGTGGAATGGATCCGGTTGCGCTATATCCACCAAAAAGATTTTTTGGATCTGCCAGAAACACTGAGGAAGCAGCGTCGCTGACAATCATCGCTACATGCCTCGTAGAAACTGGATCAAGGATGGATGAAGTTATCTTTGAAGAATTTAAAGGTACTGGGAATATGGAATTGAGGCTCGCGAGAAAACTCGCTGAAAAGCAAATATTTCCAGCAATTGATGTTTTGGCCTCATCAACCCGAAGAGATGACTTGCTTTTTAGTGAGGAAGAAAAAGGGCAAATTTGGTTACTTCGTAGAATGGCAGCAATGCTAGAGGAAGATTCACATGATGCTGCTGAGAGAGTTATCGAGCGGCTTAGCAAAACAGAAAACAATGTTGAATTCTTGAGTAATTTGAAGACGGATTTAGGGCAACTTTAAAGTTTACTTTCATTCTTCTGATGAATTTATTGTCGACCCTTAGACGCCGTTGATTGCGTATTTCACCCACTGTGAAATACAGTAGAGATCCTTACAAAAATCGAGTATTAGATTTCTAATGAAAAAAATCAAGCGAGTCGACTTTATAAAACGTTTAGGGTTACTCGTGAGCCTAGCGGTGGCAACACCAGTCGCCTTGTTTATTAAAAATGAAGAAACTCTATCATCCGAAACTAAGTCAAAAGAATTAGAACTACCTCAATATACTGGCGGCCACTTACCACGTATTGCTGACAATAAATATTTCATGGACCAGGGGATTAGCCCGCCTACAAATAAAAAAAACGTCAATGTGACAACCACAACACAAGGCGCCAGCTTAGAGCCCTTACGCCCAAGTGAAACAACTGTCTATTCTGATTCGCCGGATGGAGTACAACAAGAGTTGGATTCAAGTGGAATAAATTCAACTTCAGTAGCTGCTGAACAAATTCTTCCTATCTCTTACGAATATATAATTCGACCCGGTGATAATTTAACGGCGATTTCAAAGGCAGCAAATATTGACCTAGATTACATTATTTGGAATAACGTAGGGGTCAGCACGCCTGACAGAATATACCCAGGCGTACTGCTAAGAATACCTACTGTACCCGGTATTATTCATGCAGTTCGATACGGGGAAAATTTAACCGAAATAGCTGCACAATATGGAGCTTCAATGGTTGATATTGTCAACTTCAAGGGTAATCAAATAGACAGCCCCGACAATATTCCGGTAGGTAAAGAAATTCTTGTGCCGGGTGGACGAAAAAGTATCAACATCACTGCGTGGGACGGGTCCCTCACCACACTCGATTGGAACTGGCCAGTTACCTCGCGATACATAACTTCGGAAATGGATTGGAGACATCCATTGGGGATCGACATAGGGACACAAAATTGGGACGAAGTATATGCTGCGCGTGACGGAATAATCGCGTTTGCTGGTGGTGATGCTAGATATTCGTATGGCTATTACATCATCGTGGACCACGGATATGGTTACGAATCACTATATGCACATTTGGCGCGAAATAGTCGTGGGTATGCTGCGTTCAACGTCCAAGTAGGTGAACATGTGTCTGCGGGAGATTTAATTGCGTGGATTGGAATGACCGGGAGAACTACAGGGCCACACATCCACTTCGAAATCTCAAGATATAACAATCGGACAGATCCTTTGGGCGTGTTGCCAGACAATTAGCTTATTCAACTCTAACTCCTTCAACTCTCCAAAATTCAAGGATTTTCCGTCCAGATGACTTTATCCTCCAAACTATCAAAGCCCTCCTAATTAACCGATAGGTTGCAACAAATTGCTGTTGCGCTTCACTACCGGTATGTAACTCATGTCCGGAATAAAGTGCTCGCGAATATTCACGAGCGAATTGTTGGATTAAGGTGTCAGAAAGATTCAAAAATGATAAATACTCGGCTGTTTCGAGCGCCGTTAAATTCTGATAAGGATACGTTCCACTGACTCTCAACCAAAATTCTAATTTCCTCCAGGTCCCTACAGCTCCCTGGTAATCTCGAAATTGCCTGAGCCACCAGAATCTAAAAATTAAGGCTGCAACCAAACCGATCAAAAACACCAGCACGAGGCTCCGGAAAAAAAATCCTAGCAAAAACTCTGCTATACCATTTCGATCTTCTAGTTGAAACGCATTCTCAATTTCACTTTCAATCTCGAACTCTGCAAACATATCGAGTAGCTCCGCATCATCATACATAAAAGAGTTGGATGCGCCTAGGCTTCTACTTGCTAACAAATTTTTATCGTCTTCGCTCTGATCAGACCGCATTATCAAATCTCGTGAAGGTGTTGGATTGAAATCTATCCATCCTAGATTCTCAAAATACACTTGGGGCCAAGCCCAAGCCTGCTTGTCACTTAATTCGAAGTTCTTCGTAGCGGGATTGAAAGATGAGTCGTCAAGAACAAAACCAACCGTAATTCGAGCTGGGATTTCAATAGCACGGAGCAACATAACCATCGCACTCGCAAAATGATCAAAATGTCCCTGACGAGTCTCAAATAAGAACACACTAACAATGTCCGAGCGTGGATTTACTTTGGTATTCGAAAGGGAGAATGAATAATTAGAACGCAGATAAGTTTCAACTCTTCGAGTCGCCTCGTAAGGCGTGCTCGAGCCACTAGTGATTGTCTCAGCCAAGTTGCTAATATTATTATCTACGTGGTCAGGAACTTGAGCGTAAGCTGCTGTGATCAGTTCGGGAAAAATCCATTTGCTATTCTGCAGAGAAGAAATTGACACAGAGGATTCCGCACCAACTGTCTGGTAATTTTCTCCGATGTTTAGCCGCTTAACTGGTGATAGTCCAATACTCGAATAGCCTGGTCCTATGAGGATATTGGAAGGCCTCCCGGAGGCGAGCGGCTCCCCGGCCGTAAGCAATCTTTTGGCCGATGAAAACGAAGCTCTAGTATTCACGGTGACTTTTACAGGCTGACGGCGCTCATTTCTTGATTCAACGGTACCAAACTGAGCGGCTGCAATCCCTAACTCATCAAATTCTTCCAAAGCAACTTGCGAAACAGTCCAACCTTGGCCGGTATACAAATCGTAAGAAGCACCTCGCAAAAGCTCGACCTCGACCGCGTTAACCTCGAGTAAAATTTCTGTGTCGAGTGTATATGTCGATCTTATGGGAAAATTTCGACCGAATGAATGAACTCCCACTGAGCCCTTGCCTCCAACTCCCAAAAACAAACGGCCCCACGACTCAGCATGTTCAGCAGCCGGAGATAATACCTCGCCAAGCGCTGATGTTAGCGGTCTCCAGTTATTAGCCAAGGGTAGAACCCATGCAAACGCAACAAGACTAATAGCAATGGTCACAGCTGAAAGCATAACCTCTGCTGACATGAAGTCAGGAGGCCTTGTTCCTTCAAGTTCCCATCGCGCAGAGGATTTGAGAAAATAAACCCAAACAATCAAAAGAATAGATGCAAATAAATATAAAACGAATGCAAATACCGGCTGTCCCGGCAGATAAGAAATATTTGTCAGAAGTATAAATCCACCCGGAATCAAAGCCAACCAAGGATTTTTTAGTCGAGTTGCAGCCAAAACAGCTGTAAATGTGAGAAGGTTCACCAACAACACTAAGAGAAATATGAACGGCAAAGGATCAGTTGAAACACCTCCCGTAGCTAACGCCTTGGCCCAGTCCCACAGGCGAATTACTGTTTCGACATATCGCTCTGCGTAACCACTATTCATTGACTCAGATGAATCTATCGAAAATGCAGAAATTAAAAACGTGCTAGCAATTATCAGTAACAGCCCCGGGAGCAACAAAAAGATTATGCCTCTGGATGATATAGCAACAGCGCTTGCCAACAGAAATGAAAAACCTAGTGGAATAAATAGTGAAGGCATACTGGTTACCCAATTTGCAGACTCTAATGAGGATATGACTGGAAATAAAAGAAACAAAATCAGAATATGAGTAGTCACATTTTTTCGACTAATCAACCGTCGAGATCTTCTAATTAAATTTACTGAAGACGGTGCATCAGATGGTTCTTTATTAGCCTTGAAGGACCAGCCAAGTTCGCGGTCTGGCTTGCTGGGATAATTCATTGAAATGGAATCTCACGACCAGCGGCCAACGCATCTCCAAGAGTATCTCCCCGAGCAAGACCATATGTATATATCTGACTCGTTGCAAGGATTCTTCTTAACGATTCCTGTGCTCCTGATTCGCCACCAAACGACTCACTATTAATCAATATCGCCGCCGTATTAATTCCTCTACCTCGAAATTTAGCCAGCCTTCGAGCCCACAGAACATCAGAGCTTGAACTTATACAAACAACTGTTGTCTGCCGGCTAAATCTCCTCACCTCTCGATTTAGTAACGTTTCCATTTCAACTTGCCCACTAGCATCGGCCAAAGCAAGTGATTCCATAGCTGCTCCCAAATGCGACTGGCTCCTGTCGGGTTGATGAATCACATCAGTTGCTCCAGACATAATTAATCCAACAGACCGTTTCTGCATCACCATACAATTTAATATCGCCGCAGCTGCGAGAATCGCTAGTTCCGACGCACTCTCCGCACCTGAACCAATATCAACACCTTTAGATAAATCCAAAACAATCCATATATCAGAAGATGGATCCAAATCAAATAATTTAACCATCGGTTTTCCAGCTCGTGCCGTAGCTGGCCAATGAAAGCGATTAGTCGAATCCCCACTAATATATTCTCGAACACCTGACACATTTGGTGTCACCAGTGAGGTGGGTTTACGGATTTTACCTTCTGACTGAAGGCTCGCTGGGGGTAAATAGAAATTAAGTAACTTCGGCGGATCTGGATATACCAGAACTTCCATCTCATTTCCAAAATGTATTCTACGTTCGAAAAATCCAAATGGATCACTAACTCGAATAGTCACTGGCCCAAACTTATACAGCCCACGTCGTGAAAGCTTAAGTCGATAATTCCAACCATGAACACCATTTGAAGACATCGTAAATATTCGCTTCGAAAGGCCGGATTCTGGTCTCGAACTATCCTGAACTTCTAGCCAGATTTTTGGAATCCAGCTAGTAGAGCGAACAGTTATATTGGTAGTTAAATAGCCACCTTGAGCAAGTCGAGAACTTCCTCTCGAAATATCAACCTCTAAATTTTTTGACATTGACCGCGTCCAAAGCCATAAAACGGGTAAGGCCGCAAAAATAAGATATGTAAGTCGAAATAGTGTCCAAAATCCTGTCGCATAAGCAATAAATAGACATAAAAGCCCAAGAAGTAAAGCCAAAAGTGGATCGTTATGACTTCTAATAGTCCGTAAAATAACTTTGTTCATTAAATATTTATGGCCTACGCACCCTGTCTTGATTGAACACCGGGAACAGCTGTGGTTTCAAGTATTTGAGAGATCACCTCATTAGCAGTCATGTCACCCAACTCGCTTGCGGGGTTAATTATCAAACGGTGAGCAAGCACAGAATATGCCAACTTTTTAACATCGTCCGGCTCAACGAAATCACGTTCATTCAGTAATGCGAAAGATTGTGCGCACCTGAGAAGCCCCAGTGAACCACGAGGCGATGATCCCAAATATACAGCCTTATGCACTCGTGTCTTATTAACAATAGAAACAATGTACTGTTTTACCAATGAATCGACGTACACTTCGTTAACTGCAACTTTCAATTCAAGTAGATCATTCTGGTCAACAACTGCCCCTAGTTCTTCAATTGGATGCGCTAGTCGTTGCGCATCCATAATTAATACTTCATCTGTCGGATCAGGGTATCCAAGCTGAATTCGCATCAAAAAGCGATCTAACTGAGCTTCTGGAAGCGGGAAAGTACCCTCGTACTCAATTGGATTTTGAGTGGCGATAACCATATGTGGATTTGCTAGTTGATGAGTAATGCCATCTACGGTAACTTGACCTTCTTCCATAGCTTCCAATAAAGCAGACTGAGTCTTCGGAGTCGCCCTGTTAACTTCATCGGCGAGTACGATTTGCGACAATATTGGTCCTGGTCTAAAACGAAATTCGCCTGTCTCTTGCAGAAACACAGACACACCTGTTACATCCGTTGGCAGTAGATCAGGTGTAAATTGAATTCGCGAGAACTCGCACCCTAACGAACTCGCGAGTGATCTTGCTAGCATAGTTTTCCCCACGCCAGGCACATCTTCCACCAGAAGGTGCCCACCTGACATAAGTGCAATTAGAGCAAGTTGTATTTGTTGATTTTTCCCGATAATGACTTTACTCATATTATCTAGAACACTCTCAGCAATATTGATAGGTGAAGTCATTATCAGTTCTTTCTCTAGGCAGACAACTTATAGGTGCATTTACTTAGGGTCAGCAAGGTTTTTCCCAAGCTCTAACCACTGTATCGGATCTGTGGGAGTTCCATAAACCAAAACTTCCCAATGCAAATGAGGACCGGTAGAATATCCGGTGGAGCCCACTTCGCCAATGTACTCGCCTGCATTTATCCATAAACCAGCGTGTGAATACACCTTCGATAAATGATGATATCCACTAAAAACGCCGCCGCCATGATCAATTATCACGGTTTTACCGCGTACCGGCATCGTGGCCGAGTAAATAACATAGCCATCAGTCGCTGCACTCACTAATGTTCCTTTGGGAGCAGCGAAATCAACTCCAGAGTGAGGGTTTCTTGGGGGACCGTTTTCGTAAGCTCTCATATCGCCGAAAAAGGTGCTTACAACACCTGCCACTGGGACCAGCATAAAATCAGAGTGATACTGTTGAGTCAAATAGGTTCTTGTTTGTTGTTCACGGATAGCAAATTCTTCAGCAAAACTCGACCCATCGGTCGAAATCCGAATCATATCTTCAGTTCGGTAAATTCGATCCACCTGAACTGCTCTCTCCAGAATTTCTAATCGCATGATTTTGCTAATTCGCCAATTAATTCCGGTGACCGTTAGTTCCAATACATTTGTGCCACTCTGTTGTCCTATTGGTACAGCTACTAGCGACGACAAAACGTCTCTATCGACCAATAAAAGCGGCGTCGATTTGCCAAATATCTTTATTGAACCTAATAAACCACCATTACTTGAAATTATTACTCTGAAACTATCCCCAGCATATACTTCACCAGGAATTTCTATTACATCAATACTATGTACGCGATCAAACGACTCAACCAACTCGATCTGAGAATTATTCTCCACTGGCAGGGTATTCCTTGGATGATAAGAATCATCCGAGGAACTACAGCTAATAGTCATTAAGGCCACACTTAGAGCTAAAAAAACTCGTTGACTTACCACTAGAACTTCCTAATCATAATTAAAGCGCTCCAGTCATTCTTCGTAATATGAACGCTAAGCTCAAAGCCTGCTTCAGTTCCAAATGTGACAATGTTATTCACTGCAGCTGATTCAAAGCCACTCATAATTAATTGACCTCCAATTTTTATAGAAGAATTAAAGTTATGCATCATGCTTATAAGAGCAGTTTCCGAAATATTAGCAACTATGAGATCGGCCCAACCGCGTAAATCACCAAATTTCGTAGCATTTTTCTGGGAAAAATCAAATACCTCATAATCAATCAAATCAAAAACATGATTCAAATGCGCGTTTGCTTGCGCTATTGCAATTGAATCGATATCGATATCAAATGCGCGAACACGAAACGCACCTAAAAGGGCCGAGCCGATCGAAAGAATTCCTGACCCCGAGCCGACATCTATCACATTCACGGCTACAGTCTGACTAGTGATATTTTGTTCTAGTAACTCGAGACATAGTTGTGTTGTGGGGTGCAGGCCACTTCCAAAAGCAAATCCGGGATCCAAAATCATTTCAACCTCATCAGGTGAGGCTTTGTCACTCACCCAGCTTGGTCGAAGCATGAGTCTGCCGAATCTCTGAACTGAAAAAAATTCCCGCCACTCGTTTGAAAAATCTCGGGTCCCAACGGAGTGATACCGAATACGTGACAAGGTTTCTTTTAACGACAGGTGATTTAAACGCCTTCTAAATAGAGCTCTGTCCCTACGGACAAATGGAGCCTCAAAAGTAGCAATAACAAGATATGACTCACTATGCGATTCTGTATACGCACCAAGATCCAAAGAGCCCGCTAAAAACGGCACCTCAACAATTGCACCGATCGCACCCAGTCCATAGGCACAATTAATTATTAATTCAACTTCATCTGAATGACTTTTGATTTCTGCTTGGATCCACATATGTGTGAAAAATTAGCCACCAAAAACCGATTTAATTCTATCAAACATAGATTCTTCAGTTCGTGGCTTATGGTCGTCAGTCAAAGATTTTCCAAATTCTCGGATAATACTTTCCTGCTCACTCGAGAGTCGGGTGGGAGTTATTACTCTGATTTGCAAATATAAATCTCCTCTTCCTCTCCCCCTAACGTCCGGAACGCCCTCTCCTCTTAATACTCGCCGATCCCCTGACTGAGTTCCGGGATCTATCGATAAGGTTTTTGTGGACCCATCCAAAGTATTAATCTCAAGATCAGTACCGAGCATCGCCTCCACAATATTTAATTCGCACTCAGTTACTAAGTCTCGACCATAACGCAGAAATTTAGAATGCTCCTTGATTCGTATTTCCGCGTATAAACTTCCAGCCTCTGCCCCTCGGGCACCTTGATCACCTTCTCCTCTGATACGAAGTGTCTCTCCGTTATCAATACCAGCAGGCACTGATATTGATCGTTCGACCTCGGACTCGGTTACTCCTCGTCCTCTACAGGACGCGCAAGCATTGCGTACCTTTGTGCCTTCACCCTGGCAAATATTACAAACAGTAACGTTTACAAACTGACCAAACAATGATCGCTGAACCTGTCTCAGTTCTCCTGTTCCTGAGCACTCGTCGCATTTCGGTCTCTCTGCCGCGTCAGCCTCTCCAGTTCCCCTGCACGGCTGACATCGAATGACTCTAGAGAAATTAAGTGGGTATTCAATCCCCAATAGCACGTCTTCAAGATTTATTTCGATAGTAGTTCTTAAATCTGACCCCTGCTGTGGTCCAGCCCGACGAGCACCAGTGGACCGAAAAAATGAGTCGAATATATCTCCGAATCCACCGAATCCACCACCATCAAAACCTTGTGCACCGGCGTTACCAATACCTGCATGACCAAATTGATCATATCTACCACGCTTTTCCGGATCAGATAACACCTCGTAGGCCGTTGAGACTTCTTTAAACTTCGCTTCTGCACCATCCGATTTATTTACATCTGGATGGAATTCTTTTGCTAGAAGTCGATAGGCTTTCTTGATGTCGCTTGGGGACGCTTCGCGAGTGACCCCAAGTGTCTCATATAGATCAGGAGCAGCTGCCATATGTTATTAATCCTTTAAAAATTTCATTCATTCGGACATCGCCCAGTCCTTGAAATCTAAACTTCTCGGAATTCACCCTCAATCGTGTCATCGCTCGCTTCATCCTGCTCACTATCAGAGCCATCGTTCCCTTCAGAACCTGGCGCATTTTGTGCAGCTTGCGCCGTATAAATCGCTTGGCCTATCTCTTGTAAAATAGCTTCAAGTTCACTTGTCTTGGTCGTTAAAATCAAATCATCACCGCTCTCGAGACTCTGCCTAACCTCTGCTATCGATTCCTCAATTGTCGACCTCTGATCATCCGTCACGAGTTCCTTGTTATCCTCTATAAGTTTTTCCGCTGAATAGCAAAGAGTGTCCGCAGCATTGCGCGACTCTATGGCTGACTTCTTCTTCGCGTCTTCCTCGGCATGTTCTTCAGCCTCCTGCTTCAACCGCTCTACTTCATCATCCGTGAGTCCAGATGATGATTGGATAGTTATATGTTGCTCTTTGTTAGTAGCCTTATCTTTAGCAGACACTTTTACAATCCCATTAGCATCAATGTCAAAAGTTACTTCGACTTGAGGAATTCCTCTTGGTGCCGGCAAAATACCATCTAACGCAAATCTTCCCATTGTGTTGTTATCAGTCGCCATTGGTCGCTCACCCTGGAGGACGTGTACGTCCACTTGGGGTTGATTATCCGCAGCTGTAGAAAATGTTTCGCTTTTACTAGTGGGTATAGTGGTATTTCTCTCTATCAAAGGAGTCATAACTCCACCTAGTGTTTCAATACCTAAGGTCAGTGGAGTCACGTCAAGCAGCAGCATATCCTTCACATCACCTTTTAGGACTCCGGCTTGAATCGCAGCTCCCATTGCAACCACCTCGTCCGGGTTCACTCCGCGGTGTGGCTCTTTTCCAAAAAATTCTTCTATCTTCTTTTGCACAAGCGGCATTCGTGTCTGCCCACCCACTAGTACGACCTCATCAATATCGGACGGATCCATACTTGAGTCTTTGAGGGCTTGCTTCACTGGACCAAGAGATCTTTCAACAAGCTCATCCACCAACTGCTCAAAATAGCTTCTAGAAATAGATCGCACTAAATGTTTTGGGCCAGATGAATCAGCTGTAATAAATGGCAGGTTTACTTCAGTCTGCTGAGCCGAAGACAACTCGATTTTTGCTTTCTCAGCTGCCTCCTTTAAACGTTGGAGAGCTGCTTTATCCTCTGATAGATCGATACCTTGGTCTTTCTTAAATTCGGCAACTAAATCATTTATCACAGCATTGTCAAAATCATCACCACCTAAGAAGGTGTCCCCATTGGTTGCCTTGACTTCAAAAGCTCCGTCACCAATCTCAAGCACAGAAATATCAAATGTACCTCCCCCAAGATCGTAAACTGCGATAGTCTGATCCGTTGCATCTTCACCAAGGCCATATGCAAGCGAAGCCGCAGTAGGTTCATTAATTATCCTCAGAACTTCGAGACCAGCAATTCGCCCAGCATCTCTAGTTGCCTGACGTTGAGCATCATTAAAATAGGCGGGCACTGTAATCACTGCTTCCGAAACATCTTCGCCCAAATAAGCCTCTGCATCAGCTTTTAATTTTCCTAAAATCATTGCACTTATCTCGGGAGGGCTGTAATCACTATCACCCATCACCACGGCCGCGTCGCCATTCTCTCGCTTGACCAACCTGAATGAGGCCATCGCTTCTAGGCGCGTGGTTTCTTCATCATCATGCTGTCTACCCATCAATCGCTTGACCGAATAGAGGGTATTGTCAGAGTTAGTCACAGCTTGCCGTTTCGCAACCGTGCCAACCAGTCTTTCTCCATCCTTCGCCTCAGCAACAACTGAGGGCGTAGTTCGGCCACCCTCAGAATTCTCAATAATGCGAGCCTCACCCGCCTCCATCACCGCTATACAAGAGTTGGTGGTTCCTAAATCAATGCCTATAACCCGACTCATCCTGACTCCTATCTAATTGTCCTAATTCATAAACTTTTATTTTACAATTCGTTCCATACTGAAGCTGATCCATTCCCGCAGGAATCATCACCCTCAGTCTCTTTTTCCTGACCTTCTCCTACTATTACTAAAGCCGGCCGGATAATTTTTTCTCCAACCTCATACCCACCAGCTATAACTTCTAAAATCTGACCATCGGGACCCGCAGTAAGGCCAACCGCCTCGTGCAATTTTGGGTCGAATATGTCACCGACTTCTCCATATGTCCGGACTCCCCGGTTTACCAATGTATTCTCAAATTTTTGAACCGCAAGAGTTACCCCTTGAACCCAAGGGGATTCATTCACATCAGCTTGGACGGCTTGGACGGCTCTTTGTAAATCATCCAAAACATTTAAAAACGGCTTCAGTGCATCAAGTCGTGCATTTACCAAATCCTCACTGCTTCTGCGCTGCAGGTTTTGATAGTCAGCCAATGATCGCAACAGTTGTGCTTTCACCTCATCCAACTCAGATTCTAGAGAAATAGGAGAATCAATCAACTCGTCGGCTTCATCAACAATTGTGGCGTCTAATTCCTCACTCTGTGTTTTTTCATCTGTGTTAGTCATCTAGGCCGTCCAAAACATTCTTGCGGCCCAAATCTCTATTCAATTGCGTTATCAAACCAGCTAAGTAGCGCACTCTAGGTAAAACATAGCCATAAGCCATGCGAGTTGGGCCTACAACAGCTATCACGCCTCGGCCCGCATCTAGACCATATTTCGAGGCGACAATACTCCAACCACTTGAAATACTTTCATCATCATCTCGGCCAATTACAATTCGAGTACTCAAATCGAGACCGTCTGTCATCACAGAATTAATCAACCGTTCGAGCCGATAAATACTAAGATATCCCATCGCCTCTAACATGCTCTCCTGATTACTAAATTCAGGTTGCTGAAGTGCGACCTCAATCCCGTCAAGATACGTATTTTCAGACATATTCTCTTCAACTATGAGATCTGCTATCACTGATACTAAGTCCAAAAGTTCAAGATTTGTTGGGGATTTAATCAATCTCCTTATTTCCAGTGAAGTAAGGCCAGCAAGCAGTTCATTAAGAATGTTTGCATGTTGATTTAAAAGTGATTGATTCAAATAGGGATAGATAGTCAGAAATTTTTTCTTAACCGTGCCGTCATCTAAAACGCATACAAGGAGTGTTGTATCACCACTTATGTCTACAAGTTGTACTTGAAGCAATTCACGCTTCTTTTCACTTCTTCGAGTAATGATGGCGACATTTCCCACCCAACTTGCAAGTATGGTTGAGACCAGAGGAAGCAACTCATCCACGCTGCCTGCTGCCTGGTGTAGCTGATGCTCAACCGTAATGCGCTCTTCTTCCACGATCGGTTCTTCAAACATCAGTTGCTCTACGTAGGTGCGGTATCCATTTTCCGTCGGAATTCTTCCACCCGAGGTATGCGGATGAGTCAAAAGTCCATTTGCCTCTAAAAGTGCAAATTCGTTCCGCACTGTTGCTGGTGAGACGCTAAGCTCAGACATATCAGCCAAAAATTTTGAAGAAACAGGCTCAGCTGTCCGAATATATTCGTCGACAACTAACGAAAGTATCGCAGCTCGGCGTTCAGTTAAAGTATTCATAAGTATTTCCTATGAGCCAATTTTAATGCTAGATTTCCCTTATATATAGGGGTATTTACACTTAATTAGCACTCTCATACAGAGAGTGCTAATTAAGTGTAAATCAGCTGACGCACTCCGGTCAACGCTTAACCGTAATTAACTTCAGACGCCGTACTGTCATTTATACTTCAAACAATGAAAACTAACAACAAAATTGATGGAAACGTAACCGTCGACGCGTTCTCTAGACTATATGAGGAATTTGCACCTCGGGTTTTCGGCTACCTGGTTCGAAGAACTCCCACAATATTGGATGCTGAAGAATTAACGTCGACCGTCTTCTTACGAGCATTCACGGCACTAGCTAATTTTCACGGCCGAGGATCTGATGCTTTTGGTGGATGGATAATGACAATTGCTCACAATGTTTTGGTGAACTGGTATCGAGATACAGGCCGCTCAAAAACACCTGACCACCTAAATGATTATGCTGACACCCTAGATAGTGTTCCAAGTCCAGAGCATTTGGTAGAACACAACGAGCAAATTCAAAGTCTTTGGCGAGCTGTTGCGGCACTTAGCCCCGATCGGCAAGAGTTAATAACCTTGAAATATGTTGACGGGCTTACGAATAAAAAAATTGGTGAAAAATTGGGTAAGAGTGAAGGTGCCATTAAACAAATACACCGGCGCACACTGATCGCCCTGGAAGCTATACTGGGGTCCTACGAATAGTAAACAATACTATCGCAAACTTAAGGTGTGATATGTCTTTTTCCTGTCATGTTTCGGGCTTCGGTCATGCAGTTCCTGAGAGAATCCTTACCAACCAAGAGCTTTCAGAAATGATTGATACCAGTGATGAATGGATAGTTGAAAGGACGGGAATAAGCCAAAGGCACATTGCGAGTGATGAAGATTCATCGGCGACACTTGGTGCTACAGCGGCCAAAAGAGCCCTCGAGAAAGCCGGTATAAGTGCTCTTGACTTAGATCTGATCATTACAGCGACATGCACTCCAAGTGGTATGTTCCCATCTACCGCGAGCCGGATACAACACTCTATCGGTGCTAGTTGTGGAGCTTTCGATATAAATGCGGCATGTAACGGATTTGTTACAGCTCTATCCACCGCGTCTCAACTCATACACTCACGCTCCGCTGAAAGAATTCTGATAATTGGATCGGAAGTACTGAGTCGCATCACAGATTGGTCCGATAGAGGCACTTGCATTCTTTTTGGTGATGGCGCAGGGGCCGTAATTCTTGAGCGCAATCACGAAAATGAAACTGGTCAAATATTTCCAGCAGTGCTCGGTTCAGATGGTGGTGCAGCCAAACTACTATTCGCCTCTGGCCCTTGTACGGCACCCTCAGACCTACTAGATCAAGAAGCCAAAATAGTAATGGACGGGCGATCTGTATTTAAATATGCCGTTACAGCAATGGCTGAGGCTGTGGAAGAGGCCTTGAAAAAAGCTAATTTAAAGGCCGACGATATTGATATTTGTATTCCACACCAAGCAAATAAACGTATTATAAAAGCCCTGATGGAGAGACTTGGACTGCCCATTGAACGAGCATTTATTAACGTGCAGAAATATGGAAATACATCCTCTGCTTCAATTCCCATTGCTCTTTCCGAAGCGTTACAGGAAAAACGGCTCAAATCCAATAACATGGTGTTGTTTGTCGCTTTTGGAGGAGGGCTAAATTGGGGTGCAATGATAGCGAAGTGGGGCTAACAAGTTTTTTAGCCAGCTGACGAATAAACTAATTACATGACTAATTCATATTCACAGAAAGATAATCTGCCGCCTCGAGTTGTAATTACAGGCATAGGGGTTATTACTCCACTTGGGCGGTCACTTGGCGCTATATGGTCAGCTATTGAGAACAATGAAAGCGGTGTTCGAAATATAACTCGATTTGACACGTCAAGCCTTGAATCAAAAGTTGCTGGCGAGATTCAGGAGTCTGACCGAGTTGATAATCGATTTCGTCCGGATTATTTCCAAAGCCTGAGTTCTAGCTCTCGATATACCGCATCAGCCGCTCTAACAGCAGTCCAAGCAGCTGGATTGAGTTTGACACCGGAGAACTCTGGCAAAATCGCCTGTGTAATAGCATCAGCGGAAAGCCAAGATATGGCGGTCCTCACAGACGAAAAATCAGCTGAAATCACAAACATACCTCACCCAGGCCAAAGTGTTGCAGCTTTTCTTGGGATCACGGGTCCAGTAATACCTCTCGATGGGAAATATGTGAGTGGCCTTGAAGCAATAATTGAAGCGTCAGAAATAATCCGCCGAAAGGATGCATATGTGGCTATTGCTGGTGGAACCGATGCACAGATTGACGCAGCTACATTTGCTGCAAGTGAGAGTCGTAAGGAATTAACAACTCAAAGTAATACCAATCCGGACTTAGCATCTCGTCCACTAGACAAAGATAGAAATGGTAAAGTGCTTTCGGAAGGAAGCGTTGTCTTTGTACTCGAAGCACTAGAAGTAGCTGTCACACGCGGGGCAAAAATTCTCGCCGAAATCGAAGGTCAGTCTCTTACATTCTCTGCTGGCTCAAATGGAAGGCCAAATATCGATCCTGTTTATATTGGTCGATCCATCCAAGGAGCTCTTCTTTCTTCAGGGCGAATACAATCTGAAATTGATGTTTTAATGTTGGATGCCTGTGGCTCGCAAGAAGGCGACCTCGCCGAAGCGAGAGCTGTTCATCGAGTGTTTGGTGCATCAGTCCGGCATCACATGTACACACCAGCTCTGAAGTCTCACGTTGGCGATATGGGTGCAGCTGCGGCACCCTTCGCGCTTGCACTGACGATTGAAGCCATGAGTCGACAGCAAATTCCTGCTACACGAAATATTGAAAATGAGGCGTCAGATATAGATTTGGACGCAAATACCAAAGGATTTAGAGCCGATGCGTTACGGGTCGCCATGATTAATTCAGTTAGTATAAGTAATAACTCAACTGTGACGATATGTGATCCGACAGCGATGAGGGAAATTCCATCTGACTTCAATATCCCAGAAGACCTTCCCATACCTGAGCTTAATATATAGCTGCTTTATAATAAAAAAAGAATAGTGACGAAATGAGGCGACTGACTTGGAATTAAACTGGCTAGGTAACTCTTCACTGAGGCTTCGGGGAAAAGATGCCTCAATCGTAATCGACCCGTGGACCAAACAGCTGCATGGAACAATGGGTCGCCCAAAGGCTCACATCATTTTAAATTCGCATCGCAACGACCCTCTTTGCACTGGCAACGAACAAGTGGCCCCAGCAGGAGATGAGTCTCCCGTAATTTTTGACCGCCCCGGTGAATTCGAAGTTTCAGGGGTACAAGTTGAAGGATACGCGTCGAGCGTTGAAATCAGCAAAATAGAACCAACTAACGGCGGTCAACTAAGTTTATCTAACAAGTCCGATACAGAAGAAAAAACTAGCTGGTTCATTCAGATTGACGGACTGTCGATCGGAGTCTTAAGCGGTCTTACAGATGTATTGGATAGTTCTGGAAAGGATTTGTTTGGGAGTTCACAAATAATTCTGTGTCCAACAGGTCCTAAAGAAACACTACCTCCTGGCACGATGTCGCGAATAATTCGAGATATCAATCCGGGTGTTGTTATTCCATATGGCTATAAGGGACTCACCGACGACAATCTTCTCACTTTGGCCAATCTACTTGGTACCACCATCATCGATCCGACTAATGGAATCAGCTTAACGACTCGAGACATTATTAATGATGGGCCTATTCAACTGTTATTAACTAATGCGAAAAACTAGCGAGATCACTACTTAACAATTAGGCCTTGCCGAGAAGTATAAGGATAATTAATTTCTCTATTTTCTTCGGTAACTAAATCTAAAATCTCTAATGCCTCTAACTTAGATAGAGAGATTACAGTTTTTTGAAAGATATCATCAAGCATTTGTCTTGTTACAACCTGATGCCCTGCATCGCCAGTCTCTAACGTACTACCTTTGGAACCAATAGCGGCCTTAGTGCCCTTGATTCCTGATTCATCATCCGATTCAGATTGATCCGTTGTTTTGGGCTTCCAAGTACCTGAGGTATCATCAAGAGATTCAAGCCCAGACTTCTTTGTCTGATCCTTGGTTTTCTGCGAAGTACCAACGCCGACCTCAGGAGTTGAGTCTAATTCTCGCAACGTAATCTCCAGGTTAATCTTCGCATCGATATCTGTGGGTCTATGACTGAGCACCTCGCTAAACCACTTATATGCCTGCTCGAAGTCACCTTTTCGATATGAATGCAGTCCTAACGAATACCGTATCTTTCCAGCCAGTACCTGATCATCTTTAGCAAACTGCAGAGCTGAACTTGATATGGCAAATGCTTCATCATACCTAGCCAATCGATGAAGGTTATTTCCCAAATTGTAAAGAATTGAACCAGTCTTCCAATCATCTACTTCAGATATTTCGTTACTTATTCGCTGATATTCGATTAATGAAACATTGTATTGATGGTTCGCATAATAAGAATTGGCCGTATTTATTTGCTTATCGACTGAAGGAGAGGCACACGACACAAGTCCCAAAAGTGTCCCAATTAGCCCAACCATAAATATCGAGTTGAACAATTGGTGGTATTTAAACCAACCATATATGGAGGGGCTAACTAGTAAAAAAGTCATGATAAATAAAGCTGTGCCAATAAAAATACTAGATCTACTTTTCGAAATTTCTTCTACTCCGTTTACATACTCTTTTGATCTCATTCGTTGAAGAGAAACGGCCAGACCAGGCAAATCTTGGATTTCCCAAAATGAGCCATCGCTCTGTTGTGCTAGAAGCTCCAAATGAGTCGGCTGACCACTTGAGACGTACCCGTTCGGGAGCTGGCCAGATATTTTGCTTGCAGCGAATGCTGTAAACACATTGGTATCTGAATCAGAGACAACACTTGATAAATCATTTACCTCGTCAAATTCGCCATCCGACACGAGTAAAATTAATTTGCTATGTGGTATCTCATTTCGGTGTAATATCTCGCTCGCCTTCTCTATACCACTAACAACATTTGATCCGGGTTCTAAAAGAAAACTTTCATCCTGTGCTCTTTGAAGCATAAATGAAAGTGACTTGAAATCATCGGTTACAGGAGCACGCTCAAACGCATCTCCTGCAAAAATTACAAGACCTACGCGATATCCCCTTAGATACGGAAGTAATTTTATGATTGAATCGGAAGCCACTCTCGAGCGAGTCGGTTTGAGATCGTCCGCCAGCATTGAATAAGAGACATCGAGAACTATAACTAGTTCAGATTCCGACGTTGGTGACTTGACAAATTCCGTACCCCAAACTGGCTTCGCAGCAGCAACTATCAATAACAAGAGTGATACCACTACACAACAATGACGAACGAATCGAAACTTCGAACCGTAGCTTTTGCTAAATTTCATAAATGGAGTGTTTCGATTGTTTTTGTAATCAAAACGAATCATAAAAATCAGTAACGGCACTAGAGCTAAAAGTAACAACCACTGAGGTGAGTCAAAATTCATAATGATAAATACACCCACACTCTAATCATTAAGGGAATCTCTTAAAGTACGTCACAGATAGCATAAAACTTATAAATAATAGAGAGATGCCGACCAATATAAATAGCGTCTGATAGTGGTTGATAACAACGTAGTCACGAACGCCAATATTTGATCTTTCTAATTCAGCGACAGTTGAATATGCTGCAAGTAGTTCCTCTCTCGTATAGGCATCAAATCCTTTCCCGTCCGTTACCTCGGAAATACTCTGAAGGGTTCTCGAGTCAAAAAATTGGCCATTAGGAGTTAGAGCTATAGTGTAAATTCTTGTATTAAATGCTTTCGATAATTCCGCAGCCTCCAACGGTGAAATAACGCCGGCATTGTTCTCCCCATCGGTCAACAGAATAATTACTTTTGACGCAGCAGACGAATTTCTTAGAAGCACTAGGGCCTCTGATATTCCAAGTCCAATCGCTGTGCCATCCTTTAACCAACCCGTCTCGAGTCGGTCAATCTGGCTGTCAACGGCATCGATGTCATATGTAAGTGGTGAAAGTGTCAGCGCAGACGACTGAAAAACTACAACACCAATGCGGTTACCGTCCTGCTCCTCAAGAAATTCGCTAATGACCTGTTGGGCTGTAACTAATTTACTGTCACCATCCATATTCTTTAAATTCATCGAAGAGGACAAATCGATAGTTAATACTATATCCAAGCCCTCTAACTCTGTTGGATTTGATGCAATTCCATACTGTGGGCCGGCAAGAGCGATAATCCCTATCAGACCACTTAGCCAAAGGATAAATTCTGCAAGCCAATGATATCGAACTCGCCTAGTTTTAGTTTCAGTCACCTCAACAGTTGATATCGACGAGACCGGTATCGCGATTGACCGCCCCCACCGCCATCTCGCGACACCAAACAATACAAGTACAGGAATGAGGCTAAGCCAGGCAACACTAGAAAAATAATTATCAGCCAGATTCATCTTTGGCGCTCTCTCGCGAACTCAACTATTTCATAAGCCAGAGTTAAGTCGGAATTAGCAGAATCTGGATCAGGATAAATATGTGCATAGATAGCCAAGTCACAACGCTTCAGCAGTTCACCGACGAGTCGTGCTTGCCAGCGCTCGATACCACTCTCTATCATCAATTTGCTTAACTCTGAAGAGGTATATATCAAAGCATCAAGATCAAACCTGTTCAAAAGGTATAAGCGAATGACCGTAGATAAAGTGCCATAGAATTTCTGTAAATCAGCAGCCTCATCTAACTTAAGGCTATGCAACTCAGCGAGCCGTGATCGAGCCATATCCTCGGAGCCATTTTCCTCAATTTCAACGAGCTTATTTCGGCGTAAATACAAAGCTAAAATCATGACAAAAAAAGAAACAAGCATGATGCCTATGACTCCTCTATATGAAATAGTATTCCCGTAATCACTCATGGTGGTTTGTTGTGGTTTTAGATCTCGTACAGCGGTAGATGCATTCGTGACCAAGCTAATAACCGTGGGCAAATCAACGAAATTGTTAACCAACCCAGTTTGACCGTCTTCAGTAACCCAAAGCACTTTAATTTCTAATTGCTGAGGAAGATCCAAAATAAAGACCTGAAGCTCATAGGTAAAGGAAGTTACATCTGATATGTCCGACAAACTGCCAAATTCTTCAATTGGACTACCCACTGACTCAATCCCAGAAATCATGGCTAAATTGGTGCTCACTGCCACTGCATTACTATGGCGCACCAACACTTCTAAATAAAAAGTGTCTCCGATGTTTATTTCTTGTGGCGTTATTGTGGAGATTATCTCAATATCGGGTTTTGATTGAGCTTCTATACGTTGAAAAGGAATAAGTATTAAAGTGATTATTACTATGTACAGTGACAACCTAGTCAACATCATAATTGTCGAAACATACGGCGCGAACGCACACGCAAATAAGTCAACAGCTCGACCGCGATATCCGAATTAGTATTAAGTACTAATTCCGAAACTCCTAACTCTTGAAAATTTGACCCGTTGTTTTTCTTCTCACCTCCCTGAAGAAACAATTCATCTGAGCCTCTAAAGTCAGTGAGATCAACGATTCTAGATTGACCAGTCTCTACGTCAAGCAAATCAATTAATCCATTTTCCATGCTCAAATCGCTGTCTGGACCATCAATACGAACCACAGTCACATCATGTTTACGGGCGAGAAGTCTAATAGTCTCTAATGATGTAATATCCACAAAATCTGACAAAATAAACACCACCGACCCTTGCTTGAGAAGTCGGTTCGAAAATTGAATCACCTTTGCAACGTCGGTTCCTTGTCTAGATTCTGCGCTGACATCTGATGAATCCTGCAAGATCCTACGTATTATTTGTAATATATTTCCCTTGCCTTTGCGAGGTCTCATCACGCTGTGTACGTCAGAAGAAAACGTAATTAATCCTACCAAATCTCCTGCACTAACAGCTGAATATCCAAGAAGTGAGAGCACTTGCAAAACGGCTAGTGTCTTCTCACCAAATGGTGGTGGAGCAGTCATAGACATGGAATTATCCACTAAGAATAAAACTGTGCGCCCACGTTCTTCTCGAAACTCTTTACTCCAGATCTCATTAGATTTGGCAGTGCGATTCCAATCGATAAATCGAGTGTCATCGCCTTGCGTATATTCTCGAGTGCCTTCGTAATCTATACCCACGCCTTTAAAAATCGATAGGTACTGCCCATACAAATCCGCAGATTCAGATCGTGTGATGCGGAACTCAAGTTCTTTAATATGCCGATCCAAGTTTGGATTTGATAAATTCCAATGTCCTATTTCTTGACGTCGGGAACCAACGCTATGGTTTGATTTGTTCAACCGCCGCAAGAAATAATTTATTTTACGAAACATAGAATTACTTGAATCAAGAAATTAGTACGTGTTCCAACAACTGATCGATGACATCGTCAGTCGTTATTCCTTCAGCTTCCGCCTGATAAGTGAGCACTAGGCGATGTCGCAAGATCGGTTTAGCAATTTGCTTCACGTCCTCGGGGAGAACATACTCTCGAGAATTTAGCAAAGCTAGTGCTTGAGTTCCTTCGACAAAGAATATTGATGCACGGGGTGATGCCCCATACTCAATCCAGCGAGATACGTCGCTCTCTTCCACCTCGCCTATGGATCGGCTTGCTCGCACCAACCTCAAAATATAATCGCGTATTTTCGGATCAATGCTGATCTGACTCGTGGCATCTTGAATAACCCGTAATTCACTCGCATTAATGACTGGTTTGGGCAAGACCCTTGATTGAGATAATCTCTGATCAAGCATGCTCCTTTCATCTTCCATCTCAGGGTATTTCACTACAATTTTCAACATGAAACGATCTAACTGCGCTTCAGGAAGCCTATAAGTCGCCTCATGCTCAATAGGATTCTGAGTAGCTAAAACTAAAAATGGCTCAGGAAGCTCTAACGTGTCACCTCCAATCGTAACTGAACTTTCTTCCATTGCCTCGAGTAATGCGGAGTGCACTTTAGCTGGTGCTCTATTTATCTCATCAGCCAAAATTACGTTGGAAAATATTGGCCCTTTTCGAATATGAAATTGAGTATCTCTAGGATCAAAAATCTGAGTTCCTGTTAGGTCAGCAGGAAGTAGATCAGGGGTGAATTGAATACGCGTAAAATTACTCTCGATAGTTGCCGCAAAAGTCGAGACCGCCAGTGACTTGGCCAAACCAGGAAGTCCCTCAATCAACGCATGATTATTGGTCATAGCAGCGATCAGGAGTCCCGATATCAACTCATCTTGGCCCAAGATGATTGAGCCAATAGCTGTTCGAATATCAATAAGTTTACGATAACTTTCTGCCACTTTAGCAGTTGAAATAGCCATACAGATTACGTTACAACATTCTGCAAATTCGTGGGCTAGTCTCTAAAGCGATTTACAGTCGATGATTTGTTACTCAATTTCCACCTGCAATCTTAAGAGGTTCGGCATCGATAATTCTTGACTTAATATCAGATATAAAGAGCTCTTCGTACTCGACAGATCCAAGCACGCCTAAGGTTTCACGAAGACGGCTTGCAATATCTGAAATCATTCGTTCGTCAATCCCAGCACGCCTAACCTGACTTCTTAGATGATTTCTGTCTTCAATCTCAAGAGTGACAGCATAAGAACCAGGTGACTCGTCCAAGATTTGGAATAAATGATGAATACGGCGCCGATCAGCACTGGCATCTCGGGTCTCATCGATACGTATCAATAAACCGTTATCGAGTGTCGTAGACGTCTCAAAGATATCTCGTCGTTCCTTCACTTTGGTCTCACGTGATGCTAGAGAATCCGCTGGAAAAGACTTCACATTTAAGTACTCAGTCCGGCTTTTTTCGGCTCTAGGACGATCTTTTATATCCACCACAGTATTAACGCCACCACCTTGACGACGAATTTGAAATTGCGCCTCATTGAAATTCGGTCCGATACTTTTCAAATGTGGATCATAAGCAACTACGAATTTTGCCGCGACTGTAGTTCTGGAATTTTTGTTAGTTCTAATCGACACCTTAGCCAAAACAATGTTGCCTTCAGCCAAAATTCCTGTCTTGAAGTAGTGCTCATACTCCTTGTTCCAAATCATTATCTCAGAAGATCCAGTAAAACCTTCTACTCTAATAGCACAAAATGGTCGGTTACTAACACGCGCCGTGAGCTCTCTGACATCAGTGATAATCCCAGCCACTACTGCCTCCTTACCGTCCAAGAAGGACGTCAGTTCAGCCGGCGAATGAGTTACATACTTATCAAGAATCAAAGAAGCCTCGGTTAACGGATGATCACTTATATAAGTGCCTAGGTATTCACGTTCCCACAGTTGAATCTGGCGACTTGGAAGTAGCATCGGATCAGACATATCAAGGCCGCCTAAACCATCAGAACCTAACAAGTCAAACATAGTAGTCTGGCCAGTGTCCCTTAATCGTTTTTGCTCCTTCGAAATATCGATGATTCTCTCAATATTCTGAAGCACAATTCCTCGATCACATAAGGTATCAAATGATCCCGCTCTAGCTAAAGCTTCAATAATTCTCCTATTTGCTGACTTGCTAGGTAATCGTGCCGCAAAATCCTCCATAGAGGAATATTCTCCATTTTCTACTCTTTCAGCAACAATCAATTCAGCGCTTCCCGATCCCACATCTTTAACTTGGCCTAGTCCATATCTAATAGACCGTGCTCCATCAATCGACTCAGATACCTCCACATTGAAATTAACCTTACTTTTATTAATGTCAGGTAAAGAAATTGATATCCCAAGCCTTTGGCATTCAGCGGCTGCTAACGCAGTCCGGTCACCACTCGATGAACAAAGGACCGCAGACATATATTCGATAGGATAATGAGCCTTCAAGTATGCTGTCTGATATGCGATAAGTCCGTAACACACGGCATGAGCCTTGTTAAAGGCATAGCCAGCAAATGGCTCGATTAGATCAAATAGTTTTTCACCTAGACGCCTCTTATGCCCTTTCAATTCAATACCAGAAACGAAGCGTTCTCGTTCTTCAGTCATCACCGCAGCTATTTTCTTCCCCATAGCTTTTCTCATAACATCGGCTTGGCCTAATGAATACCCAGCAAATTTTTGAGCGATTTGTAAAACTTGTTCCTGATAGGTAATGACACCATATGTTTCAGCCAATATAGGTTCGAGTGCCGGATCCAAGTACTGCGGCTCCTTAAGTCCTTTTTTTACTTCCGCAAATCGTGGTATATGCTCCATCGGACCTGGTCGATACAGAGCAACCAACGCAGCCATATCTGAAATCCCAGAGGGTTCTAGTAATCTAGAGGCTTCAGTCATTCCAGAGCCTTCCATTTGAAAAACTCCAAAGGTGTGTCCCTGTGACATCATTTCGGCAGTCGCTAGATCTTTATCAGGAATACATAACAAATCAACGGTCTCACCTGAAGTCGACTCAATGATCTCCAATGCCTTGCCCAAAATAGTCAGGTTAGTTAAACCTAGATAGTCAATCTTCAAAAGACCAACGTCTGCTATATCGTCCATACCCCACTGGGCTATAGAAAATCCCGTGTCCGGATCTGGTCTCTGCAAAGGAACAAGATCGAGTAATGGATCCTTAGAAATAACGATCCCAGCCGCATGGGTGCTTGAATGACGTGATACTCCTTCTAGTCTCATCGCAAGATCGATAATCTCTCTCGAGTCCTTTGCTTGTTTATACTCGGGACCTAGATCCGACGTTTCTAAAGCTCCCTTTAGAGTCGTATTAACCACACTAGGAACCATACGAGCCAAGCGGTCACCAACGCTTGGTGGATATCCAAGAACTCTCGCCGTATCACGAATAGAACCTCGTGCTCCCATGGTGCCAAATGTGCCTATTTGTGCAACTCGATCGTGTCCATATTTATTGACCGTGTACTCTATTACTTCACTACGTCTATCATCCGCAAAATCAAAGTCAACATCTGGCATGCCAATACGCTCAGGATTCAAAAATCTCTCAAAAACTAAGCCCCAGCCTACGGGATCTACATCAGTAACACCTAAGCAATATAGAACTATTGAAGAAGCAGCTGAACCTCTGACGCCCATTCGAATCCCCGCTCGACGGGCGAATTCAGCTATGTCCTTAACTATGAGCATGTACTCGTCGAAGCCTGTTTCTGCAATTACAGCCAGTTCGTACTGCAGTCGTTCCTGATGCTCACTTGTAACAACAGAGTAGTGATCCTTAAGACCGGAAACAGCTAAGTTTCGTAGGTGATCACGTGATGACAATCCATCTGGTATACCCGGATTAGGTAAAGTTAGTTGCTCAAAACTTAACTCCAACTCGACCGACTCGGCGATAACACTTGTGTTATCTGCTGCCTCAGGTAAATCTGGATAAATCTGGCGCATCTCGTCTTCACTTCTGAGGTAAAATTTGTCACTGTCAAATTTCATTCTTTTCGGGTCATTCATTGTTGAATTTGTGCCGATACACAAAAGTGCTTCATGAGCCTTGTCATCCTCTGCAAACGTATAATGAGAGTCATTTGTCAAAACTAGAGGTAAATTTAGGCTTTTAGAGAGAGCTATAGCCTGATTAGTTGGCTCAGCAAATTTATCAATACCATGACCCATAATCTCTATGTAATAACGACCAGGAAATACCTCGGAATACCAGCCAGCTACCCGTCTAGCCTCTTCGATATCGTTATTTCTGATTGATGACATTAACTCGCCGGATGGGCAACCGGAGAGCACTATTAGACCCTCTGAATGGTTGGCTAATAGCTCTTTATCAATGCGGGGTTTTTGATAGAATCCCTGTGTGTGTGCTAACGACGTTAGCGTAAGTAGATTTTGATAGCCTGTTGAATTTTGAGCGATAATCGTTAAATGGTTGGGTTGTCTCTCACGAGGATTTCTGTCCGACATCGCACCATGGGCGATATACGCTTCCATTCCTATAATTGGTTTTATCCCGTTTTTCTTTGCAGCTTTGTAAAAAGCCAAAGCACCATGCATATTACCGTGGTCAGTTATAGCCAACGCTGACTGGCCCAATTCTCGGGCTCTCTGCGTAAGCGTTTCCATTTTTGACATTCCGTCGAGAAGAGAATACTCAGTGTGTGTGTGTAAATGAGCGAACATTACTGTCTTTTCCTTTTAAAATGTTTAAGCGCCTATACACTTGAACTCTTGTCGGGAGAAAATAATACCACTCTTAAACCCAATCTTGCAAGATTTTGAGGCATCTAACCTAGTCAATTCCGAGATCAAATGCAGCATTTAGGGATACTACTGATTTTTCAACATCTTCAGATCTAACTACACAAGTAATACGTATATCTGAAGTAGATATCATGTCTATGTTCACATCTGAATCTGTAAGAGTTCTGAACATCCGAGCGGCGTAGCCCGGTGAATTAGTCATGCCTGACCCCACAACGGACACCGTGCCTAAGTCAGGGTTAGTAATCACTTCCGCAATACCTAATGTTTTTTGAGCTACCTTAACTGCTTCTACTGCGTCGTTCAAAAGATCCGGTGCCACTGTAAACGTTAAATCTGTTTTACCCTCGACCGAAGCATTTTGAACTATCGTATCAACTGAAACACCTGCCTCAGTTAATGGCTCGAATAATTTGGCTGCTATGCCTGGCTGGTCCGTTAGCCCTCGCAAAGTTATCTTCGCTACCCTAAGTTGGTGCGTAACGGCCCGCGCTTTTTTTTCTTTCTCCATTAATGCCTCTTTCCGAATGAGAGTGCCTGCTGACTCCGGATCAATAGTCGACCGGACATGAATTGTAACGTCATAATCTTGTCCCACTTCCACTGCTCGTGGATGCAGTACGCCGGCGCCAGTAGTGGCCATCTCCAGCATTTCATCATAGGAGATATCGAGTAATGGTCGTGCTAATGGGCATATACGTGGATCCGAAGTGTAAACACCCGCAACATCTGTAAAAATTTCACAGGTACCCGTATTTAATGCTGCAGCAAGAGCAACTGCAGTAGTATCGGACCCACCTCTTCCCAGAGTTGTGGTGTCCTGATTCTCATCCACTCCTTGAAATCCTGCAATTATTAGGCAACCGCGATCCGGTAGCCGATCCCGTAGTTTGCGAACATCTATGTTCTCGATACGAGCATCCCTAAACATGGCTGTTGTCTTTATTCCAGCTTGTGCCCCACTCAACGACAAAGCTTCTATTCCTCTTTTATGTAACGCCATAGACAACAACGCACTCGATACTATTTCACCTGTCGAAAGTAATGCATCATACTCGCGTCCCGACGGGCGGTCTGTTATTTCTGACACCATTTCTACTAGCTCATCAGTGGTATCTCCCATTGCTGAAACGACCACAACTGCTGATAGCCCAGCTTCGCAGACCTGCGATATTTGTTCAGCTACGCGCTCGATATGACCTGTCGTAGCGAGAGACGAGCCACCATATTTCCTAACTAGAACCTGCGATTTTTGGCTCATTATTGTAGGTTCTCCAATTTCGAATCAATAACATATGCGCCTCGTCCACCAATTTTACTTATCCGATCCTGAAATTGAAGCCCGTTTTCAGAGGCACAAGCTCGCAATGCCGCCAAAATAGACTGAGTTTCTGTAGGATCTGATAGCGCCGCCACGGTTGATCCTCCTCCTGACAAAAAAGATCCATATGCACCAGCGCTAGTAGCCGCCTCTAGTAGCGAATACATAGCTGGAAAGAGCTTACTTCTGACCGGCTGGTGTAAAACATCTCGAAAGGCTTCACCTAGCAACTCATACCGTTTTTCATAAAACGCCATAACCAGAAGCGCCACCCGACTCATATTATGAACTGCATCCCTGATACTCACCAACTCTGGAATAATTTCCCTTGACTCGTCAGTAGGCATAGAAAACTCAGGTATCAGCATTACGACATCTAAATCGTCAGCATACTGCAAAGATAGATGAGTTAAGCCTGAAGTTTTCGAGTCAGGGATCGCTAACTGAATTCCTCCATAAAAAGCTGGATATAAGTTGTCAGCATGACCCTCCAATTCAAGTGCAATCGCGAATAGCTCATCGTCCTTAACTCGACGTCCTGTCACCTCTGCTGCCGCGATTACGCCAGCAGAGCGAGCCATTGCTGAAGTGCCTAGTCCGCTACCGACTGGCATGTCACCTCGATAAATAACTGATACATCCATCTCTGATTCACCCATAATCGATAACCCGTAACGGGCTGCGTCCGATGCCATTGAGCTTATTACTTGGGATGATGATGAGTAGTTATTTTTGCTCGCGCCCTCAACGTGTAAACCAAACGTAAATTCAAATTCCGAAAACCAGTCCAAAGCCATACCTAAACAGTCAAATCCTGAGCCCATATTTCCCGAGCTCGCCGGTGCTTTAACCACTACCTTGGAGTTAATCATTAGTCTCCGATTAGCCTAATAAAATTTATCAAAACTCTTTAAAAACTCATCCTTATCGCTAGATTCGGCGTCCTATCTACGAGCCCGGAAGTCTCTCAAACACACTAGCTATGCCTTGCCCACCACCAATACAAAGTGAAACTAAACCATACTTCCCCCCAGTACGTTCAAGTTCATGCATCGCCTTGACGACAAGAATAGTTCCAGTTGCACCAACTGGATGTCCTAGAGCTATTGCACCACCATTAGGATTTGTTTTCTCCACCGGAAGATCCAAAACCGTCGAACAAGCTGCCGTCACTGAAGCAAACGCTTCATTAAGCTCGATGACATCCATATCACCAACCGATAGCTCTGCCCTGCCAAGCACTTTTCTGATAGCTGGGATTGGTCCGGAACCCATTATTTTCCAGTCAACACCCGACTCGGCTCGAGCTACCATTCTGAGCCTTGGAGTCAACCCAAGTTCAGCAGCCTTCTTCGCCGTTGTAACCACCACGGCCGCAGCACCATCATTTATTCCCGAAGAATTACCAGCGGTAACGGATCCATCAGGTTTAAAAGCCGGTCGCAAACCACCGAGTGTGTCAATAGTGGTTTCACGGGGATGTTCGTCTGTATCAAAAACAAATATTTTTCTACCCTGCTTTACTTCAATTGGATGAATTTGATCTGTAAATCTTCCATCTGCGATAGCTGCCGCTGCGCGCTGTTGTGAGCGTAAAGCGTACTCATCCTGCAACGATCGTGAAACCTCGAATTGTTCTGCCAAATTTTCAGCAGTTATACCCATCGGATAGTTTTCAAATGGATCTGTTACTAGATCCTGAGTACCATCTTCAAGCACGCCATCCCCATATCGATAACCATAGCGAGCCTTTCGAACATAATATGGCATTAGTGACATGTTCTCAGCACCGCCAGCTACTACTATTTCGGCGTCACCCGTTTCAATCCAGCGTGCTGCTGTATTGATTGCCTCCAAGCCAGAACCGCATATTCGATTAACCGTGTAAGCTGGGGTCTCAATCGGAAGTCCAGCTTTAATTGAAGCATGCCTTGCAATATATCCATCTTCAGCTACCTGACCTACACAGCCAAGTATCACCTGATCAATTTGATCGGGCTTTAGCTTTGCTCTTACCACGCTCTCTTTGATTACGTGAGCCGCTAAGTCAGACGCAGGAGTTTCGCTCAGCGCACCCCCAAACGTTCCTATTGCCGTCCGGCAACCGCTAATTATTACTATGTCGTCCATCATCCCCCCTGATAAACAAATTGAAACCGTTACTTACGGATTCACTTTGATGCCCATTATATATCCAAAACTAAAGTTTGAAACGACCAATATTATTTAGATCGCAAATACAAAGCCATTCTCTCGAAAGCTAAGCGAGTCAATTCACTTGGCGAAAGATTAGCGTCCAGCACCATCCACCTATCCTGATCTTTAGCTGCCATTTCTAGATAACCAGATCGAACCCGATCATGAAAGTCTAATGACTCAAAATCAAGGTAATTGTTGCCCCCTATGCGCTCAGAATCTCCAAATAAATTCATCTGATCTTCTATTCCATGACGACGAAGACCCTCCCGTGGGTCCAAATCCAAAAGAAAAGTTATAGAAGGCATCAATCCATTTATCGTCAAATTAACAGTTTCGTCAATTAACTCATAGCTCAAACCACGGCCATAATGCTGATACGCAAAAGTTGAATCAACATATCTATCACAAATAACTATATTCCCAGAATTCAGTGCTGGCCGGATAACCTCTGTAATGAGCTGTGACCGAGCTGCCGAAAAGACGAGCAATTCTGTCCGCGGATCAGGATTAATGAAAGGTTTCTCTCGGTGATCCTGATCCTCATTATTGAACAATGCTTTTCGCAGACGCTCACCTATAACAGTTCCACCAGGCTCGCGACATATTGTTACTTCCAAATCCAATTCCATTAACTTTGCACTGAGAGTGCTGCTAAGTGAACTTTTACCAGTTCCTTCCCCGCCTTCAAGACTCAGGAATAATCCTCTAGGTGTATCAAAAATATCATTCATGACCACACAACCACACGTTTATAGGGCTCTCGTCCCTTTGATGCGGATCTTAAACCATGCCGCTCTACCAACTCATGCTGTAATCTTCGAATGTAGGAATTCTGCGGTGACAGCTCTACCTGCCCTCCGCCATACATCCTTATAGAAGTAGATGCTTCCTCGGTCTCCTCCAAAGCTTTATTGGTTAGATCATCGGTTCGAGGATTAGTGTCAGTTATTAGTAACAACTGGCGCTCTATCTGATGCTGTGTATTGTTCCTTAACACGTATATTGGAATTCCGATATTCTCAGCGGCCTTTAAAGGGCCTGATCGCCTTCGATAGTATGGCCGCAAGGTCACAATCGCATCGGTTTCAGTTAAAGAGTCTACGACAATTGCATTTGATTTTGTAACTTGAATAGCTTTCTCAAGTCTTGCCCTTGAAACTCCAAAAGGCAACAGTCTCTGTGTAGCTCCATTTTCCGAGTCAAACGTCTCACCTTCTGACGAGATTTCGACATCCTCAGCCGGTATTGGATCAAGAACGGAATCTAGCACTAATTCCTGAGCAGATTCTATTATCCCTGTCTTATCTACTCTGCGGAGTTCCGCACGTACGTCCTCTCCACGCAGAAGTTTATCAACAGTAAGTGCTACATCTCCATGGATCGCGTATTCATAAAAAGAATTAATCTCCACTAATGATTCAAATGTCGGCGAATTTCTTCGCTCTAGAACCGTTTTCTGAGTATTACGACGTCGGGCTTCCTCATCTGACAAAGTGACTGACTCAATCCCACCTATAAGATCAGATAATGTTGGATTTTTCATCAAGTTTATGAGTCGCGTGCCATGTGCCGTAGCTATTAAAGTAACTCCGCGTTCTGCTATAGTCCTTGCTGCCTCAGCTTCGGCCAAACTGCCTATTTCGTCAATTACTATAACCTCAGGTGTGTGATTTTCTACAGCCTCAATCATCACTTCGTGCTGTGATTGAGGTTTAGGAACCTGCATGCGGCGAGCCGATCCTATCCCGGAATGAGGGATGTCTCCGTCGCCACCGATCTCATTTGACGTGTCGACTATTACAACTCGTTTGGATAGTTCATCAGCATAAGTTCGCGCTATGTCCCTCAACATCGTTGTTTTACCTACACCCGGCGCGCCAAGTAGAAGCACGCTGCTCCCCAATTCAATCAGATCACTGAGCGCCTTTCCAGATCCGCCTATTGATCTCCCAATTCTACAGGTAAGGCCAACGATGACTCCACCGCGGTTTCTAAGTGCCGAAATTCTATGAAGTGTCCTAGGAATTCCTGCTCTATTATCTGAACCAAATTCCGATAACTGTGCCACTATTCCGGCGATCTCTTGCTCCGTAACCGGGAGATCATCAATCAATTCGTCACCATCAACAAAACGAACTACTGGCAACCTACCAAGATCAAGAATGATTTCAACCAAGTTAGCCACATTTTTCGACCGAACAAATGTGGCTATTCTTTCAGGGATTATCTTTACTAGTAATTCAATCTCTGCAATTTGTTCTCGTTCGCCTAAGGACAAGTCTGCATTCCTCTACTTTGTCGCATATCAATGCAATTGTTCAAGCCAGGCATCCACCTTGCCGTTTCTTAAATCAAGAAATCCAATAGTACCCAATTGAGTCTGCAAATTTCTTGGGAAAGTCGGAGAACCTGAGTTTACTATCAGTACATCATCCCATTGGACTACAACTGGGACATGTGTGTCGCCTGCCACAACTATATCAACTGGTCCTTCAAAATGTCTGTCCATTCTTTCTTCTATAGAAGACAAATGAGCATAGGGTCTATCAGGAAAATCATGAGTCATGCCAATTCTTTTGTCGCCAAGCACGATTGACTGGTTGTAAGGTAAACGTGGATCAATTGGAGCGACCTCCCGGCCACTTGAACCATCATCACCATTTCCACATACCCCAAGAACCTGAGTGGCAGATCTGCTCTCAAAATAATCTAAAACTGCTATGTCGTGCATATCTCCAGCATGTAAAATGAGGTCTACTCCTCGTAGGGCCTCGTATGCTTCATCAAAAACGTCAAACCGCGCCTCCGGAATATGAGTGTCAGAAACTAATCCTATTAACATTCCGTTAGGGAATTCCTCGGTAAAATCATGATGATCAAGCCATGAACGTTGGGGCTGAATTGAAGTCATGATAAAACTATAAGGATATTTCGTCACTAAAGGTTACAATTGAGTCAAAGCTATATAGGAGCATGCCATGTCAACTAATTCATCGAGTGAAAACAATGGGTCCACCGGTACTTGGACCGTCAAGTCTGGTCTCGCACAAATGCTAAAAGGAGGGGTCATAATGGATGTTGTGACCGCACAGCAGGCTGAAGTTGCTCAAGAATCAGGAGCAGTTGCTGTCATGGCTCTGGAAAGAGTTCCCTCTGATATCCGCAAAGATGGCGGTGTTGCTCGAATGAGTCACGTAAAGCTTATTAAGGAAATTCAAGCTTCGGTCTCCATTCCGGTTATGGCTAAAGCTCGTATAGGACACTTTGTCGAAGCCCAAATTCTAGAATCACTCGGTGTGGATTATATTGATGAATCAGAAGTCCTTACAGTCGCCGACGAAGACAATCATATTGACAAGTCTGACTTTGCGGTGCCTTTTGTATGCGGTGCCAGAAACCTCGGGGAGGCCTTGAGGAGAATTTCTGAAGGAGCTGCCATGATTAGAACAAAGGGTGAGGCAGGAACAGGAGATATAGTCGAAGCTGTTCGACATTTAAGAACAATTAATGGTGAAATTCGAAAACTCTCCTCAATGCTCAAAGACGAGTTATTCACAGCTGCCAAAAATCTTCAGGTCCCTATAGAACTCTTGAGCACTGTCGCTGACACAGGAAAATTACCCGTTGTTAATTTTTCTGCTGGTGGAGTGGCAAGTCCGGCTGATGCTGCATTAATGATGCAACTCGGTGCTGAAGGTGTCTTCGTTGGATCTGGAATATTTAAATCAGCTGCCGATGTCACTAATGAAACTGATCGCTTAAATCAACAAAAGGCTATGGCATCCGCAATTGTTAAAGCTGTTACTTACTTCGAAGACCCACAAATACTCGCCGAGGTATCAGAAGCAATTCCTGACAGCGCGATGCGCGGGCTTTCAGTAGCACAGCTTCCAACTGAAGAGCTCATGGCAGGGCGTGGTAATTAAATGTCCAAAAGACCTCTTGTGGGTGTGCTTGCCTTACAAGGAGATTTTCACGAACATGCCGCGTCCTTACGTGAGGCCGGAGCGGAAGTTGCCGAGATTCGACATGCCGAACAACTGACAAATATTCAGGGATTAATCATTCCAGGTGGTGAAAGTACTACGATCGCACGATTACTAATTTCGTTCAATTTAGCAGACCCAATACGAGGACATATCGAACAGGGATTGCCTACTTGGGGAACATGCGCTGGAGCGATTTTGTTAGCGAAAAGTGCCCCTGATCTAGATCGTCCGACTATTTCGGTGATGGACATAACTATACGGAGAAATGCATTCGGCCCCCAGATTAATTCATTTGAAGAAGATATCTATGTTGACGGAATAATTGGCCTACCAATAAAAGCAATTCTTATTAGAGCCCCGATTATCTCAGAGATTGGACCCGAAGTAAGTGTTTTGGGCAAGCTTTCAGATGGCTCAATTGTTGCTGTGAAAGAGAATAACCTACTTGCCACGTCATTCCACCCAGAATTAACAAATGATGCCCGAATGCATGGATTATTCGTAGATATGGCACGTCAATACAACTAGTAAGTTAAAAAATAAACTCCGCGAATAGACCTGAATGAAATCAAATGTATCAATTAATTACTAAAAGAATCGCACTGCCAGTTCTAGGAATATTTGTTAGTTTATTGCTACTCAATACCTTCAATGACGCAACTCTGCCACTCTCCTTGTTAGCTTTTCTCTTTATGCTTTCAGCTTGTCTTAAGACACTAGAATCGATCAATTCACATAAATAAATTAAGCTATTCCTGAAACGATAAGAATTTGAGGTAAATAAACAATTAAATATGCAAAGTATTACCAATCACTCTTGATACTCGCTCGATAGAGGCTATTGATATGAAGATATCCCACCTAGGACCAGCAGGCACATATACCGAAGCGGCCGCGCGCCTATACTCTGACGTGGCTGAGCTGATTACATATCCAACTGTTCCAGAAGTGATACAAAGCGTAATAGCAGACACTTCGGATGTTGCTGTCTGTGCTTTTGAGAATTCTATCGCTGGAACAGTGTCAATAGAAACTATCGATCTACTATTAAAGACTGACTTTCCCCTTAAAATTTGTGGCGAAATCGTTCTTAAAATTCAGCATGGGTTAATTGCTAAAACTGGCACGACGATAGAATCAATTCGAACGGTATATAGCCATCCTTCGGCTTTAGCTCAGTGTCACACTACACTGGCTAAAATACTGCCTAATGCCACTCAGGTAGCGTTGCCGTCCACCACTGCTGCTGTGGAGGCTGCAACGACAAACGACGCGAGTGCGGCAATTGCGGGTGCCGTAGCAGCCCGTCAATATAATGCTCAAATTCTACTGCCTGATATAGGAGACGAACAACAAAACGCAACTCGTTTTTTAGTACTAGCAAAACAAGTTACGAGGCCTAGCGGAGATGACAAAACGACTCTCGTATTTACCACCTCTGATGCAGAGGAGTCGGGTTCACTCGTTAAAGTTTTACAGCTATTTGCGGAGAGGAAAATTAACCTTTCCCGCATTGAATCAAGGCCTACACGTCAGCAACTGGGTAATTATGTCTTTTCTATTGACATACATGGTCATGAAAAAGATGACGATGTTGGTCAAGCCTTGGCCGAAATCAGTAAATACACCTCTTGGGTTAACGTGTTAGGTTCATACCCACGATGGAAATAAATAATGTAACACGCTGTCGAGTGTACCTAATTACAGGTATTCACCTAATGAAATGAGCCGTCAATGAACGTAATTGGAAAGAACATAGGTAACTCGTTAGATAAAATGTACGAAGAAATTAGTTCCCAAGCTTCTGCTAACGGTCACAGTGAAATAATTCTAGAAAGCTTCGAGGGTGGTACTTTTTCTGCAGTTATTTGGGAAACTGAAAAGATTAAAATTCGACTACACAACGGTGTTCCCACCCATGCTATGCCAAGAATTCTTGGGGTCGCGCTGCAGCATGTTCGGCAAAAGCTTGATAAATTTCCCTCTGTACAAAAAACTGATAACGATGTTGTTGGTGGGTCTCTTGTTAGAGACGCACTTCGCGAACTAGTTCTTGCTCCTGAAGCTAACGAACATTTAGCACACCTCAACTTAGACACCGAATGGGAAGATGAACAGCGACATCAAGGTCTAAAGCAACTTATTAAAGATGCACCTGAAGAATTTCGCCACATCGGTGAGCCAGGAAATGCCTTTGCTTCACTGCTCTATGCTCGTTACTCCTTTGATCATCCTGAAGTTATGTGGAAACAGCTGAAGAAGCAATTTGTTGAGGAGTTACCAGCTGCGGCAGAAAATGGTGAAAGCATTGCTGAAATTGTTGGTAAAAATGGATGGGCTACACCCGCCGCCGCACTTAGTTCACTCCATCTGACACATGAGGAGCTTAATCTCGGCGCATATGTAGTGATAGAAAATAGATTGAAGACTGAGCTGGTTTAGGTTTTACTAGTCCTTATGCCGCAGATTTTCTATACCAAGGAACAAGATACTGCTCCCATTCGCTATATTGAGCCACATAAGAAATAAATGTCCTGCCGATATCTGTTCGAGGTCGTATAGGCTCAGCGCTAAGTTGCATTCCGGCCTGCAAGGGAGTTCTGCCACCTTTTTTGTGATTGCATTTGGAACACGCCGTAGTTATATTCTCCCACTCATGCTGACCACCTAAACGACGAGGTACTACATGATCAAGAGTTAAATGCTGTGAATCCAATTTGATAGCACAGTACTGACATTTATAACTATCTCTAGAAAATATTTCCTTACGAGTAAGCCGCGGCCGAGGGGTGGGCCGCTTAATGTAGCTCTGCAACCTAATCACGGATGGTGTGCTGAACACTTTGCCGCCTGCACTTTTGATACCTTCATCACCCTCTTCAAGTAAATCTGCCCTTCCGGTTATCGTAAGCACTACTGCCCTACGAACCGCACAAACGTGTAACGGTTCGTAGTTTTGATTAAGCACTAGAGTAGATAAATTCTTAATCGCGGTCAGCTTACAGCTCCTTTATAAAAGTGGCTATAGTGTAGCAATTATTTCATATTGAAATTGTCATATTTTATTCGCCACTCAAGCAACTTCGATAACGGATCTTCAAACTCAGTTGGAAACCCAATCTCCATAAAACTGTATACTCCCAGCAATTCTCTCGCAAAATATGACTCGTCTATACCTTGAATTAATGGCTGAGATGCAGGAAAACTAGATACCGAGGTTAAAACGGCTGTGATAATCAAAGTGGAAGATACAAAGCCAAGAATTCCACCCCCAAATCGATCGAGCCAACCAAGCATTAGAATTCTAGTAAAACTTCTTAGAACAAAACCTGATGTATACCCAAGCAACAAAATTCCGAATGTGATCGACAAAAATGCAATCAGTTTGGTTAAAACTTCATCATCAATAAGTAAGAGAAGGCTATCTGCTAAGTCAGAATAAAGTTGGCCCGCTATTAGTATTCCCACTACCGCGCTTGATAAGACCGCGAGTTGCATCAAAATCCCTGAGCGAAACGAATTCCACGTCACAAAGCCAACGACTATTACAACGCACGCGTCGAACCAATTCATCTACTATTCACCTATTTCAACTCTGAACTCTCAGGCTCTTTAGCGTTCTGAATAGAAATTACAATATTGCTATGCGGCCAATGACGTATACGAACATAAGGTTTGGCATCCAACTGCAGCTGATGATAAGCAAATGCAGAAATTTCAAATAATTTCTTATCAATCAAAAGATAGTAAACCTGTCCAAAAACTAAGAGTCTACCCTTTTGCCACAGGCGTGAGACTCTAGCCTCCGTAGTAATAGGTTTACTAACAATGTCTCTAACTACCGAAAATCCCTCAATAAATATAGCCACTGAAAATATACTTACAATAATCAATCCCACTGTGGTTTGAGGCAAAGAAAATATTAACCAGGTTAATAGTAAACAGCAACACAATGACAAGGGAACAAATAGGGATACCCTCATCCAAACAGAGCGTCTGCTAGATTTTTCATCTCTAAATTGAAGGTACAAATCATCAATTGGTGAAATCTCTCTTGTACGACTTGTGAGCCATATGCTCATGGCCTTGATAATGGTGACAAAGGCTCCAGTGAAAGATGCCAACAACAGCAGGTCGGAGTTTATTCCCCGATCATCAACGAGATTTGTAAATGGTTCCTGTACTATCAGACTCGCAGCTAGATACAACATGAACACAAAGCCAGCGAAACTCCAACAAATTAGAGAACGTCGATTTAATGAGTCCGAAGCCGCAACCGCAACTTCAACCTGTTTATCACTGCTGTTATTCTCGTATCTGAACATGATAGGTTAGTCGCTCACATCTCTGACTTGTGGTATTAGTAATTCCATGCCGATCGATAAATCATTACCATTCCTAATTAAATTAGCATCCCTGATCAACTCCGTGTATTCGTCGAGAGTGAGATCGGTCGGAAGAAATTGTTCCGCTATCGCATACAGAGAATCTCCTGCCACGACAATATATTTCCTATAGTTAAATTCAGGATTGCTCACAGTTGGACTTAGAGTCTGGCTGAGAGGATCACTCGCTAGTTCAGCAGAAGCCACATCTTTTGGAATTGGTTTCACCGCACTGTTCGGCTGAATCGATTCATTCACACCTTGGCTTGAGATTAGCATCGGTGATTGAGTGACAACCGGTGCTGCGAATCGCTCCCCCACACTGGAGCTTGACGACATATCAGTACCCATATCGTCTCGAGGTTCCTCTGAGTTTGGTATTTGCTTGAATCGGCTCAATGAAACAAAACTGTTCGTCGCTACCCGAGTATCCAAAAGCAGTGTAAAAAAAATAAGTGTTAGGAACGCAACAGTACAAAACACAGCCGAACTCATGCGACTCATCTCTAACCTCGATTTTATTGCTGAACAATCATCGCAAAATAAAGAGATACCGGACGACCCAGCAATCTGAAAATTTACTCCGCAACGATGACAATTGAATAAAGAATTGTCATCACTGATCTGGTCGAGATTATCTACATCCACACAAAAAGATTACCCTAGATCTCTGACTGCAGGCAACGGTCCAGCCAAAGCTCTAAAATTTCTCTCGTCTATTTAACCTCAACCGAAGCGCCTGCGGCCTCAAGTTTCTCTTTTATCTCATCAGCTCCTTCTTTATTGAGCCCGTCTTTCACCACTCCAGGTGCGCCCTCCACGAATTCCTTCGCTTCTTTGAGGCCGAGATCAGTTACGGAACGAACTGCTTTGATGACGTCAATTTTCTTTTCACCAAAATTTACCAAAGTAACAGTTAGATTGTCTGCGTCTGCTGCATCACCACCATCTGCGTCGACCGGAGCCGCTGCCACGGCTGCAACTGGCGCCGCCGCAGTAACACCAAATTCTTCCTCAATTGCATTATTTAAATCACGCAATTCTATAAGTGTCATTTCTTTGACAATTGTCATCACATCTTCAACGTGTCCCATATTTTCTCCTTATTTTTAAAAGTCTCGATCTCTATATTCGAGGCTTTTTACTATTCTGATTTATCCTCAGCTACTACGTCCTCAGCTACTACGTCCTCAGCTACTACGTCCTCAGCTACTACGTCCTCAGCTACTACGTCCTCAGCTACTACGTCCTCAGCTACTACGTCCTCAGCTACTACGTCCTCAGCTACTACGTCCTCAGCTACTACGTCGCCGCTCAACTCCAATTGGTTTGCTCTCGCCTCGATAAGGCCCACGAAGTCTCTCTGAGTCGCAATTAGTAACGAAGCGAACTCTGAAATTTTGGCTATTACATTTCCTGCCAAGCGTGCTAATAATTCTTCCTTCGATGGCAATGTAGCGAGTGTCTGAATATATGCAGCATCAATAACTTGGTCTTCATAAATTCCGTTACGGATCGCAAAATTCGTATCCTGCAGGCTATCCAAATAAGCCACCAGCGCCTTAATGGCTGTAATCGGCTCATCATACGCAAACGCTATTGCAGTTGGTCCGTCAGCAAGCTCGCTATAAATAGGCTTACCAGCCTCAGCTGCAGCTCGCCTCAAAAGGGTATTTTTTATAACTTTCACCTCTACCGAGGAATTCGACATTGCTTGACGAAGGGCCGTCTGATTAGACACACTTTCACTTGAAAAAGACGCTGCTATTGCAACTTCCGCCCTATTGATTCGATCCACGAGATCTGCCACTTGCTGAATTTTACGTTCTGTGGGCACAATTTAACTCCTTTTAACAATCGGCAGGAGATGAAACCTATATATGAGAATTCACAAAAGAATTCTCGTACTGAAATCTTCACCTGCAATGGGTCGGAACAATAACTGTTTCCGAATTACTCAACCCTGAACCATTGGTCTCTGGTCTTACTTAACTCTTCTCTATAAGCAGACTGTGAACACTATCTGTATTTTGAATTACAGTCCACAGCTTTAGCTTTTTTATGCCGTATCCTTGAGATCTTGAAGATCTAATCTCACTCCACGTCCCATTGTTGACGAAATGCTGGCTCCCCGAATAAGTTCACCCTTGGCACCTCTTGGTCTATTCCTTTCCATCTCCGAAATCAGAGCACGCAAGTTCTCCTCTAATGCTGTTCCTTCAAAAGAAGCCTTGCCAATTACAGCGTGTACTCCGTTATTTCGGTCCAATCGAAAATCAATCCTGCCTGCCTTCACTTCTGCAATCGCTTTGGGAATATCTTCTCCTGATAAAACCGTGTTCGTCCTAGGGTTTGGCATTAAGCCCCTTGGCCCAAGCACTCGTCCGAGGGATCCAACCTTCCCCATCAATTCACGTTGCGCAATTGCAACATTAAAATCCAACATTCCATCTCGCACAGAAGCCACCAACTCATCGCCACCGACATGATCCGCACCCGCCTCGCGGGCTAGAGTTGCCGCCTCGCCCTCAGCAAACACGGCTACTTTCACCACTCGACCAGTTCCGTGAGGAAGGCTGATTGTTCCGCGAAGTTGTTGGTCTTGATTTTGGCCATCTAACGCTGTCTTAATGTGTAGTTCGACAGTCTCATCGAACTTGGCAGTCGAGCTGCGTTTAACCAAGTCGACCGCCTCGCCTACTGAATAATCATTATCAGGGTCAATAAGCTCACTTAGCTCTTTGGTCCGTTTACTTGTTTTTGTCATCTTCAATCACCTTACATATCCACGTATTTAACTAAAATTTAGTCTGTTACTTCGATTCCCATTGAACGAGCTGTTCCTGATACTACGAGAATCGCCTGATCAATATCAGCCGTATTTAAGTCCGGCATCTTAATTTTTGCAACTGACTTTAATTGATCATGAGAAATCTTGCCAACTTTTTCCAAAAGAGCAGACGGTGATCCCTTGGTCAGACCAATTTGCTTAAGGATTAATTCGGACGTCGGAGGTGTAGTTATAGTGAAAGTCAAAGTTCTATCTTCGTAGACGGTGACCTTAGCCGGAATAGTGTTCCCTTCTTGCCCTTTAGTTTGCTCATTATACTGATTACAAAATCCTGGAATATCAACGCCATGTGGGCCGAGTGCGGTCCCGACTGGCGGAGCTGGAGTAGCTTTCCCAGCCTGAATATGCATTGTTAAAACTGCCTTTATCTTTTTCGCCATTACCCTAGTCCTTCTATTGCTTTTCTACTTGTAGGAAATCAAGATCTACAGGTGTTTCTCGCCCAAACATAGAAACCATTACCCGAACACGACCCCGATCAATGTCTATCGAATCCACTTCGCCAAGCATGTCAGAGAACGGGCCGTCTATTACCAACACAGATTCACCCACCGCAAATCCAATATTGAATGTTGCTTGGCCTAACTCATCTTCTTTAATTAATTGCTCCACTTCCTCATCAGGCATCGGAAGCGGTCTTCCCGTCTCAGAATTAGAGGCTGCAAAGCCAGAAACGCTTGGCACATTCTTTACTGCTCGCCAAGTATCATCATCCAATAACATTCTTACGAACACATAACCCGGAAATTTCTTGTGAGTCACAGTTTTTCGTTGACCCGCTTTGATCTGAATTTCCTCAACCGTAGGAATAAAAACATCAAAAATTCTGTCGCCAAGATCTAATGTCTGAATCGCCTGTTGAATATGCTGCTTAACGTTCGCCTCATGACCGGAGTATGTTTGGACGATAAACCAACTACCCGCAGATACTTCGCCATCAGACCCTGTAGAGTCCGACTCTTCACTAACAAATGATTCAGTAACCATATCTTTTACTCTCTATCAATCAACTTATCTAAATAATTCTCGTTCATACACCCTAACGGAACAGTGTTTGTTCCACTATCCAACTAAAAAACAGATCAAATCCACCGAGCACCAATCCTAACAAAATAGAAACCAAAATCACAACTACGGTTAGATTTGCAACTTCTAAACGGGACGGCCATGTTACACGTCGTAATTCACTGTATATGTCCGTAATCCACTTAGGTTTCCACCAACTTCCATTCCGTTGATTTTCTCCACTCGCAGTTGACGTACTTGTACCTAAGCCACCTCGAGGTGGAGTTGTTCCACGGCCCTGTGTCCTTCGATCAGCTTTTGCTTGCTCTCTTCGAGCTCTTCTTCCCATAATTCATTAACGCGTCTGTTGATGAACAACGTGCTGCCTACATTTCGGGCAGTACTTACGTAAACTAATCCGATCAGGATCGTTTCGCTTACTCTTCATAGTCGTATAGTTGCGATCACTACACTCATCACAAGCCAACGTTATATGCTCTCGGTCACCTTTTGCCATTGAAAGAACTCCTTGAGATATCTATTCAATAATTGAAGTTACTGCCCCTGCACCAACTGTTCGACCACCCTCACGAATTGCAAAACGCAATCCTTCTTCAATCGCAATTGGTTGCCCAAGCTCGATGGTCATCTCTACGTTGTCACCA